>Ga0073904_10004417_pt1 | contig 10441 bp, 4 predicted proteins | sample KloWWTrecipitate_FD_66668 | JGI IMG/M metagenome (GOLD analysis project Ga0073904, IMG submission 66668) | Active sludge microbial communities from Klosterneuburg, Austria, studying microevolution and ecology of nitrifiers - Klosterneuburg... | ecosystem: Engineered > WWTP > Aerobic digester >... | reverse complement strand
TGATGAAGTGAATTGAAATTTTTTGACTTAATTTGTTGCCATGGTAGTTCAACTATTTTTCTTATATTTGTTTGACTTTTTAATTTATCAATATAGAGTGCTTTGCTAGAAAAATATTCCGAAAGTATTTTATGGTACTTTATTGCTGATATTTCCATTTGATATACTTATACTTATTATAAAACTAATTATCTCTGTTATCAACAATAAACGGATTAAACTTAATCGGCTTCTTACAATTCGGACATTCGGACAACAAACCGGGATTTTCAAATGCCTCTTCAGGCAAACTTAAACATTGTGACATATCGGGAGTAATGCCATAATGTTTGTTAATATCTTTTATTAATGAGATGTATTTATTCTGAACTATGAATCGCGTTTCGCAATATTGACAAACGGCAGTTATGTTCTTATCCCATTTGCCTTTTTCACTTAGATTTCCAAAAAGCCACAGTCTTTGCATTGTAATTTTCTGGATATTTGGATGAAAGTTAAATGGCTGAAAAAAATGAACCTGACCATTATCCTCACCTGAAATTATTAAGTTGAATTTTCTTGAATATGCCAAACACCGAACACCTGAATTTGTTTTCAATATAGATGTGCAGGCTCCGCTATCAAGGTCCCACAAACGAAGAGTATTTTCCAAATCTTCTGAAACACTATCGCTATTTGTCTTGTTAATTGCGATTGAATCAACAATGTTAGTACGTCCTTCAAGAACTTTCAAACACGTTCCGTTTTCAAGATTCCATAAACGAGTATTATCCCAACTTCCTGAAATCAACTTTTTTCCGTCAGGAGTGACTATAACAGAATTAACAATTGTATGTCCATTGAGAACCTTCAAGCATTTTCCAGTCTGAATATCCCACAAGCGTATAGTATTATCCCAACTTCCTGAAACCACGATCTTAATATCTGTGGTAAATGCAACGGAAAAAACATTACTTGAATGTCCTTCAAGAACTTTAATACAGTTTCCGTTTTCGAGATCCCACAAACGAATGGTATTGTCTTGGCTTCCTGAAACAACTCTTTTTCCATCAGGTGTGATTGCTACAGATTCAACAATGTTTGTATGTCCCATCAGAACCTTCAAACTTGCTCCACTTTCAAGATCCCACAAACGAAGAGTATGGTCCCTACTTCCCGAAATAATTCTTTTTCCGTCAGGAGTAATAACAACGGAAGTAGGTTCCCATAGATGTCCTTCAAGAATGTTCAAACACACTCCACTATCAAGATTCCATAAGCGAAGAGTTTTGTCCCAACTTCCAGAAACCACATTTCTTCCATCTGGAGTGATTGTAACGGAATCAACAACATCTGTATGTCCTTCAAGAACTTTCACACATACTCCGTTTTCAAGATCCCACAAGCGAAGAGTTTTATCACTACTTCCCGAAACCGCTCTTTTTCGATTGGGGATAAGAGCGACAGATGTGACCCTATCTCCATTGCTTTCATAATCTTTAGAATGTAGATTTCTTTCAAGATCCCACATTCGAAAAGTTTTATCCGAACTCCCCGACACCGCCCTCTTTCCGTCTGGGGTGATTGCGACTGAGGTAACCCAGCTTAAATGTCCTTCAAAAACTTTCAAACATTCTCCTTTTTCAAGATCCCATAAGCGAACAGTATTATCATCGCTACCCGAGACCATCCTTTTCCCATCGGGAGTAATCTTGATTGATACAACAAAAGACCTGTGTCCATCAAGAGTTTTAAGACACTCTCCTCTTTCAAGATCCCACAAGCGAAGAGTCATATCATCACTTCCCGAAACCGCCCTTTTCCCGTCGGGGGTTATTGCAACGGAAGAAACAGAGGATGTATTTCCATCAAGAACTTTCAAACACTCTCCTCTTTCAAGGTCCCATAAGCGAACAGTGTTATCATGGCTACCCGAAACCGCCTTTCTTCCATCGGGTGTGATGTCGACTGAAACAACCATCTCTGCATGTTCTTTAAAAACTTTCAAGCACTTTCCTCTTTCAAGATCCCATAAACGAACAACAGTATCATGGCCACCTGAGACCATTCTTTTTCCATCTGGGGTGATTGAGGCGGAAGAAATTTGGTTTTGATTTGTTTTTAGGACTTTCAAACGCGATCCGTTTTCTAGATTCCACAAGTGAAAAATATCGTTATTATTTCCCGTACGAGTTCCTGTAAGAGCTATCCTCCCATTGGGGGTAATTGCAACGAAAGTTATTCCCCTTTTAAGCCCTTTAAGTACTTTAAAACACACCCCGGTTTTTAGATTCCATGTACGAAGAGTTTTGTCCCAACTTCCAGAAACGCCTATATTTCCGTCGTAGGTAATTTCTACAGAATCAACAACGTCTGTATGCCCTTCCAGTGTATTTAACAATGAAGGAAATGGATCGTAAACTCGCCTCCTGATTTTCTGTAATAGTAAAATGTTTTTGGTAGCTTTGTTTACTTCTTCTTCAGCAGTTTCCAATATTGAAGGATAACCTGCATAATTATATGCTTGCTGAATAACAAACCCTGGATGTGCTCCATACAAAGCAAATGAACTGCTTTCGGAAATCACAAATTGGGAGTAAGCTCGTACCTTATCCAACCTTGTCGGATTGTTTATTATCCTTTCGGTTTCCTTCTTCCTTTTTTCATCACTCCACGGCTTAACCGACTGTATTATTTCCGGAAGAGGAATATCTTCATCCTTTGGCATCGGGTATTTTACAGGATCTTCTCTATGCTTCTTTCTTGCTTCATTCCATTTACTCGCATAAGCTATCATATCATCAGTGTATTTCTTTATTCTTGCCTGATGTTTTTCTTCTTTTCTTACTTCCTCCTGCGCTTCGGGCAAGACTTTAAGAATAGTATTATAATCATCAATCAATTCATATGTCATGCTGTTCATGATTTTTGCTTCAATGAAAAGTAAATCACAAAGAGTCTCGGTCACATCATCCCATAATTCTGCCTTTGTTTGCTGCCATGGTTGCTCGACAAGCTTTCGTGTGTTGGGTTTTGTTTTTTCTTCAGCAAGATATCTATCCTGTTTTTCAAAATATCTTGCGAGTGTTGAGTGATATTTGATATTGTTTGATTCCATCAGTTCTTCTCCTTTTCAGTTTCCGAATTCTCATCAATTAATTCATACTTCTCCCTCAGTACCTCAATAAACTGCCGATGAAAAAAACTAATTATCGGAACGCCGTCTGCATCCCGCTCTGTCAGAAATGGTTCCAGATCAAGGAAGAAGCGGGACCATATTACAATCGGGAATCTGTTTATTTCTTTTAGTTCTTCTCTGTGATCTTTATGAGTTTTGTTTTCAACAAAATCATTCCAATACTCCTTGTCAAAGACAAGTATCTCGAGAATTTCATTTTCCGCTAATCCCTGATATCTGCCGCAGAGCATGTAGCTGATGACATGTTCGATAAAGTCTTTGTCGTGTCCGTCACTTATCAGTCCTTCAATAAAATCATTTATTATACCAGAAACACCATTTTGAAGAATACATTTTGTATCATAAGAATGCCAGTGTTTAGCTTTTTCAAATGCGATCTTTAAGTATATAGGAAGGCCCGACTTTTCAACTGCTTCCTTTGATTGTGAATTTTCATCTGTGGAATTCTTTCCTGACTCATTGAATTTATCAATTATTTCCGAATGCTGTTTTTCATTCAAAGTTCTTCTGATCGCTTTGAACCATTTACCAAGGACTTTCTCGGCTTCTTCAGTTGGAAGCAATGGCAGATGCTCAATGTTAGTTTGATATAATTTTTCTTTTAATTCAGGTAATGAAGATACAACTAACTTTGAATTTTCCGGAAGTTCACGCGGCAGCCAGTTCAACGCTCTTGCATTATCTGTTTCAGATAATTGATCCAATGCATCGAGGAAAACAACAATCGGTTTTTCCGGGCTGCTTTTTTCAAGACATTTTCTGAAGATCTCCCTCAGTCCGTTCAATTCATATAATGCTTTGTCATTGCCTTCACCGGCAAGCGATTCAAGAGTAATATCAAACTCACGCGCAATCTGTCCGCAAACACTTTGTAATAAAGAAACAATGTTTGATGAGCTTGATGTGACACCTATAAAACGGAATACTGCAACTGCATTTTCATTTTCAGTTTGAGCATTTAATATTGCTTTAGCCATAACACTGGATTTACCTGAACCTGATTCTCCGATCATAGTGAATACTCTTCGTTCCTGATCAGAGAGGTAAGTTTTTATATTTAATAGTATTTTTTCTCTTCCATGGAAATGCTGATTTAATTTTTCTTTAAATTCATTGTGTAAATTTTCCTCACGTTTAATTTCATCCGTTGAAACTGTTTGTTTGATCTGCTCTCTGATTATTCTTTTCAGATTACCATGAACAACGGCGGCAAATCTAACAGGTCTGTCAATATTGGTTTTTGAATATTTCCAGTGTGCATCGTAGCTTATACATTTTTTTGAATCGAGTTTTGATGACAATTCTTTTTTCAATAAATCTAATTTCTCCTTAGATTTCTTATCCGGATAAGTTTCGTTGATCAAATCTATAAATCCTTCTGTGGAATTATCATTTGGCAGGTCTTTGGTATTTCTCATACACGATATTACATGTTCGTCAGGATTTTTCGTATCATTCGGCGGACTTAGAGCGCCGTTCAGAATTTCCTGGTGAGTTGCAGATGTATTATATTTCACAAGCTGTTCATCAGAAAAATTTAGATATAAGACGGCATAACGTAGTATCTCTCTAATTTCAGTTTCCTCAATTTTCCAATTTTCATAAACTGCCAACTCACCTTCCCGTGGCTGAAGGACATATTCCGGAGGAATTGCATTTGTATCAAGCTTATACCAATTTTTAATGACCTCTTCAAGAATGTCCGGTAACTTAGATAAAATTTGATCCATCTCACTTGAAGGTATTTTTATCGGCACAGGCTGCCAGCCGTATTTATCTCCAAGCAGAATTAAAAAGTTCGGCTTAGGTGAGATCTTCTGACATCTTGCAACTTCATTAAGACAGATATCCAGTGTCTTCTGATTCAGCTGTGATTCTTCGTTTACTCCCCACCGCAGATCTACTCCCTGGAACTTAGCACCATTAGCTTCACAAAACTTTTCCAGTCTTGGAAAAACATCTTTCTGAAGTATCCTGCGTTCCTCTTTCATGTCTGTGAAAGTAGAGCTTACGAATACACGGAATATTTTTGTTTGTTGCGGCATAAGGTTTTAGTTACTTTTCTATTAAATTAAGTAAATTAAAGCATCGTCAAATCTTTGATATCTTAATCCAAAAGCTTAACTTCCCTTTAATTTCGCTCTTCGATAAGCTAATAGCCAATCTTTAAAATGTTTGCCGCTTAGCTCTTCTGGAGGAGGGACATCCTCTGGAGAAACAAGAGGCACCGGATCAATGAACCAAATACCTTTACTTTTTAAAGCCCATCTCCATTCCATATCAACCCAGTGAGATTCCTTAGCGGAGGCGGACCAAAATAAATAAAATATATCATTCTCCGGAATAACTTTCTTCAACATTTTCTTCCAATTATCGCCGGACCGCAAATTTTTTTCATCGTAAAATACTTCTAAATCAGGCGATATCTTTTGCATGCCCTGAATACTTATTAAGACCTCTTCTCTATCGTCACTCGAGTATGAAGCAAATGCTTTACGAACGTGTTTAATTGTAGATGTTTCCGGAATAGTATTTTGGATTTTTTTCGAGATAAGAATCTGGATTGGAACTCCCGCAATTTGTAGACCTCCTTCCCAATGTACAGATACAAATCCGAACCTTATTCCTTCTTTAATCTTAACAGGAACATCGACAACAAATGAAGCATTGCCAATCTCCCCTTCCCACAATATTGCATCTTCGGAAGGCTCAACATTAAAATCCGGTAATCTTATTTGAACATATAATATAGTTCCCCGTTCAATTTTAAAAGGACCTTTTGAACGGATAATTGGCTGAACATTTTTTTCATAGCTTGCTTGTTCAATTCGTTGTTGAACTGCGGCTCTTTGTTTTTCCAAGTGTGCCCACACATCTATAATAAATTTTTGTCCCGGCTTTACAGATTGTTGTGAGGAAACGGAAAAATGAACTTTGTCTATTCTCGATGTCGGTACTTTAAGTTTTGATTCAATTTCTATTCTTGAAATCGTAGAGTTAGTTGTTCCCAGATCAATTCCATAACTTAAAGTGGAATCAATCTCAAGTTTAGATTTTTCAGGAAGCAGTTTAAACAAATTATTAAGTAAGTTTCTTAATAAATGATTGTTACCTGCTGCAGCCTGATTTAAACCTTGGTTTATTATAGACCTGGCTTTATTTCTGTCTGTCCATTGATAATTCTCAAATTGTTCGGCGAAATACTTCATGTTTGAAACATCCAACGCATTGTCTGTTACCTCATTTCTAAGATAATAATCAAAATTTAAAAGCTCTGAGATCAACTCTTTTGCTTCCTTTATATTTTTACCAGCAGCAATCCTTTCTATTCCTTTTCGTTGTTCTAAAATGTGCTGATTTACTTTTTCAATGTTAAGTTTTGAATTCAAACCATAATCATAAATCTTTTTCATTAAGTCCTCAATCTGAAAGAAAGAATCTTTCAACTCCTTCTCTACTATTAGCCATTCTGAATCTTTCTTTAAATCATCAAACTTTAACATTTCCTTTTTACTTTCTGGAACGGAAGAATCGGTGCGAATGTGAAAATGTACACCTTGCAATATTCTTATTTGATTTGGCTGGCATTTCAGAAAGTTCCCGGTTTCATCAAAAAGATAAATATTAAACAGATTAGAATGTCCTTCGGCTAGCTGCAATTCTATAAAAGTTCTTTTTTCACCTATGGCTTTTTTACCTGTTGAAATCGCACCTTTAGATCTGACGATATCAACATAAACTCGATCAGGAATTTTACCTTTTGTCAATTCCGGTAATATTTTCAAGCTTACTAATAATTGATTTTCAATTGTCGCAGCATCATACTCCAGCTCTAACTGAATTTTTGATGTATCTCTTTTTAATTCAAGGTCCTCCTTTGTCACACCTAAAGTAGATGAAACTAATGCTGCTCCTCTTGCCACTGCTGTCATCGGGTCTATGGAACTATCAAGATTTTCTGTGATCTGCACGCGAAGCATATTCCGTAGAATCGGAGAATGTGTAGGTCCGCCTACTAATATTAATGAAGAAACATCGGTTTCCTTAAGGTTATTTCTGTGCAGCATATCTTTCGTAATATTTATTGCTTTCTGGAAAATCGGACTGAGGACTTCTTCAAGATCTTCTTGAGTCAGGTTAATATCAATTTCAGGTTTAATTCCATTTTCATCTTCAAATGGAAGATTACTGACTAAATGATATGATTCTTTAAATGAGAGTTGTATCTTTGCCTGCTCGGCATATAATTTCAATACGTTTCTCAGAATTTCCTTTTTGCTTGTATTCTCAATTACAAACTCAATAGAATAATTTTTTCTTATGTACGGGATGATTATTTGATCTACTATCGCTATATCAATATTCCTTCCTCCTAAAAAATTGTCACCGACCAAATCATTTATCATTAGTATTCCATCTTTATAGTTGACCAATGCAGCATCAAATTTCCCCCCTCCAAAATCAAAAATAACGTAATTGGCATCCTCTAATTTAGAATTTAAACCAAAAGCAGTTAATACTGCAACCGGCTCGCTGATTAATTCTACTTGTTTAAATCCAGCTAACTTTACTGCTTTGATCGTAGCTTCCTTTTGCGTATTGGTTAACTTAGCAGGTACGGCTAACACAACAGAATTTATTTGTTCGTCAACTATAAATGATTTCAAAGTCTTTAATACTTCAGCTGATAATTCTTCAGAAGTAAATTCTCTACCCATATTCTCACTGAAATATTTATGATCGGTACCCAAAGTTCTATTGAACTCAATAAAAGAATTTGACACTCCGGAATCAAAACTCTTCAGAGCATTTATATTTTCATTTTTCATAGAATCATCTGCTGTCTGACCTACAAGAGTATCTTTCTTTTTGTTAAAATGAACACATGTGGGTAAGAAGTCTGACCCAATGTCTGTCTTCAATATAACAGGTTTTCCATTTTCAAATCTTGAAATCGAAGAGTTAGTTGTTCCCAGATCAATTCCATAATCAATTTTTGTTCTCAAAGGAACATCAAATTTTCTTTTAGAGATCTGTTTATCATTTTCATCAAAATTTGAACCTTTTTTTTCGAAGTATTTTGATAGGAATTTCTGATATTTTTTTTTATTTGACATAAAATGAAAACTATTGAACTAAAAGTATAATTGCTCTAAAAATTACAAACACAAATTTTAATAATTTACTGACCTTAAGCCTTCAGCGGCTGATCCAGAAATATCACCCGCCAGTCAAGTACTTCATTTACAAATATACGCCCGGCTTCGCTCACTATTGAAGTTACTTTCGCAGAATATTGAACACCTGGTACCGGTGATGAAGTTATTTCAGTTTCCAGATCCTCGACTTTCTTAAGAATTAACTTTAACTGTTTATTCATTACCTCTGACCTCTTAGCTACTCTGCGGAATTCTCCCTGACTGTTTATGCCTGCAAGTGCTGCTCCAAGCGCCGGGAAAAATCCTGTTATGAATATCAGCAGATCCGAAGATAGCCATAAAGGAAGATCAGGGTGATATGAAAAAGCATGCATTAGATGAATAATACAAGCAATAAATGTCAGTATCAATAAAATAAGAGCAGTATTATGAAGACGGTATTCTATCTTTTTACTTCTATCATATGTTGTCTGATGAAAATTTATCTGTCCGGAAATATATTCCTTTATATGAGAAAGAGATTGCTTAAGATAATCTCTGTCTACTATTGTGTCAGGCAATCCTAGTTTCCTTTCAACTGCCAGTACATACCATGCCATCCAGGATGAACCGATCTGTCCGAAAGACAAATGCGCAGGTACCTGAGGATACGGACGCTTTCCTCCCAATGGAGCAACCAAACGAAGATGTCTTATCAGTTCCGCTCCGATCCTGCAATCCAGCCAGCGTCCATGCCAGCGGCATTTCTTTCCGGCGATCACAAGTAATATGATTACTGAAATAGAAATAAGTTCAGCTGTAATGCTCATTTTTTCAATCCAGGGATGAACATCTCCCAGGGGGATTGGCAGCAGTGCCATGCCTACAGAAAATGCAGCAAGCAGATATATAACTATATATGTACTTCGGTATCTGTCTGACAATACAACGGCGATTTTATCGATCCATGCATAATACGGTCGAAGAGAATTTACAATTCCGGGCAGCGATGTAGAAGTATCGCGTGGCCATTCATTAGCTACAGCATCTTCAAAGGGTTTTTCTTTGAGTGATTTAAACGCAATTTTATTATCGCCAAAAAGATCCCTGAAAGTTTTCCAGATAAAACCTGATAATCTCCACTTTGGCTGTTTCTCTTTATAAAATAAATTGAGATCTACTTCTGCATTTTCATCTTGAAGTGATTTTTTATCAGGTGTATGCGGCAGATCAATAGCATTTATTACTCTTTCTTTTAATTCTTCAAGTGTATTTTTTCCGGAAGGTAAAGCTGGAATTCCTTCTTCGGATATCGGCAGCACATTATCTTTGTCAATGAACTGCCAGTCATGAGGAGACTTCGCACTTATCCATATCACAGGAACTCCCATTTTTATTGCGGCATCCATTGTTTCTTCCGTACCGCCCTGCTTGCCTTGTCTCACACCGTCCCATACGACAATAAGGATATCAGATTGATTCAGCACAACGTCTCCGGCCGCACCGTATGCCATAGCATTATCATTTCTGCTTCCGTCAAGTTCGTAACTTGTCTTAGCATAAGAATGAAGTTTCCGAAAACGGTCTAAAGAGTTTTCTTCAAGCGCAATTCCGGGAAGGAAATCATTTTCATACTCGTATTTAAAAAAAGGCAATACGCAGCAGAGTTCATATTCTAGAGACAGCGCCTGATCAGCAAAGAGTCTGTCAGTACCTTCGGCAAGAGGAGATATAGCACGCAGTACAGGAGCGGTATCTTCGAAATACTGACCGTGTGTAGATTTAAATGAAAGGACGGATTCTTTAATCGCATTCAGCATGTCGTAAAGAAGTAAACCTAATTTTTCCATATCAGCTTCCTTAAGACGGTTCGGTCTGTGTCCTACTATGCCGACACGGAATGCCAGTTCGGGACGGGGTGGTGAGGTTAGAGGTGGACCGGAGCTTGCCTTACTAATTGGAGTATTCATTTCCGTATTTTGACTCCTGTATTTTAATTCAAAAAAATATCTTAAATAGAATTGTTTGAATAAAATCAATTTAAAGAATTATTATTTTTTAAAAAATTCATTAATGACATTTGCACAAATAAATATAATAGTGTCCTTAACATTTCAAAATAACC
>Ga0073904_10004406_pt1 | contig 10448 bp, 10 predicted proteins | sample KloWWTrecipitate_FD_66668 | JGI IMG/M metagenome (GOLD analysis project Ga0073904, IMG submission 66668) | Active sludge microbial communities from Klosterneuburg, Austria, studying microevolution and ecology of nitrifiers - Klosterneuburg... | ecosystem: Engineered > WWTP > Aerobic digester >... | reverse complement strand
TCGGAGCTGGCGCGCAAGGCCTTGCAGGCCGACGGCGTCAAGGTGCTGGTCGGCCACAAGGCGCTGCGCTGCGAGAAATCGGCGGACGGTGTCAAGAGCATCATCGTGGAGCACCAGGGCCAGGAAATCCGGCTGGCGTTCGATGCACTGATCGTGGCCGTCGGACGCGCCGCGCGACTCACCGGTTATGGACTCGAGGAACTCGGCATCCCGACCCACAAGACGGTGGAGACCAACGAATACCTGCAGACGATTTACCCCAACATCTATGCCGCCGGTGACGTGGCAGGCCCGTTCCAGTTCACCCATACCGCGGCGCACCAGGCCTGGTACGCGGCTGTCAATGCCTTGTTTGGCGACTTCAAGAGGTTCAAGGCCGATTATTCGGTGATCCCGTGGGCCACCTTCATCGACCCCGAGGTAGCCCGGGTCGGCCTGAACGAGCAGGACGCGAAAGAGCAAGGCATCGCCTACGAGGTCGTGAAATACGGCATCGACGACCTCGACCGGGCGATTGCCGACAGCGAGGCGCGCGGTTTCGTCAAGGTGCTGACGGTGCCGGGCAAGGACAAGATCCTGGGCGTCACCATCGTCGGCTCGCATGCCGCCGAATTGCTGGCCGAGTATGTGCTGGCCATGAAACACGGCCTGGGCATGAACAAGATCCTGGGCACGATCCACACCTACCCCACCTGGTCCGAGGCCAACAAATATGCAGCCGGCGAATGGAAAAAGGCGCATCAGCCCAAGCGCCTGCTCGAATGGGTGCGCAAGTACCACGACTGGAAACGTGGCTGAACCCATGCTGCCAAACCGTCGCCAGATCCTGCTGACGTCCTGTGCGCTGGCCATCGCGACGCCCTGGATGGGCGTCTGGGCGCAGACCGACGGCGGATTCGACCCCGGCTACGCGGCCTGGGATGCACTGCTCAAGACGCACGTGCGCTGGTTGCCCGACAACAGGCAGACGCGGGTCGACTACAAAGGCTTCGCAGCCGATCGCCCGGCACTGCAGAAGATACTCGCACAGTGGTCCGCCGTGGCCCCGGCCACCTTTGCCGGCTTCTCGCGCGAGCAGAAGATGGTGTTCCTGATCAACAGCTACAACGGCTTCACGGTCGAACTGATCCTCACGCAGTATCCGAACCTGAAGTCGATCAAGGACCTGGGCAGCTTGCTGCAGAGTCCCTGGAAGAAGAAATTCTTCCGCCTGCTCGGCGAAGAACGCCATCTGGACTGGATCGAGCACGAGCAGCTGCGCCCTGTTTTCACCGACTGGCGCATCCATGCAGCAGTGAACTGCGCATCGATCGGCTGCCCGGCGCTGCGCCCCGAGGCTTTCATGGTACAGACGCTCGAGGCCCAGCTCGACGATGGCATGGCCCGCTTCATGGGCGACGCAACGCGCAATCGTTATGCCCAGGGCCGCGCCGAACTCAGCGAGATCTTCAAATGGTTCCGCGCAGATTTCGAGAAGGGTGACCGGGGTCTGCACAATCTGGAGCAACTGGTGTTGCGTTATGCCGATGCACTGCGTGTGCCGGTTCCAGAGCGGGCGCAGTTGCGCAGCGGCACGCTCAGGATCCGCTACCTCGACTACGACTGGTCACTCAACGACGTCGGCCGTTGACAATCCTGCATGGCGCAGCACCCGCGACCGGCAAAGCCACCGTAAGCTGCGTGCTTCACAAAATTCTGCGGAGACATTTCATGGCAATCAAACTCGGACTGCCCGGCCTTGCGCCGGTTTTGGCCCAGTCGGTATCGGCACAAACCGGTCCGGTCTGACTGGTCGTCGGTTTTGCGCCGGGCGGTTCGGCCGACACCACGGCGCGCCTGCTGGCCGACGCCGCCAAGATGAAACCGACCCATGTGGCTTACCAGGTCGGCGCGCCACTGGTGAGGCCCGCCGGCCCGGCCGGCAGCGGCTTTCAGGGTGAGGACTGCATGATGTCAGCCAGGCGCCTGCTGCGGACCTGCCCCGGCGTGCTGCACGATCATGCGCCTTTGCGGATTCGCTGCGCCAGGTTGGACGATGCACAGCACATTTCATACTTCTAGGTAGAAACCCACATAAGGATATCCTGTCAATCATCTATATTGTCAACAATCGATCATCGACCAAAATGAACGTCTCGATTTCCACTGCAATTGCTCCCGGCACCGCTGCCACCGGTTTTCGCGTGGACCGTCTGCGCAAAAGCACCTTTCGCCAGCACATCGCCGAGCGCCTGCGCGCGGCCATCCTCAGCGGCGAAATCGCACCCGGCGCGCAACTGGTCGAAACCACGCTGGCCACACAGTTCGACGTCAGCCGCGGACCATTGCGCGAAGCCCTGCGTGAACTGATCGAGGAAGGCCTGCTGGTCACGGTGCCGTATACCGGCACCCACGTCATCTCGCTCACCGTCGACGACATCCGCGAGATTTACTCCATGCGCGTCACGCTGGAGCGGTTTGCGTTCGAGCAGGCCTGGAGCCGGCGCGACGCGACCTTCTTTGACGAACTGCACCGGCGCAACGCGGTGCTGACTCTGGCCATCGATGCCGGCGACGACGGGGCCAGCATCCTGGCCGAACTCGACCTGCATGGGCTGGTATATGAAACCACCGGCCACAAGCTGCTGCAACGGACCTGGCAAAGCCTGCGCGGACGGCTGCAGCTGTACTGGGCAGCGCATCACCGGGCACATGCCAGCCGCGGCCCGCGTCGCGACAGCCACGACAGCTACGTCCAGGCAGCGCAGGGCAACGACCTGGACATGATGTTGCTGGAGATCACCAACCACATGGGACGCGGCGCCGAACGCACCGAGTCCTTCATGCGTCTTGCCAACCCGTTCGACCTTCCCCCCACTTCAGGAGATTTGACATGAGCATCCAACGACGCACCGCCTTGACCGGCCTGGCCGCCACGGCCCTGGGCAGCGCCCTTCCCGGCATGGCGTTGGGCCAAACCGCCGGCACGCTGGAGCAGGCCAAGCAACGCGGCAGCCTGCGCGTGGGCGTGACCCAGGCGCCGCCGTGGTACTCGAAGGATCCGAAGAACGGCGAATGGAACAGCGGCGTGGGTGTCTCGATGGGCAAGGCCATGGCCGCTGCGCTGGGCGTGAAGTTCGAACCGGTCGAAGTGACCTGGGGTACGGCCATCGCCGCGTTGCAAGGAAACAAGATCGACATCATGTACATGATGGACGCCACACCCGAGAGGGCCCAGGCGGTTGATTTCCCCGCCGCACCGCTGCTGTATTACTCGCTGGCCGTGCTGGCGCGCGATGACCTGGCCGCCAAGACCTGGGCTGACCTGAACAAGGCCGGCGTACGCATTGCCGTGCCGCAGGCCAGCAGCATGGACAAGTTCCTGACCGAGAACACGCCCAACGCAACAATCCAGCGTTTCCCCGGCAACGGCGAAGCGATCGCCGCGTTCCAGGCCGGCCGTGCCGATGCGGTCTGCCTGTTCCACCCTCCATTGCTGGCCGCACGCCAGAAACTGGGCACGGGCAAGATCGTCGTGCCGACCCCGGCCAAGTCGCAGGCCTCCAGCGCTGCCGTGCGCAAGGAGGACAAGGCCTTCCTGGCGTTCGTCGACAAGCAGCTGGCTGACTACTACAAGGGCGGCCAGACACAGAAGTGGTACGAGGAATTCCTGGTCGGCTTCGGGTTGGACCCCAAGGCCTCGCCGCCGGTAATGAAGGAAATGCTCTGAGCCAGGGCTGACAAGACCAGCGACGGGCACGGCCGCAGCGCATGTACCAATGGGACTTCACGCCGGTGCTGGCCAACTCCGGCATGCTGGCCGCCGGCCTGACCAATACGCTCAAGCTGACGGCCACCGCACTGGCCCTTGGCATTCCGCTCGGCCTGGGCCTGGCGCTGCTGCGCCTGTCGCGGTTGCGCGTGCTGGCGCTGCCGGCGGGCTTCGTCGTCGAGTTCTTCCGCACCACTCCGCCATTGGTGCAGCTGTTCTGGTTCTTCTTTGCGTTGCCGATCCTGATCCAGGTCGAGATGACGCCGTTCGTCGCAGCGGCGCTGACCTTCTCGATCCAGTCGGCGGCATTTTTTGCCGAAGTGTTTCGCGCCGGCATCGTATCGATTGACCGCGGCCAGAGTGAAGCGGCGCGCGCACTGGGCATGACCGGCGCACAGGCGATGCGGCGCGTGATACTGCCGCAGGCGGTCAAGCGCATGATCCCTGCCTTCATGGAGCGCTCGATCGAGTTGATGAAAACCACCACGCTGGTGGCCACCGTGTCGTACGCCGATCTGCTGTTTCAGGCCAATGAGGTGGCGCAAAAGACGTTCCGTCCGCTGGAGGTTTTCACCGTCACCGCGCTGATCTACTTTGTGGTGATCTATTGCGCCAGTCTCGTGGTGCACCAGATAGAACGCCGACTCGCCGTCAGTGGCGAGACCACGGTGCATTGAGCGCGAACGGCTTGCTCCGATGAACCACCGGTGGAACTTTCAAGCGGTCTGGGACAACCCCGAGGCCTTGCTCGCAGGTGCCAGCGGCACGCTGCGCATCTTCGCCATCTGCCTGGTACTGGGCATGTCGTTCGGCCTGCTGGTCGGGTTGGGGCGCTACTCCAGGCGCCGGTGGATCTACATTGCGGCCAGCATCTTCGTCGAGTTCTTTCGCAACACGCCGGTACTGGTGCAGATCCTGTGGTTCTACTTTGCGCTGCCGATGCTGGTGCCATTCGAGATCAGTCCGCTGATGGCGGCTGCGCTGGGTATCTCGCTGAACTCGGCGGCGTTCTCGGGCGAGATCTTCCGCGGCGGCATCCAGTCGCTGGACAGTGGCCAATGGGAAGGCGCGCAGGCGCTGGGCATGACCCAGGCGCAGGCCATGCGACGCATCATCCTGCCGCAAGCGGTCAAGCGCATGTTGCCGGCGCTGACCAACCGCGCCATAGAGATCTTCAAGATGTCGACACTGGCCTCGGCCGTGGCTTATGTCGAGCTGCTGCAGCAGGGCAAGCTGATCGCCTCGATCAACTACAACCCGATCGAGGCCTATACCGTGATCGCGCTGATCTTCTTCGCCTTCCTGTACCCGCTGGTGCAGGCCACCTATGTGCTCGAGCGCAAACTGCGCCAGGGTGACTGACCCGGCCATGGACACCACCGGGTTGCTCCCAAACGCGAATTGCGCCACGCGCAGCATGCAAGACACCTGATGACCACCGCACCCTCTCCCCCGCTGCTGCGCGTCACCGGGCTGCACAAGCAGTTCGGCGACAACGCCATCATCAAGGGCATCGACCTGAGTGTCGCGCCCGGCGACCGCATCGCCATCCTGGGCGCATCGGGCTCTGGCAAGAGCACGCTGCTGCGCTGCCTGAACTTCATGGAAAAGCCCACGTCCGGGCGAGTCGAACTCGGCGGCGCCCTGGTCGGTACCGAAAAACCACAACGCGACGGCAGCGTGTCCACCAGCTACACCGAACGCGAACTCACCGCGGTACGCCAGCGCGTGGGCATGGTGTTCCAGCAGTTCAACCTGTTTCCGCACATGACCGCGCTGGGCAACGTCATGGAGGGACTGCGTACCGTCAAGGGCGTCGCCCGCGACGCGGCACAAACCCAGGCCCGTGCGCAACTGGCGCGCGTGGGCCTGGCCGACAAGGCCGATGCATATCCGGCCCGTCTGTCGGGCGGCCAGAAGCAACGCGTCGCGATTGCCCGTGCGCTGGCCATGGAGCCCGAACTGCTGCTGTTCGACGAACCCACCTCGGCACTTGACCCGGAACTGGTGGGCGAGGTGCTGCGCGTGATCCGCACGCTGGCCGAGGAAGGCCGCACCATGCTGCTGGTGACCCATGAACTGGGCTTCGCCTACCACTTTGCCAACCGCATCCTGTTCATCGCCGATGGCGTGATCCACGAGGACGGCACACCCGACCAGGTACTCAAGCATCCCCGCCAGGCCCGCACCCAGGCTTTCCTGGCGCGCCACAACGAATTTCACTTCTGAGCCCATCATGAACAACACCTCCTCCGAAAGCGCCCAAGGTTACGCCGCAGACCCCCGCAACGACGCGGTGCTGGTATACGTCAACGGCGCGTTCTTTCCGCGCAACGAAGCCCGCGTATCGGTGTTCGACAGCGGCTTCGCGCTGGGTGACGGCATCTGGGAAGGTCTGCGCCTGGTCAAGGGCAGGATCATCAGCCTGCAGGCCCACATGGACCGGCTGTTCGAAGGCGCGGCTTCGATCGCACTGAACATCGGCATGGACCGCGCCGCAATGGAGCAGGCCTTGTGGCAGACGCTGGAGCGCAACGGCATGACGGACGGCGCCCACATACGGCTGATGGTCACCCGCGGCACCAAGCGCACACCCAACCAGGACCCCCGCTTCGTTATCGGTGGCGCCACGGTGGTGATCGTCGCCGAATACAAGACACCCAAGCCCGAGACCCGGGCGCGCGGCCTGTCGCTGATGACCTCGACCTATCGCACCAGTGGCCCGGACGTGTTCGACCTGCGGCTCAATTCGCACAGCCGGCTGAACCTGATCCAGGCGCTGATCCAGGCGATCAACATGGGCGCCGACGAAGCGCTGATGCTCGACCCGCGCGGCTTCATCGCCAGCTGCAACAGCACCAACTTCTTCATCGTCCGCGGTGACGACGAACTCTGGACTTCCACCGGTCTGTACAGCTTCAAAGGCATCACCCAGGCCAATGTCATCGACGCCTGGAAGGCAGCTGGCGGCGTGGTGCGTGAATGTGACTTCACGCTGGCGCAGGTGTATTCGGCCAAGGAGGCATTTGTGACCGGCACACTGGGCGGCGTCACGCCGGTGACGAGAATCGATGGGCGGACGATCGGCGATGGCAAGCCAGGTGCAGCGAGTGCACGGGCGGCTGAGTTGTACCAGCAGTATTGCTCGCAGCAAGCGTGACCTGCAGATCCGTCTGATGTGGGACCCTGCGAGCGGAAGCACCAGCCGGTCGCAGCAACAGCGCGAGACTGGCGTCAATAGCGGCGTGCGACGCCGTTCTGCACCACCACACGATCGCCCACACGAATGTCGCCTGTCGTGTCTTGCGTCACCTCGATAAAGGAACCATCGTTCAGTCGCACCTGCATGCGGACGGCATCGGGTTGTTGCGGTTGCTGGCCCCGCTTCTGTATCTGGTTGCCGGCATAGGCTCCGCCCGCAGCGCCGATCACGGTCGCGGCAGTCTTGCCGTCACCCTTGCCGACCTGATTGCCCAGCACACCACCGACGACCGCTCCCACAATGGCGCCAGCACCGATACCGCTCTTGTTCTCCTGTTGCACCAGGTCGATCGACTGGACCACCCCATACCGGCCGTAGGCATAGCTGTTGTTGGTACTGGTGGGATAACTGCTCTGGGGGGTGCCGGCCTGGTTTGCGGGTTGGCCAGGCTGCGTTCCGCAGGCAGCGAGCGACAACAGCGCTGCGGTGGCCGCAGCGGCAGCGATGGTACGGATGTTTTGGTTCATGGTAGCTCTCCAGTTCAAGACCGCGTCGGGCCAAAAATGCAAGAATTGCAGATTCATTGTGCTCGGCGAAGCTCTCCCCGGCTGTCCGGCGCAACGCCGACATGCTGTCGGACGGCAGCGCATCGACTTTTGGCACGCGCCGGTCCAAAGACGTAACATGGCCCGGAAAGCAGTTCGCTCTCCTGGGCACGCCGGAACACCGAACCGTCCCCTGTTTTTTTCCTTGAAGGCACCCGCATCCCATGCCCACCACCATCACCGGCCGACAATCAGAACTGGGCAAACTGCTGGCACAAAAGGCGCACGATTCGCCGTCAATGCGGCTGCATGTCAACATTGCCGGGCAGCCGGCCAATACCTTGCTGCACGACGGCCATGCCTGGAAAGGCTTCGACAAGTCGATACGCGCCAGTGTGCGGCGCAGTCTGCGTGCCGAGGCGGACTTCATCGTGTTTGCCAGCTTTGCGTTCGCTCAGCGCATGCCGCCCAAGGACCCGTTGCTTTCACTGGCCCAGACCATCCTCGAATGCGAACAGCAGGTGCTGACCGGCCCGGTGCCCGCCTGTGTCGTGCGTCTGGGTTACCTGTACGGCCCGACCAGCGCGGACTTGCACGCCTACCGCAAGGCTTTCCGGCTCGGGCGTCCTTACTGGGCTGGTCCGCGCTCGGCGGCCCAGTTCCACCTGCACCATGACGATGCCGTGCGCGCCCTGCTGCAGGCAGCCAAGCCAAGGAATGCCGGCAAGACCCTTTACGCGACCGCAGGCCCTGCCGTGCCGTTCATGCGCTTCATGGACCATTTCGCACGCGGGCTCGGCACGCGCTGCCCGCTGCATGTGCCACTGCTCGCCGCGCCGCTGATGCAACTGATCGTGCGCAAGGAACACATGCAACAGGTGGCGCTGGCGATGCCGGCAGCGCCGCCCCGGCCGCAAGTGCCGGGATGGAAACCGGCGATCGCGGACTACCGGCAGGGGCTGGACGCCATCCTTGCCCACTGGAAATCCGATTCCTGATGGATGCCACCTGAGGATCGGACCGGCATCCGTGCGGGCCCGCCGACATCGTCGAGGGACAACAGACGCTCAGCTTGCTGCAACCTCGAACCTGACCCCCTGCGCCAAAGGCATGGTACGTCCGTAGTTGACGGCACTGGTCATTCTGCGCATATAGGCTTTCCACGCGTCAGACCCGCTTTCACGGCCGCCGCCGGTCTCCTTCTCACCGCCAAATGCGCCACCGATCTCGGCACCCGACGGCCCCATGTTGACGTTGGCAATGCCGCAGTCCGACCCGGTGGCTGACAGGAAGCGCTCAGCCTCACGCAGGTCGGTCGTGAATATCGACGATGAAAGCCCCTGCGGAACCGCGTTCTGCAGTGCGATGGCCTCGTCCAGCGCGTGATGACGCATGACGTACAGGATCGGTGCAAACGTCTCACTGCACATCGCCTCGGTCTGTCTGGGCATTTCCACCAGCGCTGGACGCACATAACAACCGTCCCCCAGCGCGGCGCCGTTAACCCGTTCTCCGCCGACGACAATCCCGCCGTCTGCGCGTGCCTGTGCGAGTGCGCGCGACATCTGCTCGAACGCGGCGCCATCGATCAGCGGCCCGACCAGCACGTCGGCGTGCAATGGATTGCCAACCCGGACGGATCGATAGACCGCGTGCAGGCGCGCCAGCAACCGGTCGTAGATGTCGGCGTGCACGAACAGCCGGCGCAACGTGGTGCAGCGCTGACCGGCGGTTCCGATGGCCCCGAATGCGACCGCCTGCAGCGCCATCTCCAGATCGGCGCTGGCGCAGACGATGGTCGCGTTGTTGCCACCCAGTTCCAGGATCGCACGGCCAAACCGTGCGGCCACTGTCTGCGCGACCGCACGGCCCATCGCGGTGGAACCGGTCGCGGAAACGACTGGCACCAGCGGGTGTGCGGCCAGCAGTTCGCCGGTCGCCCTGGCGCCGATGATCAACGGCGCCAGGCCTGCGGGTGCGCCGTCGAACCTGCGGATCACCCGATTCACCAGTCCGGTCACGGCAAGTGCCGTCAACGGTGTTTTCTCCGAGGGTTTCCAGACCACGGCATTGCCGCACACAAAGGCCAGCGCCGCGTTCCAGCTCCAAACCGCGACGGGAAAATTGAATGCAGAGATAACACCAACGACGCCGGCCGGATGCCATTGCTCCATCATGCGGTGACCGGGGCGTTCGCTGCCCATCGTCAGGCCATAGAGCTGGCGCGACAAGCCGACGGCGAAGTCGCAGATGTCGATCATTTCCTGGACCTCGCCCAGGCCCTCGGACGTGACCTTGCCAACCTCGATCGAAACCAGGCGGCCAAGCAGATCCTTGGCCGCGCGAAGCTCCTCGCCGAGCAGGCGCACGAACTCCCCGCGCCGCGGCGCGGGGACCTCGCGCCAGCCGAGAAAAGCCGCATGGGCCTGCCGGATCGCTGCCTCGCTCTGCGCAGCGGTGGCATCGGATACACGCGCGATCGCCTGTCCGGAAATTGGCGAGTGGACGACGCGCTCACCGGCGGTGTAGTGCACGGGATCCACCTCGCACGCCTGCAGGATGCGGGCGACTTCATCGGCCAGGGTCGGAGCTTGGAGGTTTGTCATATCTGTGATGGGTGTGTCAATGGGCAAAAACGCAGGCCGCGGCGTACCTGGCCGGCCAGGCGCGCGGTCGCATCGACCTCAATCGTTCTTGATGGCAAGCACGAAGCGCCGCGCGCGCTCCGACTGCGGGTTGTCGAAAAACTGCCTGGCCGGGGCCTGTTCGACGATCTGGCCGGCCTCCATCAGGATCGCGTGGCTGGCCACGGACTTCGCGAACCCGATCTCATGGGTGACGACGATCATCGTCATGTTGCGCTCTGCGTGCACGCGTCGAATGACGCTGAGCACCTCCTCGCGCATCTCCGGATCCAGCGCCGACGTCGGCTCGTCGAACAGCATGACGC
>Ga0073904_10004401_pt1 | contig 10451 bp, 10 predicted proteins | sample KloWWTrecipitate_FD_66668 | JGI IMG/M metagenome (GOLD analysis project Ga0073904, IMG submission 66668) | Active sludge microbial communities from Klosterneuburg, Austria, studying microevolution and ecology of nitrifiers - Klosterneuburg... | ecosystem: Engineered > WWTP > Aerobic digester >... | reverse complement strand
CGGAATGCCGATGCCATCAAAGAACGGTTGAAGCGCCACGGCATCTCGCCCGCTGCCACCGACATCGGGGGTTCGAAGGGGCGTACCCTCGAAGTCCATGTCATCTCGGGCAAGACGTACGTAAGAACCGCGGCTTCACCGGCCAGCGAACTGTAGGAGGCCTATCCATGGCAACAATTCTTGTGGTCGATGACGCAGCATTCATGCGTATGCGCATGTCCAAGATCCTTACCGAGGCGGGCTACCAGGTGGTCCAGGCTGAGAACGGGCTGGAAGCCGTCGAAAAGTACAAGTCCGATAAGCCGGACGCTGTCCTGATGGACATCACCATGCCCGAGATGGATGGGCTTACGGCGCTCAAGGAGATCCGCCAGCACGACCCCGCCGCGCGGGTCGCCATGGTGACGGCCCTGGGCCAGCAACAGATTGTCCTCGAGGCCGTGAAGAGCGGCGCCAAAGACTTCCTGGTGAAGCCCTGCGAAGGTGACCGCGTCCTCGCCGCTGTTAGCAAACTCTGCGCTTAGGAGGCGACCTCGTGGCATTCCCGGCTCCCCTCGCTGGCAAACAGATCCGGGTCCTGATCATCGACGATTCGGCCTTCATGCGGCATGCGCTCGAACGGCTCCTCTCCCAGAAGCCCGGGATCACCGTCGTTGGCACCGCCGGTGATGGCCTCGAAGGCGTCAAGCGCGCACTCGAGCTCCGGCCAGATGTCATCACCATGGACGTGGAGATGCCGCGCATGGATGGCGTCACCGCGGTCGGCGAGATCATGCGCTCGCTGCCGACCCCCATCGTCATGGTCTCCACGCTCACGAGCGAAGGAACGGCCACCGCGATTCGCGCGCTCGAAGCTGGCGCAGTCGATTGCGTAGGCAAACCATCCGGCCTGAGTGCCGACCTGGCCAACGTGGGCGAACGGCTCATGGAGGCAGTCGAGCGGGCAAGCGTGGCGACCCTCCGGCGGCAGCGAGCGGCAATCGCGCCAGCGCGGCCCACGCCCGCCCCGGCCCGCATCCCCACTGCCACCGGCGGGCGCCTGCCAGCGCACAACCTCCTCGTTATCGGCTCATCCACCGGTGGCCCGCCCGCCCTGACCGAGGTGATCCCACACCTCCCGGGGGACCTGATGGCCGCCGTCATCGTCGTCCAGCACATGCCCGCCGGCTTCACCGGCGCGCTTGCCCGCCGGCTCGATTCCCTCTCTCCGCTCCCGGTCACCGAGGCGGCGGAAGGCGACCAGTTGCTGAACGGCCACGTCTACATCGCGCCCGGCGACTACCACCTGCTCGTCACCCGCGATAAGCGGCTCCACCTGGATCACTCGCCCAGCGTTCACGGGGTCCGGCCGAGCGTGGATATCACGCTCTTCTCCGTCGCGGAAGTGTTCGGCCGTGCCGCCAGTGTGGCGATCCTTACCGGGATGGGCCGCGATGGCGCGGATGGCGCGGCGCGCCTCGAAAGTGCGGGCGGCAAAGTCATCACCCAGGACGAGGCAACCTGCGTCGTCTATGGCATGCCCCGCGTGGCCATGGAACGCGCCCACAACGCCACCCAGGTACCCCTCGACCAGGTAGCCACAACGCTGGTTCGCACACTCCCATCCATGAGGCTATCGCGGTGAAAGAAGAACTCCCGGAAGATCCCCAGTGGCTCGCATTCCGCCGCGCCCTCGAACGCGCCATCGGCGTTCCGCTCGGCCAGTACAAAGAGCCGCAGATGAAACGCCGCCTGGCCAGCGTGATGTCGCGCCGCGGGATTTCCGGCTGGCCGGACTTCGAGCGGGCGATTACGGCGGATGGCAGGCTGCTGGCCGATGTCCGCGATACCCTCACGATCAACGTCTCCGAGTTCTTCCGGCAGGCTGACAGGTTCCTCGAACTCCAATCCAAGTGGGTGCCGAAGATGCTCCAGGAGCGCCGCACCCTCAAGATCTGGAGTGCCGGCTGCTCGATCGGCTGCGAGCCCTACACCCTCGCGATGATCCTCAACGAAGTCGACCCGCGCGGGGCACACTCCATCATCGCCACGGACGTGGATTTGCCGATCCTCTCCCGCGCCCGCGAAGGCACGGGCTACCTCGCCTCGGAGGTTCGCTCCGTCCCGGCGCCGCTGCTCAAGAAGTACTTCGCCACCGATGGCGAGACGTATCGCGTTGTCGATGAAATCCGGCGCAAGATCAGCTTCCGCCGCCACGACCTGCTGAGCGACCCCTACCCGCCAGACCTCGACATGATTCTCTGCCGCAATGTCGTCATCTACTTCACCGATGAGGCGAAACAGCACATCTACCAGGGGTTTGCGAAGGCGCTCCGGCCCGGCGGACTGCTCTTCATCGGCGGCAGCGAGATGATCATGCGCTCGAACGACATCGGCTTCCGCACCGCCGGCACCAGTATGTATCAGAAGGCTGCCTAGGAAGCCTCCGGGCTTCCATCGGGATATGGGGCGAACCAGCGCCGCGCCACCAGCCAGAGCACCGAGGCGCACACCATACCCGCGGCGATATCGGCCAGGTAATGCTCACCCAGGTACATCAGCGCGAAGGCCATCACCAGGCTGTAGGCGAGCAGCCACGGCGCCAGCCGCCGGGCGTGGTCCCGCGCCCAGAGATACATCGCGAAGGTGATTCCCTGGTGGAGCGAGGGCATGGCCGCCACCGAGTTCGGCTCGCCTAGCGAGGCGTAAAACGATTCGTAGGTCTCCGGGTTCACGCTCCCGCCTACGAAATCCATCACGCGGAACACTCCCGGCAATTCGCCCATCTGTCCGGCCAGCCAGGGCGGGGTCGTCGGCACGATGAAGAAGAGCGCCAGGGCCAGGTACATCGTCCCCGCGATCATCACCACGTATTTCGGAAAGAGCGGCCGCCGGTAAAGGAAAACCAGCACCGCTCCAAGATGCGGCGCGATGAAGAACGACCAGTGCACGCCCACCGAGGCGTAATCCTGCAGCCCGAGCGCCACCGGATCGAAGAAGCGCCCCTGGAGCCACGTTATCGGGTCGGTCCCGAGAAATACCGTCCGATCGATCGAAATGACGTAGCCGGTCCGCACGGCTATCCCCGTGTCATCCGCATACGCGCGCAGCAGGGTGTAGGTGAATATCCCGCCGACGTAGGCGAACCACCACAGCCGCTCACGGCGGAACCGCACCTCTGGAGCCCACACGGCCAGGGCAATTGCCACAAGCACGAAGCCGAACCAGATGTGGTCCTGCCAGATCCTGGTGGCCACCGAACCGGCCATCAGCAGCAGCACACCCGCCTGCGCGGCCAGCAGCACACGGCTGCCGGTTGTTGTCGCCGCCTCCGTCGCCTGCCCCGCGGCGTAACGGTCGGCCAATGGAGGCTCCGCAACACTCACAACATCCAGCGTATCGCCGCTGGCCCGCTGACGGAAGCGCCAAAATGTGGCACGCTTCGCAAAGGGAATGATTCAGGCTGAGGATGGCTAGCATGCGCCGGTTTCTCCTGGGTTTGCTCATCACCGCCGGCTGCGGCGCGCTCCTCTTCAGGCTCATCCCCTGGGAAAGCACCCGGGCCGCGCTCCAGGCCGCCAACCCCTGGTTCATCGCACTCGCTGTCACCTGCCTGGTTATCTCGATCGCCGCCAAGGCGGTCCGCTGGCGGCTGCTCCTCCCGGAAGAGTCGTCCGTGACGACGCCGGGCCTCTATCGCATCCTCAACATCAGCTTCCTTCTCAACAACGTCCTGCCCGCGCGCCTGGGCGATGTGGCCCGGGTCACCATGACGGCGCGCCAGCCGGGCATGCGCTTCGGCCACGTCGTCTCATCCATGCTCACCGAACGCGTGACCGATACGGTCACGCTCCTCCTCGGATTCGTGCTGGTCAGCCCGTTCCTTCCCGTGCCCGAACGCTACGAAAGCTGGCTCCACACCGCATGGACCGTGCTGGTCATCCTGATGGGTGTGGCCATAGCCATGGCGGTCTTTCATTCCCGCATCGGACGGCTATTCGGGGCCCGCGGCCTGGCGGGCCACCTGCCTGCCAACCGGCGCATCCGCGATGAAGCGCACTCGTTTTCGGAGGGCCTCCGCCAGCTCTTCCGGCGCGACCATGTGGTGGGCATCTGGGGCTGGTCGTGGACTGCCTGGATCACCGCCTTCGCAATCAACTACCTGCTCATGCGGGCGCTCAGCATCGATGCACCAATGCCCGTCGCCGTCCTCCTCACCTGCACGACGAATCTCGCCATGCTTATCCCCTCATCGCCCGGCTACATCGGCGTCTTCCACCTTGCCGCTACTGCTTCGCTGTTGCCCTTTGGCGTGGGCGAAAGCCGGGCATTCAGTTTCGCCATCCTCGCCCACCTGGTGAACGTGGTGCCGGTGAGCCTCATCGGCGCCGCACTGCTGTTCGCCAGCCGCGATTCGCTTTCGTTCAGCCTGCGCGGCCTCCGCACCGCGGCGGTGGTCGAAAACCGCGAAGTGTGAGGGCGGCGGCCGGCGTCACACGCGGGCCGCCATCGTCTTCGGCATGCCGCCAGCCGCGCCCTACAGCCTGCCCCAGAGTTCCTCGGCTTCGCGGCGAAGCTCCGCCCGGAAATCAGGGTGGGCGATCGAGATGAGCTCCTGCGCCCGCTGCCGGTGGTTCTTGTCGAGCAGCCGCGCCACGCCGTACTCGGTGATGATGGTATCGGCAAGGTAGCGCGGAACCGTCACCATCGTGCCCGCTTCATGCTTCGCGACTACCTTGGAGATGGTCCCCTCCATCGCCGTCGAGCGCATTACCGTGATTGCGCGGCCATCCTTGCAGAGTGCCGCCGCCATGTGCGTATCCGGCTGGCCACCTGTGCCATTCACCATGTGCCCGCCAAAACGGTCCTCGCTGGCGATCTGGCCCAAAAGGTCCACGGCGATTGCGCTGTTGATCGAGGTCATCTGGCGGTTCTGCGACATGATGGCCGGGTGGAGGATGTTCTCCGGCAAGTGGAGTTCGAAGGCCGGGTTGTTCGCGATGATCTTGTAGTCCTCGCCATTGCACCCGGTCCACGCCACCGCGACTGCTTTGTGCGGGAAGAGCGTCTTGCGCGAGCCATCGATGATGCCCCGCTCCCAGAGCTTCGCCAGCCCCGGCGAGCCCAGCTCGGTGTGGACGCCAAGGTGCTTCGCATCATCGAACGCCCCGGCCAGGAACATGAGCGAGCTCGGCTGGCCGACACCCACCTGGATGGTGTCGCCATCGCGGATGATCTGGCGGAGGTGATCGGCGATGCCCTGCGCGGCAGGATCGATCTCAACCGTGCCGAAGGCGCCCGCCAGCATCGCGGGCGGGAAGGCGTGAAACATCATTTCCACCAGGGCGAGCTGCTCCCGCCCGGCCTTGTGCAGGATCTCCAGGAGAGCCGGCCGGTCCGCCTCGTTCGAAAGCGTGTTCACCCGCTCTTCGATGCCGGCGATATCGACGGGCTTGATCGCCCCATCGATGAAGGTGTCGATTTCGCTCACGTGCATCCACACGTCGCCGAAGACCGGCGACATATTCGGATCGACGATCGCGATCGTCTTCTTGCAGCGCTTTGCATAGGACTTGCGCTGCCACATGTGCGGCCCGAAGTGGATGTAGCCCTGCTCGTTCGGAACGCTGCACGGAGTGAGGAAGACATCGGGCATCCGCGCTTCCTCGCGCCCCGCATCGAACGCCTTCATGCCGAGCATGAAGGTGTTCGGCAGGTAGGTGGCCACTTTCGAATCATGGGCCGCCCGCATCCCATCGCCGATGAAGATCTCGATCTCCTTTTCGCCCTTCACGATCTCCGGGTTGAAGAGGTCGGCGTTGTTGGGCGCCAGCGTGCGGAAGTCCACCCGCCCCAGCTTGCGCGCCCGCTCCACGAAGGCATTCACGAGCGGAGCCGAACAGAGGATGGTGATGGCGACCAGGTCCCCCTCCTGGACGATCTCCACCGCCTGTTCGGGTGTCTTCAGGCGCGACTCGTATTCATCGCGCCAGTTCGCGTAGCGAGCGGTCAAGTGCATAACCTCAATAGATGTGCTGTGCCGCGGATTTTACGGGCTGGCGCCAGATCGCGCCCATGTTCAGCGCCCCGGCGCTCTGCTAGAGTTCCGGCGACACCGGCAATGCCCGCCGGGACGCCACTGGAGGGCCGCGTGCAGGCACTCGATAACCTGACCATCCTGGACCTCACCCATCACATCGCGGGGCCCTACGCCACCCGTCTCCTGGCCGATTTCGGCGCCAACGTCATAAAGGTTGAAATGCCGGGCGGCGACATCGCCCGCCAGCTCGGCCCGTTCCAGGGCGGAGTCTCACACCCCGAAAAGAGCGGCACCTTCTTCTACCTGAACTGCAACAAGCGCTCCATCGTGCTTGACCTTCGGACAGCAGGCGGCCGCCAGGCGCTCATGTCACTCGCTGCAAGGGCCGACCTGGTGGTCGAAAGCTTCGCGCCCGGGACGCTCGACCGGCTCGGCATCGGCTACGAGGCGTTCCGGGCCATCAACCCATCGCTCCCGCTCGTTTCGATTTCGAACTTCGGCCAGGAGGGCCCCTACCGCGATTACCGGCTGAGCGACCTGGTCCTCTATGCCTTTGCCGGAGAGATGTACTCGATGGGAGAGACCGACCGCGAACCGGTGAAAATGGCCGGCACCGCCGCCCTCTTCGAATCCGGTGCGGCCGCCGCCGTGGCCATGATGAGCGCCATCTTCTCATCGCAACGCCACGGAATCGGCCAGCACGCCGATATCTCGCTCGCCGAAACCCACTTCGGCGGCGTCGATCGCCGCCACGCGACCGCAATCGCCTTCCAATTCAGCGGACGCAAAACCCTGCGCCTGGCAAGCCACGGGGGAGGCATGCCCGGCGGGATTTATCCCTGTGCGGATGGCTACGTCGATTTCACCAATGCCGGCCTCTACCCGGATCGCGTCGCCGATATGCTCAACCATGCCGAATGGCTCAACGATGCGCGCTTTATGGATCCCATGCAGCGCCTCAACCCGGCAGTCATCGAAGAGTGGAACGGCCACTTCATCGGCTGGTGCGTCGAGCGCACCAAGCGCGAAATCTGGGACGAGGCTCGCCGCGCGCGCGTCCTCTGCGGGCCGATGTTCACCATGGAAGACATGTTTACGGATCCGCACTTTCGCGACCGCGGCTTCTGGACTTCGGCGCAGCACCCGGCCATGGGCGAAGTCACCCTGCCGGGGCGGCCGCTCAGCATGCCCCGTGGCGGCTGGGAGCTGCGCCGTGCGGCGCCGCTCCTCGGCGAGCACACGCGCGAGGTCCTCGCCGAAGCCGGGCTCGATGAGAACGCCATCAACGCCGCGATGGAGGTGGCCCGATGAATCCGAAGCCGCTCGAAGGCATCCGCGTCATCGACCTCTGCGTCGTCTGGGCTGGCCCGTTCGGCACCATGCTCCTCGGTGACCTTGGCGCCGAGGTCATCAAGCCCGAAAACCCCTTCGTGTTCCAGCCCATGACTCGCGGCGCCATCGCCCGCCCGCCGCAGATCATGGCTGATAACGCCATCGCGTGGTCGGGCGGATTGCCCGGCGGCAGGGTGGGCGACCGCCCCTGGGACTACAGCCCGACGTTTGTCAGCCTCTACCGCAACAAGAAGAGCTTTACCGTCGACCTCCGCCGCCCGGAGGGGCTCGACGTGCTCCGCCGCCTCGTCGCCCAATCCGACATCGTCTACGAGAACAACGCTTCCGGCACCCTCGAAAAGCTGGGCATCACCTACGAATGGCTCCGGGAAGCCAACCCGAAGATCATCTTCATGCGCGTCCCCGCCTACGGCAGCACCGGGCCGTACGCGAACGCGCGCGCCCTCGGGGTGCACCTCGAAGCCGTGATGGGGCACAGCCTGTTGCGCGGCTACGCCGATGCGGACCCTTCCTCGAACACGGCCATCTATTCCGGGGACTACCTCGCCGGGGCCCAGGGCGCCTTTGCCGCGATGACCGCTATCTGGCACCGCGACCGCACCGGCGAAGGGCAGCTCATCGAGATCGCCCAGGCAGAAAACGCCGCCGCCATGTTCACCCAGGCGATCATGGACTACAGCCTGAACGGCAACCTCCAGGGCGCGATGGGCAACCGCGATGTCCACGGCCTGGCACTCCAGGGGGTATACCCCGCGAAATCCCCGGGAACGGCCGCGACGATGGAGGACCACTGGATCGCCATCACCATCGAGACCGACGAGCAGTGGCGGGCTTTCGCCGCGGCAATCGGCGGCCCCGGGTGGGCCGGAGACCCCCGTTACGCCACCGGCGCCGGCCGGGTGGAACACCACGACGAGATCGACGCCCGCATCGCGGAATACACCGCCATGCAGGATGACTACGAGCTGATGCAGCGGCTCCAGGCCGTGGGCATCGCCGCCGCACCCGTCCTCGAAGCGTCGCGCATGTTCGATGACCCGCACCTGCGCGCCCGCGGCTTCTTCCGCACCCAGACCCAGCCCTCATCCGGCACCTACGAATACGCCGGCCCGCTCTGGCAGTTCCCGGAAACGCCGGTTGAGTACTACCAGGCGCCGATCATGTTCGGCGAGCACAACGAGTACGTGTACCGCGAGCTGCTCAAGGTCCCGGAGGAGGAGTACCAGGCGCTGCTCGCGGCGGGGCACATCGCCGACGCCTACGACGCGAGCGTGCCTTGACCGAACGTCCGCTCATGTACCACGAGCTGGCGGAGTGGTTCCACCTCATCACCGCGCCCGCGGACTACGCGGAAGAAGCCGCCTACTACCTGCAGGTGATGCAGAACGTCCTCGGCCACATCCCGGCGAGCCTGCTCGAACTTGGCTCCGGCGGCGGCAACAACGCCTTGCACTACAAGGCGCGCATCGCCGACGTGGTCCTCAGCGACCGCTCGGCCGAGATGCTCGCGCTGAGCCGGACCATCAACCCGGAACTTCCGCACATCCAGGGCGACATGCGCTCGCTCCGGCTCGCCCGCCAGTTCGAGGCGGTTTTCGTCCACGACGCAGCCTCCTACCTCACGTCCGAGGAGGACGTCCGGCAGCTCGCCGCCACCGCCTTCGAGCACTGCCTGCCCGGCGGCGTGGCGGTCTTCTGCCCGGACCACACCGCCGAGAACCTGGTCTACGAAACCGACCACGGCGGTCACGACGGCGACGGCCGGGCACTCCGCTATCTCGAGTGGACGTACCCGGGCGCGCCCGGCACGCACGCGTTTCCTGTGGACTACGTCTACGTACTCCACGAAGACGGCCACGAGCCGCGCGTGGTGTACGACCGTCACCTCAATGGCGCGCTCCCCCGCGCCACCTGGCTCCGGGCCATCGCCGATGCTGGTTTCGAACCCGGCGCCGTCCCGCTGGTCCACAGCGAAGTCCCCGAGGGCCAAAGCGAGATCTTCACCGGCTGGCGCCCGCGCTGAGGGATCGCGCGTGGGGCACTACCCGTCGTCCCAGCCTTGCTGGTTAGCTGGCCCTTTTCCTTGCCCGGCGCACGGACGCTGCGCCAAGCGCCGCGCCGGCGATCCCAAGGACAACCAGCACTGAGCCAGCCACCGTGAGCGAGCGCCCCGCCTCGCCTCCTCGCGGATCCCCGGCCCCCAGCGCACCCCCCGAGGCGGGCGGCTTCAGGCCGGGTGGTGGAGTCGGATTGGGGCGCTTCAGGAAGTCCACCCGGACGGCCCCGCCATCGGGCAGGTCGACCTGCACCGCCGGGAGCGCGATGGGATCGACGGACTGGGAGGTTTGCACGCGAATCGATTCCCGGTACTCGCCCTCCAGCGCCTGGGGCGCAAGCAGGACCCCGACGAGGTACTTCCCCGGGGCAAGACCGTCCTTCTTGAAGTTCCCACGGTCATCGGTGACGCTCGCCCCCGCCTTGAACTCCTCATCCGGGACCACCCGGGCGGCATCGGCGACGGGCACCACGAACAAGTAGAACGGCCCGACGATACCCACCTCGCTACCAGTGACTTTCACCGCCCCGTAGATTGTTCCGGAACCATCCGCCGCAACGCTGGAAGAGCGGCCTGCGAACAGAGGTAAGGCAACCAGAAGCGCAAGCAGCGTCCTCGCTGAACGTCGTTCCCAGACCATGATCTCGCTCCTTCCGTCTCGTCGCGGGAGAAGGTAGCCAAGAACACATTGCCGAGTCAACCCATTCGCAATTGACTTAGCAGCTGCAAGAACGGCGTCCCATCACCGGGAACCGGCTCGATTGCGAACCCGGTAGAATGCCCCACCAGAGATCACCACACGCCGCCCCCGGGCGGCTTCCCCGGAGGCATTGCGATGGCCGAAGTCGGACTCCCCGTCGATGAGAAGTACGCGCCCCCCGCGCGCGTGAGCGAAGGCGCGCTCATCTCCAGCATGGCCGAATACGAGGCCCTCTACCGCCGCAGCATCGAGGACCGCGACGCCTTCTGGAGCGAAATGGCCAACACCCACATCCAGTGGATCGCCCCCTTCCACACCGTCTG
>Ga0073904_10004400_pt1 | contig 10452 bp, 11 predicted proteins | sample KloWWTrecipitate_FD_66668 | JGI IMG/M metagenome (GOLD analysis project Ga0073904, IMG submission 66668) | Active sludge microbial communities from Klosterneuburg, Austria, studying microevolution and ecology of nitrifiers - Klosterneuburg... | ecosystem: Engineered > WWTP > Aerobic digester >... | reverse complement strand
GGCGAAATCAACCAGCAGCGAGGCCCATTCGAAATGATGGCCCGGCTCCGTCCACGTCCCCCTTTCGCCCGCTGCCGGCCGCCAGTTGTCGTCGAAATATTCGCCATCAAAGGGTCAACACGTTGTACCGAACGGTGGGAAGTGGAGTGTCCGAAAGGCCGGAGCTGAGCGCGCCTCCGGCGTATTTCAGACCCAAAAAGAAGCCGTTGATCGCGCACGCGAAATTGCGAAAAATCAAGGCACTGAACTTTATGTTCATGGTCGCGACGGGCGCATACGGGAGAGGAGCTCTTTTGGTAAAGACCCTCATCCTCCGAAGGGGTAGTGTGCAGTTTTGCCATTTGAGACAAACGTATTTATTAACTGCCCATTTGATGACAATTACGCCCCGCTTCTGGAGGCGATGCTGTTCACAGTTGTTTACTGCGGTCTTAGTCCGCGACTGGCGACCGAGAGGCTTGAAAATGGTGAAAACCGTTTAGATAAAATTTTCATGCTCGCGTGTGACGCAAAATTCTCAATTCATGACCTTTCTTGCTGTCGATCCTCGGTTGCTGATGAGTTTTTTAGGATGAATATGCCGTTCGAGTTGGGGCTAGACCTAGGCATAAGGCGCTGTTCTGTTGATTTGCCCAGTCCGAAGAAGTTCTTAATATTTGAGCAGAATGCCTACGATACTAAGCGCAGCCTATCCGATTTGGCTGGTCAGGATGTTGCGGCGCACAGGGGGAGATATGAAGTGGTCATCCAGAAAGTGCGCGACTTTCTGCGGGTTGAAGCCGAGCTCGATGCCCCCGGCCCAAGCAGAATAAAAGCTGACTATGAGACTTGCCTGGGCTGGATTACCGAGAAAAAAATCCACGAGGGACACTCAGAAAAAGAGGCGTTGAGCCTCCCGACTTCTGAACGCCTCAGTGAAATGAAACGGTGGGTGCAACTCGGGAGGCCTGTACGGTTTGAGACGCACGTCTGACTTCAAACATCCAGCTCCTCCACGAACTTCGCATTCTCGCTGATATACTGGAACCTGAGTTCCGGTTTCTTCCCCATCAGCCGTTCGACCAGATCGCCGGTCATGCCCGGCTCATCCTCGTCGATCGTCACGCGGATCAGTTTGCGCGTCTCGGGGTTCATCGTCGTGTCTTTCAGGTCTTTGGCGTCCATCTCGCCCAGACCCTTGAAGCGCTGCACGTCGATCTTGCCCTTGCCGCCCAGCCCCTTGGCCAGCCACAATTCCTTCTCGGCATCATCGGCCACATACATCCGCTTTGCCCCCTGCGTCAGCCGGTAAAGCGGCGGGCAGGCGAGGTAGAGGTGCCCCTTGTCGATCAGGGGCCGCATCTGGGTGAAGAAGAAGGTCATCAAGAGGCTGGCAATATGGGCGCCGTCCACGTCGGCGTCAGTCATGATGATGATCTTTTCATAGCGCAGATCGTCGACGTTGAACTTGGTGCCCATCGACACGCCGAGCGCCTCGCAGATGTCGCGGATTTCGGCATTGTCGGAAAGCTTGTTCGACGCGGCCCCGAGCACGTTCAGGATCTTGCCCTTCAGGGGCAAGAGCGCCTGCGTCTCGCGTGACCGCGCGCCCTTGGCGGAGCCACCGGCACTGTCGCCTTCGACGATGAACAGCTCCGTCCCCTCGCGGCTTTTGGCGGTGCAGTCGGTCAGCTTGCCGGGCAGCCGCAGGCGCTTGGTCGCCGATTTGCGGGCGGTTTCCTTTTCCTGACGGCGCTTCAGGCGCTCTTCGGCGCGCAGCACCAGAAAATCAAGGATTGCGCCAGCCGATTTGGTATCGGACGCCAACCAGTTGTCGAAATGGTCCTTCACCGCGCCTTCGACCAGACGGGCGGCTTCGGTCGTGGCCAGCCGGTCCTTGGTCTGACCCACGAATTCCGGCTCGCGGATGAAACATGACACCAGCGCGCAACCCCCCGCCAGCATGTCGTCGCGGGTGATGAGTTCGGCCTTGCGGTTCTTGGTCAATTCGCCATAGGCGCGCACGCCCTTCAGGATCGCACTCCAGAAGCCCGCCTCATGCGTGCCGCCCTCGGGCGTGGGGACGGTGTTGCAGTAGCTGTGCAGGAATCCGTCGATCGAAGGCGTCCAGTTGATCGCCCATTCGACCTGCCCGGGCACGCCGAACTTTTCCTGAAAGCCGACCTTTCCGGCAAAGGGCCGGTCGGCGTAGGTGGTGGACTTGTGCAAAAGCTCGCCCAGATAATCGGCAAGGCCGCCGGGGAAGTGGAAGGTCGCCTCCAGGGGCGTGTCACCATCGGGGATCGCCGATTTCCAGCGGATTTCAACGCCGGAGAAGAGATAGGCCTTGGAGCGCACCATCTTCATCAGCCGGGCGGGCTTGAAGCGGTGGTGGCCGAAGATCTGTTCATCGGCATGGAAGGTCACGCTGGTGCCGCGCCGGTTCGGGGCCGCGCCGACCTTGACCACGGGGCCGAGCGGGACCCCGCGCGAAAAGCGCTGCTCAAAGAGTTCCTTGTTGCGCGCGACCTCGACCACCAGACTGTCGGAGAGCGCGTTCACGACCGAGGCACCCACACCATGCAAACCGCCCGAGGTCTGATAGGCATCGCCGCCGAACTTGCCGCCCGCATGCAGCGTGCATAGGATCACCTCCAGCGCCGACTTGCCGGGGAATTTGGGATGGGGGTCAACCGGAATGCCGCGGCCATTGTCGCGGATGGTGACGGAATGGTCCGCATGGAGTTCAACCTCGATCCGGTTGGCGTGGCCCGCCACCGCCTCGTCCATCGAATTGTCGAGGATCTCGGCCACGAGGTGATGCAGCGCCCGTTCATCCGTGCCGCCGATATACATGCCGGGGCGCTTGCGGACAGGCTCCAGCCCCTCCAGCACCTCGATCGAGGAAGCGTCATAGGTCGAGGTTCCGCCGGAGAGGAGATCGTTGGGCATGGGGGCTCGCTGCTCAGGTTTGTTCTTGAGGGGCGACAATAGCCTGAGGGAGGGAAGGGGGGCAAGGTGGGGCTATCGTCCCCTCAACCACTCCGCCAATGTGCCTTCATCCATCAGCCCCTGCGCCACGCGGATAATGATCTGGCCCACCTCCTCGGTGTTCCAGATGATACGCGTTCCATTCAGCATCAACGCCGCGTTCATCGTCCGAAAGGCGGTGCGCTTGTTGCCGTCATTGAAGCAATGCCCCTGGGACACCGCCACCGCATAAGCCGCCGCAAGGTCGAAGACATCGCCGATCAGCCCATATGCCAGCCGGTTGTCGACGCGTGCCAGTGCGCCTTCCAGAGATTTGTCGCGGGCGCGGCCTGGCAGTTCTCCCGGATTGAGCAAATCGTCGTGGATCGCCACGACGATTTCGACCGTCAGCGTGAACATGGGATTTACTTGTCTTTCAGATAGTCGAGGACGGGCTGCACGCTCGCGCGGGTTTCACGCAGATGGGCCATCACCTCTTCCATCGTCGCCGGGCGATGCTCATCAGGCTGCGCCGCCGCCGCAGGCACCAGATACCCCACGAGCTGCGAATTCTTCAGGATCGCCACCGGCTTGCCGCCGGAGCGTTCGAACACCTTATGAGGTTCGCGCAGTTCGGTCATCGTGGCGATATGGGGCGTCAGAAGGCGGGTCATGGCGGTTCTCCGATGGAATGCATATCATAATATACATTCCATCGTATATTTTCAATGAAAAGCCGCAGGCCGGCGGGACCGCGACTTTCCCCCTCACTCCGGCTCGGCCAGCCGCATGGCCCACATCGCCTTGAAGGCCGCCCGCTCGTGCAACCGCGCGAGCCAGCCCTTCACGGCGGGATAGTCGTCAACCAGCCCCGGCGCCGCGGCCGCATAGCGCACCATCTCGGCCATGTTGATGTCGGCCACGGTGAGGCGGCGCCCGACCATGTGACCTTCCGCCACCAGATGCGCCTGCAGCGCTGCCAGGGGGCGTGCCAGTCGGGCGCGGGCCGCTGTCACCTCCGCCGCGTCGGCGCGGCCTTCGCCCATGGCGTAAAGGATGACCAGCGCATCCGCCTCGATCGCGGTGGCGCCGTAAAGGCCCCATTGCAGCATCAACGCCTCCTCTCGCCCGTCGCGGGGGCCCAGATCGCCGCCATAGGTCTTGGCCAGATAAAGATTTATCGCCACCGATTCCGACAGGACGAACCCCTCATCCTCCAGCACCGGGATGGCGCCCGCGGGCGACAGGGCCAGAAAGGCGGGTGACAGCGTGTTCAGGGGCGCATCTGGCGCGTTCGGATCCTTCAGCCGATAGGCCTGGATGACCGGCACATGCTCATACCCTATCCCGATCTCGCCCATCAGCCAGATCGCCCGAGTTGCCCGCGACCGGGCCACGCCATAAAGTTTCACCATCGTTCCCTCCGACTTGAGCAGTCCAAGGCTACCTTCTGGACGCGCCAGCGCCCAGCAGGAAATTTTTTTCTGCTTTGATGCGCGTCAAAGCGCGCTGCGGCCAAATGGCGCGATACTGCGCGGATTGATCTGAGGAGGACGCGCCGCATGACCGAAACAGCTTTGCCTGAAGACGCCACCCCTGTGCCACCTGCGCCCGAAGGCTCAGGCCCGCAGAGTTTCCCAACGCCCGACCGCGACAAGGTGCGGCTCGCCTTTGAAAGCGGTGCCTATCCTTATGGACGCCTGATGGGCGTGCGCGAGTATGAAGCGCAAAAGGCGCTGTTGCAGGCCGAACTCCTGAAGGTCCAGATCTGGGCGCAGGAGACGGGCCAGAAATTCGTGATCTTGATGGAAGGGCGCGATGCGGCCGGCAAGGGCGGCACGATCAAACGCTTTATGGAACATCTGAACCCGCGTTATGCCCGCGTGGTTGCCCTGACCAAACCGTCCGACAAGGAAAAGGGCGAATGGTTCTTCCAGCGTTATATCCAGCACCTGCCGACGGCGGGCGAGATCGTCTTTTTCGATCGCAGCTGGTATAACCGCGCGGGCGTCGAACGGGTGATGGGCTTTTGCAGCCCATCGGAATATCTGGAATTCATGCGCGAGGTGCCGGAACTGGAACGCATGCTGGTCCGGTCCGGCATCAGGCTATACAAATACTGGTTTTCAGTGACGCGCGAAGAACAGCGCCAGCGGTTCCTTGCCCGCGAAACCGATCCTTTGAAGCGCTGGAAGCTCAGCCCGATCGACAAGGCGTCCCTGGACAAGTGGGATGACTATACCGAGGCGAAGGAGGCAATGTTCTTCTATACCGATACCGCCGACGCGCCCTGGGTGATCGTGAAATCCGATGACAAGAAGCGCGCGCGCCTGAATGCGATGCGGCATTTCCTGTCGTCGCTCGACTATCCCGACAAGGATGAGAGCTTGGTGGATGACCCCGATCCGCTGATCGTCGGGCGCGCGGCACAGGTACTGGCGGCGAGCGGCCATATCATCGAAACGGCCACCCATCCGAGCACACGCCACAAGAACGGCTCGGACGGCAAGTAGCGGTTGTAAGGATACAATCCCGATCCTAGACCTTCGCCGGGGGAACGCGTAAGCCTGCGCCCATGTCGCAGCCCCAGTCATATGTCGTCCATGCCCGCACCCTGCTCGCTCTGGGGCTGCCGCTCATTGGCAGCCACCTGGCGCAGATGGCGCTGCATGTCACCGATACCGTGCTTCTGGGCTGGTATGGGGTCAACGAACTGGCCGCGGTGGTGCTCGGCACCTCGTTCTTCTTCGTGCTTTTCATCCTTGGGTCGGGCTTCGGCATTGCGGTGATGGGCATGGTGGCTTCGGCGCTGGGGCGGGGGGATGAAACCCAGGTCCGGCGCGAAACCCGCATGGGCCTGTGGCTGTCGATTCTTTACAGCCTTCTGACGCTGCCCGCTTTCCTGTGGTCCGGGCAGATCCTGTCGGCGGTGGGCCAGCGTCCCGAGGTTGCGGCACTGGCACAGGATTTCCTGGCTATCGCTGGCTTCGGGATGGCGCCCGCGCTTCTGGTGATGGTGCTGAAAAGTTACCTCGCCGCGCTGGAAAAGACTCAGGTCGTGCTGTGGGTGACGCTCGCTGCGGTCGGGGTCAATCTGGCCATCGCCTGGCTTTTCATCTTCGGCCATGGCGGCATGCCCGAACTCGGCGTGCGGGGTGCGGCCCTCGCCTCGCTGGCCACCCAGATCATGACTTTCGTGCTCTTGGCGCTTTATGCCGCGATGGCCGATGGCAGCCGCCGCTTCCGCCTCTTCCAGCGTTTCTGGCGGCCGGACTGGTCGATCTTCGTCCGCGTCCTGAAGCTCGGCCTGCCGGTCGGGCTGACCGGTCTGGCCGAAAGCGGGCTTTTCGTCGCCGCTTCGGTGATGATGGGCTGGATCGGCACGATCGAGCTGGCCGCCCATGGTATCGCGATGGAAATCGCGGCGCTCGCCTTCATGGTTCACCTTGGCCTGTCGAACGCGGCCACCGTGCGCGTCGGCCGTGCTGAAGGCGAGGGTGATCTCAGAACGATGCGCGAAGCGGCCCTGACCGCGACTGTGCTGTCCTTCGGGTTCGGCTGTCTGATGATCGCGCTGTTCCTGTCGTTCCCGAAGGCGCTGATCAGCCCCTTTCTCGATCTGGCCAAACCCGAAGCGGCCGCGATCCTCAGCTTCGGTGTGGCGCTTCTGGCGATGGCTGCGCTCTTTCAACTTTTCGACGCGATGCAGGTCATCGCACTCGGCCTGTTGCGCGGGGTTCAGGATACGCGCGCGCCGATGTGGCTGGCCGCGCTCAGCTATTGGGTGATCGGTGTCCCGGTGAGCTATCTTCTGGCCTTCCGGCTCGGTTTCGGCGGGCCGGGGCTGTGGCTGGGGCTCGCCATCGGACTGGCCTGCGCGGCGGGGCTGTTGATGGCGCGTTTCTGGCGCGGACCCTGGTGGAGGGCAGGGCGCCAGACTGCCTGACGTCAGCCGCGGGCGGGGTTCGTGAGCCTCACCTGAGGATCATCTGATCACTCACTCCGCCTCCGGACGGCCGATCCGCTCGGACTTCTTGCGCACCAGCACCTGACGCAGATCATGCATCGCCAGCAACAGCCGGTCGGTCACGGCTTCCAGTTGCTCGGGCGTCGCTTTGGTCTGCGCCCACTGGGCGGTCAGGTTCAGATGGTCCATCGCCCGCAAGATGTCGTCCATGTCGCGCGCCGCCAGAACCTCGGCCCGCTCCGCCATCCAATCCCGGATCGCCGTCAAGTCGGCCTCGCTCAGCTTGTAATCGCCTTGCGCCCGGATTTCACCGTTTCTGAGGTTCGCCACCGCGATCTGTTCCAGATCGAGCCGCCGCAGCCGGGTTTCCGGGTTCAGCCGGAAGACCGCCGCGCCATTCTCTCTCACGCGGAAATAGTAGTCGGGAAGATCTGTCATCTCGCCTGTCCGTTTTGCGACAGACTAGGGGGGCTTGGCGGGCCTGTCAAAGCCCGGCACCGTGATGGTCAGGTCTGCCCCTTCAGGCGGGCCACGATATAGCGGCGCGGCGGCGCCTTGGGGAAGTCGCCGGATTCAATGATCTCGAACCCCTGCCGCCTGACCGCGCCCTCAAGCCAGCCGGTCGAGAAAAACGATACTTTGGGCGCCTTGCCGAAGAGCCGCATCGCGCTGACCGGCAGGGCCAGCATCCGGTAGGCGCCTTGCAGGCAGGCGGTCTTTGAAATGAAGAGGCCTCCCGGCTTCAAGAGGCCCCGCACCCGAGCGATGGCCTTTTCCGGGTCATGCAGCAGATGGAGGAGGTTGAACGCCAGCACCGCGTCGAACGGACCAGAGGGCAGGAGGCCGCCCTCTACATCCCTAACCTCGACGCGCAGGTTGTTCTGCTCCGCCTCCTCCACCTTTTGCCGGCCGATGTAAACCATGGCCGCCGAGAAATCGGTCGCCGTCAGATGACCAACCCCCGGTGCGATCAGAAGCGCGGTGCTCGCCGTGCCACATCCCAGTTCAAGCACATGGTCTGCGGGGCCAAGATACGTCTTGGTGCGGGCAAGCGTATATTCATAGGCCTTCATGTCCTTGATCGGATCGGTCGCATATTTCTGTGCAACACGATCCCAGAACGCAGCGTGTGACGTCATCGTTACCTCCGGTCGGGGGCAAGATAGGGTTGTGGCTGATCAAAAGAAATTGCATAAAAAAGTTGTGTCGTTATGCATATTCGCATGGATTGGCGCGCTGTCTCTTTCGACTGGAATCAGGTCCGCTCCTTCCTCGCGACGGTCGAGGAAGGCTCGTTTTCAGCCGCTGCCCGGGTGCTGGGCCTGACTCAGCCCACGCTCGGCCGCCAGGTCGCGGGGCTTGAGGCTGAACTTGGCGTCACCCTTTTTGAACGGGTCGGAAAGGCGCTGGTCCTGACCGACGCGGGGCATGAGCTCTTGGTGGCGGTGCGCGCCATGGGGGCCGCTGCGGGGCAGCTTTCTCTCGCCGCCGCCGGGCAAAGCCAGACGGTCGAAGGCATGGTGCGCCTGACCGTGGGCGATGCGATCGCCACCTTTTTCCTGCCCCGTGTTCTCGCCGGCCTGCGCGACGCGGCGCCCGGAATCGAGGTGGATGTGATCGTCTCCAACGAGCTCAGCGACCTCCGACGGCGCGAGGCCGACATCGCCATCCGCCATGTGCGCCCATCAGAACCCGACCTGATCGCGCGTCTGGTGCGTGATGGCCGCGCCCATCTTTACGCCACCCCCGCCTATCTGGCCCGCCATGGCCATCCCGCCAGCGCCAGCGCGCTTGAAGGCGCCCTCATCATTGGCCTTGATCGCAGCGAGCGGTTGGTAGAGATCCTGCGCACCCATGGCCTTGCCGTCGAACGCCAGAACTTCCGCCACTATACCAACAATACCGCGGTCGGCTGGGAGATGGTCAAGGAAGGGCTTGGCATCGGCATCATGATGGAAGAAATCGCTGCCGCAACGCCCGGCGTCGTACGGATCTTGCCGGAGTTTCAGCCGATCCCCGTGCCGATCTGGCTGACCACGCACCGAGAGTTGAACACCAGCCGGCGCATCCGGCTGGTCTATGATTTTCTGGCGGACGAACTGGCCCGCTGGACGCCGTCAGCGTAGGGCGTTGCAGAAGGTCTGGATGCGGCGGCAGGCCTCTTCCAGCGCCTTTTCCGACGTCGCGTAGCTGACGCGGAAATTGGGCGACAGACCGAAGGCCGCGCCAAAGACCACCGCCACCCCTGTTTCCTCCAGAAGGGCGGTCGCGAACACTTCGTCATTGGTGATCAGCGTTCCGGCCGTGCTCGTCTTGCCGATACAGCCCGAAATGTCGGGATAGACATAGAAGGCCCCTTCGGGACGCGGACATTTGATGCCCTTGGCCTGATTGAGCATCGACACCACCAGATCGCGGCGGCGCTGGAACAATTGCCGGTTCGGGGCCAGGAACTCCTGCGTACCGTTCAGCGCCTCGACCGCCGCATATTGCGCCACCGAACAGGGGTTCGATGTCGATTGCGACTGGATCGTGCCCATCGCCTTGATCAGATGCGCAGGCCCTGCCGCATAGCCGATCCGCCAGCCGGTCATCGCGTAGGACTTCGAAACGCCATTGCAGGTCAGCGTGCGGTCATAAAGGCCCGGTTCGATCTGGGCGGGGCTGACGAATTCGAAATCGTCGAAGACCAGATGTTCATACATGTCATCCGACATCACCCAGACATGGGGATGACGCATCAGCACATCGGTCAGCCCCTTCAGCTCCGCCGCAGTGTAACCGGCGCCGGTCGGGTTCGACGGGCTGTTGAAGATGAACCATTTGGTCTTGGGCGTGATCGCCGCTTCAAGCTGCGCGGGCGTCAGTTTGAAATTCGTCTCGATCCCGGCCACCACCGGTACCGGCGTGCCGCCCGCCAGAAGCACCATGTCGGGGTAGCTGACCCAATAGGGCGCGGGGATGATCACCTCGTCGCCCGGATTGCAGGTCGCCATCAGCGCATTGTACAGCGTCTGCTTGCCCCCGGTGCCGACAGAGATCTGGTTCGGCGTATAGGTCAGGCCGTTCTCGCGCAGGTATTTGGCACAAATCGCGGCCTTCAACTCGGGAATACCATCGACGGCGGTGTATTTCGTGCGCCCCGCCGCTATCGCACGCACGGCGGCATCCTTGATGTTCTGCGGCGTGTCAAAGTCCGGCTCGCCTGCGCCAAGGCCGATCACATCACGCCCCGCGGCCTTCAATTCCTGCGCGCGGGTCGTGACAGCAATGGTGGGCGAGGGTTTTATTCGGGCAAGGGTCTGCGACAGAAACATGGTCAACCTCGGGCTCTGCGGGGGTTTGTCATTTTCGCTTTGATCTCATAGGGTCCAGCCGACCATCGGGCAAGCCCGATCAAAGGGGGCTGGCATGACCGAATCACCAGAGGCGCGGCTGAAACGTATGGCGATGCGGTCGTGGCGCCGCGGCACCAAAGAGATGGACCTGATTCTTGGCCCATGGGCGGATACCGCACTTGCGGGTCTGTCGGACGA
>Ga0073904_10004398_pt1 | contig 10456 bp, 9 predicted proteins | sample KloWWTrecipitate_FD_66668 | JGI IMG/M metagenome (GOLD analysis project Ga0073904, IMG submission 66668) | Active sludge microbial communities from Klosterneuburg, Austria, studying microevolution and ecology of nitrifiers - Klosterneuburg... | ecosystem: Engineered > WWTP > Aerobic digester >... | reverse complement strand
AACCCTTTGGCCCGCGACAATCCCGATCCGGTCCGACCCCGGCGCCAGCAGGGGTGCGAAAAGCGCGGGCAGATTTTCCGGCGGGTTTTGCCCATCGGCATCCAGCGTGCAGACGATGGCCCCGCGCGCCGCGCGCACGCCGGAATGAACCGCCGCGCTCTGGCCGCCGGAACGGTCATGTCGCAGATGGCGCAGGTTTCCCCGTTCCCCCATCAGCCGCGCCAGAAGGGCAGGTGTATTGTCGTCCGACCCGTCATCGACCACGATCACCTCATGGTCGACCCCGGCACAGGCCTGATCAATCTCGGCCAGAAGGCCGGGCAGATTCAACGCCTCGTTCTTGGCCGGAATAACGATGGAAAGCGACATCATCGGGATGCGGTCCTGCTCAAACCCATGTTTGGCTAGCTACTTGAGGCCAAGCGCGAAGTAAATGCGCGTCCGCCCCTGCACCGGACGTTGGCGGCCCGTCAGGCCCCCGTCCCGGCTGCCGCCAGTCGCGCCAGCCGGCGTTCGCGGTAGAATGTATAGATGCCGGTCGCCACAACAATTGCCGCCCCGATCAATGTCATATTGTCCGGCCATTGCCCAAAGACCGCCCACCCCAGAAAGATCGCCGCCACGAGCGAGCTGTAGCGGAACGGGGCTACAATCGAAATGTCGCCCACCCGCATTGCCATGATCACTGTCAGATAGCCGAAGATGATGAACCCGGCTGCCCCGGCGACCTGAAGGGCTTGCACCGGGCTGATGGGCGTAATTTCGCTGAACGGAAGGATCAGCGCTGCGCCCACGGTCACGGACAGGGCGGCCAGAAACGCCACGGTCATCGACGGCACCTCGCGTGAGATCCGGCGGGTCGCGAGATCACGCACGACAACACCCGCCACCGACAGAAGGCCCAGCACCGACCAGCGGTCAAACCCGTCCGTGCCGGGCCGGACGATCAGCATCACGCCGACAAACCCCACTATGATCGCACTTAGCCGCCGCCAGCCGACCCTCTCGCACAGCAAGAGCGCCGCCGCCAGCGTGACGGCCAGCGGCAGGAACTGCAGGATCGCCGAAAGATTGGCGAGCGGCATGTGCTTAAGCGCCAGAAGAAAGGTGTAGGTCGAGGCAACCTCGCCAAAGGTGCGCAACAGGATCCATTTGCGATCGGCCGCCGGAAAATGCATCCGCAAGACCCCGCTGCGCCATCCGATCACGATGATGGCCAGCGTTGTCAGGATACCCCGCAGCACGATCGCTTCAAAGACCGGCAGTGTTGTGGTCGCCGCCTTCATGAAAGCATCATTGCAGGTGAACGCCACCATGGCCGCCGTCATCAGAGCCGCGCCGCGCAGATTGTCCGAAAGTGCCATGTGGTGCAGGTTCCGCCCCGGCAGCACCCCGCTGCCTCGTCACCGGGACCTAACGGGCTTCGCCAGCCGTTTGCAATAGGGGCCGGTCACTGGTTCAGGACAGCAGGCTTGAAATCCCGGCGCGCCCGGCGTATCTGCCCGCTGTCGCAATTCAAGCCGAAGGCAGAAGCAAGATGGCCAATCCCTTTCAGTTCCTCCAGCAGGTGCGCTCGGAAGTGGCCAAAGTCGTGTGGCCGACCCGGCGCGAGGTCATGCTGACCACCGTGATGGTCTTCATCATGGCGGCCCTGACGGCGGTTTTCTTCTTTCTGGTTGATCTGATCATCCAGACGGGGCTGCACGCCGTCCTGGGCATCGCGGGCTGACGACAGGTTCCCGCACCACCTCGGCGGCTTGAATTCCTCGGGCTTCGCCGCTAGATGGGCGGGACTTTACAGGAACCGGCGCGCAGCGATTCGGCATGCGCGCTGTTTTTTGTTCGGAAAAGCGTGGGGCAACCCACGGAAAAGATGGAATTTTCCGGCGGTTCACCGCTGGCAGGACGAGGTTCGGGGCAGATGGCAAAGCGGTGGTATTCGGTGAGCGTTCTCTCGAACTTCGAGAAAAAGATCGCCGAACAGATCAAAACGACTGTCGCCGAAAAGGGTCTCGAGGACGAAATCGACGAAGTTCTGGTGCCCACTGAAGAGGTTCTGGAAATCCGTCGCGGCAAGAAAGTTACGTCAGAGCGCCGGTTCATGCCGGGTTACGTTCTGGTCCACATGGACATGACCGACCGGGGCTATCACCTGATCACCTCGATCAACCGCGTGACCGGATTTCTTGGCCCGCAGGGCAAACCGATGCCGATGCGCGACGCCGAAGTGAACGGCATCCTCAAGCGCGCCGAGGAAGGCCAGGAAGCCCCGCGCAACCTGATCCGCTTCGAGATCGGCGAGAATGTCAAAGTGTCCGACGGCCCGTTCGAGGGTTTTTCGGGCATGGTCGAAGAGGTGGACGAGGCGCACAGCCGCCTGAAGGTCACCGTCTCGATCTTCGGGCGTCCGACGCCCGTCGAACTGGAATTCACGCAGGTCACCAAAGGCGCCTGACGTGTAACCCGTGGGAGGCTGAGGCAGTGCCAAAGCCCTACCACTAAGCAAGGCCCGCCCGAATGGTTCGTGGGGGGCATGTGATGAAGGAGAAGGCCAGATGGCCAAGAAGGTAATGGGCAGCCTCAAGCTGCAAGTGAAGGCGGGGCAAGCCAACCCCTCCCCGCCGATCGGCCCGGCGCTGGGTCAGCGCGGGATCAACATCATGGAATTCTGCAAGGCGTTCAACGCCAAGACGCAGGAAATGGAACCGGGTTCGCCGGTTCCGGTGATCATCACCTACTATGCCGACAAGTCCTTCTCGTTCGAGATGAAGACCGCACCGGCATCGTTCTACCTGAAAAAGGCCGCTGGCCTGAAGCCGGTGGGCAAGCGCAACCGTCCGAAGGGTTCGATGAAACCAGGCCGCGACGTTGCAGGCACGGTGACGGTCGCGCAGGTGCGCCAGATCGCCGAAGCCAAGATGAAAGACCTGTCCGCCAACGACATCGAAGCCGCGATGAAGATCATCGTCGGTTCCGCGAAGTCGATCGGCATCGAAGTGAAGGGTTGATCATGGCCAAGCTCGTTAAACGCATGAAGGTCGCCACGGCCGCCTTCGCCGGCAAGTCGAACCTCTCGGTCGAAGATGCCGTCAAGCTGATCAAGGGCGCCGCGTCGGCCAAGTTCGACGAAACGCTCGAAATCGCGATGAACCTGGGTGTTGACCCGCGTCACGCCGACCAGATGGTGCGCGGCGTTGTCACCTTGCCGAACGGCACGGGCAAGACCGTGCGCGTGGCCGTGTTCGCCCGTGGCGCCAAGGCTGACGAAGCCAAAGCCGCCGGTGCGGATATCGTCGGTGCCGAAGACCTTCTGGAAACCATCCAGGGCGGCAAGATCGAGTTTGATCGCTGCATCGCCACCCCGGACATGATGCCGCTCGTCGGCCGTCTGGGCAAGATCCTCGGCCCCCGCAACCTGATGCCGAACCCCAAGGTTGGCACGGTGACGATGGACGTCAAGGGCGCGGTCGACGCGGCCAAGGGCGGCGAAGTCCAGTTCAAGGTCGAAAAGGCCGGTGTCATCCATGCCGGGATCGGCAAGGTGTCGTTCAGCGAGGACAAGCTCGCCCAGAACGTTCGCGCCTTCGTCGAAGCCGTGTCGCGCGCCAAGCCCTCAGGGGCGAAAGGTGCCTATCTGAAGAAGGTCTCGCTGTCTTCGACGATGGGCCCGGGCGTGTCGCTCGACCTCGCATCCGCCTCGGGGAACTGAGGCGCGGGGTGCACTGAAGCGCGCCCATCGAAATTCTCCGGGCCGTCTGGCCCGGTGGATGGCGGGGCCGGAAACGGCCTCGCCCTGTCCGAGACGGAGGGTGGGGGAAACCTCATAAATCCTTCCTGAGATGGGGAACGAGACGAGATTTCAACGGGGCGAACTGCCTCGGGCGATTTTGGCCTCGGGACCATCACGGACCCGAACGCCCCCAGACGATCGGGGGCAAATGAGAGCCGGGGGGAAACCCCCATACTTGGAGTGAAACCGTGGATAGAGCACAAAAAGAGAAAATGGTCGAAGAACTCGGCCAGATCTTTGAAAGCTCTGGCGTCGTGGTGGTTGCCCACTACGAAGGCATGACGGTTGCTCAGATGCAGGATCTTCGGGCGGAAATGCGTTCCGCTGGCGGATCCGTACGTGTCGCCAAGAACAAGCTCGCCAAGATCGCCCTTGAAGGCAAGCCCTGCGCAAGCATCGGCAAACTTCTCACGGGCATGACCGTGTTGGCCTATTCCGAAGACCCCGTGGCAGCTGCCAAGGTCGCGGAAAAGTACTCCAAGGCAAACGACAAGTTCGTGATCCTTGGTGGTGCGATGGGTGACACGGCCTTGGACCAGGCCGGTGTGAAAGCCGTCGCCTCGATGCCGTCGCGCGAAGAGCTTATCGCTCAGATCGTGTCGTGTATCGGTGCGCCTGCATCGAACATCGCCGGGGCCATTGGCGCGCCTGCTTCGAACATCGCGGGCATTCTTTCGACTTTGGAAGAACGGCAAGCCGCGTGAGCAACTGATTGCCATCGTAGGGTTGATACCCTGACGTTGGACCCTTAACTTAAGAACGGAACAGAGAAATGGCTGATCTGAACAAACTCGCCGAAGAAATCGTCGGTCTGACCCTTCTTCAGGCACAAGAACTGAAAACCATCCTGAAAGACAAATACGGCATCGAGCCGGCCGCCGGTGGCGCCGTCATGATGGCCGGTCCGGCTGCCGTGGCTGAAGTCGCGGAAGAAAAGACCGAATTCGACGTCGTTCTGACCGACGCCGGCGCGAACAAGATCAACGTGATCAAGGAAGTTCGCGCGATCACCGGTCTTGGCCTGAAAGAAGCCAAAGACCTCGTGGAAGCCGGTGGCAAGGTGAAAGAAGCCGCTGCCAAGGCCGAAGCCGAGGACATCAAGAAGAAGCTCGAAGCGGCTGGCGCCAAGGTCGAGCTCAAGTAATCAGGCTGGGGCGACGTTCGCTCCACCCCGATTCTCAGGCTGGGCCCGCAGGAATGCGGGTCCAGCCGATCCCGTCTTGGAAGGGCCGTCTGTTTTGGCGCCCCTTCCAAGGCAGGATTGAAAGGTTCGGGAGCCTCCCTTTGGGACGGGGGGCATGAATTGAACCGACTTGCCCATTCGCAAGCGGCGCTGCGCGTGACCCCGACGCACAGCACCCGCGAAAAAGACGAAAGGTGACGACGAGCATGTCGCAAGCGACCGTTGGCCAGAAGCGTATCCGCCGCTATTTCGGCAAGATCCGTGAAGTTCTGGAAATGCCGAATCTCATTGAGGTTCAGAAATCCTCCTACGACCTGTTCCTGCGCTCGGGCGATGGCCCGAAGGCGGCGGACGGTGAAGGGATCCAGGGTGTTTTCCAGTCGGTCTTCCCGATCAAGGACTTCAACGAGAACGCGATCCTCGAATTCGTGAAATACGAGCTTGAGAAGCCGAAATATGATGTCGAGGAATGCCAGGCCCGCGACATGACCTATGCGGCACCGCTGAAGGTAACGCTGCGCCTGATCGTGTTTGATGTCGACGAAACCACCGGGGCGAAGTCGGTCAAGGACATCAAGGAACAGGACGTCTACATGGGCGACATGCCCCTGATGACGCCGAACGGCACCTTCATCGTCAATGGCACCGAACGTGTCATCGTGTCCCAGATGCATCGTTCACCCGGCGTCTTCTTCGACCATGACAAGGGCAAGACCCATTCCTCGGGCAAACTGCTCTTCGCCTGCCGGATCATTCCCTATCGCGGCTCGTGGCTCGATTTCGAGTTTGACGCCAAGGACATCGTGTTCGCCCGCATCGACCGTCGCCGCAAACTGCCGGTGACGACGCTGCTTTACGCGCTCGGTCTCGACCAGGAAGGCATCATGGATGCCTACTACAACACGGTCGACTTCAAGCTGGTGAAGAACAAGGGCTGGGTCACGCGCTTCTTCCCCGAGCGGGTGCGCGGCACACGCCCGACCTACGACCTCGTGGATGCGGCGACCGGCGAAGTGATCTGCAAGGCGGGCGACAAAGTCACGCCCCGCATGGTCAAGAAGCTGATCGAAGATGGCAAGGTCACCGAACTTCTGGTTCCGTTCGACCATATCCTTGGCCGTTATGTCGCCAAGGACATCATCAACGAAGACACCGGCGCGATCTATGTCGAAGCAGGTGACGAGATCACCCAGACGGTGGACCGTGACGGCGAAGTGAACGGCGGCACGCTCAAGGTTCTGCTCGACAACGGCGTCACCACGATCCCGATGCTGGACATCGACAATATCAACGTCGGTCCCTACATCCGCAACACCATGGCGGCGGACAAGAACATGGGCCGCGATGGCGCGCTCATGGACATCTACCGCGTGATGCGTCCGGGCGAACCGCCGACCGTCGAAGCTGCCTCGCAGCTTTTCGACACGCTCTTCTTCGACAAGGAGCGTTATGATCTGTCGGCCGTCGGCCGCGTGAAGATGAACATGCGTCTCGATCTGGGCCGCCCCGACACCCAGCGCACGCTGGATCGCGGCGACATCATCGCCTGTGTCAAGGCGCTGGTGGAACTGCGCGACGGCAAGGGCGAGATCGACGATATCGACCACCTCGGCAACCGCCGGGTGCGTTCGGTGGGCGAACTGATGGAAAACCAGTATCGCGTCGGCCTGCTGCGCATGGACCGCGCGATCAAGGAACGTATGTCCTCGGTCGAGATCGACACGGTGATGCCGCAAGATCTGATCAACGCCAAACCGGCGGCGGCGGCAGTGCGGGAATTCTTCGGTTCCTCGCAGCTTTCGCAGTTCATGGACCAGACCAACCCGCTTTCTGAAGTCACCCACAAGCGCCGCCTGTCGGCCCTTGGGCCGGGCGGTCTGACCCGCGAGCGTGCAGGCTTCGAAGTCCGCGACGTTCACCCGACCCACTATGGCCGGATGTGCCCGATCGAGACGCCGGAAGGCCCGAACATCGGTCTGATCAACTCGCTGGCCACCTATGCCCGCGTGAACAAATATGGCTTCATTGAAACGCCCTACCGCAAGGTGACGGACGGCAAGGTTTCGGACGATGTGCAATACATGTCCGCGACCGAGGAAATGCGTCACACCGTGGCGCAGGCCAACGCCGAAGTTGACAGCGAAGGCCGCTTCACCTCCGATCTGGTGTCCAGCCGTCAGGCGGGCGAATTCATGCTGAACCCGCCCGAAGCGATCAGCCTGATCGACGTGAGCCCCAAGCAGCTTGTCTCGGTCGCGGCTTCGCTCATTCCGTTCCTCGAAAATGACGACGCCAACCGCGCCCTGATGGGCTCGAACATGCAACGTCAGGCCGTGCCGCTTTTGCAAGCGGACGCGCCGTTCGTGGGCACGGGGATCGAAGCCGTCGTGGCGACCGACTCCGGTGCGGCGATCATGGCCAAGCGCGGCGGGGTCATCGACCAGGTCGATGCGACCCGTATCGTTGTGCGTGCCACCGAGGATCTCGAGCTTGGCGATGCCGGTGTCGACATCTATCGGCTGCGCAAGTTCCAGCGTTCCAACCAGTCGACCTGCATCAACCAGAAGCCTCTGGTCAAGGTGGGCGACAAGGTCACCAAGGGCGAGGTTATCGCCGATGGTCCTTCGACCGACATGGGGGAACTGGCGCTTGGCAAGAACGTCATCGTCGCCTTCATGCCGTGGAACGGCTATAACTACGAAGACTCCATTCTGATTTCCGAACGCATCGTGCGCGACGACGTCTTCACCTCGATCCATATCGAGGAACATGAAGTTGCCGCCCGCGACACCAAGCTCGGGCCGGAAGAAATCACCCGCGACATCCCGAACGTCGGCGAGGAAGCACTGCGCAACCTCGACGAAGCAGGGATCGTCTATATCGGCGCCGAAGTCGGCCCCGGTGACATTCTCGTGGGCAAGATCACCCCCAAGGGCGAAAGCCCGATGACGCCGGAAGAAAAGCTTCTGCGCGCCATCTTCGGCGAAAAGGCCTCGGACGTGCGCGACACGTCGCTGCGTCTGCCGCCGGGTGATTTCGGGACGGTCGTGGAAGTCCGCGTCTTCAACCGTCATGGTGTGGACAAGGACGAACGCGCCCTGCAGATCGAGCGTGAGGAAGTCGAACGCCTTGCCCGCGACCGCGACGACGAAATGACGATCCTGGAGCGCAACATCTATGCGCGCCTGAAGTCGATGATCATGGGCAAGAGCGCGGTGAAGGGCCCGAAGGGGATCAAACCCGGTGCCGTGGTCGATGAAGAACTGCTGGAAAGCCTGTCGCGCGGCCAGTGGTGGCAACTTGCCTTGGGCGAGGAGCAGGATGCGCAGAATGTCGAAGCGCTGAATGCCCAGTTCGAAGCCCAGAAGCGGGCACTTGAACATCGCTTCGAAGACAAGGTCGAAAAGGTCCGCCGTGGCGACGATCTGCCCCCCGGCGTGATGAAGATGGTCAAGGTGTTCGTCGCGGTGAAGCGCAAGCTGCAGCCCGGCGACAAGATGGCCGGTCGTCACGGCAACAAGGGTGTGGTGTCCAAGGTCGTCCCGGTCGAGGATATGCCTTTCCTCGCCGACGGCACCGCGGTCGACATGTGTCTGAACCCGCTGGGTGTGCCCTCGCGCATGAACGTCGGGCAGATCCTGGAAACCCACATGGGCTGGGCCGCACGCGGTTTGGGTCTGCGGATCGACGATGCGCTGCAAGACTACCGCCGGTCCGGCGACCTGACGCCGGTGCGCGATGCGCTGCGCCACGGCTATGGCGATGCCGCCTATGACGAGGCTTTCGCCGGCATGGACGAAGACACGCTGATCGACCGCGCCGAAGTCGTGAAAGCCGGCGTGCCGATCGCAACGCCGGTCTTCGACGGCGCCAAGGAAGCCGATGTGAACGACGCGCTGAAGCGTGCCGGTTTTGACCAGTCGGGCCAGTCCGACCTGTTCGACGGCCGCTCGGGCGAAAAGTTCCAGCGCAAAGTGACCGTGGGCGTGAAGTATCTTCTGAAGCTTCACCACCTTGTCGACGACAAGATCCACGCACGCTCGACTGGGCCTTACAGCCTTGTCACGCAGCAGCCCCTGGGCGGTAAAGCCCAGTTCGGCGGCCAGCGTTTCGGGGAAATGGAAGTCTGGGCGCTCGAAGCTTACGGCGCCGCCTACACGCTGCAAGAGATGCTCACCGTCAAGTCGGACGACGTGGCGGGCCGGACGAAAGTCTACGAAAGCATCGTCAAGGGCGAGGACAATTTCGAAGCCGGCGTGCCGGAATCGTTCAACGTTCTCGTCAAGGAAGTGCGTGGCCTCGGCCTCAACATGGAACTCCTGGATGCGGAGGGCGAGGAATAAGGCGGGATCATTCCCGCTCCCCCTCTCCCCCCGCGCCCTTTCAAGGATTTGAAAATGAACCAGGAACTCTCAACCAACCCGTTCAACCCGCTGACGCCCCCGAAGGCTTTCGACGAGATCAAGATCTCGCTCGCAAGCCCCGAGCGCATCCTGTCGTGGTCCTACGGGGAAATCAAAAAGCCCGAAACCATCAACTACCGCACGTTCAAACCGGAACGTGACGGTCTGTTCTGCGCCCGGATCTTTGGCCCGATCAAGGATTACGAATGCCTCTGCGGCAAATACAAGCGCATGAAATATCGCGGCGTCGTCTGCGAAAAATGCGGTGTTGAAGTCACGCTGCAAAAGGTCCGTCGCGAACGGATGGGCCATATCGAACTCGCGGCCCCCGTCGCCCATATCTGGTTCCTGAAGTCGCTTCCCTCGCGGATCGGCCTCATGCTCGACATGACGCTGCGGGATCTGGAACGCATCCTCTACTTCGAAAACTATGTGGTGATCGAGCCGGGCCTGACCGACCTCAGCTATGGCCAGCTTCTGACCGAAGAGGAATTCCTCGACGCGCAGGACCAGTATGGCGCCGACGCTTTCACCGCCAATATCGGTGCTGAAGCGATCCGCGAAATGCTGTCGCAGATCGACCTTGAAGCAACCGCCGAGCAACTGCGCGAGGAGCTGAAGGAAGCGACGGGCGAGCTGAAGCCGAAGAAGATCATCAAGCGGCTGAAGATCGTTGAATCGTTCCTCGAATCCGGCAACCGCCCGGAATGGATGGTGCTGACCGTCATCCCGGTCATCCCGCCGGAACTGCGCCCGCTGGTGCCCTTGGACGGTGGCCGTTTCGCGACCTCTGACCTGAACGACCTCTATCGCCGGGTCATCAACCGCAACAACCGACTGAAGCGCCTGATCGAACTGCGCGCGCCCGACATCATCGTGCGCAACGAAAAGCGCATGCTGCAGGAATCGGTCGACGCCTTGTTCGACAATGGCCGTCGTGGCCGCGTGATCACCGGCGCCAACAAGCGCCCGCTGAAATCGCTCTCCGACATGCTCAAGGGCAAGCAGGGCCGCTTCCGCCAGAACCTTCTGGGCAAGCGGGTCGACTTCTCGGGCCGTTCGGTCATCGTGACCGGGCCG
>Ga0073904_10004395_pt1 | contig 10465 bp, 9 predicted proteins | sample KloWWTrecipitate_FD_66668 | JGI IMG/M metagenome (GOLD analysis project Ga0073904, IMG submission 66668) | Active sludge microbial communities from Klosterneuburg, Austria, studying microevolution and ecology of nitrifiers - Klosterneuburg... | ecosystem: Engineered > WWTP > Aerobic digester >... | reverse complement strand
GACGATGCTAAAGGGCAGCCCCACGCCGGCCATGCGCAACTGCCAGCCGTCGGTTGCCATCAGCGCCAGCGAGCCTGCCAGGCCAGAGCCGGCCAGAATCGCGCCAAAGAGCAGGTTGTCGCGCCGCCCCCTGATCAATCCCAGCCAGCGCAGCGACCAGAAGAAGATCGTCACGAAGAGACTGATATAGCCGATGAAGCCCAGCAACCCGGTAATGACAATGCTGTCCCACGCTTCGTTGTGTGAGCGATCCGGGCTGGCGTTGCGCGCTTCGGTCTGCCCCAGGGCGGGCGGGTAGAAGGGGTTGAACGCAACCCACATCGCCTCTGGCCCGTAGCCGACTAATGGACGCATAAAATTGACGCTGTCGGTGCTGCCGTCAGGGAAAACCAGCGGCTCGTGCGGAAGCAGCATCTCCGCGGCGCCGCCCCAGATCAATTGACGCACCTTGCCGGTGCCGGCGTCTGCGTTGAAGACATCGACAAAACGGCCGACATAAGGAACCTGCTGCACAAATCTAAACGCGGGGATGAAATTAGCGGCCAGCATCACAAACACGATCACCAGCACACCGCCAATGGCCGTGCTCAGCAGTGTGCGAAAATAGCGTGGTCGCACCGCGCTGACCGTCAACAGCGCAAAAAGGAAGAGACTCGGCACCCATCCCAGCCACGGGCCGCGACTCTGCGTCCAGACAATGGCAATGGCCTGAACGAGCAGCACAAACAAATACGCGCCGCCTGCCAGCGAAGATTGCCAATCTTGTGGTTCAGCGTTGGCTGGTTGGCCGATGCCCATCAGCCGCACAAAGCTCATGAAGACACGTTCCAGCGTCAGGAAAAAAGCCATGATCAGATAGGCGGAGAGGAAGATGGCGTTGCCCGCATTGGCGGCGACGCGCGTCGTGACATCGCCGCCCCAGGGCAGCGGGTCTAAATTGTAATGCTGGATGACGCCATAAATGGAGATTGCCAGACTGGTAATGATGACGGTGTGCTGAAAGCGGCGCAACTGTTCTGGGTGACGCAGGGTGGCGGCCGCTAACCCAGCAATTGTGATATACGCCAAAAAGCTGTAGGTTCCCTGCAGCCGCTGATAGGAGCCAAACCAACTTACGAATACCGCAACGCTAAAGACGGTGGCCAGCACAAAGGCAATAATTACCAGGACCACCGCCCAAATAAACGGATTCTTGACGAAGCCGCGCCAGCTGCCGCCGTGCGGGTGTGCTTCTGGCGGCGTATTGGCGGCGGGTAGCCAGGCGTAGCCGCCGTTGGCAGCCTTGATTACCCACACTGCCAGCATTGCCAGCGCAATGCTGCGCACCAGGCTGATCTTGTCAGGCTCGAAAACGCGACTGGAGAAGACATTGAAGAAGAGCGGCGCCACCACCAACGCGGCCAACCAGCCAGCTTCGAGGGCGCTGTCACACCATTGGTCAAGCTTGGTTCGGTTCCACATCAAAGTTTGATATCCTCTGCGTAACTGTACACTTCGATCCCCAGACCGTGGGCAGCCTTCTGGGTGCGTTTGTCAACCGTCGGCGAGATGACGATGCGCCGGTCGACCGGCCGGTTGTGCCATTGCTCGCGCCAACGCACCTTGCGGTCAAAAAAATGACGATGTCACCTTTGCTCATCGACCCAAATGCTAACGTATGCCATGCGATGGGTCAAGAATAGAGCAGCTTTCGATAGATGTCGAGTGTGAGGGCGGCTGTTCGCTGCCAGGTGAAACGGGCAGCCTGCGCAAGGCCGCGATCGCGCAGGTCAGCGCGCAGCGACGGCTCATCGAGCAGGCGTTGAAGCGTCTGCGCAATGGCCACGATATCGTCCGGATCGAACAGCAATGCGGCGTCTCCGGCCACTTCGGGCAGGCTGGAGACATTGCTGCACGCCACCGGCGTTCCACAGGCCATCGCTTCGAGCACGGGCAGGCCAAAGCCTTCGTAGCGAGAGGGGAAGACAAAGACGGTCGCCGCTGCATAGAGCGCGGGCAGATCGATCTCGGCGATAGGGCCGAGAAAGCGCACGCGTGATGTCAAGTTGAGCGTGACTGCCGCCTGTTTTGCCTCTGGATAGCGGTTGTCCCAGGCGCCGGCGATTACCAGCGGCGGCGCCGAGGTCGGCAGTTTTGCGTAGGCGTGCAACAGGGCGACAAGGTTCTTGTGTGGCTTGTTGATGCCCAAGTAGAGCACGAAGCTCTCCGGCAAGGCATATGCATCGCGCACTTCTGCGAGCGATGTGGCCGATTGCGGGCAGAAGCGCGGGTCAGGCGCCAACGGCGTAGTTGTGACGCGGTCAGGCGAGAGATGAAATGAGGTCAGCAAGTCACGGCGCGAAGCTTCGGAGATGGCGGCGACATGCTGCGCCGTGCGCAATGCCAGCCACAGCATGATGCGAAACAGCAGACGCGCACGCGCCGGGACATAGGCCGGGAAGTGCAGCGGGATCAGATCGTAATGCGTCAGCAGCGTCGGCGCGCCGGGCCGATAAGGCATCAGATAGTATGGACTATGGTAGAGCATTGGCGATTTTCTTGCTTCTTGCCGTAAGCGACGCGGCATGCGCCACTGCTGCTCCAACCCAAACGGTGATGCCGGACAGGTGACAAATTGCGTTCCTGGCGCGACCACGTCGGCGAACTGCGCCGTCTGTTCGGGACTCCCCAGCAGAAGCAGGGACTCGTCAGGGTGCACCTGTTTAGCCAATGAACGCGCCAGGTTGGTGACGTAGCGACCGATGCCGGGGAAATGGGGCGTCGCCGTGCGAACGTCAAGCGTGAAGATCATTGTTCGAGCGCCTCGCGATAGAAGTCCAACGTGCGATCCAGCATCACCTCGCGCGCAAATTCCTGCTCGACACGCTGCCGACCTGCCGCACCCATTGCGGCCCGCATCGCTGGGTTGGCGACCAGTTGCCGGATAGCGTCTGCCAGTGCTGCCGGGTCATTCGGTGGCACGACCAGCCCAGTCTTGCCATGTTGGTTGACATAGGAAGTGCCCGTTCCCAACTCGGTGCAAATGACCGGCAGAGCGCAGGCCATCGCCTCAAGCTGTACGATGCCGAACATTTCCGCTCGATTCGTCGAAGGCAGGACAAATAGGTCGGCGGCGTGATAAAGTCCCACCACGTCATCATCGGATAACTCGCCGACGAAGGTGATTCTGTCCATCAAACCGGCAGCCTCAGCCTGCCCGCGCCATATCCCCGCCATCTGTCCAATGCCGACAATCACGGCGTGGGCGCCTTCGATCTGGCGCATAGCTTCGATGAGCACGTCGACGCCCTTGTAGTGGCGCAACCGACCCACGAACAAGAGCAGCGGGCGATTGTCAAAGCGGGCGCGCCACGCAGCAGCCTGGCTGATCACTTGGGGCGTCGATTCAAGGCGCTGCAACTCGATACCATACGGGATAATCCGGCATTTTGAGGCATGGGGGCGCAGGAAAGGCGAAGATTCAACGTGGACCGGTGTGGCTGCGGCGATCAACGTGGCGCGCCGCAGCACCTGCCAGAGGAAGGGGCGATAGAGTGCGCCGAGCACGCGTTGGCGCACAATATCGGAATGATAGGTCACGACGAAGCGCCGGCTGCGGCCCAACAACAGTTGGCCCAGCTCACCAGGCGGGTAGGGCATGTGGGCGTGGGCAATGTCGATGCCGTTTTCCAAACGGCGCAGCGCCGGGTAGAAATTAAGACTCAGCGGCGCCGAAGAAATGTTTAGCTGGCGTCCTGTCTTATACACCGGCACACTGTCGATCACCTCTTTCACACTATCGGGGGCAGTGTTGGTCACGAGCACCTGCGTGTCGACGCCAAGTTTGCGCAGGCCAGTCGCCAGCAGCCGGATGTGATTTTCGACGCCGCCAAGTACAGGGTAGTAATCTTTGTATAGATAAAGAACGCGCATGAAATGACCATGCCTATGGTTTGTTGGTGTTTCAGCCACTGCAGTCTGATTGTAGCGGCTGTACAAGAAAGGGGCAATCGTGCAGCGAAGCTAGCCCTTCGTGTGGGTGCATTAATTGGCTGGAACGGAACTACTCTTTATTGGAGCCGGCGCAGAATCAAGTCCACCGGCCGGGTCAGCCGGCCAACGGTCAGATCATGCCAATCCACAGCGCGTTGTGCAGTCACGAGCACAAATCGATATTCGACAAAGAGCAGAAAGTTCCAGAAGAGCAAAACCAAACTGACGACCAACACCGCGCGCCATGACCACTGATCGGCAGTAGCCTCGATCAGACGCGCCAGACCCAGCACAAAGATCGGCGTGCAGACAATGAACATACGTCCGCCAAACGCATCGCCCTGCATCCAGTTACCCCAACTGGCGATCAAATACCACTGTATGGCAACGCCCAGGAAGCCGAGCACTGTCATGCACCGATCCCGCTGGTGCAACATGGCCAGTCCGACCAACGCCAGCAGAAAAACAGGATGCCAGACAAAGAGACCGCGCTCTGCTGAGAAAAGCACCTCGCCCAGCCGCGGCTCCAACCAGTAGAAGCGATCCTCACCATAGGCATAGCCGCTGCGCAGAAGATCGCCGTAGAGAACACCCCAGGTCAGTATTTGCAGAAAAAAGAGCAGAAACGCAGCGCCGGCGGCAAGCACGGCAAAGCGCAGCCACAGCCATCCCTTGCGCATGTCGTGGTTGCGGATACCATGCAGAGCAACAGGAGCGTGATGCAGGATCGGCAACAGAAGAAATAGGCCATCTTGCGGACGCACCAGCGCCCCCAGACCTGCGATTGCACCGAGCAATAGAGGCGTCAGCAGATCGGTGCGGTCACGACGGCGCACCCATGTGTAGAAGAAAAGTCCGCTGACGAAGCACGACGGTATGTGCGACATAGACGGCTCGGCGGTCATGTAGTAGACCAGATTGCCCGCCAGTGCAATCAGCACGGTGGCGGCCAAGGCGGCACCCTCATCCACAAAGACTCGCGCAAAGGCATAAGTGAGCCACAGCCCCACTCCAGCATAGAGAATGCCGCCTATCAAAACAGCAGCTTGGTAGTGAAGGCCATAGCCGCTGATCTCGACAGGCAGACCCATTGCCGCTAACGTTGTAAAGAGGCCGTGGGCAGCTAAAAAGAAGGGAGACCACAACAACGCCGGCCCGATCGACCATTGGTTGGGTGGCACGCCGCGTGCAGTCTGTTGTGTATAGAAGGGTATTTCGCCTGGCGGAGGCGGCGCAGGGAAATAGTAGGCGTACTCGTCTGTGAAATCCAGATCGTGATCCAGCCAGAACGACGGCAGATAAACGTAGTAGCCGACCCCATCCGATCCAATCAACTGACCGTCGGCGCGCGGCAGTGGTATGGCGGCCAGAAAGACGGTCAGGCATAAGCCAGTGAGAGCGGCCAGCACCCAAAAAGCGCGCCGTCTGAGTATTGTGGGCCTTTGGCTCGCACCCCCTGAAAGTGCGGTCATGTGTGTTCCTCGCGCCTGGCAGTTGACTTTGCACGGGCTTCGACATAGACGGCGCGCGTGCGCGCGGCGATCGCTGGCCAACCGTAGCGGCGCGCGTATTCTACCGATGCGGCGATTAAGCCGGCGCGGCGTTGCGGGCTGTCGAGCAGCTCTGTCGCCTTCCGTGCCAGATCCTGTGCGTTTCCACTTGCAAAGAGCTCGATGCCGGCGCCGAGCTCGGCAACTTCACGGTGGCCAAAGACATCCGAAGCCACAATGGCCGCATGCTGGTAAGAGAGGCCGGTGATCAGCGAGTAGGAGGAATCGGCGTGCGTCGCCGGGTAAAGCAACAGGTCGCAAACGTCAATATGCGCGGGCAGTTGGTCCTCTTCCAGATAGCTGGTAATACGCACGCGCCCCTGCACGCCCAACGCCGCGATCTGTCTTTTCAGCGCCTCCAGCACCGCGCGATCCTGGGCGCGACGCACCCCACCGGCGATAAGCAGCACTACATCCTCCGGCAGATGAACCAGCGACTCGACGGCCAGCGCGTGATTTTTGGCTGGCGTGATATAGCCGAAGATGCCCAGCACGCGCTTGCCCGTCCAGCCCCACATCGAACGCAGCTTGACACCACCCTCAACCTGTGGCGTGGCCGGCACGCCTGCCGGGATAACGTGGATGCGGCTGGCGTCGATGCCGCGCGCGACCAGGTGCGCCTTGAGCCGCGCGCTGAGCACAATGATCTGGTCGGCCATAGCAAAGGTGTCCCGGTTCAGGTAGGTGGCATACGGCCCCAGCCAGCGGTTGTAGAGGGACCACTTGAAGCGGCGCAGTGCATGTTGCGCGCCGCGCCCGGGGATAGTTAGCGGGCCGTCAAACGTGACATGGCGTGTGATCACAAGCGGCCGGCGGATCCGCGTGGCCAGCGCTGCAAAGTGATTGCCCCATGGCGTCAGGTAGCCGAAAAACGAATACTCGTGCTGGATGTGCGCCACGTCGCCGACGTTCATGGCTTCGCCCCAGCGCTCATAATCAGAGCGTGGGTGCGGACGGCGGTCGTAGGGCACCACCTGCACTGCGGTGTCGTCGAGGTCATCCAGCGCGGCCACCAGATCGGCGGTGTAGTTGGCGATGCCGCAACGCACCTGCCAAGAAGTGAACATTGTGACCTTCATCGTGCAGCCCCCGGCGGCACAAAAAGTGCCGCGAGCATATGGATATGAAAAGCGAACTCGGCGCGGTCGCGGCGCAGCAGCGAACCGACCACGCGCAGCAGCTCCTTGCCGGCCAGCATAGCGCTGACAGCGAACAACTTAGGCGGCCCGTGATGTTTGTGGAAGTAGTAACGCAGGCTCTCCTGGCCGGCTTGATAGGCGCGCTGCGACACCTGCCGGCTGGTGCCCTGCCAGAGATGGGCCACCTGCGCCGCCGGCACATAGTAGATCTCCCAGCCGGCATCGCCGATGCGCTTGCACCAGTCCACATCCTCGTAATAGGCAAAAAAGGCCGGATCCAGCCCGCCGACCTGATGATAACACTCCCGGCGCACCAGCAGCGCCGCGCCGGAAATTTCGCCCACCCTGACCACTTGGCTGTAATCGCGCCGCAGGTCGCGGTAGAGATCGCGCTTCCAGAGCCGGAAAATCTTGGTCGTGTCGACAAGGACGCTGAGCGGCGTCGGCAGATTGCGCCCCGACGGCTGCAGCGAACCATCGGTGTTGAGCAACATCGGGCCGGCGCCGCCGGCGCCGCGATGCGTATCCATGAAATGCACCAGTGCAGCCAGCGCTCCTGGCAGCACCTCCGTGTCGGAGTTGAGCAACAGCAGGTAACGCCCGGCGGCAGCGGCAAGGCCGATGTTGTTGCCGCGCGCAAAGCCCTCGTTGGCGTCGTTGGCAATGACCCGCACCGTCGGAAACTCCTGCGCCACCATTGCGATAGTGTCGTCGGTGGAGGCGTTGTCAACCACGATCACTTCGCTGCTGTACGGTGCGGCCGGCGCAGCCGCCAGCGAACGCAGACAGCGGCGCGTCAGGTCGCAGGTGTTGTGGGTGAGGATGATGACGGAGAGATCGATCATGGTTGTCCAGATGATGAAGCCGCTGTATTTACTGGCGTCAGCCGCAGCACAATCTGAAAGCCGTTAAACGTACGCCAGAAGCGCGCAAAGCGCGGCTTGAAGACCGTTGCCGCGTCGCTGACGGTGTAGCCGCAGGTCGTGGCCATGGCGCGGGCGCTGCGCCAGGTGAACCAACGCAGATGCGTGCGATCCATGAGATAGCCGTCGGTGTAGTCAAAGCGGCCAAAGAGCAGATTGAAGCGCGCGCTCCAGTGCGCGATGTTGGGCGCCGAGAGCAACACGTGACCGTTGCCGGCCAGCAGCGGGCGCATCTGGCGCAGCACCTGCCACGGGTCGACCAGATGCTCCAGCACATCGGCAAAGATGATGGCGTCGTAAGGCGCGCTCGCCGCCGCGCGCTGCAGAATGGCTGGATCTTCAATGCTGCCGACGATCATGGCGTCGAAGCTGCTGGCGGCCACTGCGGCGGCTTCGGGCACGAACTCCACGCCGACGACATGGCACTGCCTGGCACTGCGCAGGTGTGCGCCGATCACGCCATTGCCGGGGCCGACTTCCAGCACGCGGCTGCCAGGGTTGACCCAGCCGGCGATAATCGTACGCGGATTGTTGCGGTTGTGCGGGGCGAACTCGCCGCCGTAGATCCGAGCGGTTGAGCTGTTCGTCATGGTGATTCTCCTCCGATGGGCAGGCGCATCAACTGAGCGTAACGGCGCCGGCGCCGGTGGTCAAGCGTGAAAAGCCAGCGCGGCGCCAGTGCAGCGACAGTCGCAGCACGGATCGCGATCTGCTGCGCCTGCGTGTAGTGGAGCCGGCAGAAGGTGTAGAAGCCTTCGAACATGCGCATGGTGCGATCTCCAAGTGGACTGGCGCTTTCGGCGTGCATGACGATTGCGGCCGGGTCGAAGTAGATCTGCCAGCCAGCCAGCCGCAGCCGCCAGCACCATTCCAGGTCTTCGCCGTACATGCCGATAAAGCTGACCTCGTCGTAGAGACCAGCCTGCCGCGCCGCCTCGGGTCGTACGATCAAGCAGGCGCCGGTCAGCCAATCGACCGCTCGCACCTGATCGTGCGACGCGCGTAGCGCAAAGCGACGACCAACCCAGCCGGTGGCTGGCAGCATCCGCCATAGCCCCGATGCCTCCAGGAAGTGAGTCAGCGCCGTGGGAAAGTCGCGCATCGACGGCTGCAACGATCCATCGGGATGCACCAGCCGCGGCCCAGTGATCGCGCAGTCTGGATGCGTGTCCATAAAACGAACCAGTTCGGCCAGCGCACCAGGCGTGATCTCGGTGTCAGAGTTGAGCGGCAGCCAGTAGCGGCCGGTGGCAAAGCGCAGCAGTCGGTTCTGATTGGCAGCAAAGCCGAGTGGACGGTCGTTCTGCAGCAGCCGATATTGCGGAAAGTCGGCGAGGCTCTGTTCAGCAACGACGCCATCCGGCGTGTTGTTGAGCAGCAGTAGCTCGACAGCCGCGGGATCATACGTGCGCCGAATCGAGTGCAGACAGCGTGCCGCAAGCTGCGGTGTGCGATGATTTACAATGCAGATACTTAACTCAGCGACCATTTGCGAAGTTGCTCATGCTTTGAGAGTGATAGCCAGCAGGCTACCGTTGCGCTTGGTCCGGTTGGCGAGTGTGCTGAGAGTATGCAGCGCCGCATCTTTGAGAGGGCTTGGCAGTCGGTCGCCACCAGATCGCACGCGCGACGCTGAATCAGCGGGTCGTAAAGGCGGCGCCACGCGGCCCCCGCGCAGATCAGGCAGGGAATGGGCTGCATCATCATCCGGCATGTTCTTTCATGTACCAGAGGCTCCAGAGTTTAACGCGCGTAGTGAAAAAGTACATCGCCATCATCACAGCCAGGATCAAACCGTGGCCGCCATCGCGGAAGCCCTGCAGCCGCACGTACTGGCCGAGAAACGCCCGCAGCGCGCCAAAGAACGCTGCGGGCAGGCTGGCTTGCTTGCCCTGTGCGAACATCTCACTCGCTTCTATCTCTGTGTAACGGTTGAGCTTGTCAATGAAATGGCTGACGCTGATGTGCGAATAGTGAAGCAGTGGTTGTGACAAGTAGCCAACCGGACCGTCAACAACAGGCCCTTCATGAACCACGCCTGACCACGTTGCTTTGCCGCGCCGATAAAGCCGAATGTGCTTTTGATGAGGCCAGGAGCCATAGCTGACAAATTTCCCAAACATCCAGTCACGGATTGGAATCCGGTGGGCCATCGTCGGATTGTCTACGGTGTCCGCAGCCAAAAACTTCTGAAGTTCTTTTTGCAGTTCAGGTGAAACACGTTCGTCGGCATCCAAGCTCAGGATCCAGTCAGATGAGGAGAGGGAAGCGGCGTAGTTTTTTTGGGAGGAATATCCATCCCAAGGGCGGGAGACAACCTTTGTCGCGTACTTCTGCGCGATGGTGCAGGTTGCGTCGCTGCTGCCAGAATCTACAACGAGTACCTCATCTGCCCATGAAACGCTGCGCAGGCACGCTTCAATGTTGCGATCTTCGTTTAAGGTCAGCACAATGACACTTAATGTCGCCATCATCCACCTTCGGCTCATCAAAGGAGTGCCGTTGAATTCACTGCTTCTGTGCTTTATCCAAAATTGGCATAGCCTGGCCTAGCTTGGAATGGAACGGTAATTTAGCCTGCTGAATACTTGATCATGCTTTTCATCGGGTACAAATAAAACATTATTTGCGGCATCCGGGGAGAGCAGCGCCAGATCAAGCGGCTCTATCTTTATGTCTGGCTGTCCTTCCAGGCTGCTAGTGATGAGCCAGGCCGAATAATGAAGCTGCTGCAAGTGGTCGACAATTATCTGGCAGGAAGAGCCGGCTCGCGCCTGAAACGACTCGATCAATTCCACCAGCACAATTGGCCTATCATGTTCAAGGTGCTTAGCCGCTCCCTGTAGCACCGCCCACTCTCCGCCCTCTACATCTAGCTTGA
>Ga0073904_10004394_pt1 | contig 10468 bp, 12 predicted proteins | sample KloWWTrecipitate_FD_66668 | JGI IMG/M metagenome (GOLD analysis project Ga0073904, IMG submission 66668) | Active sludge microbial communities from Klosterneuburg, Austria, studying microevolution and ecology of nitrifiers - Klosterneuburg... | ecosystem: Engineered > WWTP > Aerobic digester >... | reverse complement strand
AACGACAGGAGAGTACGGCGGCGGGTTCCTCGCCGCGGGGCTCCTCGCCGCCGGCGGCTTTCGGCCGGGACCGACGGCCGGCTACACCACGATCGATCCGGAGCTCGGCATCGCGCCCTGGACGGGAGGCGAGCTGCCCGCTCCGCGCCTCACCCTCCTCTCGGCGCTCGCCTCGGGCGGCGCCGCCGCCTGGGCGCTGGTGGCTCCAGCCTAGGCTGACGAGAATTCCACCCTCGGCTGCAAAGAGCTTCACGCCGGAACCTCTCTGCGCGCGACCTGATCCCGCCTGACAGAATGGGCCGGTGACCCAGCCCGTCGACGACTCCGATCTCTTTCTCTCGCTCACCCCGGAACGTGTGCTGGATGCGGTCGAGGCGGCGGGAGTGGCCGTCCGGCCGCTCTGCTATCCCTTGAACTCGTTCGAGAACCGCGTCTACGAGGTCGAGCTCGCCGACCGCTCGCGGGTGGTGGCGAAGTTCTACCGCCCGCAGCGCTGGACGGCGGCGCAGATCCTCGAGGAGCATCGCTTCCTCGCCGAGCTCGACGCCGAGGAGATTCCGGTCTGCCCTGCGCGCCCCTTCCCTGACGGTTCGACGCTCGCGGTCACCCGGAGCGCGGGCGAGTCCGGCTCCGCCGCGGGCATCTTCTACACCCTGTTCGATCGCAAGGGCGGGCGCGCGCCGGCGGAGCTCGACGCCCGCGGGGCCGCGCGGCTCGGGGCGCTGGTCGGGCGGCTGCACGTCGTCGGCGCCCGCCTCCGCGACGCCGATCGTCTCCACTTGACGAGCGACGCCTACGCCCGGCGCGACCTCGACTGGCTGGAGCGCAGCGCCGTCCTGCCGCGCCGGCTCGCGACGCGCTACCTCGCGGCGGGGCGCGCGATCGCCGACGCCTACGACCGGATGTCGGCCGGCGTCGCGGTGCTCCGCCTGCACGGCGACCTGCACCTGGGCAACGTTCTCGACCGCGACGGCGAGCTGCGCGTGCTCGACTTCGACGACTGCATGATCGGCCCGGCGGTACAGGACCTCTGGCTCGCCCTCGGCGGCCGCGACGCCGCGACCACGGAGCTGCGCGAGATCTTCCTCGAGAGCTACGAGCAATTCCGGCGCTTCGATCGCGCCGAGCTCCGCCTCGTCGAATCGCTGCGCGGCCTGCGCATGGCGCACTACGCCGCCTGGCTGGCGCGCCGCTGGCACGATCCGATCTTCCCCAAGAACTGGCCGCACTTCGGCACCGAAGAGAGCTGGGAGCGCGAGACGATCGACCTCGAAGAGCAGCGAACCGTCGTCGCCCGCGTCGAGCGCGGCGGCTCGGTCGCCGAACCCGCGGCGGCCGAGGACGAAGAGGCGCTCACCAACAAGGACCTCTTCTGGGACTGGGACGGCTGATCTGCGGATCTCGCCCTTGCCCCTGGTTCCGGCCCCGGGTCCGGCCCCGGGTCCGGATTGCAGCCCGCCGCGGGTGGACGTAGGATCGACCCGAGCATGAGCGACGAACCTGAAGCGGGCGCGGTCTGGCCCGATGCCGGCGATGCGACGCCCGCTGCCCCGCCCGCCGGATGGCAGAGCCCGCCGGCCGCGGTCTACGGCCTCGAGCATCCGCTCCACTGCCCGGCCTGCAAGACGGAGATCGATCATCTCTTCGTCATCCGGCTCGTCCGCACGCGGGTGAACTTCATGTCCTCGCTGCCGCGCAGTGGCCGGGTGCTCGCCTGCCCGAAATGCCGGACGTTCCTGCCGGGAGAGTTGGGCGCGGTCCTGTAGAGCCAGTCCGGGCTAACGCGGCGGGCCTTCGAGCAGGAAACGGATGGCCAGCCGAATCTCCATCTCCACCGCCACCCCATCGCGTCGCCCGGGCCGAAACTGGGCCGAGAGGGCGGCTTCGCGTGCCGATTCGTCGAACCCGAAGCCGGCCGGAGGACCGACCGGCTCGGCAGAGAGCACCTTCCCCGATGCATCGACGCGCACCTTGACCTCCACCGTCGCCATCCGGCGGCGAGCCCGCGCGATGCGCGGGTAGTCGGGGCGGATCGCCCTCAGGAGCTGCGGCGGTTCAATGCGCTGCTCGCCGCCCACGCCGACGACACTGTTCCCGGCGCTCCCCGCCGCCGGCAGTCTCTCGGGTGAAAGCGGCGCAGGCGCGGATGGATCGAGCCCCTCCCGCGTTCGGCGCTCCCCGATCTGCATACCGGCGACGCTCTCGCCGGCAGCACCCGGAGTTTCGTGGCCGGCGGCTGCCGCCGCGCCGACCGCGCCCGCCGAACCGGCGGACCCGGCAGCATCGAGACCCGCGGCGAGCGGGTTCACGTCGCCGGCCTCGGTCAGGCGCGCCTCGAGCTCCCGAATCCGTGCCTCGTAGCGCCCGCGGTCGTCCACCGGACGTGGCTCGGCGAGCTCGACCTGGAGACGCCGGACCTCCTCGCGCAGGCGGGTGAGCTCTTCCTCGTCGCGCACCACGATCTCCGTCAGCGGCGGCGCGGCGCCTTCCGGCGGCGAGAGTATGTCCGCCGCGGTCGCTGTGCCCGCCGGCATCGGCGGCGCCTTGCGCAGCCGGCGCACCTCGATCCAGGAGGCGAAGACGAGCACGGCGAGTGCCAGGCCGGCGGCGAGGAGAAGCCGGCGCCGACCGCGGTCGGCGGTCGCCGCCGGGAGCCGTCGGGCGCGTTTCTCCTCGTAGAGCCGGCGATCCGCCAAGGCGAGGATCTCCTCGCCGGCGGCGCCATCGGCGGGAAAGCTCGCCACCCCCATGCTGAACGACAGCGGCAGGGTCACCGTCTCGCCGCCCTCGGCCGTGACGATGTCGACCGTCCGCAGGGCGGTGCGCGCGCGCTCGGCCAGGGAACGTGCCTCCTCCGCGCCGACCCCGAAGAGCGCCACGACAAACTCGTCGCCACCGTAGCGGATCAGCCGGTCCTCGGCGCGGAAGCTGGCACGCAACTGGTTGGTCGCCCTTTGCAGAACATGGTCGCCGGCCAGGTGGCCGTGGGAGTCGTTGATCTCTTTGAAGAAATCGAGATCCAGCACGAGCAGCGTGATCGTCCCCTGGGTCGCGACGAGCGCGGCCCAGTCTTCGTCCAGCAACCGGCGCAGGTAGCGGCGGTTCCAGGCGCCGGTGAGATCGTCGCGCAGCGCGAGATCCTCGAGCTCGGCCGACTCCTGGGATGAAGATCTTTCCACGCGCCGAATCGTAATGGAAAACGAAGAGTGACATACGATTCGCCTCCGCCGCTCCGAGGAGTCCAGCCGCATGCGCCCACGTCTTCTCTTTTTAACGGTTTCCGGGTGTCTCGCCCTCGCCCTGCCAGCGCTGGCCGCCGCCGCTCCGGCGGCGGAACCGGCGACCGCGCCCGGCCCGATCGCCGCCGAGCTCAGCGTGGAGGCCATCATGGCGCGCGACTGGATCGGTACGCCGCCGGAGGATCCCTGGTGGTCGGACGATGGCCGGTCGGTCTTCTATCGCCAGCGGCGCGCCGGCAGCGACATCGTCGACACCTACCGCATCGAGGTCGCAACCGGCCGGACCGAGGGCCTCGCGCCGGCCGAGCTCGGCCAGGTCGAGGGTCCCGGCGGTTCCTGGTCACGCGACCGCAAGATCAGGGCGTTCGTGCGCGACGGCGACCTCTTCGTAAAGGAGAGCGGCCGCCGGTTTCCCCGCCAGCTCACCCGCACCGCTGAGGAGGAGAGCGCACCGCTGGTGCTCGCCACAGGCGCCGCAGTCGCCTTCCGACGCGCCGACGCCTTCCATGCGATCGACCTCGGGAGCGGGCTCGACTCGACGCTCGTCGACCTGCGTCTCGCCAGGGAACCCGACGCAGCGCCGGAGCACCCAGGCTTCCTCGACGACCAGCAGCTGCGCCTGTTCGCGGTGCTCGCCGCCCGCAAGGCGCGCCGGGACGAGCTCCAGGCCGCGGACCGCGCCCGGCGCGCGGCCGACCCGACACAGTCGCCGGCGCCGTTCTACCTCGGAGAGAACAGGAAGATCGTGCGCGCCGATCTCGCACCCTCCGGCTCCCACCTCCTGGTGGCCCTCGCTGCGCGGCGCCCCGGCGATTCGAGCGCTTCCCAGGCTGCGGAGGGGGCCGAGGAAGACTCGATGCCGGTCTACATCACCGACTCCGGCTACGTCGAGACCAGGAAGATCCGCGCCAAGGTCGGGACCGGATCGCCCGAGAGCCCGACGCTCCTGCTGCTCGATCTGGTGCACCACACCCAGGTCGCGCTCGACCTCTCCACTCTGACCGGGATCGCCGACGATCCGCTCGCCGAGCTGCGCAAGGCCGCCGAAAACTCCCGTGCCGCCCACACCTCCAGCAGCGCCGGCACCACCAAGACCGTCGAGACGACGTCGGAAGCCCCGGCCGCTGCCACGGCGCCCAAGCCGCGGCCGGTCCATCTCGAAGACGCCCGCTGGAGCGAGGACGGGAGCCGCGTCGCCCTGCAGTTCTTCTCGGAGGACAACAAGGACCGCTGGATAGCGGTCGTCGTCCCGGGCGCTCCAGGCAGTCCGGGAGCGACGACCGCAACTGCCGCGTCGACCGCCCCGACGATCCTCCCGCTCCACCACGAGAGCGACCCTGCCTGGCTCGGCTGGCGGTTCACCGATTTCGGCTGGATGAAGGACGGCCGCGATCTCTGGTTCCTGTCCGAAGAGTCGGGCTTCTCGCACCTCTACCTGCAGGCGCCCGGAGGGGTGAAGCGCCAGCTCACCCAGGGTCCGTTCGAAGTCGACCGGCCGCTGCTGGCGCGCGACGGGAAGAGCTTCTTCGTCTCGGCTAACCGCGACGCCGCAGGCCGGTACGAGGTCTATCGTGTGCGCGTCGACTCGCCCGAGCTCGAGCCGCTGACGGCGGCCGGCGGCATGACCTACGCGATTCCCTCTCCGGACGAAAAGCAGCTCTTGCTCTCCAGCTCGTGGGCAACGCGACCGCCGGAGCTCTTCGTGCAGGCGGCGCGCGCCGGCGCCGTGCCGAAGGCCCTCACCCGGACGACCACGGCGGCCTTCGCCGCCGTCGCCTGGAGCGTCCCGGAGATCGTCCGGATCCCCTCTTCCCACTTCGCCGGCAGCCTCCAGGCACGCGTCTATACGCCGCCCGGGGGAGCTGCCGCCACGCCATCTCCCGCGGTCGTCTTCATCCACGGCGCCGGCTATCTGCAGAACGCCCACCAGGGCTGGTCGGACTACTCCCGCGAGTTCATGTTCCACACCCTGCTCGCGCGCCGGGGCTACGTCGTGCTGGATCTCGACTATCGCGCGTCGTCGGGCTACGGGCGCGACTTCCGCACCGCGATCTACCGCCAGATGGGCGAGCCGGAGCTCGACGACCTCGCCGACGGCGTCGCCTGGCTGGTCGCCAACCGCGCCGTCGACGCGCAGCGCGTCGGCGCCTACGGCGGCTTCCTGACGATGATGGCGCTGTTCAAGCGGCCCGAGCTCTTCGCGGCCGGCGCGGCGCTCAGGCCGGTCACCGACTGGGCGCACTACAACCAGGGCTACACCTCGGCGATCCTGAACACCCCCGAGGTCGATCCCGAGGCCTACCGCCGGAGCTCGCCGATCGAGTTCGCGGCCGGTCTCGCGAAGCCCCTGCTCATCTGCCACGGCATGGTGGACGACAACGTCGCCTTCCAGGACTCGGTGCGCCTCGTCCAGCGCCTGATCGAGCTCGGCAAGACCGACCTCTTCGAGACCGCGATCTACCCTTTCGAGCCCCATGCCTTCAAGGAGCCGACAAGCTGGGTGGACGAGTACAAGCGGATTCTCAAGCTCTTCGAGACCCACCTCAAGTAGGCGGAGCCACCCCGATCAGGCGAGGCGGGGGAACTCGAAGCGCACATCGACGCGGGAGCCGTCGGGGAGGTCGAACTCCTTGTTCATTTCGCGCGGACCCTTCTCGAACAGCTGCTCGGCGTAGAGCGCGACGCGCTGGTTGAGGCGCGGCCAGCCGAGATCCCCGAAGGTGTGACCGGCCGGCCAGATGAGGAGCGCGCGCGCTTCGCCACCGGCGGTCACCACGACGGCCCGGGCGACCCGCTCGCCGCGCACGAGACTGGCGGTGAGGAGCTCGTCGACCGTGGGGCTCACGGCTTCAGCCGCCGCTTGCGCAGCTCGGCGACGAGGGCGCGGAAGTCGTCGGGGAGGGGCGCTTCGAAGCGCATCCGCAGCCCGGTCCCCGGATGCACGAACGCGAGTTCGCTGGCGTGCAGCGCCTGACGCTGGGTCTTCACCGGTGGCTCGCCGAGGGTGCGCTTGCGGTAGACCCGCTCGCCGACGATCGGATGGCCCGCCGCGGCGAAGTGGATGCGGATCTGGTGGGTGCGCCCGGTCTCGAGCCGCACCCGGACCTGGGTCGCGACCCCGAAGCGCTGCACCACCTCCCAGTGGGTCACCGCCGGCTTGCCGCGCTCGTTGGACCCCGCCACCCAGCGCCGCCGGTGGGTGCCGTCCCCCACCAGGTCTTCGCGGAAGGTGCCGCTCTCACCGGCCGGACTCCCTTCGACGAGCGCTTCATAGGTGCGGCCCATGGAGTGATCTTCGAGCTGCTTCTGCATCGACGCCAGCCCACGCTTGCTGGTGGCGAAAGCGACCAGGCCGGAGCTGTCCTTGTCGAGCCGGTGCACCACCGCGACGTAGGTGCGCCCGCCGGCCTTGCGCGCCAGGGCCTGGGAGACCCGCGACAGGAGCGTGTCCTTCTCCTTGTCGGTCGTCGGCTGGGTGAGGAGCCCCGCCGGCTTCACCGCCACGACGACATCGCTGTCGGAGTGCAGCAGCTCGACCTTCGGCCCCTCGGCCTGGCGCTCGAGCTTGCGGTTCGGATCCCAGACCAGCTGCGCCTCCGGTGCCACGTAAGCCCCGGGATCGAACAGCTGCCTGCCGTCGACCGACACCTGCCCGCCCTCGATCACCCGCTTGGCGCGGGTGAAGGAAAGCTCCGGATAGACCTCCTGCAGCCGGCGCGCCAACCGGGCCGGATAACGCTCCGTCGGCTTCTCTTCTGTCACTCGGGCCTCTCTGCCTGCCGCCGCCGGTCGCCGACCGCTCTCACCGGATCTCCTCGAAGACGCCTTCGGCCTTGTTCTTGCGCACGTTGTGCCAGGCGAAGCAGCGGCCGTTCATGGCGATGTAGACGCCGGGGGGAAGCACCTGGACGAAAGAGAGGGCGCTGCCGAGGTTGAACAGGCCGTCGGAGCTGCCGAAAGCGAACGGGATCATCGCGCCGGTCAGGACGACGGTCTTGTCGGAAACCGCGAGACCCTGGGCGAGGACCGCCGCGGTTTCGACCATGGTGTCGGTGCCGTGGGTGACCAGGATGCGGCCTTCGGGAGAATCTCTGCAAGCCTCGAGGATCTGCGCGCGATGCTCGGCGTCCATCTCGAGGCTGTCCATCATGCAGACCGTCTGCACCGCGACCTCGAGCTTCGAGCGCCCGAGGCGGAGCATTTCCGGCAGGTGCGTATCGTGAAAGAACAGCGCGCCGGTGAGCTCGTCGTAATCCTTGTCGAACGTCCCGCCGGTGATCAGGATGCGGATCGTCATCGGACGTGGTTCTCCGCCGCTGCGATCGCCCGGGCGAGGTCCTCGGCGAGAGTCTTCACGTCGACGGCGGGAAAGCGATAGCACTCGCCAGCGATCGCCATGAAGAGACTGTGCAGGGTCTTCGGCTCGACCAAACCCTCGGCGACCATGCTCCGCACGTCGGCGAGGTCGGTCTCGAAGCCGCGCTCGATCTTCGCTAACGCCTGGGAGTAGAAGTCGAATTCGAAGATCGCGAGCTTGCCCTCCTGGCGCAGAAACCGGCAACGGCCGCGCCATCCCGGAAGCGGCGGCAGAAAATCGAGCGGCGACGCGAACTCGACGCTCAGCGCGAGGCGCTCCTTGATCTCCGGTATCGCCCGCGCAACGGCTCCCGAGTCCGGCTCGAGCCGCATGTCGACATCGACCGTCGAAGAACGCCAACCATGGAGGAGAGCCGAGCTCCCGCCGACCAGGAAAAGCTGCGTTGGAGCCTCGGCACGCCGCCCCAGCTCGCGCAAGAGGGTCTCGAGGCTCTCGAGATCGACTAGCCGGCGCATCGCACCGCGTGATGGAAGCTGGCCAGACGCCGGAGGAGCGCGTTGTAGCGCGAGTGCGCCCGCGCGGGATCGGCGGCAGTCAGCCGCAGGAAGAGTTCGTGTTCCGGCAATCGCCGGAGAGGAAATTCACCTGCGAAACCAAGCTGCCGGAACTTCGATGCGCTGATCTCAATCAACAGTGACTCTGCGGACATTTCGCCACGCCCGAGGTCGTTCAAACCCTTGCGAATCAGGTCCGCTCCAGGCAGGTGCGCCCAGATCCCCTGCGGATCGAGCTTCTCGGCGAAGTCCATGGCCTCGATTCTACTCGCTCGCCAGCCAGCACCTCAGGCCAGGAGCAGGCTGCAGCAGGTGAGACCGGACTCGGCCTTGGCAAGCTCGGACTGGTCGACCGCGACGACATCGTAGCCGGCGGCGGCAATGCGCGCCGCGGTGCGCGGAGCGGAGGCGTTGACCAGAACGGTTCTGTCGATCGCGAGCACGTTTGCGGCCATCGGCTCCGCCGGGTCGACTTCGATGGCCCGCTGCGCACCGAGCCGGGCACCGTCGACCCAGGCCGGGTTGAGGACGATCGTCTCGCGATCGATCGCCGTGACCGCGCTCTTCAGATGCAGACAGCCGGAAACGGCGAGACCTTCGACGCTGTAGCCGAACGGCGCGAGGAAGGCGGCGAGCTGGGCGATGCCGTCGGGATTGCTGCGCGCCGTGAGGCCCACGAAGAGACGACTGCCGAAGCGCAGCACGTCGCCGCCGTCGAGCGTGCCAGGCGCAGCGAGGAACGCCAGGTCGCGCCACGGCGCGAGCGCCTGCGCCACGCTCGGGATCTCCGGCCGGCGCGACTCGGCGCCCGGGCGGGTCAACACCGCGAGCTCATCGACGACCACCGCCGCGTCTTCGACGAACACCGAATCGGGCAGGTCGTCGCTCGCCGGCAGGCGGACCACCTCGATGCCGAGCGCGCGCAGCGCGTTCTCGTAGAGCTCGTGTTGTGCCCGGGCGCGTCCGAGGTCGATCGCGACCCGTGGCAGGTGGGTGAGCTCGCAGCGGGCGAGCGACGACGGCACGGCGCGGGTCAGTGCGAGCATGGAGCGGAGGCTACAGGAAGGCGGCGCGCCCGGCTCCGGGCGGAGCCTGGAACGGACCCTCCCCGGGACGGGGAGGGGAGAGACTCGACCTCAGGGCTTGGCGGCGCTTTCTTCGACCTCGACCGCCGGCTCGTCCTCGAACGCCTCGTGCAGAATCGGTCCGTCGAGCGGCACGAGGATCTCCTCTTCGCCACCCTCACCCTTGTTGAGCTTGCGCTCGAGCCGCTTCTGGTTCTTCAGCTGCGCCCGTTCCTTGCGCGCCATCTCCTTCTGCCGCTTCACGAAGGACTGGCTGGATCTCTTGGCCATGGTGCCTCCTGCGGCGCGCCCCGCAAAGCGCGCGCCGTGTACCCCGCCAGGCTCAACCGCCAGCGGACAGAACATCCTATCGCGCCCGGGGGGGTCCAGTCAGGTGGGAGCCCCCCCGGGGGCGGAGCCCGAGGCGGGTCTGACCGCTCGGGAGGCGTCACGGCTCAGAGAAGGGAGCTCGTGGCCTTGCCGGACCGGGCCGCCAGGGCCTGCTGCTTGGCTTCGGCAACGAGAGCGTCCACCAGCGCGCGCGCCTCGCCGCGGAAACTGCCGACGACCATGACCCGGGCCAGCCAGGGGTCGGGGAAGCCGGGGCTCTCGAGGTCCCGGCCGTAGGCGAGGGCGAGCGCCGTCCCCGCCTGGACGACATAGGGGACCTGCGCCTCTTCGAGCTGCTCGAGGAGCGCCCCCAGCATCTCCGGGCTGCCGAGCTCCGCCAGCGGAACGAGGTCGCCGGGGTCGCCGCTGCCGGAGCCTAAGCCACCGCCGAAGCCACCGGCGAAGCCCGGAGCCTCCAGGCCATCGTCTTCGGCCCCCGCCTTCGCGGCGGCCGCCGCGGCGGCGAGATCCTCGACCAGCGGAATTTCGCAGTCCGAGCAGGTGGTGAAGCCTTCGCGAAACTCGGCATGGCAGTTCGGGCAGATCATGGTTCTCTCCAGTTGGGAGGACGATATGCCAATCGGCTAGAATTCCTGCGCTTTCTGCGCTTTCGGCGCCTACTGGAGGAACAGCCATGGGTCTGATGGACAACATCAAGAAGCAGCTCGGGTCGCAGTTCATCGAGATCATCGAGTGGCTCGACGATACGACCGACTCGCTGGTCTGGCGCTTTCCGGTCTACAACCAGGAGATCAAGATGGGCGCCCAGCTCATCGTGCGCGAAAACCAGGTCGCCCTCTTCGTCAACGAGGGCAAGGCGGCCGATCTCTTCACGCCCGGGCGCTACGAGATCCAGACCCAGAACGTGCCGATCCTCACCACCCTGCGCGGCTGGAAGTACGG
>Ga0073904_10004391_pt1 | contig 10477 bp, 5 predicted proteins | sample KloWWTrecipitate_FD_66668 | JGI IMG/M metagenome (GOLD analysis project Ga0073904, IMG submission 66668) | Active sludge microbial communities from Klosterneuburg, Austria, studying microevolution and ecology of nitrifiers - Klosterneuburg... | ecosystem: Engineered > WWTP > Aerobic digester >... | reverse complement strand
GATCAAGGCGCAGTAAGATGCGTCTTCCATTCGCAGTAGGGGGGGTTTCCATGACCAAGAAGAACCTGCAACGCATTTCGTTCCTGGCGCTCGCCGCCTGCGCGCTCTTCGCTCTCGCGCCTGCCGCCTCGGCGCAGGAGAAGAGCTGGAGTCTCGACGTCAGCGCCGACTATTTCGACCACTACATCTTCCGCGGCGTGCCGATCCTGGGCGACAACGAAGTCCTCGTGCCGCACGTGACCTACAGCATGGGGAACTTCAACGCCTACTACTACGGCTACTTCGGCGATGTCCCGGCGGACTTCACCTTCTCGGGCGAGACGGCCTCCTACCACGAGGACGACTTCGGCGCCGATTACACCTTTGCGCTGAACGAGAAGTTCGGCCTGACGGTGGGCATCGTCTCCTACATGTACAGCAGCGAGGTGACCGACGACTACGGCTTCGAGGACACCTACGAGCTCTACGCCATCGCCGCCTGGGACGTCGCGCTCGCGCCGACGATCAGCTACTACCAGGACATGGACGCCGTCGAGGGCGCCTACGCCACCCTCGGCATCAGCCACAGCTTCCCGCTGGGCGAGAAGGCGAGCCTCGACTTCGCCGCCGCGGTCAGCTTCGACTTCGGCTACAACCTCACCGAGGGCTATGCCGCTGACCTCGGTCTCGACGAGTCGAACGGCGACCTGAACGACGTCCTCATCGGCCTCTCCGTCCCGGTGCAGATCAACGACTGGTTCGGCTTCCATGTCACGGCGCAGGAGTCGATCGCCCTCGACGTGCTCGACGACATCGGCGTCGACGACGAGACGATCTTCTCCGGGGGCGTGAGCTTCACCTTCTGAGTCGGGGAGCTTCTTTCCGCTTCACCTTCGAGACGCCGCCCTGCAGCCAGGGCGGCGTTTTTTCGTACCAGGGAGAACCAGATGCGACGCCACTGGATCGACGGCAAGCCGTCCGCCGGAAAGCGCTTCTCGATCGCCGTTCACGACCCTGCAACGGGCGAGCTGCTGGATAGCGTCGCCCGCGGCACACCCGACGACGCCGACCGCGCGGTGCGTGCTGCGCGCGCCGCCTTCCCCGGCTGGCGCTTCGTGCCGGGAGTCGAGAAAGCCGCGCTGCTGCACGAGGTCGCGCGGCGAATGCGGGCGCGCCACGACGAGCTCGCGACGACGATGACGCGCGAAGGCGGCAAGCCTTATTGCGAGAACTACGACGAAGTCGAGTGGTCGGCGGCCTGCTTCGACTACTACGCCGAAGTCGGACGCGATGCCCGTGGCAGCTCGATCCCGCCGGTGGCGCCGCACCAGGTGAACTTCACCATCAAGGAACCCTACGGCGTCGTCGCCGCGATCGTGCCGTGGAACTACCCGCTGCTCCTCCTCGCCTGGAAGGTCGCCCCGGCGCTCGCCGCCGGCAACACGGTGGTGATCAAGCCTTCCGAGGAGACGCCGCTCGCGACGCTCGAACTCGCGGACGCCTTCGCCGCCCTGCCGCCCGGCACGGTGAACATCGTCAACGGGCTCGGCGGCGAGGTCGGCGAGGCACTGGTCACGCACCCCGGTGTCGATCTGGTCGCCCTCACCGGCTCGCTCGCCACCGGCCAGCGGGTAGGCGAGCTGTGCGCGAGAGAGATCAAGAAGTGCCATCTGGAGCTCGGCGGCAACGACCCGTTCATCGTCTTCCCCGACGCCGACCTGGAAGTCGCGGCGAAGGGCGCCGTGTGGGCGGCGTTCCTGAACGCCGGCCAGGTGTGCACCAGCGGCAAGCGCTATTTCATCTTCGACGAGATCTACGACGAGTTCGTGGCGCGGGCGGTCAAGTTCACCAAGTCGCTGCGGCTCGGCCATGGGCTCGACCCGAAGACCGATATCGGCCCGGTGATCAACGCCCGGCAGTTGGCCGACGTCGAGGCGCGGGTCGCCGAAGCGAAAGCCGCCGGCGCGCGCGTGCTCACCGGCGGGCGGCGAAGCCGCAAGCTCCCCGACGGCTTCTTCTTCGAGCCGACGATCCTGGTCGACGTCCGGCCGGAGATGCGCATCGTCGCCACCGAGACCTTTGGACCGACGATGCCGATCATGAGAGTGAACGGCATCGACGAGGCAATCGCGCTCGCCAACGCCCAGGAGTACGGCCTCGGCGCCAACATCTACACCAACAACATGGAGTGGGCCATGACGGCGATGGAGCGCATCACCGCCGGCACCTTCTGGATCAACGACCCGCTCACCGACAACGAGGCCGGCCCCTTCGGCGGCATGAAGAAGACCGGCCACTCGCGCGAGCTCGGCGTCGAAGGTCTCGACGAATTCCGCGAGACCAAGCACGTCCACCTCGACTGGAAACAGGAGGTGAAACCGTACTGGTACCCGTACGAGAGGTACAACAAGCTGCGGTAGGATGCCGTCCCCCCTCGAAGGAGCTCCTGAATGTTCATGCTTCGGCTGCGTTCGCTTCCCGTCGTCCTCCTCCCGCTCTGCGCGGCTCCGCTGTTCGCCATTCAGCCGGACGAGTCGGCGCCACCGTCGCGCCTGGCGCGGGCCTACGAGGCGCCCGAGCTCGCCGTCGGGCCGACGCTCGACGAGCTCGGCGATTTGCGGAGCGCCGTTCGGCCGGAGCTCGCCGCCTTCCGGCAACGCTTCGGCGATGACTGGATCGTGCGCTGGGACCGGCGGTCGGACCGGCCGCATCTGCTCCAGGGCTCGGGAGTCGCCATCATCCCCGGGACGGGCAACGGTCTGCTGCCCGGAGACCTCGGTCTCGCGCCCGACGCGCCGGTTTCGCTCGAGGTGGTCGCAGAGCGGCTGCGGGATTTCGTCGCGGCCTACCCTGAGCTTCTGGGCGTCGAGGGGTTCGATCTGCGTCTCGACCGCTCGCGCAGTACCGGTTTCGGGGTGGGCAATACTCACTGGTTCGTCGAGTTTGCGCAGTTCGAGAACGGCGTCCCGGTCGAGGGCGCGAATGTCTTCTTCCGGCTGAATCACGGCAACCTGGTGCAGTTCGGCGCCGACCGCGTCGCGCCGGTCGACCTCGACACGCAGCCGGCGCTCGAGCGCGGCGCCGCCTTCGCCGCCGCGCTGCGCGAACTGCAGTTCCCGGCGAGCTCCCGTTTGGCGGAGGTTCTCGACGCCGGAAGCCTGCACATCTATCCGATCGCTCCGCAGGACGAGTCGCCGGGCGAGCGGTTCGCTGGAATCGCCGGAACCGGCTACGGCCACAACCTGGTCTGGAAGTTCGTCTTCCGGCTGCCCGGCGAGGCGACGACGTATCAAGTGCTCTTCGACGCTCACCGGAACCTGGTGCTGGAAGTGAGCGATCTCAACGCCTACGTCGACGCAACGGTCTCCGGCGGGATCTACCCGACGACCAACACCGATCCCGAGGTCGTCGTCAACTTCCCGTTCGCGACGCTCACCAACGGCGTGAGCAAGACCACCAATGCCGCCGGGGTGTATGACTACAGTGGCGGTACGGCATCGATCACCCTCAATGGGCAGTACTTTCAGATGTCGGATGCGTGCGGCGCGATCTCGCTCTCGAACTCGACGGACGGCAATCTCGCCTTCGGCACGAGCGCCGGCACCGACTGCACGACCCCGGGCGTCGGAGGAGCGGGCAACACCCACGCTTCGCGCAGCGGCATGTACCACCTGACGCGGATCAATCGCAAAGGCGCGAGCTTCTTCCCTGCCAACGCCTGGCTGGCGAGCAAAGTGACCGCCAACATGAACATCAACCTGACCTGCAATGCGTTCTGGAACGGCTCGACGGTCAACTTCTACCGTTCCGGCGGCGGCTGCTCGAACACCGGCGAGATCGCCGCCGTCTTCCTCCACGAGTGGGGCCACGGCATGGACACCAACACCGGTGGCGCGGCGGCCAGCGACCAGGGCTCGGGCGAGGCGGTCGGCGACACGTTCGCCTTCCTCGAGACGCGCGACGGCTGCATCGGCCAGAACTTCCTTCCCGGCTCGAACTGCCACAATTGCGTCGCCTGCACGGGCGTACGCGACGTTTCGGACTTCGACATCTCGGGCCCGGGTCTCATCGCCCGGCCGTCCAACGTGACGGCCAACACCGGCATCAACTGCGACCGCTTCCTGACCACGGGTGGTGCCGTGAACTGCCCCTACCGCACGAGTGGCGGCGCCGGGTCGCTCTATCGCGGCCCGATGGGCTATGAGGGCCACTGCGAGAGCGTCATCGCAGGCTCCGCGAACTGGGATCTCGCCCAGATGCTGATCACCCAGCACGGCGTCGAGCCGGGTTGGGCGGCGATGGACAAGATCTGGTACGGCAGCCTCACGCCGTCGAAGAGCGCCTATCAGGTGACGAGTGGCGGAACCTGCAACGCCAGCGCGAGCGTCGACGGCTGCGCCGCGACCAACTGGTACACCGTCTTCCTGCCGGCCGATGACGACGACGGCAACCTCGCCAACGGCACGCCCAACGCCTGCCGCATCTGGGACGCCTTCTCCGCCCACGGCATCGCCTGCGGCGCGCGGCCGGTCTGTTCGACCACTTGCGCCACGCCGGCGACCGCCGACGCAGGCATCGACTTCCCGATGTGCCTCGGACCGAGCGCGATCATCGGCACCCCGGCGTTGCCGGGCCACACCTACTCCTGGTCCCCGGGCGGTGAGACGACGGCACAGCCTTTCGTCACGCCGACCGCGACGACGACCTACACCGTGACCGCGACGACCGCCTGCGATCAGAAGTCGGACTCGGTGACGATCACCATTCTCGGCCCGCTGGCGACCGCCAACGCCGGGAATGACGTTCCGATCTGCCGCGGCGCGAGCGTGATCCTCGGCACGCCCGCGCTGCCGGATCACACCTACTCCTGGTCTCCCGGCGGCGCGACGACGGCGCAGCCGTTCGTCACGCCGACGGAGACGACGACCTACACGGTGACCGCCACGACGGGCTGCAACCAGGCGAACGACTCGGTGACGATCACCGTGCTGGGCCCCCTGCCGACTGCGAACGCCGGCAACGATGTGAGCATCTGCGAGGGCCAGTCGACGACGATCGGCACCCCGGCGCTCGCCGAGCATTCGTACTCGTGGTCCCCCGGCGGCGCGACGACGGCGCAGGTCCAGGTGTCGCCGTCGGTCGACACGACCTATACGGTGACCGCCACCACCACCTGCACGAGCGCGGACGACTCGGTGAACGTCCTCGTCGACCACGTGCCGGCAGCGCCCTCGCTCACCGGCCCCGCCGACGGCGCGGTCGATCTCGCCCCGCCTGTCCAGCTCACCTGGACCGGCGCGCCGGGGTCTTCGACGTATCTGGTCGAGATCGCCACCGACAGCGGCTTCGCCAACGTCGTCCAGTCACAGAACGTCGCCGCGACCACCGCCACCTTCGGCGGCTTCGCGCCGATCGAGTACTTCTGGCGCGTCACCCCCACCGGCACCTGCGGCGCCGGCAACGCCTCGGCGACCTTCTCCTTCACCGTCGACAACCTGATCTTCCTCGACGGCTTCGGAACGGGCGACACCACCGCCTGGTCGGCGACCGTGCCGTAAGCAGCGGCGCTCTAAGGCAGCGGCCGGAAGCGGATCTGCTGGTCGCGGTCGAGGCGGTTGCTGCCGCGGAGGGTGGTGCCGGTCGCTTCGAAGCGGTGGCCGCGGACGGTGCCGGCGACCTCGAGGGCGACGAGGAGGAGGACGAGTGTCGCCGCCAGCGTGCGGCTGCGCGGGCCGCGGAAGAGACCGCGCTGATCTTCGGGTAGGCGCGCGACGAGCCAGCGACCGAAGGCGACGAACGCCGCTGCGGCTACGCCCATCCACAGCGGCAGGAGCAGGAGCCCCAGCCGCGCGTAGCCGAAGAAGAAAGCCACCACGAGGAGCGACACCACGGTCAGCAGCGAGGTGAGGCCGAGCCAGCGACGCGCATGGGCGTCGCCCCGCGCCAGCAGGAAGCCTCCAGCGAGAAGCCCGGGCAGCCAGAGGGCGAACGCAGCGGCGCTCTCCGGCACGAAGAGGTCGACCGGCCGGCGCAAGCCTGTGAGACCGCCCGGCACGTTCCATTGCGTCCACCCGAGACGGAGAGCGCCGGCGTAGAGCGCCCACTTCTTGCCCACCAGGCGCACGAAGTCGCCCGGGTGCGCGCCGATCCAGGTCGCCGCCATGCGATCGCCGTGGAGCAGGAATCGCAGGTGCTCGGGATTCGTCAGTTGGAGCTGCGCCGAGTCGCCGCTCGACGCGAGCAGCGCAGGGGAGAAGGAGCCGTCCGCTCCGGCGTGATTGGCGAGCGCCAGGTTGAGCGGCCCGTACATCGTCACCGGCACGAAACGCGGCAGCGCTTCGGCGAGGCCGCCGGCGAGGCGGTGTTCGGCTTCGCCCAGACGAATCGCATTCCGCACCGTCCAGGGAAGGACGACGGCGGCGGCCACTCCTGCGACGGCTACCCAGGGGAGGAGTCTTCGCCATCTCGCGTCAATCTGGGCGGCTGTCGCGTTCTTCCAGCAAAGGAAGGCACCGTAGCCGACGATCAGTCCGCCCAGCAGGATCCCCTCGGCGCGGGTGAGTGCCATCGCTCCCCAGACGAGACCAAGCAGGAAGATGCGGGCGCGAGTGAGCTCTCCCTCAGGCCGGCGGATGACGAGGGTGATCGCAGCGAGGAGCAGGAGCTGGAAGAGGCCGTCGCCGACCGGCGCCACTGCCAGGACGTAGAGGCCGAAGTGGAAGGCGGCGAGGAGCGCGGTGACGATCGCCACGGTCCGGCCGAGCGCGGCCGCGGTCGCGAGATAGAGCAGCGCCACCGTGCCGCCACCGACGACGACCGCCAGGATGAGCTTGATCGCGAGGTGGGGCACTGCCGCGTTCGCCGCGCCGGCGCCGACCAGCGTCTGCAGGCCGGCGAGGAAGAAGGCAAAGCCGGGGGGATGGAACGGGATGCCGCCGTCGTAGAGCTCCCCGGCGAGCAGCGCCCGGGCGAAGCGGAAGAAGGTCTCCGAGTCCCCCTCGTAAAAGACCGTGTACGGCCACGACCGGTCGGTGCCGGAGAAGAGGAACAGGACCCGCAGCACGGCCGCGAGGAGACCCAGCGCCAGCGCCCAGCGGCCGTCACTCCAGCCGGCGCTCCAGCCGGCGGCAGCGGCAGCGGTCAGGGGCGGCTTCTCGGCGAGGGCGCGGCGCGGCTTCTTGGACACGGCGGCCGAAGGGTAACAGAGCTGCCCCGGCCAGCGAACCCTGTTCGGCCTTTTCCTTGTTCGAGCTTTACCTGTTTGAGCTTTTCCTCTCTCGCCACTTTCCTACAGAATGGGGGTGCAGCGCGACGGCTAGATCCCGGGCCACCGGCCCCAGCGAGCGAGACGAGGACACCATGAAAACGTTCCAGATGTTCATCGGCGGCGGTAGCGTGGCGGCGGCGGATGGCAAGAGCGAGAAGATCTCGAGCCCGGCGACGGAAGAGGTGCTGGCCGAGGTGCCGGTGGGCGGCGCCGAGGACGTCGAGCGCGCGGTTGCAGCGGCGCACGACGCCTTCGACAGCTGGTTCGACCGCACCCCCGGCGAGCGCGCCGGAATGCTGCTGAAGCTCGCCGACCGCATCGAGGCGAACGCCGACGAGCTCGCGCTGCTCGAAGCGGCGAACGTCGGCAAGCCCCACTGGCTCGCCAAGAGCGAGATCCCGTTCCTGGTCGATAACCTGCGTTTCTTCGCCGGCGCCGCGCGCTGCATGGAAGGCAAGGCTGCCGGCGAATATCTCGCCGGCTACACCTCGTTCACCCGCCGCGAGCCGGTGGGCGTCGTCGCCTCGATCGCGCCGTGGAACTACCCGCTGATGATGGCGATCTGGAAGATCGGCCCGGCGTTGGCCGCCGGCAACACGGTCATCCTCAAGCCCTCGGAGCAGACGCCGCTCTCTTCGCTGCGCCTCGCCGAGCTCGCGGCGGACATCTTCCCCGCCGGCGTCTTCAACGTCATCACCGGCTACGGCGAGCCGGTGGGCGCCGGCCTGGTGCGCCATCCGAAGGTCGGCATGGTGTCGATCACTGGTGACGTCGGTACCGGCAAGATCGTCGCCCGGACCGCCGCCGAGAGCCTGAAGAGGGTCCATCTGGAGCTCGGCGGCAAGGCGCCGGTGGTGGTGTTCGACGACGCGGATCTCGAACAGGTCGCCGCCGTCCTCAAGCTCGCGAGCTTCGCCAACAGCGGCCAGGACTGCACCGCCGCGACGCGCATCTACGGCGGACCGAAGATCTACGACAAGCTCCTCGAAACCATGGCCGGCGTCGTCGAATCGGTCACCTACGGCGATCTCGCGGACGACAACACCTTCATCGGCCCGGTGGTTTCGAAAGAACAGCAGGACCGCGTCGCCGGCTTCGTCGACCGCTCGGTGGCCACCGGCCACGCCCGCGTCGTCACCGGCGGGCAGCGCGTCGCCGGCAAGGGCTTCTACTACCAGCCGACGCTCATCGCCGACGCGCGGCAGCAGGACGAGATCGTGCAGCGCGAGGTCTTCGGCCCGGTGGTCACGGTCACGCCGTTCGCCAGCGACGACGAGGCGATCCGCTTCGCCAACGACGTCGACTACGGCCTCGCGGCGTCGGTCTGGACAAGAGACGTCGGCCGGGCGCTCTCGGCGGCGAGGAAGCTCCGCTTCGGCACCGTCTGGATCAACGACCACATGCCGCTGGTCTCCGAGATGCCGCACGGCGGCTTCAAGCAGTCAGGCTACGGCAAGGACATGTCGATGTACGCGCTCGAGGACTACACCGTCGTCAAGCATGTGATGGCGAAGCTCGGCTAGTCGATCCGCCAGCGCCAAGCTCAGCTAGTCGCCGCGTCCTCGTCCTGCGAGGCACTTGCTCGGGGTCCTGTCCGGCCCGATTCCCATGGGTGCTCGCTGAAGAAGCGCTCCGCGCCCATGGGAGCCCTCGGTCCGGCCACCCCTCGTCGGCACAGTCCCGAAAGAAGCGCCTTGGCCGCGTTCGGCTGGGGCGCTCCGGCGCTCGGGATCCAAAGTGGGCGACCACGCCTCAAATAGGAGCCGACTTTGGATCCCGAGTGCCGGAGTGACCCCACCAGCGACGCAGCGCAGCGAGCCGGAAGCCACTACCGCGCCTGAAGCGCGAAGCTTCGACGCGAGATTCGGCCGTCAGGGAACGACCGACGACCAGGCGCTGGTGTTTCCAGTCGCGAAGCCATCCGCGAACAACGGCCGAACTTCGTCGAACCCGAGGTCGTAGAGGCCACCCGCGACACCCGGGGAACCGTTCGCGTTGAACGACAGATCGAAGCCTCGCGCCTCGTGATCGCCGTCGAAATGCTGCGGGAGGTAGTTGAACGCGTCGCAGTAGTCGACCGCCGGCGAGTTGGGGCTCACGCGCAGGTTGCCGGCGGTGGCGTTCACGAACAGCGGATTGCTGGTGCTGATGAGGGTGGCGCCGCCGGGAAGTCCGGTGGTATTCGACAGGATGAGGCACTCGACTTCGGACAGCGCGCCTCCACTCCCCAGGATCACAGGCAGATTCGGATAGAAAACGCTGCTGTTCAACGTCGCGGTGGCATTCGTCGTCAGCGCGACCGGGCTTGCGTTGAACCCGCCGTCCCAGACGTTTCGGGAGGCCGAGACGAACGCAATCGAGAGCTGCGCGTTGTCCTGGCCCTCGAAGAGGGCATCGCACTCCTGGTTGTTCCAGAGGCGGATGCCTTCGGCGGTCAGCGTCGAGCCTGCGCCGGTGGCGTAGAAGACGCTTCCGCCGTCCGAAGTTGCCGTTACGTGATTGCCCTCCGCGAGGGTCTGGTAGATCTCGACGTCGGCGCCGCTCTCCGCCCAGACGGCGGCTCCGGGAACGTACAGGTTGCTCTGTGTGATGCCGTTCCCGGAGAGGTCGGAGCAGCGCACCGCATCGAAGCAGGGCCCGTCGACCCGATCCATGATGACCTTCGCCCCGAGACCGGCCCAGATCCCGCCCCCTTCGAGGCCGGCTACGTTGCCGGTCACCGCGGTGTTGCGGATCAGCACCGTCGTCGTCGCCCCGGTGGCGTAGATGCCGCCGCCCTGGTCCGTCGCGGTGTTGTCGGCGATCTCCGTGGCGTAGACGCTCGCGACGGCTCCGTCGACGAGGACCGTGGCGCCGCTGCTGGCGTAGAGGCCACCTCCCAGGGTCGCGTTGTTGGCGCTGATCGCGGAGTTGTGAAGGATGTTCATGTCGCAGGTCGAACCGGCGACGATGCCACCGCCCGCGGTGGCGCTGTTGTCACGGATGCTCGCCGAGGTGTCGACCTGGGAACCGGTGAGGCAGGTGATGCCGGGTCCGGTATTGTCGGAGATTGTGCTCAGGGTGTCGATCACGAGGTCGCCGCCATCCACGACGGCGGCGCCGCCGGTGCCGTTGAACTGCAGCAGGATCTCGCTCGCCGTCACCTGTCCCCCGGCGCCGACCCGCAGCCCCTCCTCACCCGAGCCGATGAGCTGGAGGCCGCGGAGGGTGACCTGCGAGGTCGGCTGCGAA
>Ga0073904_10004385_pt1 | contig 10493 bp, 7 predicted proteins | sample KloWWTrecipitate_FD_66668 | JGI IMG/M metagenome (GOLD analysis project Ga0073904, IMG submission 66668) | Active sludge microbial communities from Klosterneuburg, Austria, studying microevolution and ecology of nitrifiers - Klosterneuburg... | ecosystem: Engineered > WWTP > Aerobic digester >... | reverse complement strand
CTTCCGCGCTGGCGCAGAACAATCTGGTCGCACCGGCGGGATTTCATACAGAAAACTACACACTCTATCTCGCTCTAGTCGACAGCCGCACGGAGACATCGACGGATCTTGAGAACTTCACAATCCAGATGCGCAACGGCATTCCGATCCGAATCAGGGACATCGCCCGAGTCGAACGAGGCCCGGAACCAGCTTTTAATGTAGTGACCGCTCAAGGCCGCACCGCCGCGCTCCTGAATATCCGCGCTCAACCCGAAGGCAGCAGTATTCTCCATATCGCCGAGGAACTCAAAACACAGATCAACGAACTGAAAAAGACGCTGCCTCCAGATATGGAGTTATCCTTTTACTACGACCAGTCACTGCTCGTAAAAGAGTCCGTCGGAAGCGTCTGGGAAAGCATCCTCTTTGGATTGGTTCTCGCAGTGATAGTGCTCTACCTCTTCCTAAAAAACTGGGGGAGCGTGCTTACAGCGATCGTCGTCATCCCGGTCTCCGTTCTTGCGACCCTTGTCGTAATGTTGGCTGCGAAACTCACCTTCAACCTCATGACCCTGGGAGGGATCGCGGCAGCGATCGGCATCATTATCGATGACGCCATCGTCGTAGTGGAGGCCATCTCCGCCCGCATCGCAAAGGGCGAATCACGAAGCGAGTCCATAAAAAATGCCATGCACGAGATCGTGCGTCCGCTCATTGGTTCTACCCTCACCCCAGTGGTTGTCTTTATTCCCCTCGCATTTCTCGACGGCATCACTGGAGTGTTTTTCCGCTCGCTCGCCCTCACCATGGTCGTTGCGCTACTCACCTCCCTCCTTCTCGCGATCACGCTTACTCCAGCCCTTGCATCGCTCTTCCTGAGTGACAGGCGGAAGAAGGCAGTCCATGAGGACGGAGGGGCAGTGATGCGCACGTTGCTTGCCGTTTTCGACCATATCCTCGGATTCGCACTGAAGCTTCGCTGGGTTGCGTTGTGCATTTGTCTCTTGATTGGCTTCGGTTCTTGGAAGCTCTACGAACAGCTACCCACCGGATTTATGCCCGAGATGGATGAAGGAGGATTTGTCATCGACTATCAGACCCCCTGGGGAACGAGTCTCGAAGAAACAGACAGGGTCCTGCGAGAGGCGGAAAAAGTGATCCAGGCAACCCCCGAAGTAGAGGGATACTCCCGCCGCACCGGAGCACGTCTCGCACTGGCCGTCGCAGAACCGAATACCGGAGACTTCCTCGTCAAACTTAGGCCGGACCGCACCCGAACCACTGAGGAAGTGAAGAGGGAACTCCGCGACAAGTTCAACGCGACACTCCCCCAAGCCGAGTGGGAATTCCCCGGTATTCTCAGCGATCTTGTCGGAGACCTCACCGAAGCCCCGGAGCCGATCGAAATTAAGCTCTTTTCCAATGATACCGACTGGTTGATGCAGAAAGCACCCGAGGTAGCAACGGCGATCGGCAATGTCCCCGGCATCGTGGATACAAATGATGGGCTCACCATGACCGGGCCTACGATCCGTTTCCGCATTCGCACCATCGATGCCCAACGCTACGGACTCACCGGGACTGATATCGCGATGACCCTGGAAACGGCGCTGCTCGGCACTACGGCTTCCAGCATCCTCGAAGGAGATCGAGTCGTGGCTATTCGGGTCATCGGAGAACTAGGCACGGTACAACATCTCGCGGATATCAAAGAACTACCGATCCGTACCCCTACCGGTAGCATTGTTAAAATCTCGCAGGTCGCGGACATCACGGAAGAACCAGGTCAGCTGGAATTACGACGAGAAGACCTGCGCCAACTCGTTGCCGTCACTGCAGCACTCGAAGGGCGAGATCTCGGCAGTGGAATCGCAGAAATCAAGAATTTACTCGCGGCGGATAAAAGCATCCCGCCTGGAACGATTGAGTTCGGGGGGCTCTTTCACCAGCAACAGGAGAGTTTTCGCCATCTCCTGACCGTCCTGCTCCTCGCGATTGCGCTCGTGTTTACGGTCTTGTTAGTTGAATTTCGCAGCTTCCGCGAACCGATTGCGATCGTCTTTGGAAGTCTGCTCTCGCTTTCCGGTACGATCCTCGCCCTGTGGCTGACGGGCACTACGCTCAACATCGTAAGTTTTCTCGGTTGTATTATTGGGATCGGGATCGTTGCGAAAAACGGCATCCTCATGCTCGACCTCGTAGATCAACATCTCTCCGAAGGAATGTTCCTTTCCGAGGCACTTGCAAAGAGCGCACACCGGAGGCTTCGCCCCATTCTGATGACCTCGCTTACCACTGTCCTTGCGATGATTCCCCTCGCCTGGGGGATTGGCCATGGAGCCGACATGCTACGCCCCCTCGCAATCGGGATCATCGGCAGCATGTGCATCTCACTCGTCTTCTCCCTTATCGCGACCCCCGTCGTTTATCGAATTACTGGTCGGGAGGCGATGGCATGACGACTCAGCCTCTCTCAATCACTCACGAACTCCTCCAAAAGACAATGAAACATAACCCCAGCTTATCCGACGTCGCCTACCCCGCTCCAGATCGGGATCGCGTCCTTCCCGACAACATCTTCGACACGCCCACTGATGCGATTCAGGATTTTTCTTTCAATTCCAAAGTCGCCTCCGTCTTCGATGACATGGTGGATCGATCCGTTCCCTACTATCGGGAAATTCAGCGAATGACGGGCCAGCTTGCTGCGGATTTCGCCGTTCCCGGAACACGGGTGTATGACCTCGGATGTGCGACTGGCACATCGATGGTACTCATGGACGGAAGCATCGACACCGATGTAACTCTTGTCGGTCTCGACAACTCCGCCGAGATGCTAAACAAATGCCGTGAGAAACTCAAAGACGCGAAAGTAACAAAACCGTTTGAACTCCTTGAAGCGGATCTGAACAGGGATGTCGTGATTGAAAACGCCTCCGTCGTACTTCTGGTGCTCACCCTTCAGTTCGTACGTCCACTCTATCGTGAGCGGCTCATGAAACAGATCTTTGATGGTTTGAATCCCGGAGGATGTGTCATCCTCGTTGAAAAGGTACTCGGTGAAAGCTCACACTTGAACCGCCTTTCCATTGATCACTACTATGAATACAAAAAGTCCATGGGATATTCCTCCCTGGAAATTTCCCAGAAGCGCGAGGCGCTCGAGAACGTACTCGTCCCCTACCGTCTCACGGAGAATCTGGAGCTACTCCAGCGTCTCGGGTTCAATCAACAGGACACGTTCTTCAAGTGGTACAACTTTTGTGGAATCATCGCGGTGAAGTGACTCGCATCCACTAACGAATTTTTCTCATGATCTCACTCGGTAATTTTTTCTTCCGATACCGCAACGGTCTCTTCCCCCTGGCCATTGTCCTTCTATTGATCCCATCGAGGAATGTATTTTCCGACTGGAGGATCGCTGCTCTCGTCGGGGTCGCTCTCGTCCTCATCGGGCAGATCATACGAGCCATCACAGTCGGTCTCGACTACATCGTGCGAGGCGGACGGAATGGCCAAGTCTATGCCGAAGGTCTCGTCACTGGCGGCATGTTCCAGCACTGCCGCAATCCCCTCTACGTCGGGAATTATCTCGGTATCCTTGGAGCTGTCGTCGCTTCGAATTCGCTCATCGCGATCACCGTCGGGGGAGTCTTCTTTTTGATTGCCTACATCGCGATCACGCTGGCGGAGGAAAACTACCTTCGAGGAAAGTTCGGCAGTGACTACGACAGCTATTGCGACCGAGTTCCGCGCTTCACGCTCCAACTCGGAGGGATCCGGGCGACCCTGAAAGCGGCTCGATTTAACTGGCAGAGATTGCTCGTGAAAGAATACGGGACGATGTTTGTTTCGCTCGCTGGAATCCCACTCATCCTTCTCCTGACACGACACTATCGCTACGCGATTCCCATGTGGGCAGATGGATGGGATAGTGCTCTTTTGGTTTCCATCGCCGTATTACTGGCCGGATATCTACTGGCTCGATGGTTGAAAAAATCTGGCAGAATTACCGAGTGACAGAGAGCCTCTCCCCTAGCAGCCGGTCGTTCTGCTAGTCTCCGGCCCTTCGCTTCGTTGTCCAGAAATCGTTCACCGAAAAACCCATTTCAGCCCGCCTCATGTCCCGGCCCCTGAAGGCGTTCGTTGCGATCCACCGAACCGCCTGCAACCCGACGAGTCAGGCTTACTTTCCAACTTGCCGAAAGAGCGTCAATCCCCGCCAGTTCCAATGCGCGAACATCACCGCCCTTTTGCTGATGCATCACCTCATTCGCTGCCGTGATGCTCCAATCTGGATGCGGGCGTTCAATGAGATCCAGGAGGGTGCCACTTTGAATACTGCCCTCGGTCAGGACACGAAAATACCATCCTGTGCGCCCGGTGCGCTCCACACGGGCCGCGAGATCCCGGATTCTCCAGCGCCGCGAGAGTTTCCAGCAAGGCTGCCTCGGTTGCGTGATCTGCAAACGCAAATCACCCAGCCCAAAAACGTCTCCCACGCATACCGCCTCCTCGGTCAAACCCCGCGTGGTCAGATTTTCCCCGAAAGCAGCCGCTGGTAGCTCCAAACCCAACTCCGAAGACCAACCCGCATAGTGCTCCCAGGGATACACATTGAGAGCCTTGTCAGGCCCCCCGTGATGGATCAGATCAGCTTGACCATCTCCGGTAATGCCCGTGTGCGTCACCCACAAGGGGCCTTCCACAGGCTCTTTGAAAAACCCGGAAGTCCATTCCCGATCCATCGGAGCCACCGCATCAGCGTGGCCATGCGTGCGCGGCATCCCGACTTGAAGACCTACGATTTCGAGTTGTATCCTGAACGGTCTGTTATCCATCCGCATTTCGAATCAAAATCATCCATCCCTTCTCCTCAACAAGACAACTGCCAGCAAATGTTCCCCTACCGGATTTCCTGGCGGATATTTCCTGGGCGCATAATCGAGCGAAGAGAGACCTCTGCTTCGCGTTCCTGACCGAGCCAATCAAGGAGCACGGCAACGCGATCCCCACCCCCAATGAGGCGAGTGATTACCGTTTTGAGACCTTTCATTGATCCTTCCGTGATCGTGATCTCATCTCCGGGCGCGATGGTCTGCTCAATAACGCGGATGGCATTCGCCTCCTCCGGGAACTCCTCTCGCAACTCACGAATGTACGTATCCGCAATCAGAGGGTAGAAATCGGCAAAATGAAGCACACCACTGACCCCAGGCGCTGCATTCACCGCACGGAGATCGTTCACAAAGTCAAAACGGGCGAAAAAATAACCGGGGAAAAGGGCTTCGACATACCAAACTCTGCCCCGCAAAGTGGATTTTTCATACCGAATGCGAGGACAGAACACTTCGTCAAGGTGGGCGAATTGCTGCAGATTCCGTGCCGCGATGTGCTCACTCTTCGGCTTGGAGCGCACACAATACCAACCCTCTTCGGGCGTTGCAGGAGATAAGGACATGAGTCGGGCGAGAAAGAGTGCCGCACTATACCCCCTCTCTTCCGAGAGGAAAGGGCGATCTCAGGCTCCTTATCCGGGATCAGTTTCCACCCCTTGCGCAGGGACGTTTTTTCCCTTACCAATGCATCCGCCCGTCTTGTCGGGTCAAATTTCCGTCATGTCCCTGCCAGCCCCCACTCCAGAGCCGATCCGGGCTCTCGACCTTGCCAAAGCGACTCCGGACGAACTTGCCGAAGATCGTCGGGCTGTCTTTAAACGCCTCCTGGGTTACGTAAAACCACTCAAAGCCCGCCTGATCTGGGGCATCCTTTTTGGAGTCCTCGCCGGGGTCTTCAACGGAGTCCTCCTTCTGGTTCTGAAATCCGTCTTCACGATCGTGCTGCCGGGAGCTCGAGGCGAGGCAAAACCAGAGGTCTATTTCCCTTTCAAAGATCTCCACTTTGCCCCGCTCGCCGAATTTTCGATCCCGGCTCCGAATCTTCCGCCGGACAAGGAATGGATCTTTGTTCTCATCGTCTGCCTCAGCATCCCGATCCTGCTCACGATTCGGGGAGGATTCTACTTTTTGCATCAATACTGTATGCTCTGGATCAATATGAAGGTGCTCTACCGTCTCCGCGACGAGACCTTCAGCAACCTCATGGGCCAGTCGCTCGCGTTTTATAATACCGTGAAACAGGGGGAACTGATACAGACCGTCGCGAACCAGACTCGCACGACGGCGGATGCAGGGAGCCAACTCCTCAGCGCCCTGATTCAGAACCCGGCTGCGATCGTCTCCATCATCATCATGGTCACGATCATGGATCCGCTCTACACCTTCGGGGCGCTTTTTGTCTTCCCACTTTGCATTCTCCCAGTGGCAATGATCAGTCGCAAGGTCCGAAAAGCCGGCGGCGGCGAGGAAAAAGAGTCCGAGAATCTCATGGTCACGCTGCACGAGAGTTTCTCGGGCATCCGCCTGATCAAAGCACATGGACGGGAAGATTACCAGCGTTCGCGATTCAACGAAGGGAGCCGCCAGATCATCAAATTTATCATCCGCTGGCGCAAAGCGATGGAACTCTCCAGCCCGATGGTGGAAATCGTCGGCTCACTCGGGATCGCCATCGGCATGGTCTACGCCTGGTATTTCAAAATCGAACCCGAGACCTTTCTCACGATCAACCTCGGTTTGATGAGCATTTATCCCCACGCAAAAGTGCTCAGCCGCATGCAGATCCAGCTGCAAAAATGTTATGTCGCAGCGGTGAAGGTCTTCGGATACATCGATGCCGTTCCCGACGTCCTCGATCGACCTGGCGCGACCGCGCTGACCAATTCACAAGGGTCCATTGAGTTGAAAAACGTGACCTTTTCCTACATCCCCGAACGGGCCGCGCTGAACGATGTCTCCCTGCGCTTCGAGCCGGGGAAAAAATATGCTCTCGTCGGTCAGAGCGGTTCGGGCAAATCGACGATCCTCTCGCTCATCCTTCGTTTTTACGAAGTGGAACAAGGTAACATCGTCATCGACGGCCACGACATCCGCGACTACACCCAGCAGACCCTTCGGGATCAGATCGGGCTGGTTAGTCAGGATACCTTCCTCTTCCACGACACGATTCTGAACAATATCCGCTACGGCCACCTCGAAGCGAGTGACGAGGATGTCTACGCCGCCGCTCGCCTCGCGCACGCTCACGAGTTCATCACCGAACAAGCGCAAGGCTACGAGACGATCCTTGGGGACAAAGGCTGCACCCTCTCCGGCGGCCAGCAACAGAGGCTCTCCATCGCTCGGGCGATCTTGCGCGACGCTCCGATCCTGTTTCTCGATGAAGCAACCTCGGCCCTCGATTCCGAGTCGGAAAAAGCCATTCAGAACGCACTCGAAGAACTCTCCAAAGGGAAAACCGTCATTGCGATCGCCCACCGGCTATCCACCGTGCTCGACTCCGATGAAATCGTTGTGATGGGTCAAGGCCGCGTCATCGACATGGCTTCCCACGAAGTTCTTCTGGGGCGCTGCCCAGAGTATCAGCAACTCTATCATCTCCAGTTTTCGGAAAATTGAATTGGAGAGGATCTCAAGAGGGTTGAGTCCGAGACCAAACCCTCTTGAGTCGATTCCTTCACGGAACCCATTTCAGCTTTGCGACCCAGACCCGATTATCGGCACCCCTTGCCACGAGTGGTTTGGTATCGTGAGGATGCGGGGCAGGTCCTTGCATCCACTCAGTCACAGTGACCCAGGTTTCTTCTTCACTGATCTCAGTGACACCAAAATTCCCGAGGCGGGCACCGTGCTCGGGAACGAGAATCTGCTCGCTCGTGCGAATCACCCGCCGGGTTTCCGGATCAACTCTCGCGATGAAAAGCGGAGCCCGATGCCGGAAGACATGATCGTTCCCGGCACCCCTCCGCGTATAAACGAGGTAGAGCCCACTGGCATGATTCACCCAATGCTGCTGGGTGTTGTAGTTCCCGAGATCCTGACCGTCATCAAAAAGCCAGGGTTCCGGCGCAGAGTAGTTCAGTCCGTCCTCACTCACAGCAACATATCCGTGAACATCGTTCCGCATTGTGAGATAGAATTTCCCGCCCCATTTCGTTACAGACGGTTCAGACAGTCCCCTCTCGGCGGGAACGGTGAGTTCACTACCGTGTTCGAGATAGCGGAGTTCGGTGCCGTCGAAGTGACACCGGACCACGGTCACGGAGAAGGCGGAGTCCTCGATTGTCTTGAAGTAGACAGGGAGAAGGATTTCTCCGTTTTCCAGATCATACCGCTGGACACTACCAGCCCCACAATTTTCGAAACGTGGCTCGTCAGGCATGAGGAGATTCTTCCACGGGGACCAAGACTGCTTTGCCGGATCATAGCTGGCATAGGCCGTGTTCCGTGGTCGTTCTTTCATGACTGCGTTCTTCTGATACACCACAGTGTGTCCGATCCCGAGAAGAACACCTGTCGCCGCGTGCCATTTCGGACTGAAGTCGGAGACAGCGATCTCGAGATCGGAGAAACCGCCCCAGGGAAAGGGCGATCTCGCAAAGGCCGCTTGTTCTTTCGGAGGACTCCACGGCTGGTCCGGACCGCTCTTCCGCATTTCATGCAGGGCAAAAAACACATCCGAACCGGAGAGTTGCAATTGTTGCAGAGTCATGACAACCAGCGGACTAGGCCCAGGATTCGCGGAGGAATGGGAAGGGATCGCGCCCGCCCGTGCATGGACCCAACATCGTTCTCCATCAAATCCCTGCGAGGCAACGGAGAGCTCGATCCGATAGGCGACCTCCTCCCCGCATAGCGGAGTCACGAGCCCGAGGGAAAGGAAAATGGGAATCAGGGAAGTCGTTTTCATGAGGGGGGAGATCTCAAAAAGAGAAACACAGTTCACCACTCTGCCACGACTTCATTCCGCCCGCACTTGCGCCAATCGTGAAGCAAAAGCAGGCTTGCCGCTTTGCCCTTCCTTGTGATAGAGATGGGCGCATCATGATTCCGTTCCCCCGCTTTCCCTTTTTTCTTTTCGTTTTCATTACGACTTTTTTTGGGGAATCAATCCAAGCATCGGGTCCCGGCAAGGAGGGTGCCTTCGGCGGGAGGCGCGTCCTCATCATCGGCATCGATGGGTGTCGACGCGATGTTTTGCGCCAGGTCATCGACGAAGGAACGGTTCCCCAGATCGCGAAGCTCGCGTCCACTGGTCTTGCCTATTGGAACATGGAGGCAGGAGGTCCCCCGATCGGACCGAAGAATCAACCCACCATCAGTGGTCCAGGATGGTCGACTCTCCTCACCGGTGTCTTCACTGACAAACATCTCGTGAAAGGGAATGGAGAGAAGTTCGCGAGCGGGAATTTTTCTGCGTATCCCCATTTCTTCCAACGCTTGCGAGCAGCCTATCCCGAGGCATGGCTTGGATCTGTCGTTGGAAAAACCTGGCCAGAGGTGAACGACATACTCCTCGCCCGCAGCGGAGAAGGCATTGTCAACCTCGCCACCACGGTTCCCTCCGAGACGATCATGGAAGACGGAGTCAAACGTGTCCTCGACGATGCAAATGTCACCCGGGAAGCGGTGCGATGCCTCTCGGAGGAGAATCCAGACGTACTATTTCTCCACTACCTCGACGTCGATCACAGCGGGCATCAGTTCGGGTTCAGTGCGGAAGTTCCGCAGTATCTCGCGACGATCCGCCGACTCGATCAACACCTTGGTGAAGTCTTTGCGGCAGTGGAGGCGAGGCCCCGCCATGAGGAGGAATCCTGGCTCATTGCGGTCGTGACCGACCACGGTGGCACCGGAAAAAGCCACGGTGGCCAGAGCGCCGAGGAAAGGCACATCTTCGCCCTCTTTTCCGGTCCTGGAATCGAGGGAAAATCGGTAGAGGAAGGCCGCAGCTTCCAGAGCCTCCTCGCTCCGGCAGTCTTCGCCTTCCTCGGAGCGCCCGTCGATTCCGCTTGGGCCTGGGAAGATGTCGCGCCCCGGGAAGTGCCCACTCCCTAATCTTTCTTCCCGTTCACCAGCCTATAGAGCCGCGTGCCCAACGGTGGTAGTTGCACCGCGACCTTTCCCTCGCGGATCGTAAGTTTTATGGAGGCATCGTGAAACTCCACCCCATCGGCGCTTTCCAGACCGTCGAGGGAAAGCGTCGCTGCCTCTGCCTTGCGTGAATCGTTGACGATCATCAGATAATTCCCGTCACCGTCTTCTTTGAGCGCGGCATGTAGAGCGGGATTCGTGGGAGCGAATGTCAGGACACGCGAGGAATTAGGAATGGTTATTACGTCCTGCATCGCTTTCAGTTCACCGATAACCGTTTCCAAGATCTTCAGGTCTTCGGGATGGTCTTTGGTGTACCAGCCCTCTTTCGTGATCGCATTGCGGTCATCCCACGCATAAATCCCCAACCCTTGCGCACCCGACGCGATCGCCAAATAGGACATGCAACGCAACTCCTCTTCGCTGGGCCGCTTGTTATCGTTCTCATAATATTGATATTGAGGGAGGACAGTCCAGACCGGCTTTAATCCCGCAACCGCATTGACCGAATACTTGGTC
>Ga0073904_10004381_pt1 | contig 10500 bp, 7 predicted proteins | sample KloWWTrecipitate_FD_66668 | JGI IMG/M metagenome (GOLD analysis project Ga0073904, IMG submission 66668) | Active sludge microbial communities from Klosterneuburg, Austria, studying microevolution and ecology of nitrifiers - Klosterneuburg... | ecosystem: Engineered > WWTP > Aerobic digester >... | reverse complement strand
TTTCGCCGAGTTGCGAGCCGTGCGAGGCGCGACGACGAGTCCTACTGCTGCCAGGCGAGGAGGAGCAACGAAGTACGGCGACGTAAATCGGCGAAAAGCCGACCGAATCATGCGGTTCGGCGCTCTAGTTGCGGACCTGGCAGCGCTCGATGCAGCTCGCGAGCGAGGAGCACCCGGCGTTGCCCGCGCAGGCCTGGGCCTGGGCGCAGCACGAGCGGGACAGGCAGCGATCGCGCTCGACCAGCCCGTAGGTGATCTGCCCCGCTCCCGAGCCGACGGCGCCGCAGCTCTTCGTCGTCGTGTCGTCGTCGGCCTCGTCGCCGTAGCACTGCTCGACGTTGCAGTCGTCGAGGTCTTGAAGGAGCTGCGCGGCCGGCCCGGTCGAACCGAAGTCGACCGCGCACTGCGAGGCGCACACCTCGTCGGCGTTGTAAGGCGCCTGCTCCTCGGGGGAGATCGGTGTCACCGACTCGCCCTCGTTCAGGACCGTCGAGGTGGGCGCGGCGGTCGGCGCTGGGCCGCCGCCCACGACTCCGCCGCCACCGGAGGGGTCGGAGGAGCACGCGAACGCCGCGGCGGCGAGCGCGGCGGCGAGCGCGACGGCGATCAAGGTGCGCTTGCTCTTCATGAGGCTCGAGGCTCGCTGGTTCATCGGCATTGCGGCACCGCCCCCTGCAGGGTCGCCTGGCGGCTCTGCCCGGAGAACACACACTTCTTCCCGGTCGCACATTGGTAGCCGCCCGAGATGTTCTGGTCGCGGCAGCTGAAGGCGCTAAAGTCTTTGATTTCGCTGCAGTACCAGCCGTCGGCGCGGCCCGCGCAGCTGTCCTTGGAGCAGCCCGACCCCGGCTCGGAGCCGGCCCGCACGGGGATGAACACGTCGGGGATGCCGCACTTCCGCGAGGTCTTCACGCGGCCGCAGAAGTCGCTGCACGCGCGGCCGCCGTCGTCGATCACCACCTCGATGTGGCCGTGCGACTTGCTGTAGCCGCACTCGCCGCGACCCCACACGATGATGGAACCCTTGGGCGGGGCCTCGCCCGCCTTGAGCTTCACCTCGGCGAAGCCGAGCCGGCGCAGCGCGGCGGGGTTCTTCCGGGCCCAGGTGGTGAACATGTAGGCGCTGCCCGCGTAGCGCCCGCCGGAGGCGACCTCGCCGGGCACGTCGTAGCCCGCGCTCGTGAGGTGCTTCTTCACGTACGAGTAGCACCGCTTCTGCGAGCGCTGCCCGTCGCGCTTGGCGCCGGCCGCGGCCATGCGCCCGGCCGCCGTGGGGTCGTAGCCCTCGCAGGCGAGCTCGGCGGGCGAGAGGTCGGACGAGACCTCACCGACGCCGGAGATGTCGGGCGCGTCGGGCGCGGCGGCGCAAGCGACGAGCGTGGCGGCCACCATCAGCGGCGCGAAGACGCCGGCGGGGCGGAGAGGAACGTCTCGCATATCGACATAGAAACGCTTGGCTTTCGGGCGCGCAAGCGCCATCGCTCGCGCGCCGGCGGATCGGTGCGCGGATGTGCGTTGCCGCGAGCACACGCTCGCTCGCGCCGCGCGGTCCTCGTTCTACGCAACGATTGCGCGCGGAGCGAGGCGCTGTTTTGGCTACTTGAAGCTAGGAACGCTGCGGTAACCTGCTCGCCATGGATCAGCTCCTTCGTCGTTGGTCGGTCTGCTCGCTCTTGGCTGGTGCGGTCGCGCTCGGCGCGTCGACCGCCCACGCACAGAACTCGGACCGGGGGCCAGGCTTCGTGCAAGGCAACGTCTTGGGCTTCGCGACGTCGCTCTCTGGTGGCGTCGGAACCGCCTACCCGATGGAGTTCTCCGGGGGCTACCACCTCGGCACGAACGCCCACGAGGGCGGGGTCATCGGCGGCGCGCAGAAGCTCTTCTTCGCGGGCGGCGGCGTGCTCGCGGCGACCGTGTTCCGCGGCGGGTACGACATCGCCGTCCCGATTCAGGAGATGGAGCTCACGATCGCGCCCTACGGGTATGCCGGCGTCGCCTATGGCGGCGGCTTCACCGGCGCGCACTTCGGGTTCGGCGGCGAGGGGCGGTTCTTCCCGCTGAAGCAGGGTCCCGGGAAGGGGTTCTTCGCCGTCGGGCGCCCGTTCGAGATCGGCTTCATCGCCGCAGGTAGCGGGGTCGCTGTAATCTACACGTTCTCGCTCGGCGCCGGCTTCGCGTTCTGACGCGGGGGCGGGCGCGAGGTCGCGAGGTTCCTCGCAACACCGGCCCGGGTATGGTATCCGGCCCTTCCGAAGGACGTCGGCCGCGCGCGCTTTTTCGGCACGGGCCCCGGCGATAGACCCATGGACCGCGCACCGCTGAGCCGAAAGCCCACGAAGTACGTGTTCGTCACCGGGGGGGTCGTGTCCTCGATCGGGAAGGGCCTCGCGTCGGCCTCCGTGGGCGCGCTGCTCGAGGCCCGCGGCCTTCGGGTGACCCACGTGAAGCTCGACCCGTACATCAACGTCGACCCGGGCACGATGAGCCCCACGCAGCACGGCGAGGTGTTCGTCACCGACGACGGCGCCGAGACCGACCTCGACCTCGGTCACTACGAGCGGTTCACCACCGCGCGCATGACCCGGAAGAACAACTTCACCACCGGGCGCATTTACGAGGCGGTCATCCAGAAGGAGCGCCGCGGCGAGTACCTCGGCGGGACGGTGCAGGTCATCCCGCACATCACCGACGAGATCAAGGCCCGGGTCCGGGAGGCCACCGAAGGCGTCGACATCGCCATCGTCGAGATCGGCGGCACCGTGGGCGACATCGAGTCGCTCCCGTTCCTCGAGGCCGTCCGGCAGCTCAAGCTCGAGGCCGGCCCACAGAACGCGCTGAGCCTCCACGTCACGCTGCTGCCGTACATCGAGACCGCCGGCGAAATCAAGACGAAGCCCACGCAGCACTCCGTGAAGGAGATGCGAGAGATCGGCATCCAGCCCGACATCCTCCTGTGCCGCACCAAGACGCCCATCTCCCGCTCCACGCGCGAGAAGATCGCGCTCTTCACGAACGTGCCGGTGCAGGCGGTCATCACCGGAATCGATGTAAGCTGCATCTATGAGCTCCCCCTCGCGCTGCACGCCGAGGGCCTCGACGAGCTCGTGGTCGAGCGGCTCAACATCTGGACACGCCAGCCGGACGTGAGCCCGTGGCGCCGCATCGTCGAGCGCTTCATCCGCCCGACCCGCGGCCTCGTCCGCGTGGGTGTGGTGGGCAAGTACGTGAACCTCCGCGACGCCTACAAGTCGCTCCACGAGGCGCTGGTGCACGCCGGCCTCGAGAACGACTGCAAGCTCGACCTCGAGTACATCGACTCCGAGGAGATCGAGCGCGAGGGCACGACGGGGCGGCTCGACCACCTCGACGCGGTGCTCGTCCCCGGCGGCTTCGGCGATCGCGGGATCGAGGGAAAAATCCAGGCGATCCGCTACGCGCGCGAGACCAAGATCCCCTTCTTCGGCATCTGCCTCGGCATGCAGCTCGCCGTGGTGGAGTACGCGCGCAACGTCGCCGATCTCCAAGGCGCGAACTCGAGCGAGTTCGACCAAGGCTGCGCGCACGCGGTGGTCGACCTCATGCCCGACCAGCGCGACAAACGCGACAAGGGCGCCACCATGCGGCTGGGCGCGTTCCCCTGCAAGCTCACCGCGGGGTCGGTCGCCGCGCAGGCCTACGGCGCGACCGAGATCTCCGAGCGCCACCGGCACCGCTACGAGTTCGCGAACGAGTACCGCGACCACCTCGTCGCCGCCGGGCTCATTCTCTCGGGCACCTCGCCCGACGGGAAGCTCGTCGAGGTCGTCGAGCTGAAGGACCACCCACACTTCCTCGGCTGCCAGTTCCACCCCGAGTTCAAGAGCCGCCCGACCGCGGCTCACCCGCTCTTCGCGCGGTTCGTGCGCGCGGCGCTCCAGCGCAAAGAGGCGCGGGCCCGGGGCGAGCTCCGGCCGAGCGAAGTGCGCCTGCCCACGGTCAACTGACTGCGAGACTTCGTTCTCGCAGTGGTAGTTCTCGCCGACGGGTAACCCGCCGGTGGGTGTCCTCACCGACCTGCAGTGCACCCAGTAGTTCGTGGGCCAACGGCTCTGGCCGACCAAGCTCGTCCACCTGGGTCAGCCGAATAGAGCGCGCGGTGCTCACGTTCAACTTGCCCAGGCATGTCGTCCACGAGGACGGCGACCTGCCGCTCAACGGCGACCCCGCGGCGTGTCTCCCCTCACAGCGGGGATCCCCTCGTCGCGGTCGTAGGCTCGGCCGACAGGTCGATGCCTGCGACCTCGGCGAGCGGCCGGCCGACGCGCTGCGACCGCTGCAGCTGAGCGTAACGCCAGTACGTGTACACTACAGGGATGAGCTCGAGCGTGAGGAACGCGCTCGAGAGGAGGCCCCCGACCATGGGCGCCGCGATGCGCTTCATCACGTCGGCCCCGCTTCCAGTGGCCCAGAGGAGCGGCACGAGGCCGATGAGCATGGTCGCGACCGTCATCACCTTCGGGCGCACCCTCAGCACGGTGCCCTCGGTGTGGGCGTGGATGATGTCTTCGAGATCGCGGATCTTGCCCGCGCGGAGGCGCCGGACGAACGCGTGATCGATGTACACGATCATCACCACGCCGGTCTGCGCGGCGAGGCCGACGAGCGCGATGACCCCCACGAGCACCGCGGTCGATACTCGGTAGTCGAGCAAATAGAGTAGCCACACGCTGCCGACGAGCGCGAAGGGGATCGAGAGAAAGACGATGAACACCTCCGTGAGGTTCTTGAACTGGAGATACAGCAGCACGGCCACGGCGAGCAGCGACAGCGGGATGAGAAAGGTCATCCGCTCGCGCATCTGCTCCATGAGCTCGTATTCGCCCGTCCAGCGAAGGTAGGTGCCCGGCGCGAGTCGCACGGCGCCCTTGGCCTGCGCGGCGGCGACGGCGGCCTTCGCGTCGGCCACGTAGCCGCCGAGATCCCGCGACGGCTCCACGTCGACGTACACATACCCCACGAGCAGGCCGGCCTCGTCACGGAGCATGGGAGGGCCCTCGGTGACCACGACGTCGGCGACCTCGCCGAGCGCCACCGAGCGACCGGCCTCGCCCGCCGCGCGCGCCAGCGGAGCCAGAGGCACCAGCACCTGCCGGAGCTTGTCGGGAGTGCTGCGAAAGTCCTCCTGATACCGCACGTTCACCGAGAACCGACGCCGCCCCTCGACCGTGGTGCTCACCGCCTCGCCGCCTATCGCGCTCGAGACGATGTCGTTCAGGTCGGCGACTCGAAGCCCGTAGCGCGCGAGCGCCTCGCGCTTTGGCACCACGTCGACGTAGACCCCCCCGAGCGAGCGCTCGTAGAGCACGCTCCGGCTCCCGCGCACCCCACGCAGCACCGCCTCGAGGTCGGCCCCTGCGCGCTCGATCGACGCGAGATCGTGGCCAAATACCTTCACGCCCACGGGCGTGCGCACGCCGGTCGTCAGCATGTCGACGCGGGTCTTGATGGGCATGGTGAACGCGTTCGTGAACCCGGGCATTCGGAGGGCGGCGTTCATCTTGGCGATGAGCTCGTCCCAGGTCTCGGGGCGCTCCTCGGGCCAGATCGCGCGCAGCGGGCCCCCCAAGGCGGCGGGCGCGCGCCCCGTGTGCCACCGCCGCTCGCGCACCCTCGGCCACTCTCCCTGGGGGCGGAGCTGCACGACGGTCTCCACCATGGAGAGCGGCGCGGGGTCGGTGGGAGACTCGGCCCGCCCGGCCTTGCCGAACACCGACTTGACCTCGGGGAACGCCGCGAGCACGCGGTCTTGCCGCTGGAGCTGCCGCTTGGCCTCCTCGATCGAGAGGCCCGGCAGGGTGGTGGGCATGTACAGCACGTCCCCCTCGTTCAGCGCCGGCATGAACTCGGTGCCGAGGCGGAGGAGCGGCGGCACGGCGGAGAGCACGGCGAAGAGGCCTATCGCGAGGGTGGTCTTCGGGCGGCGCAGCGCGACGTACACGAACGGCCGATACACGGCCATGATCGCGCGCGACACGGGGTGGCGCTCCTCGCGCGGGATCTCGCCGCGCACCAGGAGATCGCGGAGCGCCGGGGCCAGCGTGATGCTCACGAGGGCGGCGGCGAGCATGACGAACGTCTTTGTGTACGCGAGCGGCTTGAAGAGGCGACCGGCCTGGCCGTTCAGGCCGAAGACGGGGATGAACGAGAGCGCGATGATGACGAGGGAGAAGAAGATGGCGGGCGTCACCTCCTTCGCGGCCTGGTTGAGCAGGGCCCTGCGGCCCGCCTCGTCGAGGCCGGGCGGCGCCCCCTCGAGCTTCTTGTGGCACGCCTCGATCATCACGATCTCGGCGTCCACCGTGGCGCCGATCGCGATGGCGATCCCGCCGAGGCTCATGATGGTGGCCGGTATGCCCAGCGCGCGCATGGGGATGAACGCCAGCAGCACGGCGATAGGCAAGCTGATGATCGGGAGGAGCGCGCTGCGGAAGTGGAGGAGGAAGAGCACGATCACGAGGCTCACGGTGACCGCCTCCTCGAGCAGCGCGGTCTTCAGGGTCTTGATGGCCCGCTCGATGAGCGACGAGCGATCGTAGACCGGCACCACCTCGACGCCGGCCGGCAGGGCCGACCCGAGCTCGCCTGTGCGGGTCTTCACACGCTCGATGACCTGGAGGGCGTTCTCGCCGTGCCGCGCCATCACGATCGCGCCCACGGTCTCGCCCTTCCCGTCGAGGTCGGCCACGCCGCGCCGGAGATCGGCGCCGAAGCGCACCTCCCCGACGTCGCCCACGCGCACGGGCGCGCCGCCCGGCCCGCTGCGAATCGCGATCTCCGAGAGCTGGGCGAGGTTCTCCAGATAGCCACGTCCGCGCACGAAGTACTCGCGGCCGCTCATCTCGAGGAGCCTGCCCCCCACCTCGCCGTTCGATCGGCGCACCGCGTCGGCGACGTCGCCCACGCCGAGGCCGTAGGCGCGCAGCTTCTCCGGGTCGAGGGTGACCTGGTATTGCCGCTCGTACCCGCCGACGGTCGCCACCTGCGCGACGCCGGGCACGCTCTCGAGGGCGTAACGGAGCGTGTAGTCCTGCAACGTGCGCAGCTCGGCGAGGTCGTGCTTGCCCGTTTTGTCGACCAGCGCGTACTCGTACACCCAGCCGATGCCGGTGGCGTCCGGGCCGAGCACGGGCGCCACCTCGGCGGGGAGCTTCGCCTGAATGCCGCTCATGGTTTCGAGCACCCGCGAGCGCGCCCAGTACACGTCAGTGCCCTCCTCGAAGAGCACATGGACAAACGACATGCCGAACATCGAGTAGCCGCGCACCGCCGTCACGCGGGGCGCCGCGAGCAGCGAGCTCGAGATGGGGTAGGTGATCTGGTCCTCGACGAGGGTGGGCGAGCGCCCCTTCCACTCGGTGAAGACGATGACCTGCGGATCGGAGAGATCCGGGATGGCGTCGAGCTCCACGCCCTTCGCGGAGGCGTACGCGAGGGTCACGACCGCGACGTAGAGCGTGAGCACGAACCAGCGATACTTCGCGGAGAGCTCGATGATTCGGCCGATCATCGGGTATCCCCACGTGCGGGCCCCGCGTCGCCGGCGGCCGCGGCGGCGCGAGGAGGCCCGGTTAGCGCGGCGCGGAGGCGGCTCTCCGAGTCGATGAGGAACGTCGCGCCCGACACGACCCGCTCACCCGCGACCACCCCCGACGCGAGGATGACGCGGTCGCCCTCGGAGCCCGCCACGACGACCGCGCGCGGCGTGAAGCGCCCTTCGGGCTCGGTCACGAAGACGTACGTGGCGCCCCCCGTGTCGACGATCGCGTCGCGCGGCGCCGTGAGCGCGCGGCGCGGCGGCGCGCTGATCTCGAGCGTGCCGTATTCGCCCGGTACGTAGACCCGGCCGCCCTTGTTGGGTATCTGCATGCGCACTCGGCGCGTGCGGGCGTCGGCGTTGACCAGAGGATAGAGCAGATCAATCTTCCCGGCGACGGCGTCGGCCCGGTGGCCCGTGGGTACGAAGCGCGCCGCGGCGCCGACGGGGACGCGTTGGAGATCGTGCGAGAGCACCTCGCCGAGCACGTACACACGAGAGAGGTCCTGGATCTCGAAGAGGGCTGCGCTCGGCGTCACGTACGAGCCGAGGACGACCCCCTTCTTGGCCACGAAGCCGGCGCGAGGCGCGACCACGACGACCGCGCGCATGGCCTCGCCCTTCTGGAGCACGCGCTCGATGTCGGCGCGGGTCATCCCCAAGAGCTCGAGCTTCACGCGGGCCGCGCTCGGGGTCGACGCGTCGGGGCCAGCGCCAGCCCACGCGCGGGCGGCGAGGAGCTCCTGCTGTGCCTGGAGCAGCTCGGGGCTGTAGACCGAGGCGAGGGGCTGCCCCGCGGCGACCATGACACCGGTCTCGGAGACGTGCAGGGCCTCCACGAAGCCGGCCGTGCGCACGTGCACCTCCGAGGCTCCCTGGTCGGGCGCCTCGACGGTCGCGGTCACGCGCAGCGCCCCGGTGAGCTCGCGCTCCTCCACGAGCGAAGTTCGGACTCCGATGGATTGGATACGATCGAGCGAGAGCTTCAGGGCGGCCGTGCCCGGCGGCGGGAGGGCCGACTCGGCGCCAGCGGCGGGCGACGGGGCGACCGCCTCAGGAGGAATGGGCTCGAGCTTCATCTTGCAGAGCGGGCAGCGACCCTGCGTCGCCGAGCGCACCTCGTGGTCCATCGGGCACCAGTAGGCGAGGGGCCCGCCGTCATCGAGGACCACGAGGGCCTTGCCTGGCGCGGCCGCGTGCACGTGGAAGGTGGCGGCGTCGCTCACTGTGCGCTCCTCGGAGATGCGCTCGAGGTCCATATGGCAAATGGGGCACTCGCCCGGCTCGGCGGAGACGATCTCGGGGTGCATCGGGCACTGGTACTTCGGCGCCTCGGCGACGGCCGCGCGCGGCGAGAGCCGGTCGGCCCCGAAGGACGCCCACGTCGTGACGGCGAGCGCGGCGCTGAAGAGCACGAGCGCCCACCGAAGAATGCCTATCGCGCGGGCAAACCTGGGAGGAGGCTCGGGCCCCTCGGGCAGCTCGCCGTCGGACTCGCGCAGGGCGGGCTCAGCGGACATGGCTGGCTCCTCCGTCGCCGGAGTCGGCTGGAGCGCCAACGAGGCGCCGGCGCGGCACCGCGGCGCCTACCGCGGCGTCGAGCTCGGCGAGCGCGTGGTCGAGCGTCGCGCGCGCCTCCACGAGCGAGGTCTCGACATCCACCACGACGCGCTCCGCGTAAAGCATCGCGAGGGCGTCGGCTCGCCCGGCCTCGTAGCCGGCCCGAGCGACGTCGAGCGCCCGACGGCTGGCCGGGACGGCGCGTTCCCGCAGCGCCACGAGCCGCAGCGCGGCCGCGCGTACGGTCGCCTCGGCGGTGGCGACTTCAGCCTCGACGGGGCGAATCGCACCCGCGACCTCGCGCTCGCCGGCCCGCGCGGCCTCGCGCGCGGCGTCGCGCCGAGCGCTCGCCTCACCCCACAGCCACGGGAGCGACATGCCCGCGTTGAACCCGTAGCCGTGGCGCCCCTCGCCCACCGGCGCGAAGTAGAGCGCCGCCACCTTGAACGACGGCACGGTCGCCTCGATCTTCGCGGCGCGCGCGTCCTCCGCGAGGGCGGCGCGCTGGGCGGCGGTGGCGCGGAGCGCCGGGCGGTACGCTTTGGCCTTCTCGAGCGCGGTCTTCGCGTCCCACGCGGACGTCTCGGCCTCCACGATGAGCGGCGGGCCGAGCGGGCCGAGCGTAGGCCGGCCGAGTAGGGCGTTGATCCGACCGCGCCCCGCGGCGACTCGGGTGCCGTCCGTCACGACGTCTGCCAGCATCCGCGCGAGCTCGACCTCGGCCTGCGCGACGTCCACGAGCGAGCCTCCGCCGGCGTGGCGCGCGCGGGCGAGCGCCAACGTCCGCTCCGCGAGCGCTCGGTGCTCCCCGTGGACGCGGTGCCGCGAGGTCGACTCCACGTAGTCGGCGAAGGCGTGGTCGAGCTCGCGCCGGCGCTGCCGCGCGACCTCCGCGCCGTTCGCGCGCTCTCCCGTCGAGCGCAAGGTCGCGGCCCGCTCCTTGGCGCCGAGCGAGCCGGGCGCCGGGAACCCCTGCTCGACGCCGAGCATGAGCATGTTCGCGTCGCCGAGCGCGTAGGGCCTCGCGAGCGGGACCGACCACAGCTGCGCCATCACGGCGGGGGCCGGGAGGCTCCCTTGAGCCTGGGCGCCGCGCTCGAGTGCGACGGCGCGCTGCTCCGCGGCCTGCACCTCGGGGTGGGAGCGGGCGAGCTCTGCGAGGAGCCCTTCGCGCGTGACTGGCGCGAGGCCGCCCTCCGCCCATGCGGGCGGCGCGGTGAACGTGAGCACGAACGTGGCGACCAGCGCCGCGCAGACGCGGCGGGGGGACGTGGGATCCATAGGCTCCTTCGAGGCGGCGAGATCAAGCGACGCGCCGGCGGCGCGTGACGTGCTTCGTCGTGAGGGCGCGGGCTCGCGACCTCTCG
>Ga0073904_10004378_pt1 | contig 10505 bp, 9 predicted proteins | sample KloWWTrecipitate_FD_66668 | JGI IMG/M metagenome (GOLD analysis project Ga0073904, IMG submission 66668) | Active sludge microbial communities from Klosterneuburg, Austria, studying microevolution and ecology of nitrifiers - Klosterneuburg... | ecosystem: Engineered > WWTP > Aerobic digester >... | reverse complement strand
TGTGCGGATTCGCTTGAACCAAAGAAGTGATTCGTGGATAATTCGGCCTCCACAAGCCGAGGTGGCGGAATCGGTAGACGCAGCGGATTCAAAATCCGCCGCCGAAAGGCGCGAGGGTTCGAGTCCCTCTCTCGGCACCAGTATTTAAACGGCTCCCCATTCGGGGGGCCGTTTTCATTTAAGAAAGCGGATTCTGCCCATGTCGTTGACCGTCGACGACTTCGACTTTCCCCTACCTCCTGAATTGATCGCCCAGCACCCCGCCACCGAGCGCAGTGGCAGCCGGTTGTTGCACATCTTCGGCCAACAGCGGATTGACCGGCAATTTGCCGAACTGCCCAGTTTGCTAAGCGCTGGCGATCTGTTGGTGTTCAACGATACGCGCGTCATCAAGGCGCGCTTTTTCGGGCAGAAGGAAACCGGCGGCCAAGTCGAAGTATTGCTTGAACGTATCGTCGATGCGGGACATGCCATCGCCCAGATTCGCGCCAGCAAGGCGCCAAAGCCGGGTACCAGAATCAAGCTGGCTGATGTTTTTGACGTCATGGTCACTGGCCGCGCGGGCGCGAGCGGCGAATTTTTTGCTCTGGAACTGGTTGACCGCAGCAATCTGTGGGAACTGGCCGAGCAGTTCGGCAAACTGCCGCTGCCGCCTTATATCGAACACCCTGCCGAAGGTGCCGACGAAACCCGTTATCAAACCGTCTATGCCCGTGAACCCGGCGCGGTGGCGGCACCAACGGCCGGCCTGCATTTCGATGAGGCCATGTTTGCCAGGCTGCGCAGCCAAGGTATCCGGACCGCCTTCCTGACACTGCATGTCGGCGCCGGCACTTACCAGCCTGTCCGCGTCGACAAAATTGCCGATCACCGCATGCATAGTGAGCACTTTGAAATCCCTGCCGCCACTGCCGAGGCGATTGCCACGACGCGCGCCCGCGGCGGCCGGATCATTGCCGTCGGCACGACCAGTCTGCGAGCATTGGAATCAGCCGGCAACCCTGACGGCACGGTGCGCAGCGGCCCGGCCGAAACCGGTATTTTCATCACCCCGGGCTACCGCTTCAAAGTGGTGGACCGGTTGATCACCAATTTTCACCTGCCAAAATCAACGCTACTGATGCTGGTTTCGGCCTTTGCCGGTTACGACAACATCCGCGCCGCCTACGCCCACGCCGTAACCGAGCACTACCGCTTCTTCAGTTATGGCGACGCCATGCTTCTGGAAAAATCCGATGCAATTTGAACTTCTGAAAACCGACGGCGCCGCCCGCCGCGGCACGCTGACGCTAGCCCACGGGGTCATCCAGACCCCCGTCTTCATGCCGGTCGGCACTTATGGCACGGTCAAGGCGATGACACCGCAGTCGCTGCACGACATCGGCGCCCAGATCTGCCTGGGCAACACCTTCCATCTTTGGCTGCGGCCAGGGCTGGATGTGGTCACCGCACACCAGGGCCTACACCATTTCATGAACTGGCAGAAGCCGATCCTGACCGATTCCGGCGGCTTTCAGGTTTTCTCGCTCGGCGCCATGCGCAAGATCACCGAGGAAGGCGTCAAGTTCTCATCGCCACACGATGGCGCCAAGCTCTTCCTGACTCCGGAAATCTCGATGCAGATTCAGAAGGTGCTGAATTCCGACATCGTGATGATTTTTGACGAGTGCACGCCCTACCCGGCAACACTCGATGAAGCCGCCAAGTCGATGCGCTTGAGTATGCGCTGGGCGCAACGTTCGCGCGACGAACACAACAAGCTGGAAAACAGCAATGCACTGTTCGGCATCGTCCAGGGCGGCATGCATGAAGTGCTACGCGACGAATCGCTGGCCGGACTGGACAAGATCGGCTTCGATGGCATGGCCATCGGCGGCCTCTCGGTTGGCGAACCGAAGGAGGACATGGTGCGCATCCTCGCCCACACCGCACCCAAAATGCCGGCCCACAAGCCGCGTTACCTGATGGGTGTCGGCACGCCGGAAGACCTGGTGCATTCGGTCCAGGCCGGCATCGACATGTTCGACTGCGTGATGCCGACCCGCAATGCGCGCAACGGCCACCTATTCACCCGCTTTGGCGACATCAAGATCAAGAACGCCCGCCACAAGACCGATACCGGCCCGCTTGATTCGAGTTGCACCTGTTACACCTGCTCCAACTTCACCCGCAGCTACCTGCATCACCTTTTCCGCGCCGGTGAAATTCTCGGCAGCATGCTCAACACCATCCACAACCTGCATTTTTATCAGACCATCATGGCCGAGATGCGCACCGCGATTGAAGCCGGAACGCTGACCGACTGGGCAAGCGGCTTTGCCCGCGACCGTTCTTCAGGCCAATGATAGAATCACGCGTTTTGATTTTCAGCTTTCAGGAGTTTTCACGATGATTAGTCTTGCCCACGCTCAAACTGCCGGCGCCGCAGCCGACCCGATGGGTGGCGTAATGCAACTGCTGCCGATGATTCTGATGTTCGTCGTACTGTGGTTCCTGATGATTCGCCCGCAAATGAAGAAAGCCAAGGAACACAAGGCGCTGCTCGCTGGCTTGGCCAAGGGTGACGAAGTAGTTACCGGCGGTGGCTTGCTCGGCAAGGTAACCAAGGTTGCTGATAGCTACGTCACTGTTGAAATCGCTGCCGGTATCGAAGTTGTTGTGCAAAAGCCGTCGATCGGCCTGGTTCTGCCCAAAGGCACGATGAAGTCGCTGTAATCACCCCCGAAGACGGCCCTGAGCCGCCTTTTGCTTTTAAAAGCCACTATGAATCGCTACCCACTCTGGAAGTACATCATCGTCGCCGTCGCGCTGATGCTGGGCTTCATCTATACCCTGCCCAATTTCTTCGGCGAATCGCCGGCGGTGCAGGTTTCCAGCGCCAAGGCCACGGTCAAGGTCGATGACAAGGCGAAAAATCGCGCCGAAGAAGCGTTGACCGCAGCCAGCATCGTCCACGACGGCATCCAGCTTGATACCGTCGGCATCAAGGCACGCTTCAAGGACACCGACACCCAGTTGAAGGCCAAGGACATCCTGGAAAAAACCTTCAACCCGAATGCGGCCGATCCACAATATGTCGTTGCGCTCAACCTGCTGGCCGCCTCGCCAAAATGGCTAACCTCGCTGCACGCACTGCCGATGTACCTCGGCCTCGATCTGCGGGGCGGTGTGCATTTCCTGCTGCAAGTCGACATGAAGGGCGCACTGACCAAACGGCTCGACTCAACCTCGGCCGACCTGCGCACCGCAATGCGCGACAAGAATCTGCGCCACGGTGGCATTGGTCGCGAAGGCGAGCGCATTGTGGTGCGTTTCCGCGATAGCGAAACCCGCGACAAGGCCCGCAATGTAATTTCCGACAATCAGCCTGACCTGATTCTGACGGAACAAGGCGAAGGCGACGATCTCAGACTGGTTGCGACGCTGAAACCCCAAGCACAGCTGAAAATCGGCGAGTTTGCCCTGAAGCAGAACATCACCACGCTGCACAACCGGATCAACGAACTCGGTGTTGCCGAGCCGGTGATCCAGCAGCAAGGTAGCGACCGCATCGTCGTCCAGTTGCCGGGCGTACAGGATACCGCCAAGGCCAAGGATATTCTCGGCCGTACCGCCACCCTTGAAATCCGCATGGTCGATGACTCTCCAGGTGCGCTTGAAGCCGCCCTGGCCGGCAACCCACCCTTCGGCACCGAGGTTTATACCGAACGCGGCGGCCAGCCCTTGCTGGTCAAGAAGCAGGTTGTGCTGACCGGCGACCGCCTGACCGATGCCCAGCCCGGCTTCGACAACCAGACCAACGAAGCCGCCGTCCACCTGACGCTTGACTCCCCCGGCGCCCGCATTTTCAAGGATGTTACCCGCGAGAACGTCAACAAGCGGATGGCTATCCTGTTGATCGAAAAAGGCAAGGGCGAAGTCGTCACTGCTCCCGTTATCCGCGCCGAAATTGGCGGCGGTCGCGTCCAGATTTCCGGCCGCATGACCACCACCGAAGCTAACGATACCGCCTTGCTGTTGCGGGCCGGTTCGCTGGCGGCGCCGATGGACATCATCGAGGAACGCACCATCGGTCCCAGCCTAGGCGCCGACAACATCAAGAAAGGCTTCCAGTCGACGATGTGGGGCTTTTCCGCCATCGCGCTCTTCATGATTTTCTATTACCGGGTCTTTGGTGTCATCTCGGTACTGGCCCTGGCTTCCAACCTGCTGTTCCTGATCGCCTTGCTCTCGCTGCTGCAGGCAACGCTGACCTTGCCCGGCATCGCCGCTATCGCACTGACGCTCGGCATGGCGATTGACGCCAACGTGCTGATCAACGAACGGGTACGGGAAGAACTGCGGGCCGGCATGCCGCCGCAAGCCGCGATTTCGGAAGGCTACGAGCGCGCGTTCGGGACCATTCTTGACTCCAACATCACCACACTGATCGCCGGCCTTGCCCTGCTCATTTTCGGCTCCGGCCCGGTCCGCGGCTTTGCCGTGGTGCACTGTCTGGGCATTCTGACCTCAATCTTCTCCTCGGTCGTCGTTTCCCGCGCCTTGGTGAACCTGATCTACGGTCGCCAGAAGAAACTGACCACGGTCGCCATCGGCCAGGTCTGGAAACCCGGCAACGCTGCGGTCAACGCCCAAAAATAAGGAAAAACGACCATGGAATTTTTCCGCATTCAAAAAGACATTCCCTTCATGCGCCATGCGCTGAAGTTCAACATCATTTCGCTGGTGACCTTCCTGCTGGCCGTGGTGTTCCTCTTCAGCAAGGGTCTGCATCTCTCCGTCGAATTCACCGGCGGCACGCTGATTGAGGTCAATTACCAGCAGGCCGCCGATCTGGAAAAGATTCGCGGCTCGCTCGGCAAGGCCGGCTTCAGCGACTACTCGGTGCAGAATTTTGGCTCGTCGCAGGATGTCATGATCCGTCTGCCGCTCAAGGGCGACCAGAACACGGCTCAACTAGGTGAATCCGTCATCAAGGCGCTGGCCGCCGACGCTCCCGGCGCCAGTCTGCGCCGCGTCGAGTTCGTTGGCCCGCAGGTCGGTAAGGAACTCGCTGAAAATGGCGCCATGGCCCTGCTACTGGTCATCATCGGCATCATGATTTACTTGGCGTTCCGCTTCGAGTGGCGCTTCTCGGTCTCGGCGATCATCGCCAACCTGCACGACGTGATCATCATTCTCGGCTTCTTCGCCTTCTTTCAGTGGGAATTCTCCCTCTCGGTGCTGGCCGCCGTGCTGGCCGTGCTCGGCTACTCGGTAAATGAATCGGTCGTCGTCTTCGACCGGGTTCGCGAAACCTTCAAGCGGGTGCGCGGCCTGACCACGCCGCAGGTACTCGACCACGCCATTACCAGCACGATCAGCCGGACCATCATCACCCACGGCAGCACGCAGTTGATGGTGCTCTCGATGCTGATTTTCGGCGGCGAGACCTTGTATTACTTCTCGCTGGCGCTGACCATCGGCATTCTGTTCGGCATCTACTCCTCGGTGCTGGTCGCCAGCCCGCTCGTCATGTGGCTGGGCGTCTCGCGCGAACAGTTCATCAAGCCGAAGAAGGTGGTTGAAGGTGCCAACGAGGACGGTGCCGTCGTTTAAGGAAACTTATCCGGAAACCAAAAAACCGCCTGATGTTTGGGCGGTTTTTTTGCGCTTGCCCGTTGATAGTTTCAGCCGCTGGCGACGGTGGCGGCTCGGGCAACCAGGCTCCACTGTCGCCAAGAATTTCAGCAATATGCGGCACAAAAAATCCAATTAGCAAGATGCTGCCTTTTGAATTAAATAACAAATATGAATAATATTTGAGTTAGCACGCCGCACAAAGAGCGCGATTTTTACATTTGATATATATTGATGTTCAACCGTGACAAATCATTCACAATCCTCAACCACAGAGAAAACACAAGGGAACGGCGTGGAGGGAAAGCAGCAGCTCAGTGGACAAGCCACGGTTGAACGACTGAGCCGGCGGTCCACCCTGATTTTTGTGCTGCTGGCGCTGGTCGCCATCTTTACTTATTTTCTATTGGCCGGTGAAACGGCTGATGAACGTGCCAATGCGGCAGAGATCAACCTCGCCGGCAAGCGACGGATGCTTTCGCAGCGTATCGGCCTGCTCAGTAGCCAGTTTCTCCATGAGCAGAAAACGCAGGATCTGGCCAAGCTGTCAGAAGCGCTAAGGCAGATAGCCTCCCTTCACGACGCGCTGATGCGCGGTGATCCGGAGCGCGGCATACGCGCCCCGCGTACAGCAATGCTTCGTGCCAGCTACGCCGGACCAAACGGTGTGGATGCCTTGATGCAAAACTATCTGGCCCTGGGCAAAACACTGCTCCAGACCGCCGACGAAGGCGGGGATTACCGACCAGCCGCCAGCCAGTTGATCAGCATGAGCCAGGGCGAATTTCTCAAAGCCCTCGACCAACTGGTCGACCAGTACCAGCAAGAAAGCGAGGCCGGCACCGACACGCTCCGCCTGCTGCAATGGTGCGCCTTGCTGGCCGCGCTCGGCTTGCTGGCCTTCTCGGCACTCGGTGTCCTGAGGCCGCTGATTGCCCAGGTCAGACGATCGCTCGACCAGCAGGAAAGCTCGGAACAGGCGCTTCGGGAAGCTGAATTGCAACAACAGCACTTCCAGCGCCGACTGGTCGACGCCATCGAAGCCCTGGACGACGCCTTCGCCTTGTTTGACGCCGACGACCGGCTGACACTGTATAACCTGCGCTTCACCGAAGCATTCCCCTTGCCAGGGGAAACCATCAAAATTGGCATGTCCTTCAGCGAGTTTGTCCGCGCCATTGCCGAACAGCGCATGTACGCCATCCCGAGTGACCGGATGGAAGGCTGGATCAGCGAGCGCATGGCAGTCCATCGCCGGGCCGAAGGATCGCGCGAAATCCCTCTCTCGGAACGACGCTGGCTCAGGGCGACCGAACGCCGCACCCGGGAAGGCGGCACCGTCGTCATCTGGTCCGATGTCAGCCACCTCAAGCAGGCACTGATTGCCGCCGATCAGGCAAGCCGGGCAAAATCGGAGTTCATGGCAAGGATGAGTCACGAACTGCGTACCCCACTCAATGCCATCCTGGGTTTTGCGCAAGTGCTTGAGCAAGGCCTGGAAGCACCGCTGACCACCCGACAATTGGAATGTGTGGCCCACATTCTGCAAGGTGGCCGCCACCTGCTTGCACTGATCAACGAGGTGCTGGACCTTTCCGCCATCGAAGCCGGCCGCCTTGACATCGAGATGGAAGCACTGCCGCTGGCACCGATGCTCAAGGAGTGCCAGGCACTGGTTTCGCCACAAGCAGTCGACCGTCAGGTTGCCCTCAGCACCAACGATGCAGGCCTGTGCCATGTCCGGGGCGATCGCAAGCGACTCAAGCAGGTCCTGCTCAACCTGCTCTCGAACGGCATCAAGTACAACCGGGTAGGCGGTCAACTAACAATTTCAGTTATCGAAAACGGGCCTATTGTTCGACTGACTGTTGCCGATACCGGGCATGGCATTCCCCCTGATCTGGCCCGCCGAGTCTTCCAGCCCTTTGATCGCTTGGGGGCCAGCAATGTCGAGGGCACCGGCATTGGCTTGTCGATCACCCGGCGTCTGGTCGAACTGATGGGCGGCCACATTGGCTTTGACAGCATCGTCAACGCTGGCACGACTTTCTGGGTAGAACTCGACAAAGCGCCCGGCGCAGACCCGGCCGCCTCGGATCAAGGCACTATCTTACCCTGCGCGAGTACGACGACTGAACTCCTTGCCGGCACTCCGGACGCAGCCATTCGGTCAGGGGTGACCCCGTGCATTCTCGCCGTTGGCCTTTCCCCGGCCGACTGCGAGCTACTGCGACTGATCGTTAGCACGCTACGGGGCGCTCGACTGGAGTCAGCTGCCAGCCTTGAAACAGCCTATGAAATAATCACTGGCAAGCCCTTCCATGCGGTCATTGCCGACAGTGCACTGGTCGATGATCTGCTGGCGGCAGTAGCACAACAAGGGCTAAGCCCACCCCTTTTGATTGCACTGGGCGATCAACTCAAGCCTCGGCATAAGGCTGATCCAAGGATCAGTCATTGGCAGCCGAAACCGTTAAAAACCCGGGAAATAGCACGAATACTGAGAGAGGCAATGCCATGACCAGCCACAAAAAATCAACCCTGGCCAAAGAGCGCTTTCACAATGCCCGCATTCTGGTCGTCGATGATCAACCGGGGAATGTCCGGCTTCTGGAGGTTTTCCTGGCCGAAGCCGGCTATCAGCACGTCGAAGGGATTACCGACCCGACACAGGTGCTTGAACGCATGGACCGTGAGCCGCTCGACCTCATGCTTCTTGACATGCGGATGCCCGTCCTCGACGGCTTGTCGGTGCTTACCCTGTTACAGGAAGCGATCCATCAGGAAGGTCTGCAGGTCATAGTTCTCACCGCTCAAACCGAGCGCGAAACCCGGCTGGCCGCCTTGTCACTAGGCGCCCGCGATTATCTGGTCAAGCCCTTCGATACCGATGAGGTGCTGTGCCGCATCCATAATGCGCTGGAAAGTCGCTTCCTCTATCAGGACCGAGAGGGCGAGGCGGAGCGCCTGGAAGAACTGGTCACGCAACGTACCGAGCAACTCATCGAGACCCAGTTTGAACTGGTGCGCTGCCTTGCCCGGGCCGGGGAGTTCAGGGATAACGACACCGGGTCGCATATTTTCCGGGTATCCATCGGTTGCCATCTGCTCGCCCGCGCCGCCGGCCTGCCGCGCCAGCAGACCGAACTGATCCGCTATGCCTCAATGATGCACGACATCGGGAAAATCGGCATTGCCGACCAGTTACTGCTCAAACCGGGGAAACTGACCCCGGAAGAGTTCGAGCAGATCAAAATTCACTGCCAGTTCGGCGTGGAGATCCTCGGCGACTACAATGCCGACGTCACCAAAATGGCCCGGGAAATCGCCTTTACCCACCACGAACGCTGGGATGGCAAAGGCTACCCGTCCGGCCTGATCGGAGAGCAAATTCCGATCGAGGGGCGCATCACCGCCATTATCGACGTCTATGACGCCCTGACCTCGGCGCGCCCCTACAAGCAGGCTTTCTCAGCCGACGATGCCCTGGCTATCATCCGTGACAGTGCCGGCACCCAGTTTGATCCGCAACTGGTCGAACATTTTTTCGCCATCTACCCGGAGTTTCAGAAGCAGATGCAAGCCCTTTCCAGCGACTGGGGCGTGACCGAGCAGAGCGGCCTGGCCAAAAATCCGGAAGATCAAGAGCTACACAGCGAAAACGTGCTTCAGGCGTAGCGCCGGCCCGCCCTGCTCAATGGCAATCAGACGATCAATATTCGGATGCTTGCCGGGATTGGTGCGGGCATCGTCGGTGTGCTCGGCAAAAATCTCCAGCCCCTTTTTGGCGGCATCGAGATTGATCAAGCCGTAAGTTTGCGCCAGGTGGTTGTACACCGCCAGCGAACCCTGGCTACCCGGCTTGTTTTCGATGGTCGCGACCACGGTTTCTGCCTTGTCGAGCAGGTTGACCGTAGCAATGTGGGAAATCCCGGGGAGCTTTTTCAGATTTTCAGCAAAAGACATTATTTCCATTCCCGTTTGGCTTTGACCAGCCCGATGATCAGGCCCGTCGTAAAAGTAGTCACCGGCACGATAAAGGCAATCGCCTTGATGCCGCGTTCGGCACCAAAGTGATAAAGCAGCCACAGCGCAGGCAGCAGGCCAAGGAAAAGACCGATCAACCCCCACTTGATGCCGCCACGGATCACTTCCTGATCCGTGGTCTTGCGCTCACCGGTGCAATGCGGACAGTAAATGGCGTCCGCCGGCACTTCCTGTCCGCATTTGCTGCACTGCATTTAAATGCGCTTCGCCAGTTCGGCGGCCTTGCCGGTGTAATCCCACGGTGTCAGCTTGAGCAGTTCAGCCTTGGCATCGGCCGGAATTTCCAATGTCGAGACAAAAGCCTGCATGCCTTCGCGGGACACACGCGTGCCGCGGGTCAATTCTTTGAGCTTTTCGTAGGCATTCGGTACGGCATAGCGGCGCATCACGGTCTGGATCGGCTCGGCCAACAATTCCCAGTTGGCGTCGAGATCAGCCTTCATGGTGTCGGCATTGACTTCCAGCTTGCTCATGCCTTTCAGCAGCGAATCGTAGGCGAGCAGCGAGTAACCGAGGCCGACGCCCATGTTGCGGAGTACGGTTGAATCGGTCAGGTCGCGCTGCCAGCGCGAGATCGGCAGCTTTTCGGCGAGGTGCTTGAGGACGGCATTGGCCAGACCGAGGTTGCCTTCGGAGTTCTCGAAGTCGATCGGATTGACCTTGTGCGGCATGGTCGAGGAACCGATTTCGCCGGCCTTGACCTTCTGCTTAAAGAAGCCGAGGGAAATGTAGCCCCAGACGTCGCGGTCGAAGTCGATCAGGATGCTGTTGGCGCGGGCGAAGGCATCGAACAACTCGGCCAGTGCATCGTGCGGCTCGATCTGGATGGTGTAGGGATT
>Ga0073904_10004377_pt1 | contig 10505 bp, 7 predicted proteins | sample KloWWTrecipitate_FD_66668 | JGI IMG/M metagenome (GOLD analysis project Ga0073904, IMG submission 66668) | Active sludge microbial communities from Klosterneuburg, Austria, studying microevolution and ecology of nitrifiers - Klosterneuburg... | ecosystem: Engineered > WWTP > Aerobic digester >... | reverse complement strand
GCCACCGCCTCCTCGATGCCCTGCACCGGGTCCGAATCGCTGAATGCGCGCCAGTTGCGCATGGCGTTCGTGATACGCGTGCGCTGCTGTGGATTGTCCTGCAGCCACTGGCCGCGAGTACCCGGAAACATGGGCTTGCCCTCGTCGTCGAGTACCTGCAGGCCGCGTACTTTCGGGTAGATATCGAGGATCTCCTTCAGGACGGCCTGCGCGCTGTCCCAGTGCGCAGACAACATGCTGCCCGAGGTATCGATCACGAAGATGATCCATTCGCTGTCGATGGGGATGCCGCCCACCGCTTCGGTCGGCGGGCGCCGCCGGGACTGCTTCTGCAGCTTTTTCAGGTCCTCCGTGAGCGACTCGTAGGCGGCGACCAGCTCGCCCTCGACGATATTCGCCACCGCCGCGTCCTTGCGACTCGCCTCGTACTGACCCTTGATCGTGGAGATCTCGCCGCTCACCCTGGCAAGGTTGAGCTTCTCCTTGCGCAGTGCGTCCACGCGACCCTGCATCTCGCGCTCGAGGACATCGGTCTCGCCGCGGATCTCGTGCAGTTCCTTCTGCAGAGCAAGCACCTGGCCGTCGAGCTGCTCGCGGCTCTTCTCGATCACGACCGGCTGGCCGAACTCGGACAGCACGAGCAGCAGGATGATTGCCCCGAATCCGCAGCAGATGCAGTCGAGGAACGAAAGGCTGAAGACTTCGGTGTCGCGCCGCTGCAGCTTCATGGCGCGCCACTCACGGCCAGTCCTTCGAGGGCATGACGTACGCGCCGCCGGCGTTGCGCGCGAGGCGCCAGAACGCATGGGCCGCGGGGTTGTCGCCGCGCATCGGCAGCAGCACCACGTCGATCTGCATGCGTGGCGGCAACGCCTTCACCGCTTCATCGAACAATCGCAGGCGGCCGCGCGCGTCGATGTAGCGCCGGATCGCCGGTGGCGTCGCGCCCTGCGTGGGCAGGCCGTCGGTGATCAGGATCACCTGATCCGGCGCGGGCGAGAGCTGGCGGATCGCGCCGAAGGCGTTGACGAGACTCGTGCCGTTCTGCGGCACTACCTTGTCCATTTCCTCGAGCACCCGGTCGATCGGCGCCTGCTCGCCGCCATTCAGCCACTTTCCGGCTGTGTCCGCGAGCAGCGGCGCGGGCTTCGTGTCGAAGCGATACACCTGGAACTTGCTCGCCGCGGGGATCTGCGCCGCGAGCCAGCCGACTGTCCTCACGCCCCGCCGCCACTTCGCAGCGGCACGCCGCGACTCGTCGCTCGTGTTGCGCAGGCGGATGATATTGACGATGTCCTCGTCAAGCATGCTTGCCGACGCGTCGACCAGCACCAGAATGTGCCTGCCGCGCATACGCAGCCCCGTGATGTAACGGCGGTCCGCGCCGCCCTTCGCAATCTTCACCGCGTCGCCCGGCGGCCCGGCCTCCTTGCTCGCGGCCTCCAGGCGCCGGGTACTCTCCTCCAGCGAGCGGATATCGGCCTTCAGCTTCCCGATATGCTCACGACGCGCGATCGTGGTGTCGTCGTAGATCGAGCCCTGGTCGCGCTCCTTCTGCAACTGCTCGATAAGGCGCGTCGCGCGCGACGATGCGCTCACGGTTTCACTCGTGGTTTTCGTCAGCGTGTTGCGCAGCACCACGAGGTTCTTCGTGCCTTCGAGCACCTGCTCTTCGAGCAGACGCACCTGCGAGGCCAGATCCTCGGTCCTGCGGATGCGCTCGACGCCGCTCTGCGCACTGATGATCATGTAGAAAAGGATGACCGCGCCGAAGCCGCAGCAGATGCAGTCGAGGAACGAGAGGCTGAAGACCTCAGTCTGGCGTCGCTTGCGCACCGCCGCCTCCCACGCTGATCAGCGCGAGTTCGATGCCGGGTTCGCCGATGCGCACCCGAGCGCCCGCGTGCAGTCGCGCACGGCCGGCGACGCGCTCGTCGTTGACCCAGGTACCATGGCGGCTGTGATCGACCAGCACGACGCCGTCGCCGCTGCGCAGGATCGTGCAGTGTCGGCGCGAGACGCCCGCAGCGCCTGCCGACACCGTGATGTCCGAACCGTTGCCTTCTCGCCCAACCGTGAGTCCGCGGGAAGTCAGCGGCAGTGCGCGACCCGCATGCAGCACGTGCGTCGGGTCGATATCCTCTCCCGGACGCTCACCGAGCTGTGCGCGCTGCGGCGCCTCCTCCTGTGGCAACGTGGCCGTCGCCGCGAGCCGCCGCACGAGACGTACTGGCGCATTCGCGACGGCGCCGATCGGCATCTGCGACGCCACTGCAGCCGCCCAGCCTTCCGGCACCACGACGAGTTCACAATCAGACAGCGTCTCGAGCCGCTCGCGCAAGCCCGCGAGCGCGAGCAGCGCGGCGGGCACGATGACGGCGACCGGCGCACCGGCACGTCGCAGCTCGTGCAGGCAGCGTTCCAGTTCTCGATAGCGCACCGCCGCCGCCGCGGCGAGCTGATCGCGCGCAATTTCAACCTCGTGCCGCTCACCTGCCGGGCCATCGAGCACGACCGTGGCTGAGCCCGTTGCCACCGCCTGTGCGGCAAGCTGCGGCAACGCGCCGAACAGCCTTTGTTCGACCGCGGCATCGTGCAACGGATCGAAGCGTGTGCGCAGCACCATCGCCGCGCTTACCACGTCGAGCCAGGACTGGTAGATATCGAGCAGGCCGCCGCTGCGGCTCACGATCGAGCGCCGGCGGCGCACGATGGCCCCGCATTCAAGCGCCGTCGCCGCAACATGAAAGAGGCCGATCTCGAGCACGATCGCGGGCTTCACAAGACCGAGCGGCGCCGCAGTCGCCACTGCCGCATCCACGAAACCGTGCACCGTCAACGAAGCGGCCTGCGCCACGGCCAGCACGTCCGACAGCGCGCGCGGCGAAAAAGTGGCACCGACGGCAACCCACGCAGCTTCCGTAACGCTCTGACCCGCCGCCCGGAGTCCGTCGCCCGCTGCCCATTGTCCGTCACCGGTCGCGCGCAGCGCGTCTTCCGCCGTGCGCATACGCTGCCTCAACTCCGCGGCCGCGATCGGCAGCGCGGCGACACTCGCCGCACCTTCCGTCGCGATATCGCTCCAGTGACGCGCTGAAGCCTCGGCGGGGCGGCTTCGCAATACCTCGACGGCGGGCGTGCCCAGTTCCTTGCCACCGGTGCGGTACACGATCGCCGGCGCAACGCCGAGCACTCGGCCGTCGACCGCAATGGCAAGGGCGCGATCGTCGATTGAGAGGCCGAACGCCACGGACATTTTGCAATCACCTCGCCTGCATGTTGCGGATGAGGCGCGTGTCGAGCCAGGTCTCGGCGTCGAGCACGAGCCGCTCCTGCGCGAGCTGCAGCTGGTGCAGCAGGAACATCAGGAAGATCGACAGCAGCAACGCGATCAGCGTCGAATTGAACGCCACGCCGAGCCCCTCGGTGACGCCCGAGATATCGCCGCCGACCGCCTTGTGCGCCTGCCCCAGGGCGTCGCCGATGCCGCGCACGGTGCCGATGAAGCCGATCGCCGGAATCGCCCAGGCGATATAGCGCAGCATCGACATCTCGGAATCGAGCCGCTCGGCCTCCGACTGGCACATGCCGTGCGCCACCGTCGATGCGTCCTGCACACTGCGCGTGGCGCCAAAGCGGGCGAGCGCTGCGAGCAGCGCGCGCGGCAACAGCATGCGGCGGCGCTCAGGATCGAGAACCTCGAGCTGGCGCGTGTACTCGCGGGAGTCTTCCGGCAGGATTTTCATGCCTTCGGGCAGCTGGAGCAACCCGCCTTCGAGCGTCTTGCGCTCGCGCGATTGCCGCTTCGCCTTGTAGCCGATGATCGCGAGCGCCCAGATGAAGAGGATGATCTCGCTTTCCTGTTCGTAGTCCTTCACCAGCACATAGAACGAGCGCTCCGCGATGTAGTTCGGGTCGCTCAGCATGCCTGCGCGCTGTTCCACGAGGATGGCCTGCGCTTTCGGTCGCACGTCGAGCACGTATAGGGAATGCACGATCACGACCGTGATCGCGAGAGCGAACAGGCTGAACACGAACTCACTCGGGTAGCGGCGTTGCGCAGGCATGCGTGTCCTTCGAAGTCAGATATCCACGGGAAAACTGACGTTGTTGTCGGCCGACTGGCGCAGATCGGGTGGCAGCTCCTCCTGCTCCTTGACCGGCGGCCCGATCGGGCCCTCCTCATCATCCGGCGGCTCCACCGCTTGCGCGATGGCAGGCGGAACGATGCGCACAATGACATACGCCGCGATCCACACCGCGAGCGATGCAAGCGTCATGATCCAGATCGAGCGCCAGGTATTCTTCATGTCTGTCAGGGGTCCGCGTAACGCGCAATGCGAAAGCCGGTCGTCTGGCTCGCGCCGTCGGCGCCGTCACGCCAGGCGAGCCGCAGGTCCGCGACGGTGGCCGTACGCCAGTTCGAGCCGCGGAGCGTGTGCCGGGTTCCCTGCGCGGGGCCGAACGGATCTGTCTGCGGCGCACCGTCGGGCAGCGAGGCGTAGTAGTCGTACGTCCACTCCGACACATTGCCCGACATGTCGTACAGGCCAAAGGGGTTGGCGCCGAACTTCGCGACGGGGGCCACGTTCGGGTAGTCATCCCGGTACGATTCGAGGAGCGGCGACATCGTGCCTTGCGCCTCCACACCGCCGTAGTTGCCGCTGTTCGCAACGATCGGCAACGCGTCACCCCACTCGTAGCGACGCATCTTCCCGCTCGCGCTGCCGCGCGCCGCATACTCCCACTCCGCTTCACTTGGCAGGCGATAGCCGTTCGCGATCGGTGTCCGAAGCGCCCACTTGCCGTCCTTCTTTTCGTAGGCCGGCGGCAGGCCCTCCTCCCCCGACAGCCAGTTGCAGAACGCCACCGCGTCGTCCCAGCTCACCTGCACGACCGGCTGCGCGTCGAGATCGACGCTCTTCCTGTTCACATAGCCCGAAGCGTGGTCGGGCTTGAAGCGGCGGAATTGCCCGTTCGTCACTTCGGTGGCGCCGATGTAGAACGCGCGGGTGAGCGTGACGCGGCGGAGCGTCTCGTTCGGGCGCCGGCCCTGCTCGCGCCGTCCGCTACCCATCTCGAAGATCGCGGGTTTCAGCAGCCGCAGCGCATAGCCGATCTTCGTCGTGAGCTGCGTACCCACGGCGAGGGCGTTCGAAGGGCGCCCCGTCTCCGTGAGCCGGTACTCGAGGCTGCGCGCCAGGCCGGGGGCGAGCACGACCCTGGCGCCGTACGGCGCCAGCGACGCCTTGCGCACCTCGACGGTGTGCTCACCTGCAAGCAGCTCGAGCGTCACCGGCGCGCGCCCTCGTGGCGCGCCATCGATCCAAACCTCGGCATCGGCGGGCTCGCCGCTCACCGCAAGCGCGACGTACACGGGCTCGAGCTTCGCGTCGAGCACCGTGCGCTCGCCCGAGACGGCGCCGACACTGCGCGACCATGTGGCAAATCCGGTGCGCGCGACCAGCACGTCGTGCCGCCCGCCCGGCGCCATCGCCATGTCGAGCGGGGTGCGGCCACGGTAAACGCCGTCGACCGATACGTCGGCACCCGCTGGAGTCGAGCGTACGACCAGCTTCGCGTCGGGGGCCCCGAGATCGATCGGGCCGATGGTCGTCGTCTCGCCAGCCTTGACGACCAATGCGCTGTCCCACGGCTTGGCGTCAGCGGCGGTGATTGCGACGCGATGGGCGCCCGCGGGCAGATCGAACTTCAACTGCAACGGCACGGGCGTGGCGCCATCGATCGACACCTGTGCTCCGGGCGTGCGCACCGTGAGTGCGAGCGCGCCCCAGGAGGGCTTGAGATCAACCTTGAGATCCTGCCGCACGCCGCGCCCCTCGACCTCGACTTCGACGATCTCATCCAGGTGGCGATCCGCGCGAAAAGCCAGTGTGTGCCTGCCTGCGGCGACGCGCACATCGCCGGGTGCACGGGTTGCACCGGCACCGTCGATGGCGACGCTCGCGGCGACGCCGCCGGTGTCGACGACGAGCACGCCAGGCTCCTTTTCGAGCCGCAAGCGCACCGGCGCCGTCACAGCACGCACGACCCTCACCGGCTTCTCGAGCGTCACATAGCCCGGTGCGCTCGCCCGCAGTCGATGCTCGCCGGGCAGCACGAAGAACGTGGCGCCCGAGTGCCACGCAAGCAGCGTGTCGGCCGCGCGCACGCTCGCCGCGGCGGGCTCGAGCACAAGCGGCACGCGCTCCATGCTCGAGAGCATCACGAGCACCGCGGCCACCATGCCGAGCAGGACGCCGATGGCGACCCGGCGCGTCGTGCGGCCAGGTGGAGGCGCTGGCGCGCGTCCGGGCGCGACGAGCAGGTCGCGCGGCACGGCGCTGATCTCGACCTCCTCATCGTCGAACGCGCTCTCCCGCTCGCTCGCGGGCGCGAGCGGCGCGATGGTGTCGTTGCCGGCGAGGTGCAGCACATCGATCACGCAGGGCGCCGTCGCACGCAACACGATCTGGGTCTGCGCGATCGCGATGACATCGCCCGGCCGCAGGTCGCGCGATTCGCGCAGGCGCTCGCCGTTCAGTCGCGCGGCGACCTCTGCAGCAGGTGTCACGCGCCAGAGTCCGTCGTCGACGTCGAGCGTGAGGGCGGCCACCGCTCCGACGTCCGGCACGACGAGATCAGAGCCGGGAGCACCCACCGTAAACGGCGCCGCAAGCTCACGCCGACCGAGCGGTTCGTGCACGCTCGCGCGTGCTGGGTGGATTGGCGACAGATCAGGCTGGGTGGCCACGAGTACGGCGCCTCAGATCGGCTCGACGCAAGTCACGGAGATCGTCTGCCCGGAAGCGCCGGGCGCAATCGTGATCTCGCGGCGAACGTCGCGGAAGCCTTCGCGGGTGCCCATTACCGTGTAGCGGCCCGGCTTGAGCTCGATCTCGCGGTGCAGGAAGGTCCCGAGCGTGCCGACGCGCTGAATCGTGATATCGGTCGCGTTGTCAGACTCGAACGCGACACGGACAGCCTCGTCGTACGCCGGCAGCAGCAACTCGATGCGCGCGACCTGCGAGCGGATCACCGGGCCCGAAGGAATCAAGGTGCGCGCGGCGTCAAGCAGTTGCTCCGTCTCGGCGCGCACGGCTTCCGTTGCGAGCCGATCGGGGCGGTCGATGACAAGCTGCAGGCGGCGCGCAAGCTCCGCGCGTGGCGCGGCGCGCGCTCGACCCGCCTGCGCGAACTGCAGCGACGGGTCGCGACCGAGCACTTCGTCGTAGATGGCGAGTGCGTCGGCCCAGCGCTCCGACGCCTCGAGAACCGCCGCACGCTCGCGAGCCACATCGCCGGCGCGCGCCTGTTCGGCTGCCGCGAGCTGCTCGAGCCCCTCCCGCGGCGCGCTCGCGCCCGGCTGCATTGCACTGGCACGCCCGAAATCACTGCGCGCCCGGCCAAGATCGCCGGCGCGCAGCGCATTGAACCCGCTGGCGAGCACACGTGCGTACTCGCTCGCGCCGAGGGCGCTGCGCGCCTGCAAGAGTCCGCCACGCGCCGCCTGATTGCCGCCGTCCGCGGCGAGCGCTTTCTCATAGAGCTCGATCGCTTCAGCGGTGCGTCCAGCCGATACGGCGTTGGCTGCCTCGGCGACGAGCGGCATTGCGATCTCGAGTGCCTGCGCGCGCTTCAGGCCGGCAGCCGCGGCGGCGTTGCGTGCATCGATGCGTTGTGCGAGCCCGAAGGCGCTGCGCGCACGTGCCGGTTCGCCGGCGGCGAGCGCGACAGCACCCAGCCTGAGCTGCTCGGCGAGCGCCGCGGGTGCCTGCGATTCGATTCCGGCGAGTCGCTTGCCGATGGCCCCGAAATCCGCAGTCGCCGCCGCGAGATCCCCATTGGCCGCGCGCGCAGCGGCCGCATCCGCCGCCTTCTTCACCGCCGCGAAGTCGGCAGCTCCCCACACGGCCGCCGCACGCCGCTCGATGGTTGCGAGCCGCTTCGCGATGCCCGCCTGCAGGGCCTCGAGCGCTGCGGCGGGATCCTCTGCCGGGGACTCACTGCCCCCCTTCGCAGCTGATAGCGCCTCCGGCCCCGGCATCCCCGGCGCCGGCACCTCGGGAGCGAGACGCGGCAACACGAAGAACACGAGGCCGATTGCGGCCGCCGCGAGTGCGATGCCGAACCACAGGCGCAGGTGACGACGCGGCTCCTGCTGCAAGAGCGGCGGCGGCGCAGGCGCGGGCGTGGGCGCCACGAAAATTTCATCTGCCGGGCCGGGTAGCTCGATCGCCACCGTGCCTTCGTCACCCGCGACTCCCTCACCTGCCGCGAGGCCCTCGTCGATGATCGGTGCTGTACTTGTCTGCGCCGGCGGCTCCGGCGCAGCAACAGCCGCTTCCGCGAGAATCGCGGACTCGATCGTCACGGTATCGTGCAGCGATGCATGCAGTTCGTCGATCACCGCACGCATCGCCGCGGGTCGCGCGTCGCGATTCTTCGCGAGCATGCGCATCACGAGTGCGACGAGCCGGGGGGGCGCAGGCCGCATGGGCTTCAGTTCCGCGACCGACTCCTCGAGCACGCGGCGCGCCTCGAAACGGGGATAAAAGGGCGGATAGCCCGAGAGCAGCTCATAGGCCAGCGTGCCAAGTCCGTAGATATCGTCCGACGGCGTGGGCGGCTCGCCGCGCAACGCCTGCGGGCTCGCGCAGAATGGCGAGCCATGGTCGGCGTACGGACTGCCGCCCGCAGTGGACGCGACGCCGAAATCCGCGATGAGGGTATGCCCCGCTTCATCGAGCAGCACGTTGCCGGGCTTCAGGTCGCGGTGCACGACACCGCGCCCATGCGCATGCTCGAGTGCCTGCGCAATCTCGATCAGCGCCGGCACGATGCGCGTGTAGGGCTCGCCGCGGAGCACACCGAGATCGCCGCCCGGCGCGAGCGCCATCGGCAGCACGAGCGTGCCATCGCAATTCTGCGGCTCGTAGAGCTTCAGGATGCCCGGATGCCCGAGTTCGTGCGCCACCGCATACTCGTGCTCGAGCACCGCCCAGGCGCCCGACGACTCCGGATCGCGCTTCAGGATCTTGAGCGCGACATCCTCGCGCCGCACGATGTCACGCGCGCGCCAGACTTCCGAATGCCCGCCGACGCCGATCTTTGCCATCAGCGTGAAGCGGCCGCAAAGGCGGTCGCCGCGTGCCAGGTTCGGCATGGGCGGGCACGTACTCACTCGGTACGGGACACCGACGCCGGTGTCGGGGCGGAACCGGTTGCGACAGGCCTGGCGGTATCGATGCCGCCCGTCTCCTCGATATGGATCTGCCGCAGCAGCTCACGCCACTCGCGATACTGCTCCTCGACGGTCCCCGTGAGCTTCAGGGTGCGGCCTTCAACCTCAACGACCTGCGGCGTGACTTCCGCACGGAAGGTGTCGGCGAGTTCCTTGAGTGCCTCGGCGTGCACCTTGGCCTCGGAGTATTTCCTGATGCCCGACATGACACCCGCGACACCACCGACAGCTCCGGCCGTGCGCGCCGCGCTCTGCACGTTGCGGCAAGTGTAGTCGCCCGACGCGCACTGGTCGGGGACAAGCACACTCGCGAGCACCGCGGCCGCACCGAGCACGGTGCGGGTCCGGGCCGAGGCACGCGCGCGATCTTCCTTTTCGATCTCCTGCTGGCTCACGCGCCGGAAATTGCCGTAGGAACTCTCCACCTTGTCGGAGAAGTTCGCGTAGTAGCTGTCGACCGTGTCGATCACCGCGAGATCACGCTCGCGGATGCGCGCGATGCGCGTCATGACCGGATCACCCTCTGCGGGCAGACGCACGACGTTCGTCATCCCCTGCGGGTCGGTCGCGAGGTATCCCTTGACGGCCTCCGGCGCAAAATCGTTCGCGAAGCGCAGCCCTGTCACCCGGTGAATGTCGCGCCGGTCGGTCGCGGCAAGTGCCTGGCGCGCCGCGAGCATGTCGTTCGCGATTTCCGAGTAAACATTCTGGAAGGGATCCCGCACTTGCAGCGCAGCCTCGGTCTTGTAAGAGCCGAGATCGGCCTCACCTGAATACTCCTTGTCCTTGATCCAGACCCTGCCCATGGAATCGGCCACGTTGATCCGCAGCACGAGCCGCGCGCCTGTCGAGCTGAGGATCGTGCCATCGACGGTCACGTCGACGATGGCCTTTTCAGGCACCACGCGCACGGCGCCCCATTGTCCCGACGACTCGAGTGTCGCGCGCAGCAGGCCGGGCATGTAGCCCGCTTCGGCGCTGCGCACCTCGGGGAAGATGCGCTTCTTCGCCAGCGCCTCCTCGTCATCCTTGATCGACGCCGGAATATTGGTGTCGAAGACGTGCACGCCGACATCCAGCAACTCCGCTTCGGGAATCTGCGTCGTCGCCTGGATCGGGTTCACCTTCGGCAGCGGCAGCGTCTCGCTCGTGACGCAGGAGACGAGTGCCACCACGAGCGGCGCAAGCAGCGCCGCGCGAAAGAAGGCCTGGTTTGCGCGCATCGACCTGCTCATCCGCCTCGCACGCTCCTCTTGTATTC
>Ga0073904_10004373_pt1 | contig 10512 bp, 6 predicted proteins | sample KloWWTrecipitate_FD_66668 | JGI IMG/M metagenome (GOLD analysis project Ga0073904, IMG submission 66668) | Active sludge microbial communities from Klosterneuburg, Austria, studying microevolution and ecology of nitrifiers - Klosterneuburg... | ecosystem: Engineered > WWTP > Aerobic digester >... | reverse complement strand
GAAGTCGTTAAGGTCTTCGTAGATTTGAGACTTAGGTGTTCTTCTGTTAAGACCTTTTTCAATAGGTAATAACATCTTAGCAACTTTAAACATTTTTTCTGGGTCAGAGCTATCTAATTCTTCTAAAGCTGCTCCAGCTTTGTTTCTAAGTTTAGTGATCTCTACTTTAGAATCAGCTACCTCATTATCTTGGTGTAAGTAGAATTTGTAAGGAAACGGGCGATTTGTTTTTTTAGCTGCCTCAAAAGAAGAAGCTACTCCTGAATAACCACCACCTAAAATACCATAGTATAATAAAAGGTCGTTTTCATTAGTTAAATCTAATTCAATAACTGGTCTACGTATCTCTATGAAATGTTCTCTCCAGAAATCTTCGTTAGTAGCATCTAGTGTGCCACTACCAAAGTTAGACTCAAGAACTTTTAGCACACTTTTTATTTCTGCTATTTTTTGTTCTCTAACATCATCGTCTTCTATGTTTTTAATAGAATCCGCCTCTACGTTTAAGCCTGTAAAGTAAACTTTTTTGTTACCTACTTTTCTGTACCCCAGCCACTCTTTGTGACCACCCACTCCGTTTTCTCCAGAGAAGATAGACATATTGTACTTTTCCATACCCATGTTTGGGATTTCTGGGTCGCAATATTGTCTGATAGATACCTTTTTTTGTAAGTCAAGTTTTGGCTTACTTTCATTGTTTTTTGTTTTGGTTATTGTTGTCATTTTTGGTTTGTTTGTTTAGTTGCGGAGACGGGAGTCGAACCCGTAATCTTCTGATAATGAGTCAGCTATGAAACCATTTCACCACCCCGCGATATAAGTTTATCCTAATCTGTACAGTTTAGCAACTGTAGCAGAAGAAAATACAAGTCGGAATATACCAATAGCGTTAGCTACTGAAACCGTTAGAGTTGCTCCACCAGTAACAACTGGAGTAGCCGCAGTTATACCAGAGCCTACTGCAACTGTTACAGTATTAGCTCCAGCAGTATTGTCTACATAAAAGTCAAAAGTTGTTCCAGCAACAGCTCCAATAGCAGTACCAATATCGGTAGCAGTTGGTAGTGTGGCAGTCACAGCAGCAGCAGAAGTAGAAGTAATATAGCCTTTTATTAAGTTAGCAGCAGATATTGTAGCTGTAGCATTTACAGCAACTGTTGTGTGCTTTTTAATTAAAGTATTGCTTATAGTAATTCCTCCGCCAGCTACTTTTTCTGACAATGTTTGTACTGTTTGTATACCATCCTCAAGGTCTGTTACTCGTGAGGCAAGGGCATTTAAGTGCCCGAACCTCACTAGTCCCATATCTTGTTTCCTTTTTACAAAGGGGTCTGGTAAGCGTTGTTTATAACCTCCCATTTATTATAGTGAAAAACCTGTGATAGGATTTTTGATAACGAATTTTAAAATTTTGGTTGGGTCTTGCACCCAGATAGCAGGATAGTTCATTTCAAACTTAACTTTGTAACCAGAGAAGTCTCCAGTAGAAGCAAAACCTGATCTTTGACCGTAGTAGTCAAAAGAACCATTTTGGTGATACCATCTTACGTCAGAAACAGCAACGTCTTTGTTTGGAGCCCATTTAAGAAGTTTGATGTTATCGCTACCTTGCTCGTAGTTGTAATCAAAAATTACAAAGCTATAAGAGCTAGAAGGATAACCTTCGATAAGTGGATTCTCAATGTCGTTGTTGTTAACACTGTCAAATGCAGGGTTGTAAACAAACTCTAAGTTAGCTAAGAAAGGAATTTTTAGTTTTGAATAACTAACACCCCATTCTAAGTTCATTCGATCTCCTGTTAATGCTCCAACATCAGTAGCGTTAAGAATCATACCAGCACCAGCAACTTCTTTTTGGATTGCGTTGTTGATAAGTTTCATACCAGCTTTACCTGTTTGAATCATCAAAGTACGTGAAGAATCTGGGCCGTCAAAGTTTACTTTACCGTTGAAGAAGTTAAAGATCTCATTTTCAAACATGCTGAAATTGAAAGACTCTAATGTGTAAACAACTTTGTAACCGTTGTCTAATTGTTTCCATAAACCAACTGGCATGTAGGTATCTACTGGGCCCATGTTGTTACGAATCCATCCACCTTTACCCCACATAAGTTGGTTCTCAACATCATTAAGAACAGCAGAAACGTGTAACGCATCTAGTTTACGTAACCAAGCATAAGATAATTTACCATCTTCGGCCAAACCTTTCATGTAAGATTTACCTTTTAACTTGATGATGTCGTCAATTTTTTGTACGTTAGGATCTAAGTTAGGGTCAGAGATATTATAAATTTCTACGATGTCCTGTGGCATACCCATTACGGCAGCTTTATCAGAAACAGAGTAAGAAGAGTTAGCACGAGCTGTACCAACGTGGTTATAAAATTCTCTGTATCCACCAGCCTCAAATTTTCTTTCAGCAAACATGGTAGAGTGTTCATCTCTAACAGTACCTGTACAGATAATGAAGGTAGAAGCTTTCAGATATTTTCTATCTAACGACTGGCCATTCTTGTTGTTAAGTAATTTAACAGTGTAGATGTAACCATTGTTAGCTGGCAAAATTGGATCTTCTGTAACAACAAACTCTAAACCATTGTATTTATCATAGGTTAAGATAGAGCTATGGCCAAAGAAGTTATCATTCAACTTAATTTGGAAAGTCTTACCATCTGCTCCAATGTTTGTAATGTCAGAAGGAATAATGTCTTCTACAATGTAAGGGTGTGTGCTTTGTACAGGAACTTTCCAAGTGTATTTTTGGTTCTCTGTATAAATAGTGTTATGTCCACCGAAGCTAGACATAGTGTACAATGGGGCTTCTTTCTTTTGTTTTTGTGCCCAAAGGTCGATAATCCCCATATCATCAGCAGACTCGCTACTCATATTAAGTAAATGCGCTGCGTCAAAAGATGAAGGTAGTGAAGGGATTTTTATGTCTCGCATAAAAATACCATTGTTTAATGATGGTGTACTCATTTGTTTAGTTATTTATTTTTCTGTGTTTATTTCTTTCTTAATATACTGTTTGGCCTTTTAACAACCAATTTCTTTACCTCTAATTTATTATCTTGGAGGTCTTCCTCTCTTGAGGCTTGTTTCATTGTTGGGGTATTTGCTCTAAGTTTTCTTTCTTTATCAGCAACTACTTCCATTTTAACTTGCTCTTTAATCTTTTCTCTATATGCTTTTGGGTCTTTAGCAAAAAGAGTTAACTCCGCTAAGGTCTCATAGTCTGGAGCATCCCAAGTTATTTTTTCTAGGAACTTACCTAATAGATTCATAGGTTGTCCTGTGTAAGAGGATACGTAGGAATTTTCTGTTAGTCCTTTGTAAATAGTTAATTTCTCTTCTTTAGATAAAGCAATGCCATTTATTGTATCGGCTTTTACAGCTTTCTCAACTCCTGCAAAAAAGCTATCAGCTAATTCTTTCTGATACTTTCTTGTTTCTGCTTCCTCTTCTAATTTTAGTTTTATTTCAGCCTCCGCTAATTTTTCTATTTTAGGTTGGAATATCTTTGCTTTTTTAGTAAGTAAATCTGTATCTTCCCACTCTTCGATCTGGTCTTGTATTTCTTCTGGTGTGCCGTAATTAGTTTTTTCTAAGTACTCTCTAACAACACCTTTTGGATCATTGTCTGGATCTAGGCTCTTAGCTTCCTCTACTTTGCTAAGTACTTTAAATAAGCTCTTAACATCAGTACCACCATTTTTTATATAGTCTACTGCATATTGAAATTCGGCTGGCAGTTTGGAAAATTCTTTTTCAAATTCTTCTTCAAGGACTTGTCTCTTCCACTCTTCTCTATTAGCTTTAACTACATCTAAAACATCATCATAAGTTTTTACCTTAAATTCGTCTTCGTCAAATCCTAATAACACACCCTCTTCAATTAGTTTATTGATATAGGTGATGTCGTCAGTTTTAGTTTCTTTGTTTGTAGTTTTTTTCTTATCCCCAGAAAAGAAGTCCATAGCATCAAGTTTTTCAGGAGAATCTCCTGCACCATCTTCTACTTCCTCTTCTTTTTCTAAGTCTAGGATACTGAAATCCTCTTTGTGCGTTTTTAGCACATTGTTTTCGACCCCTTCTGGTTCGGGCGCTTTCAACAAGTCTCCGTCTCCTGCGAGGGTTGCCTCGAAGAAGTGTTCCACGAAGGACTCATCTACAGTTTTTAAATTGGCTTTTTGCATTTTGTTGTTGGTTGTTTAATTAAAAATAATAAAAAAAAGTAATTTATTTATCGTTTGTTTTTTTATATGTTTGAAAAAGGTGAGTATATAACTACTATATTATTTCTTCTGATTTGCTTTTTTCTTAGCCTCTATCTCACTTTTTGATGTGTTGATACGGGCTATGTCTATTTGTTTGTTTGCAATTCTCTCTCTAGATACTCGGTCTCTCTCCCCAGAAATATACTTACGTAATTCATTGTCTGATTGGTTATTTGCCTTTTGTTTCTCTAGTTGTAGCTTTGCCTCAAACTGGCTTATAGAAGCGTTAAACTTATCTACCTCTAAAACGTCAGGTATCTTGTTAGCATCTAAGTCAGACTCGTTAGCAAATCCCATAGCTCCTACAACTTTCTCAGCGTAAGAAGCTTCTCTATCTTTTGCTTTCTCAGAAGCAACAAACTCTCTGTCAGATTCTTTTTCAGCTTTTTGAGCTTCTAGTTGTTTATCTAACATCTCTTGTTCGTGTTGTCTCTTTTGTTGTTCTTGTTCTTGGAATTTTTGAACAGATACTTGAGCAGACTCCAATACTTGAGATGGGGTATCCATAGCAACTATTTTTAATAAGTCATAGATTGTTGCCCCTGTAGTATTGTTTTCTATAGCCAAGCTCTTCATAGAGTCTAAAATTACTTTGGTGTAAGGTCTAAAGTTTGTATAAACTTGTATATCTCTGGGAAGTAATTTATACCCCTCTATCTCAAACATTATGTTCTCCCCTTCTTCAGTAGTGTACTGAAGGGAGTTAGTTGCATTGTTTGAGTGATAAAATTGTGCTGCCTCAATCATGGCTTCCCTAACTCTAGGCATAAGAAAGTTAGAGTGATTTACAAAAATATGTTCTGTTTGTGTGTAAGAGTTTTTAACAGCGTTATCTACACCTGTAGCCGACTCTGAAGCAGACACGTCACCAAGTCTTTGTGGTGTAATACCAATAGCAGCAAAAGCTTCTTGCTTGGCCCACTCTCCTATTTTTAGTCTGGATACAAATCTATTAGTTTGCTCCATGTTTAATTGTTGGAAATGGGAGAAAGAGTTTCTTCCTTCTAAGTGTTCTGTTGAAGTATCCAATGGTAACATTTGGAAGTTCTTCATAGCCACATAAGCTTTGCCTAAGTTGTTTTTACCCCAATCTTCGCCCATAGAAGACTTAGGTAAAAAGTTTTGATCTAACAAGATAACTGTACCTATCTCATCAATAAGCATATCTTTGTTTTGATTGTTTACCAAATTGTATATAATTTGATAAGGCTTCATTAAATCTATAAATGAGAAAGGTCTGTTTAACCTCACGTCTGTACAGGTAATCCCTTCTACTGGTAATCTATTGCCCCAAAGGTTTCCTTCAGATTTGAATTGAAACTTAATTGGTTCTACACCTAAGTATAGTGCATTTAGCCCAGAGTTATTATTTGTCTGGTTAGTGTGGGTTAACATGTTTATTTTAGTCCCTCCGTAAACTTGGTTTATCCAAAACCATTCTACGTGTTCCCCAAACATTAATGTTTCCGCTTTCTTTTCTTTTATGTAAGAAGTATCATATACTGGATGGTTTGTAACTATAAAGTCTTCTGTTACAATATCCATTTTAACTTCGCCAAACTCATCTATGCTTGTAAGTTTTCCTACTTGTTGTTGTGTTTTAAAGTACACTTGCGTTACCCTTACCATATTCTTTTGGAATGGGTCTAGTGGGTTGCCGCTATTTATCCATTGGAAGAAAGATTGGTCTGAGCCTGGTGCATCTGAAAACGCACCACTCGCTAACAACTTATGTAAGTGTATTGAGTTGGGGGCTTGGTCATTTGGCCCTTTACTTGTGTCATAGTAATCAGATGGAGATGATCCAGCCTGTTGTGGGAGCATCGCATCTGTGTAAAGTTTTTCCAAACTCTTTATTTGCTCGCCTGTCATTTTATAGCCAAAGGCATCAATAACATCTGGGATAGTCAACATTACACATCTACCTACACAATCTCCTTTTGAAACGTATTTTTCTGTTGGGGACTTGTGTGCAAAAGTTGTGCGAGGCTCCCACACCTCTACGTTGTAGTCTGTGTCTCTCAGGTCTATGTGCCAATACTCTGAGTCAGTCGCTAAGTAATCATAGAAAGCTGTGTTCTCAAGTTCAAACATTTTGAACCTTTCCTCATCAATTTTAAGTTGATGTTGTGCCCATTGCTCTACTGTAGTTCTGTAGTTTTTCTTAAAGATTGTTTCTACTTCTGGTAGAGATTTTACTTGAGTGCTTATGTCCTCCTCTATCTTAGCTAATTCCTCTTCATCTTTTATTTTATACCCAGAGTTAAACAACTCCATATATAACTTTTCTTTTGCTTTTTGTAAAGCGTATTCCTCTACTTTTTTGTACTTGGCCTCAAGCTTCTCATTTTTTGTAAATGGGTCTACAGCCTCTACAGATAACTTGTTTGTTCTTTTTGAGAACTCCCCCATTAACGTATTTACCACATTTGTGATAATTGGGAAGTTATCTAATGACATAGTATCTACTGAACTCTCCTCTGTTAACAAAGAAGACAGAATATTGCCATAGGGGTTTTCTTGGTCTTTTACATAATCGGTCTTATCAATTACCCCTCTAGCAAGTTTGTAATTTTTTATTATTCTTTCTTGCTTTAGTTTTAATTGTCTTAACCCAAGATGTTCATACCAATCCATACAACGTCTTTTCCAAGCTTCGTCTTTTTGGTCTTTCCTAAGCATCTGTATAGGTTGCACCAACCCAACAGTAAATTTATTCTCTGTAGTCTTACCTTTGTGCAGGTCGTATGAGGAAAGTATTTCCATTTTATGTCAAAGTGTTATATACTGTAATATAATGAATATTATTTTAGATTCCTATAAGGACTTCGTTTTATAGTCATGCTAGGGTTTGTATTTGAGCGTCCACCAACATTTTTAAAAATTGTTCTTTCCACCTTATAAAGATTCTTATCTACTACTACCGCAGTCCTTTCATCTGTCTTGCTTACAAGCCCATTCATCTGTCTTGATTTAGCTAAACATAAGACAAGGCCAAGAGTAACAACTTGGTCATAGTTACCTTTAGTGTCTGTAAAAGATAGTAGTTCTTTTATTAGTCTTTTATCTGGGATCTTCTCCACCCCATAGGTTTTCTTAATCTCTTCTCCGTTGGGCAGGGTTTCACAGTCTAAGATTTCTTTTATGTATTCTAAAATCTTATTTATATAGTGTGTCCACATAGTTGTCTCTGTCCTAACTCCGTACCCTTGATGGCTACCTTTATTTACATCCAACTCTTTTAAGAATGGTAAATCCTCTTTTGTTGCTAAGTGTTTTTGTTTGTGGTGTCTAATCATATATTTGATGAAACTGTCCACGTTATTTTCAACAACCGCAAAGGCATTGTAATACTCTATTAAAAGAGAGGCCATCTCATTAGTTTTCTTAGCAGTTTCTTTTCTACCTATGTAAGAAGCTACTATCCTATCCCCCTCTACTTTTACTTTATCAACTCCGTCCGTATCAGTGTACTTTACTTCTATTAAGTTTTTATATATTACAATAGAAAATAAGGATTCGGAAGTACTGGTCATATCCACAGATATTGGATCGACTGCTGCAAAATACGCCCCGAAAGGTGGGTTTGGTTTTGGCTGTTCCCATATTTTTATACACCCGTAAGGTATCACATCTTTCTTTGGCCTGTATGGGAATTTAGTTATTTCTGGGTAAGTCGCTTTTTTAAGACAAACTTTACCGTTACCGTCCCTTTCTATGTCATGTAAAGTGTATGGGTAATCCCCTCTGTCAATTCTATACTCTTGTCTGGCCAATAGTTTTTGTGGGAATATAGATTCCTTTCTGTAGTCAAAAGCTTCTTTAATAGATAAAGGTCTTTGTGAACAGTAATATCTATAATCTTCTGGAGAAGCTTTCTCAGCACTCTTTCTCTCATTAGAGATTAGCTGCATAGCTCTACCTCTGTCAGTGTTGCCCCACTCATCGTAGCATTTAATGATTTCCCCTGAATCTAAATCACTTGTAACGTAGTTCCACCACTCAGGAGCAAAGAACCCGACAACTGCACCAAACTCTGCATCATCATCTATGTTGTTAGGGCAAGTTAAGAAGTTGTTCTCTTCTGGGTATAGAATATATTTTTTTAATGGTTCGCATTTGTCCAACTCACCCACAGCACCAGAGTATATAATAAGTCCTGTTACCACACCACCTAATGCAACGTTGGAAGTAACGAACCCGTGTGTCTTATCTAAAGTCGGGTTTTTACCAGACTCTTCCCCGAACAAAACAGAGATACTACCCCCAACACCACGAGAGGCATCAAGCTTGGTTGTAAATCCTTTTATTACGGATAAGTTACCTACTGTACTACCGTCATTGTTTTTTCTTTTTATTTGCCAGTCCAGCACCCTATTAGGGTCAAATCCTCTAGGCCAGCCTGTGTGTTGATTTAAGTGTTGCTTATAGTTCTCCATAAGCCCCCAGGAGTCAATTACAGCGGCCTCATCAAACGCAAATACTTTATTGATAGCACTATCACCAAACCATGCAGATAGTAGCACTATGGACATGTTTTTAAGTGTGTACCCACTTTGACGTTTTTTTAATACTCCTCCGTATTTCCCAAAAAGGATACAACGAAGTATGTACAAGAAATAGTGGTAATCTCCATCGTATATCTGTGGGAGTCTTAGGCCTTTCTCTACCTTATCTAAGATAGGGCAGTAGTTGATGTACCAATACATCATCCCTGGCAATATTAGTTCAAAGTCTTCAGAAGGTTTTATGTATATTACTATACCATCCATTCTGCACTTTTCTTTTTCAGCGTTCCAGTGCGCCCTAAAGTCTAAAGAGTTTTTAGGGTATTTTGGGTACCTGCCCAGAGACTTAAACATAAGACCTTGCTCATTCCAATACCCATTAGTGTATTTTAACCCATACTCGGACGGATATTTTACAAAGCTTGTAACATAATCTCTGTAAATTTTCTTAGTTTCAAATGGAGTTTTAGTCCATTGTTTTGTATCTAAGTTATATGTAGGTGCTTCATAATACATTGACTATCTGAGTCTTACTCATCGTATGCTTTTTCTCCGCCACCACGAAGATTGTTTTTAGTCTCGTCTTCGTACAACTTCTCAAGTTTTTTAAACTCTTCCATAATCTTTCCTACTTTAGATAGTGAGGAAACTATGGTTGCGAAGTTGCCATGTAGCCCAGACTGTATGTCTTCAGTAGCTAAGTATGTACCTAGTTTCTCTAAACCTATCTTTGCATTTAAGTAAAAGTTTCTGGTAGGTGTTAGTTGTAAAATGTTTAATTTTTTTTCTGCCGCTATCATAACAGGATCTTCTAGAGTATAGCCCCCAGCAAAATCTTGTAGTAGCACTTGCTCTTTATCGTAGTCTGGCAAATGTGAGTATGCAGCAGACGGGCAAGTTTTATAGTATAAATAACAGAGCGCTGGTATAGGGTCTTTGTACTCCCTCATAACAGCTTTTAGTTCTGGTATTGTATGGCAATTTATGTTTGGTACGACTTTATCGTTTTCTATGTCAAATATTGAAATCATAATTTCTTATTTTTAATGTGTGTTACTATCGCAAATATTTCTTTTTGTAAGTTTGGTACTTCGTAGTCTTTATGCCCATGAGGTTCTTGAGCGTCTTTCTCAAACAATACGTGCCTAAGTATTAGCTTACCAATGCCCAGTGTTGGGTTGTGCCTTTGTATCATGTACGCATAGAAATTTAATTGTAGGGCATACTTCCAATAGTCTGTGTTATCTAAGTGTCCGCAAGGTGCAAGCATCTTTTCAGACATACCGAACCTATTCTTCCACCCTTCAATCTCCATCTTTTTGTTAGTCTTGTAATCAATGATATTGATATTGTTATCATATATTTCAGCCCTATCTACTTGACCTGCTACTTTAATGCTGTTAAGCCATACTAATAATTCTGGGTAAACCCCTTCTTTTAGTTTTTGCTCTTGGCCTAACTTCACACCATCCACTATACATGGAGCTACTACCTCTAGTGATACCATTTTATCAGCAGAGAATACGGCAGCAAAAGGTAAAGATAAATCTTCTCTTTCTCTGGATGCGTGAAACTTTGTCCCTCTATGCAAAGAAATGTCTTTCTCGTGTTGCCACATTTGCTTTACTTCCTCAACTGGGATGTTATTCTTTTTAGCGTAAGCCGCTGCAATTTTATCCCAATCCTTTTTGGGTTGTAATAAGGAAAGAATACCAGTTACACTTCTA
>Ga0073904_10004372_pt1 | contig 10512 bp, 9 predicted proteins | sample KloWWTrecipitate_FD_66668 | JGI IMG/M metagenome (GOLD analysis project Ga0073904, IMG submission 66668) | Active sludge microbial communities from Klosterneuburg, Austria, studying microevolution and ecology of nitrifiers - Klosterneuburg... | ecosystem: Engineered > WWTP > Aerobic digester >... | reverse complement strand
TCAGATTCCAGAAGATCCGCTTGATAGGACCCTGAATGTCCGAGGGAATCGAGTCCTCGTCAGCGTAGTTCCCTTCCTCCTGCCAACCCTTATATCTCTGCCACTGCGCCAGAATCTGTTCAAGGGAGAGCAAGTCGCCGTGGCGCTGAACAATCCAGCCTTCACCTCCATCATGCAGTCGAACCGATTCCTTGAAATCATCGGGAAGCGACACTCCAATCGCCTTCTCAAAACCAGCAATCGCCTGGTCAGAAGCCCCGGGATTGAGCTGGAAAGGAAGGCCGGGCGCATGCTCTGCCATCCACGTGGCAATCCGAGCCCATGACTCTCCGATGCTCTGGCTTGGTGAAACTTTGATCGTCGCAGGGTCGAATTTGAGGAAATGTCTGCGAATCGATTCCTCGCGCCGCCGCGATTCTTTGAAACGGCATTTTTCATCCTGGAACAGCCCTGACAATGGGTCGCATGCACGATCACAGGTCTTCACACTACTTGACCGTGGCTTATCTCTTTCGTTCGCAATCCGGAGTCCATAAATCCACCACCATGGCAATTCGACGTTTTCTTCGACGAGCTGTGTCACGCTCCGGTCGAGCCCTTCTGCCGTGAGAGAAAGGATGACCCCGTCGATGTCGGGCAGCAATGATTCGGCCGCCTGTGGGGCGTACTTCACATAGACGTGGTACTTTATCTCATGATCGCCCCATTCGGGGTGAGCCTCTTTGATCTTTCCAATGACCAATGTCGCCTCAAACTCGGGGACATCCGTTTGAAAAAACCAACGTTGCCCGGTTTGGTATTGCGTTGTTTCGCCCATTTCAAATCCTCGCGTTTCTTTTTCAGACAGGACGTGGTCCCTATTTCCATCTCGAACAGCCTTCTCTCATTCACACAATTACCATTTGGATTCTGACATTTCAATCGACGAGCTTCCAGACAAGAACGATTCCGTCACCCAAGTAGGGGCGCATAAGGGGACATTCTACTTATCCGCGAGTTTTGGTCTGCCACGCGGGCGGTGGGAAGATTCGAGGCCGAGCTCCGCTGCCGTTTTCGTTTGCCAGCGAGCATCACCGAACGGTGTACCCCGAGCAAGGCTGTGTCGCAGCGACTTGAGTTCGGCTTCTGTTTCCACACCGTTGACATACCGGGTCCACTGAGCGGGCTTCAGAATCGGTCCGTCGCACAGCAATCCCTCGGGACCGCTCCGAGCGGTTGGTTTCAGGCTGGACCACTCCCAATTCTGGCTTCGTTCAACCATGTTCGCCCGCAGCGGGTTGCGTTCGACATAACGCAGGACTGTCAGATAGTGCTCGTCCGACTGAACTGGAAAAGCCTTGAAGCGCCCCTGCCAGACATGCCCGCTGCCTTTGTAATGCCGATGATAACGCCGAACATGTGACGTCATCAGCCATTGCATCCAGCGACTCAGATCTCCATCCTCATGCGGCCATAACAGCAGGTGAAAATGGTTTGTCATCAGACAAAACCCGGTCAGCCGCATCGGCACTTTCTCGTGAGCCTCCCGCATCAGCTTCACAAACGCGGCGAAGTCGTCATCCTTGTGAAAGACGTCACTGCGGCCATTGCCCCGGTTCAGGACATGGTAAACAAAACCACCTCGTGATGCTCGGGATGTTCTTGGCACCAACAAAGATTAACCGCAACCACAACCTGTGTAAAGTAGAATGTCCCCTTTTGTGCTCCCTCAGATACGTCTTCTCCGCCGGCGCCATCGCATCGAGGTACGTTTTGTCATTATTCACCGACGCCGTTTCGTAAGCCTCCCGTGCGTCGGTCACCGCCGAGACTTCCGCCACGTTCGCCGTACCGATCGAATCGGCCGCGGTGGTCAACGCCGACTGACTCGCGGTGGCACTCGCTGTTTCCGCCGCCGCCATTGCATTTGTCCGCGTCGTGGCAATGGAATTCGCGGTCGCGATCGACTTGCCGCGTTCCCTCCCGATCAACTCAGCCGCGACCGAACGCGTTCCTGCAATTCGGCCAGTATCGTTTGCAGTTCGCTGATCGGCTCATCAGATAGCTCCTGAGTGCCAGATACGGCATCACCCAGAATCTGCTGGAGCGATTGAATCGTTCCAATCACGATCACCGTGCCCTCTTCACGGCCTTCTTCAATCCCCTGCTTTCGAGCACTCGACAGCATCCAATCGTAGTCTCGCTGAGCTTTCTCGCGTTGATCGTGCATTGCTTTGTCCTCTGTCTTTGATGAGATTGTTTCGAGGCAACCGATTGCCTGCTGAAATGCCAGATTGGGAAACAACGACCGCAGGTCTTCGGCCGTGTAATTGTGGGCGCTCAGAATCAGCCAGGACCACTGTGCCAACGGGGCGGCGGTGGCAATAGTGGCTTCATCGAACTGAAACTTTCCCAATTCTACCGTATGAACCTCGATCGCTCTATCCAATTTTCGACCACTTTCCGCATCCATCATCTGAAATCAATGATGCGACTGGTCCGAATCCCGGAAGAGATTCCCGGTCAGCAGGCAGATCGAAATCGTCGTGTTCAACTGAGTATAATCGTCCCCTGCAGACAACTGATCGGTATACATTTCACTTGCATAGAAGATTAAACGCTGCAGCAGGCCCGGATGAATGGAGATCTGCATTTCAATGTTGAAAATGCGGCCCGCAGAATCCTTCGCCTTCACATCCAGAACCACCAGCTTGGCGGTCTCAAATTCCTGCTAGCTGAACGGATTCAGAAAGGTCACTTCCGTAATCGGACGCGGCAGATCCAGAATCGCATTCAAGAGCCCGATCAGGGCGACTGAGTTCTCCGGACTGCCAAAGATCTTCTTGAAGACAAAATCCACATACGCCTTGATTCCCAGGGGCATCATTTCGGAACTCCGCACAAAATCAGCTCGTTCTTTTCAAACCAGGACCGATTGTAGCGGCAACGCAATTGTCCCTGTAGTCTTCAAATCAAAACGATCACGGGGCCACGGCTTGCGATGGGAGTCGTCTCGCCTCGTGACGTCATCCCGCGCGAACTGAAACGTGTGGCGAACACAGCGATTCACAGGGTGAAACGGCTGAATCTGATCGTCTGCGAAGATCCAGGTCCGATTCATTCGTGGGATGACTGTCCCTCCGGGAAAACGCAATGCACTTGAGATCAACGTCCTAAACAACCCAAATTCATTCTTCAAGTGCATGGCAGTTGTCCCTGCACTTGTCCCCCTGATCAAGTTGATGAACGGGGCATCAGTAAACCGCGTCCCATTATGTTCGACATGGGCAGGTCAGGACTGGGTAGATGTTATCAATCGATTCGAACGCATGGAGATGTTCCTGGCACCGTTTGGCGTTCGCGTTAATACCCGGGCTTCAATGCGCTCCAACACCGGCGACGGTGTCACTCCTTATCCTGTCACATCGTCAATGTCTTCCAATCGTAACTGAAGCGAAAACTGCGGTGGCGGGACCCATGGTGGATATCTGTCACCGTGCTCGATGATTTCTGGCGGAAACGCAACCATGAGTTAGGAAAATAAATTTTCGTTTGGGAATGGAATCCTGAATGTCGCGACTCGCTTTGGAAGAATCGTCTGTTCAAGAATTGACGCTCGATCGTGAGGATCGTCTCTGTCCGGGGTGCGGGCAACGGATGCACATTCGCTCTCGTCGATCCCGGAGCATTCTCACTCTGGAAGGGCCGGTCAGCTTGAGTATCGGACTTGTGAAGTGTTGCGATCAGCAGTGTCACCACGACAAACTTTACAGCCCCGAACAAGAAGCGAGACTCGCCATGCCGCGATGGGGAATCGGTTGGGATGTCTTTTGCTGGATCGGACAGCGAAGGTTCTCACGGCACTGGTCCGTGCCGACGAGGCATGGCACACTTCGACACGATCGTCAAAGTCTTCGCCGCCTTTAACAAAATGACTTGTGGGGTATAAAAAGGGCTTCCAGCCTGTCAGTTTACAGAAGACAGGCTGGAAGCCTGTCCTGCTTATTTCTCGATCGATCCTAATCGGCCTGCCGCAGGTCGAGTATCGCCGACACGCATTCTCGGGATTCAGGACGGTTTTGCGGCTTGTTTCGCTTGAAAACCCAGAGTTTGTCAGGTTGCCGCTGAAGGAGGATCAAATGGGGGACTGCACCGAAATAGCGACCTTTGCGGATCGAGCAGATTCACATGCGGAAAATTGAACTCTCTGTGTTCCTTCGGAAGTGTCTGATTGCAACTTATCACTTGCACCGTAGAATCGCCGCTCATCACTCGTAATTAACACATTCGTCGGCATGGCGGTGAACATTGGAAATCGCGGCAATCGCAAATTTACTCGCACAAGCCATTGGCGGACTGGGGATCTTCCTGCTGGGCATGAAGCACATGTCGGACGGGATGCAGGCCGTGGCCGGATCCAGTCTGAGACGCATGATTAGTCTTGTTACTGGGAACCGCCTGCGGGCGACCATTGTTGGAACGGTGGTGACGTGCATTGTGCAGTCCAGTTCCGTCACGACGGTCATGGTTGTCGGATTTGTGAACAGTGGTGTCATGCAATTGACCCAGGCTGTCGGCGTGATCATGGGCGCCAACATTGGCACGACAATTACCGGCTGGATTCTGGCACTGAGTATCGACAAATACGGCCTGCCCTTGCTGGGAGTGTCCGCCATTGTCTATCTTTTTTCCCGTGGCGACGGATTCCGATACTGGGCGCTCACCATCATGGGAATTGGAATGGTGTTCTTTGGGCTGGAGATCATGAAGAACTCCTGCGCCATCATCAAACAGCTTCCGGCCTTTGAATCGTGGTTGAAAGCGTTTGAGGCCCGCACGTATTTTGGCGTGCTAAAATGCGCATTGGTTGGCTGTATTCTCACTATGGCTGTGCAATCTTCATCAGCGATGCTGGGGATTACGATATCTCTGGCATCGCAGGGGATCATTGAATATGAGACAGCCGCCGCACTCGTGCTCGGTGAGAACATGGGGACAACGATTACGGCTTTGCTGGCCTCGCTGGGGACGACCACCAACGCGCGACGCGCTGCGTACTTTCATGTGTTGTTTAATGTGGTCGGCGTCATTTGGATTACCGCAATTTTCCCGTGGTACATGAGTGCGATTGACTGGATGCTGGGTGTCGATCCAGGAGCGGCGGTCCTCGTGGGCGGCAAGGAAACATTTCCCCACGCCACGGCTGCAATAGCCGCAGTGCATACGGTCTTCAATGTAACCAACACGATCGTCTTCTTCCCGATTCTTCCACTGTGCGTTCGTTTTCTTGTCTGGGCCGTTCCCGGCAGGGCATTCAAAGAAAAGCCAAAACTGACAGATCTCGATATTCGAATGCTGGAAACACCTTCAATGGCCATTGAGCAGTCTTTCAAGGAACTGCAGAAAATGGGTGAGGGCTGCATGAAGATGCTGGATTGGGTGAAAGAATTGCGAGGGCAGGACGAGCCCGATCAGGTTCTGTCCAATCGTTTGAAAAATCGCGAACAGCTACTTGATACCGTTCAGGATGAAGTTTCCGAATACATTACAAATCTGTTGTCTGGAAACATTCCGCACGCTGTTGCCAATGAAGCTCGACGACAGTTACGAATCGCCGACGAATATGAATCGGTCAGCGATTACCTCGCCAACATGGATAAATTTGACCGCAAACTGCGACGTGACGGCCATCGATTTACTATAGAACAGCGGGCTGATCTTGATTTGCTGAACCAGTATGCGGCGGAGTACCTTTTGGCGGTCAATGACGCTCATGCGGCGAACAATCGACGGGTGCTGATTAAGACCGATCCGCATTCACGCCGTTTACGTGACGCCATCAAGCAGCAGCGAAAGAAAATGCTGGAAGATTTGTCCAAGGGAGAAATTGCTCCCGTCGTCATCGTTGCGTTCATGGCGACCCTGAATGCCTATTCCCGCGTTCGTGACCATGTCCACTGTGTCGCGGAAGAAATCTCCGAAGAGAAGTAGCCAGAATGAACTCTGAATTTCCGTTCACTCGACTTCGTCGCAATCGTCGCACGGAATGGTCTCGCCGCCTGGTGCGGGAAAACTCGCTGTCGGTCAATGATTTGATCTGGCCGGTCTTTGTGGTGGAAGGTACTCAACAGGCGATCCCTGTCGCTTCGATGCCCGGCGTCGTGCGGTTTTCGATCGACAGGCTGGTGGATGAAGTGAGGAAGGCCGCAGACCTGGGGATTCCCGCGATCGCCATTTTTCCTGTCACCCCACCGGAGAAGAAGACGCCGGACGGAGAAGAATCCGCCAACCCGGAGAATCTCATCTGCCGCGCGATGCAGGCAATTCGCGACGCGCAGATTCCTGTCGGACTGATCGCCGACGTCGCCTTGGATCCGTACACAACTCACGGACAGGACGGACTTGTCCGAAACGGATACGTCGTCAACGATGAAAGCGTGGAGTCCCTGTGCCGTCAGGCCGTCAATCAGGCCAGCGCGGGCTGTGACATTATTGCGCCGTCCGACATGATGGATGGCCGCGTCCGGGCAATCCGCACCGCGCTGGATGCGGCGGGATATGTCAACGTGCAGATCATGGCGTACTCGGCAAAATACGCATCGGCGTTCTACGGCCCGTTTCGCGACGCCGTGGGTTCAGCAAAGAATCTTGGCGGCGGCGACAAGCGAACATATCAGATGGATCCTGCCAACACCGACGAAGCCCTGCGGGAAGTCGCGCTGGACATCAGTGAAGGCGCTGACATGGTGATGGTGAAGCCTGGAATGCCGTACCTGGACATCGTGCGTCGCGTGAAGGAATCCTTCGGCGTGCCAACCTTCGCGTATCAGGTCAGCGGCGAATACGCCATGATCGCCGCCGCCGCCAACAACGGCTGGCTCAACCGCGAATCCACGATTCTGGAAAGCCTGCTGTGTTTCAAACGAGCCGGCGCGGATGGTGTGCTGACTTATTTCGCGGTCGAAGCGGCCGGGTTGTTGCGCTAAACCACAGCGATTCGGCCCAACGGGCCGGCTGTAAGTCAGCCCAGGGCATCGCCCTGGGTTATATTGGTTTTCAAGCACGAAAAGCCCCAACGGGGCGACCCTAAACTGATTCGCCCGGTCAGAACAAGACATAGTGCCGCCCCGGTGGGGCTGGAAATCATCGCGTGGAATTCTTTCCCAGGGCGTTGCCCTGGGCTGACATAGGGTCGGCCTCTTGGGCCTGAAAACCGGACGGCGTTCCGACTGATCTTCGGCTTATTATTCGAGCGATGCGTTTTGCGTTTCTGGAAATTCAAAACGCGGTCGGACCCTCTCCGGACCTTCGTGCGGAGTCCTCCTCCAAAGAGTCAGACCCCGTTTTGAAGTCACTCGATGAATCATCGCTCCTCATTTGAGGCATTGCCTTCGGAAAGTCTGGTCACAGAGGAACGAAAAACACGTTTCTCAGAATGTATGGCGTCCGTTACGATGCGGAGCAATCCCCAATCAACGCAGTGGAGACATAGACATGGGACGGATTGCTCAATTACTGACGAAGCTGTTTCGTCGGGATTTACGGAACTCGAAGGATGCGGCGGCGGCGTTTGCGGCGGGGTTGCCATCGGATCTGCCGACCTTGGAAGAACTGGCGGCGAGCCTGAAAGACCCGCAGCATGTGCTGTATGTCGCCGCTCAGAATTTCGCGTCGGCGTTTGCGGAATCGGTGTCCTCGCTGAGGGAGTTTTCTGAGTACTCCGATGTCGTGGCTGCGGCTGAGGATGAGTATTTGCCAGACGGGCCTCCGATGAGCCCGCTGACGAGGTCGTTTTTTACGACTTGGGCCTTTTTCGATGTGCGTTTCGGAAAAGATCGCGAGACGATTGGCAACTGTCTGGTTGAACTGCTGGCAACCACGAAGTCCCCGGATATGATGGTGACGACTCTGAAGAAGTTCAATTCGTCACGCATGGGGATCTATGAACATGTTGGTGTCGAAGGAAAGCATGTTCGGCTTCGCGAATTGCTGACCGGTGATGACTTCGTGTGCCATTGTCCATCGGGTTATCGCGGACGAGTTGGTGAGTTGTGGTACGTTCGATTGTGTCCGCCGGTTGCTGAAACGTTTGATTATCATATCGTCATGACGACTCCGTATGTTCTGACGGGTGCGACGCGATATGACTGGACCACTTTCTTAAATCGGTCGCTGCTGAATGAAAAGGATAAACGCCAGGCTCTGCACGATCTGCTGAAATTCGGCAGCAAGGCCATGAACTGGCTGGAGTTTGTTTTTCAGGCCTACCATCACGCTCAGTACGACGCTATCTTTTTGACGGGGCTTCCGGATGTTGCGGGCAGCCTGCCGCATTCGCCAATCGCAGTGTCTGCAAGTGAATTGGAAGATGTCGTGCCCGCGTCGCCCGTGTCCACGCTGATCCGACCCGCAATCAAACGCGAAAACGCTATGGACAGTGGGACGATTGTTCGGTGCAAGTTCTCTGCAGTTCAGCGAAAAGTCATCGCCGAATTGTGTCCCAAACTTATGGCGATCCTGAAGCTGGACCTGCCGAACCAGCGAGTTGTTGAGTTCACGACATCGCAGCGAGATCATGTGTTGTCGGTGGCACAAGGCGCGTTTCAAGCTGGCGATGGGACTCGTCGTCGAGTTCTCAAACTTCTGATCCGCAATTTGAAGCTTGCCGAGCCTGCTGATTCCATCGGCCGACCCGTTGCGGTTAAGCCTCGAGGTCAGTGGGTCTTTGAATCAGCTCCTATTGCAACACCAACAGCGGTGCCGCCTGCTCAGGCCATGAGTGCCAAAGACGGTGCGAGAACGGTGTATGATTTCCGAGTTTCACTCTGCGGGACCGATCCGGAGATCTGGCGAACGATCCGGATTCAAGATTGTTCGCTGGAGACGTTGCATCTGGCGATTCAGGGCGCGATGGGCTGGAAGAACAGCCATTTGTTTCAGTTCGATTTCGGGAAACGACTGTTCTGCGGACGCCCACCAAAGAATCATCCGCTCGGTTGGGATGCGGACGATGATGGCTCTGAGGATGCTGGAGCCGTGCGAATCAGCGAACTTGTTTCGTCCAGACATCGCCTCGAAATGACATACCTGTACGACTTCGGAGATTGCTGGGAGCATAAGATCGTCCTTCAGGAAATCTCGACCGCGACACCACGCGACATTTTCCCGCAGTGTGTAGCAGGTGCTATGCATTGTCCTCCCGAAGATTGCGGTGGCGTCTATGGCTACTTCGAAATTCTGGAGGCATTGCAATTTGAAGATGCAGATTCGGCCCCTGACGCAGAATACAAGGATCTCCAGCACGTTCGCGAAATGCGAAAGTTGTACCGTCGATTTGATCCCGAGAAGTTCAGTCCGAACACTGCCACAAAGACGATGCAAAAATTGCTGCGACAGGGAATGTGGTGACGTCAGGCTCAATTCGAAACGCCGCAGAAAGGCAACGCCCCGTTTTCATCTGAAGCTGTTGTCCTAACGACACGATCATCGCAGCCAATGACATCAAGAGCTTCATTTCGAGCGGCTCCAGGTCGGAGAAAATACCGGAGAGAACGCTTCGAACAAAACTCGAAAACTGCTACAAAGCTCCATGACCAATATTCGTGTCAAGTCTACGGATTCAATTCACCCGTACTCTGACATTGATGTCGGTCCTTGTAATTACCAATTCCAAAAACTCATCCAAGTGTGCCAAACTCGAATCTAAGAGGCGTTCAGGATAAAAACACGGTGATTCGCCGCTTCCTGATTCGTTTCTTCAACTCACCATGCGATGGCTGAAATGCCCCCTTCCCGCGTTTCCTGTCGCTCGTTTTTCAGGTACTGAGTCATGAAGCATTTTCATTTATCGCGATTGCTGCTGAATGCTGTGGCGGCCTGCGTGCTTTCTTGTGGAGTCACAGCCGCTGAAGAAATTGTTCGCTGGGATTTTGACAAGGAACCGATCGGCTGGAAGCCAAATAGTGAAACAGAACTGTCACTGGAAGACGGCCATTTAAAAGTGGCTTCCCGAGGCAATGATCCGTATTTTACGACTGAAATCGACGGACACAGCGGTTCGCATCGCATTACGATGACCGCGACGTTGAAGGGCAACGCAGACGTGCAGGTCTTCTGGACCACGGCTGCAGATCCAAAACTGTCTGAGGAAAAATCGATGACGGGCCAGTTGCGTGGTTCAGAAAAAGAATCGCGAACGCTCAAACTGTATTTTGCGACGGATTCACCTGTGACGTCGATCCGTATCGATCCGCTCAGCCGCCGAGGCACGATGCTGATTGACTCCATCGAATTGACCGATGATGCGTCTCCGCTGCCGGTGGCCACGCCGGTCGAAGATCTCAGGGTCGCCGAGGGCTTTGAGGTCGAATTGCTGTACTCCGTGCCCAGCGAGACGATGGGTTCATGGGTCTGCATGACTCCCGATCCGAAAGGGCGACTCATCGTGTCCGATCAATACGGCAAGCTGTACCGCGTGACGCCGCCCGCGAAAGGATCGGGCGAAGAACCAAAGATCGAAACGATCAACGTCGA
>Ga0073904_10004371_pt1 | contig 10513 bp, 8 predicted proteins | sample KloWWTrecipitate_FD_66668 | JGI IMG/M metagenome (GOLD analysis project Ga0073904, IMG submission 66668) | Active sludge microbial communities from Klosterneuburg, Austria, studying microevolution and ecology of nitrifiers - Klosterneuburg... | ecosystem: Engineered > WWTP > Aerobic digester >... | reverse complement strand
ACCGGGCACAGGTGGCCACACCAGCCACGCGGTATGACCAGCAGATCGAAAACGAAGACGACAAGCACTGCGCCATAGCCGCCAGCAAGCCCAAAGACCAGTGCGCGCTGCAGCAGAGTGATCGGGTTTACCGTCTCCCAGACGACGCTGCCCAGCAGTGCCGACAGCAGCAACGCGACTACCAGCACCGCGTAGCGCAGCCGGCGGTCAGGTGTGGCGTGGCGCAGTAAGGATGGCAGTCGCAGCTTGACGCGCAACCACGCCGCAAAATCTGTCACCGGATTGATCGGGCAGACCCAAGCGCAGTAGCTGCGACCGCCGAATGCCGTGTAGAGCACAGCGACAATCACCGCACCGCCCATTGCGCTGCCCTCCAACACATGGTGCGCAAGCAGCGCCTGCAGTGCAACCAGTGGATCAGTCAAACGCAGTACGCCGAACAATTCGCTTGATGCCAGGCTTCCGCGGGTCAGCCAGACGCCGGCCCACGGCCCCATCAGGAACAGTGCGAGCACCGTCAACTGACTCGCACGGCGTGCCAGCAGCCACCGGTTGCGTTGCCACATCGAACGCTGCCGGGTGGCCGCAGTCTCAGCGTCGCGTTGCATGATTGGCGCGTACGGTGATTGCAGCATCGCCTTGCAGCACGCAGGCCGCCTCGCACAGACCACAGCCGGTGCAATAGTCAGCGTTGACCACCGGCCTGAAGTTGCCCCCGCGCAAGGTGCGCCCCGGCTGCATGCGGATCGCCTGGCCCTTGAGCGGGCAGGCTTGGTAGCAACTGTTGCAATAGGCGGCGCCGGTATAGCTATGGCAGCGCTCGGGCGTGCTGAGCTCCGCCAGCCCCATTGCTGCAGCATTGATGGTGCTGAGCTGCAGCGCCCCGGTCGGGCAGGCCGCGGCGCATGGAATGGTCTCGCACATGTGGCATGGTGTGTCCCGGGCGGTGAAATATGGTGTGCCGGTGGGCAGCAGCGGGCTGAGTTCGGCCAGGTGCAAGGTATCGTACGGGCACGCCTGAACGCACAGCCCGCAGCGCACGCAGGCACCAAGAAACTCGGCCTCGCGCAAAGCGCCAGGCGGGCGGATGCGGTCCACTGGCAGGTTGCTGCTGCGCTCGCCATTGACCCGCGCCACCAGGCCAAACGTCACACCGCCGAGCGCCAATATGCTCGTCACTGCCCTGCGTCGTGAGATTTTCCGTCTGGCCATCGACTGTCAATTGTGTTGCCGCAGCACGCCGCCGCCCAGCGGTGACGCTCCTTTTACCGATGCACCATCTTACCCGTCGGCGCTGTTGGTGCGAGCTTGTTCAACTTGGACTTCCAGACGACGACGCCCGCCAAGTCCTTTTCATTTTCTCACCAATCGACCGGTTGTTGGCAATTTTGAATACAGCCTGACCACCTCGGCCAGAATGGCACCAGAGCCTGGCAGCGTTACTTCCTTAAGAGAAATCGGCCTCTAGCCCTCGTCAAAACTACATAAGCAACTACTAAATTTATAGCAATCGCGCATGACGTAGTTTTCGTTCATCAGTGTGACGTAGTAAAAAAACGTCTTTTGCTCAAACAGCATCACCCTTGGATGCAGACAGAATGGCAAGGCCTTTGGACCCTTGTCCACCACTTTTCAAGCCCCGGTATATCATCGTCACCCGCCGGTTAAAACAGTCGGTTTGGCGCCGTCGCAGTGGCACCCTACTGCCACGACCACCAGCGCCCACCGACAATCCTCTACCTCGCCCAATGACCCTTACCGCACTGATAGCGATCTATGTGCGCCAAAACTGGCGTCCCTATGCGCTGGCCGCCTGGATGCTGGCGACCGTGAGCGCCTTGACGGTCTACATTCCGCGTCAAGTTGGCCATGTGATTGATGGTTTGGTGGCTGGCACCCTGCACGAAGAGGCGTTGTTGGGCGAGTTGGCCTGGTTGTTGTTGGCGGGTGTTGCCATCTATTTTTTGCGAGTGGCCTGGCGTTTGCAGCTTTTTGCCGCCAGCTACCGCCTGGGTGCCCAGCTGCGCGCCCGACTGTACGCCCGCTTGTGCCAGCAAGGCCCCCATTTTTTCCAACAAAAGCGCACCGGTGATTTGATGGCGCTCGCGACCAACGACATTGACTCGGTGGAAATGGCCTCAGGTGAGGCCATGCTGGCGGGCTTTGACGGCACCCTGACGCTGATCTTGGTGGTCGCCATGATGACGCTGGGTATCGATGGCCGATTAGCGGCGGCGGCCCTGTTGCCGTTCCCTATTATGGCGTGGGCGTTTTGGCGTATCTCCAACCATATTCACCAAGCCTCCAAAGAATCGTTGGATGCGTTTGGCAAACTGAACGACCAAGTGCAAGAGACCCTGACCGGTGTGCGCACCCTGCGCGCACTGGGATTGGAGGCGCGCAGCGCACAGCGCTTTGAGGAACTGGCAGAAAGCGCCGCCGACGCCAGCCTGAGGGCCCAGCGCTGGGAGGCCGCATTTGAACCAGCGGTGGGGGTTACCTTAGTCAGTGCCACGGTCCTGACCTTGGGTTTGGGCGGCTATTTTGTTTGGCATGGTGAACTCAGCATTGGTGCTTTGACGGCCTTTAGCATGTACCTGGGGCAGTTGATCTGGCCCATGTTTGCGGCCGGCTGGGTGTTGGCCCTGATCGAACGGGGGCGCGCAGCCTGGGGCCGTTTGCAGCCCGTTTTGGATGCGCCATTGACCGTGGCCGACAGTGGTTCTCGCACAGATGTTGAGCCCGGACGTCTGGTCCTGGAAGGGGTGAGTTTTTCTTATCCGGGCCACCAAGCGTTGGCACTGGATGCGGTCAGCCTACAGCTACCGCCCGGCCAAACCCTGGGGTTGGTGGGTGCTACGGGCAGTGGCAAATCCAGCGTCTTGCGTTTGATTTTGCGCCAGTACACCCAAAGCACAGGCGCCATTCGCTGGGGCGGCAACACCCTGGGTGACTACACGCTTGAGGCGCTTAACCGGGCCATCAGCTGGGTACCCCAAGAGCCGTTTTTATTCTCGGCCAGCATTGCCGAGAACATCGCCTTGGCCAAGGCGGGCGCTACACGCGAAGAAATTGCCCACGCCGCGCGCTTGGCCTCCATCCACGACGACATCGTGCGGATGCCCAAGGGTTATGACACCCCGGTTGGCGAAAAAGGCATTGCGCTCTCGGGCGGGCAGCGCCAGCGCGTGGCCATAGCCCGCGCCATGTTGACCGACGCACCCCTGTTGCTGCTGGATGACGCCTTGTCTGCGGTCGACACCCAAACCGAGACCGATATCTTGCAGCACTTGCGCAGCGCGCGTGCGGGCCGTACAGCGTTGATCGTGAGCCACCGCCTCAGTGCGGTCATGGACGCGGACCACATTGTTGTGCTGAGCCACGGACGCATCAGCGAACAGGGTGACCACGCCACTTTGTTGGCGCGCAATGGCTGGTATGCCGCCCAGTGGCGCTACCAACAACTGGAGGCCAGCCTGGATGCAGCCTGATGCCAACAAGGCGCCCGACGCGGGCGCCACTCGCCGCGCCATTGCCCTGCTGCTGCACGCCGCCGCACCCGAGAAGCGCAACCTGATCTTGGGCACGGTCTGGTTGATAGCGTGCGCCTTATTAGAGGCCACTGGCCCCTTGCTGGGCAAGTATTTCATCGACCAGTATCTGCTGCCGCGTAAACTGGTGGTCTCCGATATGGCCCTGTTGCTGGCAGCACTGTTGCTGACGGGCGCCCTAGCCAGCGTCATCCGTTACGCCCAGCTGGCGCGTATGGCTGGCGTGGCCATGCGTTCGGTCAAGCGCGTGCGCGAAGAGGTCTATGGGCATGTGCTGCGCCTGCCCATGGCATTTTTTGACAAAGCCATCACTGGCCAGTTGGTCAGCCGGGTTACCAATGACACCGAGCAGGTGAAAAACCTGTACGTGCAGGTTTTATTCGTTATTTTGGACAGCAGCATCGTAGTGTTCGGTGCGCTGGCGGCCATGGCCTGGCTCGACTGGCGGTTGATGCTGATCGTGCTCACCCTGATTCCCGCCGTGGTGGTGATTGTCTGGTTTTACCAGCGCTGGAGTGCACCCGCGGTGGCCCGGGCCCGGCAAAAGCGCAGCGACATCAATGCCCAAATGTCAGAGTCCATCGCTGGTATGGCGGTGCTACAGGCCAGCAATGCCCAGCAGCGCTTTAAAGACCGTTTTGATCACACTAACGGCCAGCACCTGGGTGCACGTTTGGCCGAAATGCGGGTCAACGCCTGGTTGCTGCGCCCGATGCTGGATTTGATCAACGTGTTGCTGCTCGTGGTGGTGATCCACAGCTTTGGCCAACGCGCGCTCAGTGCGTTGGAGATTGGTATTTTGTACGCCTTTGTCAGCTACATCGGTCGTGTGGTCGATCCACTGATCCAGATCACGCTGCAATTTGGCCAATTGCAACAGGCCGTGGTGGCAGCGGCGCGGGTCGACACGCTGTTGCAAGAGCAACGTCCAAAACCCATGATAGGCCCCCAGCGTATTGGCAGTGGCACTATCAAAATTGAAAACCTGGGGTTTGGCTACGATCCGCAAACGCCCGTTTTGCACGACCTGAGCCTGAACATTCCGGCGGGCGGGTTTTACGGTCTGGTGGGCCACACTGGCAGCGGCAAATCCACGCTGCTGAGTTTGTTGCTGCGGTTTTACCAAGCCCAAACCGGGCGCATCACGGTCGATGGTGTGGAACTGTCCACCTTTAGCGACGCACACTTTCGCGAAGACGTGGGCTTGGTGCCGCAAGACCCGTTTTTGCTGGCCAGCAGTGTGCGCGACAACATTGCCATGGGCCGCGAGCTGGACCAGGCAGCCATCGAAGAAGCCGCACGCGCGGCCCACTGCCACGACTTTATTGTGCAGCTGGAACAGGGCTACGACACCTTGTTGGGTGAGGGTGGTGCCCGCCTGTCGGTGGGGCAAAAGCAGCTCATTGCCATTGCCCGGGCCCTGGCGGGCGAGACCCGCATCCTGTTTTTGGACGAGGCCACCGCCCATATTGACTCAGAAACCGAGCAAATTGTGCAAGTTGCCCTCTCCGAGCTGCGTGGCAAGGTCACCGTGGTGGCGATTGCCCACCGTCTGTCCACGATTCGGGCTGCCGACTGTATCGTGGTGCTCAACCATGGCCGCATCCATGAACAAGGTACCCATGATGAACTGATGGCCCTTGAGAAGGGTGTCTACCAACGCCTGTACTTGTTGCAGCAAATGGGCGAGTAAGACGCAGTACATGGTCGCGTCTGCGCCGTGTTAGCCGAACACTTGCGGTATGGCAGTCTCCAACTTCAATTCTTCAATTTCGCATGAGTCACCTTTGGTATGCTTCAAAGAGCCTGCGGCAAAATATTCGTCAAGCTCTCTCAGTACTTTGGCTTCGGCTTTAAAGGATAGGAAAATCAAACACATGAGCCCAAGCAACCCGACCAAGAGCGGGCCAAAACACCATGCCGTCCCACAAATGTCCGTCTGATTTTCCTGATTTGTAGGGTGTTGCGGTCACTCATGAATACCAGTTCCCTACGGGCCTTTGGCCGACAAACCGTCATCCCGGCGCTGGGCATCATCGTCATGGTATTGAGCCTGATCGACACGGGCTACCAGTCCTCCGTCCGCGGGCTGGACCTGTCGTGGCACGCCATGCTGGGCTATGCGCACGCCCACAACCTGCAGCACGGCAGGGATCTGCTGTTCAACTACGGTCCGCTGTCGTTCATGGAATCGGCGATCTACTTCGAGAAGAACCATGCTGACGTATTGCTGCTGCGGGGGCTCTACGCGCTGACGCTGGGCTTGTGCTTTTTTTGCGTCCTGAGGATACGTCGGGTCATTGACCTGCTGCTGTTCTGTGCGTTGGCTCTATTTTTGGTACTGCTACACGACGTCTACCTGCTGCTGCCAGCGCTGCTGCTGGCGCACAACGAGGTGCAGCGCGGGCCCAAGGACCGCGCACGGCTGGCGGTCTCGATCGTGCTGGCGTTTGACATGGCGCTGGCCTGCCAGGTGCAATCTGGCGCGGTGTTCTTGTCAGTCCCGGTACTGCTGCTGGTCACGGCGTATCGCATAAGGCTGCGGGACTATGTGCCGGTTGTCCCCGTCTGCTTTGTATTTTTTTCGCTGCTGGTGTTTGCGTGGGCGGGTCAGGATTTGGTCAATTTTCCCGCGTTTTTTGCGGGCTACTTCGACGTTTCACAGGCCTACAACGCCGATATGGGTCTGCACGCGCCCTGGGGCTACCAGCTGGCCTTTGCGCTGGGGGCGCTGGTGGTGGGCAGCACCTTTGGGCTGCGCGGGATGCAGCAGTTACTGGTTAGTGCGCTGTCCATCCTTTCCCTGATGGTTGCCTACAAGATGGGATTTATCCGCCATGGCGAACATCCGTTCGCCTCGTTCCTGGCGCTGGCGTTTCTGGGTGCCGTCCAGTTGTGGAGTCCGGCTAGCCATTTCCGCAACCGTGGCCACCCACCTGACCGCGCCATTGCTGCCGCCGGGCGACGGGTTCAAGATCTATCCCTCGTTGATCAAATACCGCGCCGTGTACCCGCTGAACACAGCGTACAGACAGATGCAGGATGCCGACTATCTGCGCCAAAATCAGAAGGCCCTGGCCGAGGCCCGCGCCGCCATTCCGTTCAAGGACATTCAGGCGCCATTTGACGTGTTCCCGTTTGAGTTTGGCCTGGCCTACGCTTCGGGGCTGGAACTGGCCACACGCCCGGCGTTTCAGACGTATTACGCGACCAGCCGCCGCATGACCGAACACAACGCCAATTTTCTGGCCAGCAAAAAAGTGCCCAAATCTGTTCTGTTCAGCATGATCGCAGTCGACAACCGCTACCCCGCGCTGGAAGACCCGCAGACACTGCGGGCCTACCGGCGCTTCTACCAGGTAGGTCGGCAAACCCCGGACCAATTGCTACTGACCCGCCGCACGACTCCGCTGCGCGAAAGCCAAAGCTGCCAACCCACCTTCGAGCTCGGGTTTGGCCAGACGCTCACCTTGCCCCCATTGCAGGACGGCTCAGCCTTGTGGGCCCGAATAGCGGTTGAATCAACCTGGCTGGGCCGTTTAGCTGGCTTTTTGTTGGGCCCACCTGCGCTGGGGCTGTCCGTGGTGGCGCCCAACTGGCAACGTGATTTCCGGTTCTTGCGGGAGGCAGGTGAAAGCGGCTTCCTCCTATCACCAGCACTCGTGTCCACACCGGCTGCTGCCCGCTTCCTCAGTGGTGCTGCCACGGTGCCGGAGGACCACATTACCAGCATCAAGCTGCCCGCATTAATCAGCAGCTTTCCGAGGTTTGACAATACATTCGATGTGACACTGTGCACGCTGGCATGGGCACCTCCTTGATGAGGTAGATAGGCCTGCCCCGTCTTGCTCTGGGTTTCCCCACGAATTCAGCGGACCTTGCTTGCCAACAGTGATTTGGATCGCAATTATCGCGAAAGTTACGTTGGTCGCCGTCCTGTATCACGATGGCTCTTTCATGAAATTTGTTGTGGGTCAAATATCTTCGTGGATAGCTGTGCCACAGTTGTTCACAGCGTGTGGCTGAGAACTTCGCCAAATGGATTTCTTCACTATTGCCGGAGATGTGTGATGTACCTGATACAGAAGGCAATCCTTGCCTCGGCAGGATCGCTCCTAATGAGCTAGTTAGCGATACTACCTGCCGTCGCTGCGGATCGTTCCATGGGTTTCGGTGTGGATTTCGGCGGGACCCCGGGGCGTTGGAATGCGATCACGGACGTTCCGGGGGTCTCTGTTGGTCACGTGACCCTGATTTCGGGGCAAGGCGTTCTGCGCCGAGGCGAAGGACCGGTTCGCACCGGAGTGACAGCGGTATTGCCGCGCGGACAGGACCGGATGGCAGAACCCGTCTTTGCCGGCTTGTATTCCATGAATGGCAATGGTGAATTGACCGGGAGTTACTGGGTTGCCGAGTCAGGGCTGCTGTCCGGGCCGATCATGCTTACAGGAACTACAGGGGTGGGGGCCGTTCGCAGCGCGGTAGCCGACTGGGGGGCTTAGCAGCCCGATCCTGCTTTGGCTTGGGATCTCGAATTGCCTGTCGTTGGTGAAACCTGGGACGGTCTTCTCAACGACGAGTATGGCTTTCATGTGAAGCCGGAACATGCCATAACGGCAATGAAAAGCGCGACGTCCGGCCCGGTAGTGGAAGGTTCCGTCGGTGGCGGTACCGGCATGATATGCCACGGTTTCAAGGGGGGTATCGGTACCGCCTCACGCAAGGTCGTCATTGAGGACGGCGAGTATGTGGTGGGAGTCCTCGTTCAGTGCAACTACGGTTCCCGTCGGTTGCTGAACGTGAATGGAATCAAGGTAGGGCAGGCCATTGTTGAGCAGCCGGTCTGTTTCGAGGGGACGGAAAAGCCAAAATCCATTCACGCGGCCGATGTGCCGGCCTGTGATGAGAAATCACCGCCACCCCGCAACACCCGCCGCGAAGGGTCGGGTTCTATTATTGTCATTGTCGCAACTAACGCCCCATTTTTACCGCACCAACTCCATCGACTGGCGCGACGTGTTCCCTTGGGTATTGGGAAAATGGGTGGATTGGGAGAGGATGGATCGGGTGAAATATTTGTCGCTTTTTCCACTCAGCCCTTTGTGAAGCCTTCAGGCTCCAACTCGGTGCCTGTTCAACAACTGGATAACGGGCAAATGAATCCTTTCTTCGAAGCCACTGTTCAAGCAATGCAGGAAGCAATCCTGAATGCCATGCTCGCAGCGGAAACCATGACCGGTGCGGATCGAATCCGTGTTCCCGCTTTGCCCAAAGATCGCTTCCGTGCGCTGATTCAGCATCGATCTAAGTTGCACTAGTCAATTCGACCACACTTCGTTCACTGCTTAAATCACACCATGACAAATCGCCGCGGCTTCTTGAAATACCCCTTGCTCACTGTTGCTGTACCGGCCATGCAGTTGACCGGCTGTGGCGGTGGCGATAGTCCCGCGCAAGCGCAGTGCCTTATTCCCAGCGTTTCCAACCTTATTCCGGTTCCATTGACCCGGCAAGCGGCGGATTACACCTGTGGCATCACGGCAGTTCAGTCGATCCTTGGTTACTATGGCATTGATCGTCGCCAGGATGTTCTGATCGCCGCGATGCAACCGGATCCGGATAGGGGTACGAACTATCAGAATGTGCTGGCCTATGCGATATCTTTGGGATTCGAAGCCTCCGCGCGCAACGGCATGACCCTGGACGAACTGAAGGGTCGCATTGATAGCCGAATCCCGGTTCTATTGGCCATTCAGGCCTGGGCAACGCCACCAGTTGACTGGAGCACATTCGAAAATGGGCACTATGTGGTTGCTGTGGGTTATGACAATGACCATTTTTATTTCATGGACCCATCGACACTGGGTCACTACACCTACATCCCGATTCCAGAATTTCTTGAGCGCTGGCACGACCATGACGATTACCAGAAGCAGGATTTGTTTCATTTTGGCATCGTCATGATCAAACATGACGCACTCCCTTATGCACCGGATCAGGTTACTCGTCTGGAGTGAAAAGTGAATTGAATGGGGGCAGCCCGGCCGGATCAGGCTCTGGCCCTTGTCAGAAATTTTGCGCAAACCATGCTACAAGATGACAGCCATGTCGTGCAAGGCCTCAGCAGCATCCGTACCGAATCCAGGTGCTCGACTGGCGTTTCCTGCGCCAGCGCGGCGACATGCTTCTGGCGACGCACACTTGGCGTTCTAGGTAATTCCACACTGCCAACTTTGACGGTTTGGCCTGTGATGGGTCTGGTCGCATTGAATTAAATCAAGGTGTCAAATCCGCGGACCCGTGCGAAAGACCGGCGCGCGGAAAGAACTGGTAGTTGCTGCGACCGCAGTTTTTGGCGCGATACATAGCGGTATCGGCGTGTCGAATCAGCTCATCGGCCGTAGCGCCATCATCGGGAAAGACGCTGATGCCGATGGATGGAGACACCGACACGGCACGACCATCAATGATGACTTCGACACTGACCGACTCAATTAGGTTGACGGCCACCAAGCCGGCATCGTCTGGACTGGCAATGTCGGTGAGCACGATCAGGAACTCGTCGCCACCCAGGCGCGCCACCACATCGGCGTCACGCACGGCGAGCTTGAGGCGACACGCGACTTCCCGCAGCAGCGCGTCGCCTGCATGGTGCCCCAGGGAATCATTGACCAGTTTGAAGTTGTCGAGGTCAATGAACAAAGTGGCGACCGCCGTCCGCCTTCGCCGGGCCAAGGCCAGAATGCTGTCGAGTCGCTCCATCAAGTAGAGCCGGTTCGGTAGTTGCGTAAGCGTGTCATGCAGTGCCATGAATTCGATGCGCGCCTGAGCCGCTTTGCGCGCACGGATGTCCCTCAGCACCGCTAAGCGGTACGTGCCGCCCTTGAACGGCATCGTCTTGCCAACAATTTCGACCGGAATCTCAACACCATTGGTGTCAAGGACCGCTGCTTCATACGGAT
>Ga0073904_10004370_pt1 | contig 10516 bp, 7 predicted proteins | sample KloWWTrecipitate_FD_66668 | JGI IMG/M metagenome (GOLD analysis project Ga0073904, IMG submission 66668) | Active sludge microbial communities from Klosterneuburg, Austria, studying microevolution and ecology of nitrifiers - Klosterneuburg... | ecosystem: Engineered > WWTP > Aerobic digester >... | reverse complement strand
AGGGCTTGGTCGTCGCGGTTGCCGCCGCGCTCGCCGTCGCCTTGGGCCGCGCCACCACGATCACCCGATGCGAGTTGCCCCAGGGCGGGTAGCAGGACACCAGGGTGACGCGTTCGTCCGGGCTGCTGTCGATCCAGCGGGCGTTGGCCCGGCGGCGGGCCTCGGAGGCGTCGGTCTCAGGGACGATGAAGCGCCGCTCCACGGTGTAGGTCCAATCCTGGCCCGCAGCGCTGAGGAGGACGTCGTCGCCCGGCTTCAGCTCCGCCAGGCGGCGGAAGACGGCCCCGGCGATGTTGTTGTGCCCCGAGATGACCGTGTTGCCCGCCTCGCCCAGGCGCGCCGAGCCGGCATGCAGGCCGGCGCCGAAGTCCGCGGTGCGCCATTGCACCGAACCGTCCTCGGCCTGGTCGGGATCGGTCCAGCCCACGGGCAGGACGGGGCTGTCGACGCCCAGGCTGGGGATGCGGATCCAATCGGGCACCGGGCCGGGTTGGCTCATGAGATCGGGCGTGGCCGAGGGCAGCCGGGCCGGCACACCGGCGGTGGCCAGGAGGGCTTCCACGGACAAGGCGACGCCCGCCGCGGGCGCCGCGCCGGTGGGGGGCACAACCCCCACCGTGGGCGCCGGGCCTTCGACCGCCGGCCGGGCCTGCGGCAAGCGGGCGTTCAGCCGCCAACGGGCGCCGGCCACCAGCAGGCTGTAGAGCCCCAGTAGCAGGCCCAGACCCAGCAGCAGCAGGCCGATGCGGCGGCGCAGGGCCAGGGCGACGCGTCGGAGCAGCTTCGCAGCGGCGGTCATGGCGAACTGCCGACCAGCGGGTGGAGGATCGGGCTGACCAGCGGGATGACGATCAGGCTGGCCATCAGTCGGACCCTGTGTCGGACCATGGGGCTCAGGCGCCGTGGACCATCCGCGCCGTCTGCAGATGGCAGAGGGCGATGGCGATGGCGTCGGCGGCATCGTCGGGCCGCGGGACCTCGGTCAGCTGCAGGGTGAGGCGCAGCATCTCCTGCACCTGCCGCTTGTCGGCCCCGCCGTAACCGGTGATGGCCAGCTTCACCTGCATGGGCTTGTACTCGGCGATGGGGATGCCGGCCTGGGCTCCGGCGAGCAGGATCACGCCCCGCGCCTGGCCCACGGTGAGGGCGGTGGTCACGTTGCTGGAGAAGAAGAGTTCCTCCACGGCCATGGCCTGGGGACGATGCAAGGCCAGCAGCTCGCGCAGGCTGGCGTAGAGATCGACGAGGCGGTCGGGCATGGGGTCGGCGGGAGAGGTGCGGATGGCGCCGTAATCCAGCAGGTGCAGCTCACCCCCGGCCCCCGCCTGACCCTCGATGACCCCGAAGCCGGTGGTGGCGGTGCCGGGGTCGATGCCCAGCACCCGCAGCACCGGTCGGGCTATCGTGGCCACGTTCAGGACTGGGCGTACTGCTCGGCGACCTCGTCGGAGATCTCGGCGTTGGTCCACACCTGATCGACGTCGTCCTGATCCTCCAGCACCTCGATGAACTTGAGCACCTGCAGCTGCTTGCCGGGGTCCAAGGCCATCAGGACCGCGGGCACCATGGCCAGCTCGGCGTCGCCGGCATCGTAGCCGGCGGCCTCCAGGGCCTGCTTGACCTTCTGGAAGTCGGCCACCTCGGTGTAGACGGTGACGTATTCCTCGTCGGGCTCCACGTCCAGGGCGCCGGCGTCGATGGCGGCCATGACCAGCTCATCGGGGTCGATGCCCGCCGCCGGGACGGCGATGGTGCCACGGCGGTTGAACTGCCAGGCCACGGTGCCGCTCTCGCCCAGGCTGCTGCCATGCTTGGTGAACACGGAGCGCACCTGCCCCGCGGTGCGGTTCCGGTTGTCGGTGGTGGCCTCGACCATCACGGCCACGCCGCCGGGCCCGTAGCCCTCGTAGACGACGTCATCGAGCGCATCGCTCTTGTCCCCGCCGACGCCGCGCTGGATGGCGCGCTCGATGTTGTCCTTGGGCATGTTGGCCGCGCGGGCCTTGTCGACGGCCAGGCGCAGGGTGAAGTTGGTCTCCGGATCCGCCCCGCCGTTCTGGGCGGCGACGGTCACGGCCTTGGCCAACTTGGTGAAGATGGCGCCGCGCTTCTGGTCGGCGGCGCCCTTCTTGTGCTTGATGGTGGACCATTTGGAATGGCCGGACATGGCGTTTCGCTCCCCGGTTGGACGGTGGCTGTTGGACGGCGGCCGGCCGGGCACGGGCCGGAAGGGCCTGACCGCAAACGACCGCGAAGTATAGCAGGGGCGGAGGCGAGGTGATCGCCGATGCCCTTGTGCTTCGGCCGCCGCGTCGCCATGACCTGGCAGTCGAGCACCCTTGAAACCGTTCTGACGCGCCTTCCGTCCTGGTTCCGGGAACAGCGTCCAGCACCCGTTGTCCTCCGTGTTGTACGGTGTCCCCCCCTGTTCATACCGTCGTCAAGCGCCCTCCTCCCCCTCCCTGCATGTCCGGAGATGCCCCCATGGACTCTCGCACTTCACCACGCGCCACGCTCCAGTCCGCTGCTCGGTTCGCTCTCATCGCCGCAGGGGTCGTCCTGGGGGCCCTGGCTCCGCGGCCTGCAGTCTCGGCGCTCACCATGCGGCAAGCCGCCGATGCCCTGCCGATTCGGCCGCGAGCCATCCTGCTCCGAGCGGTCGCGGACGAACTTCCGTCGCAACGCCTGTTCCTGCCGGCCCTGGCCGCACCGGGGGTCACGCAGTTCGCCAGCTTCGGTCTGGGCCATGCCGGTGGATCCATCGGACAGTTGATCGTAGAGGGTCGCTACGCCTATGTCGGCGAAGGCTCACAGTTGAGCGTGTATGAGATCGGGGGATCCGGCGCGCCGCGGATGCTTGCTTCCAGCGGCGCGTTGGCCGGCGAGGTGGTGGATCTGACGACGCAAGGCTCCTCCTACTTGTTCGCCAGGACCGCGCGCAGCAGTTCCTACCCCTACGGCAAGGTCCACGTCTTCGACATCGGCGCCGACCCGGTCGACGGCCGGCTGCAAGCCGTCAGTTACAGCGATGCGATCCACTCGATCTACGACCTCAGCTTTCACGGGCAGACGGCCTATGTCTGCGACGCCACCGGGCTGCGGGCGATGGATGCGCGCGATCCCCAGAACCTGGTGCCGCTCGGCGCCCTGCCCGTGCCCGATGGGCTGACGGACTGCCAGCGCTCCGAGAGCGGCCTGCTGCTGGCGCGCTGCGTCCGCAAATGCGGCAACCAGGCTTCGCAGGCGGCCAATGGCTTCCTGTGGCGGGCCATCGACGTGCGCGACCCCGCGGACATGCGCATCGTCCGCGAGCTGGGTGACGACTACCTGCCCGGCGGCGGCGAGGTCGCGGGCTATCTGCTATCCGGCGACCGGCTCTACCTCCGCGGCACAAGCCACGGAACCGGCCAAAGCTACAGCAGCCTACGGCTGTTCGATGTCGCCGATCCGCTGAACTGGCGTACGGGCGGCACGATCGGCGCGAACCAGTCCGCCACCTGCGCCAATTTCGGCCCCGCCGACGGCACCCGGGTCTATGCCGGGGGGTTCGGCACCTGCATCTACGACTGGTCGGACGCCGCCGCGGCAGGGCCTCGCCTGACGAAGACCCTGGACCTTCCCGCGGGGTTGATCGCGGCCCAGGGCGATCGGCTGGCGGTTATCGGCGGCCTTGACCTGCGGGCCTATGACGTGGCCGATGCCGACGCGCCCGGCGCGAGGGGCAGCGTCGGCCTGATCGGCGCACCGACGTCTGTCGCGGGGCTGGGCGCCATGCGGGTTGCGCTGTCCGGGCAGCGGCTGAGCCTGATCGATTCCAGCCTGCCGGGCGCCACCCGCGTCGTAGCCACCTGGGACGCGCCGTCCTACGTGGACAGCGAGCATGTCCTCATCCCCCCGAGCTTCGACCACCGGCTGCCCGGGCGGCGGATGCCGGTCTTCGACGGCAAGGACCTGCAGGTGGTCGATCTGGACCCGTCGGCTTCGCCGCTGCATGCCACCGCCGTACGTCTCTTCGACGAACCCGTGCGGGGCGTTCTCGCGGCTCAGGGGCAGTGGGTGGTGGTAGCGGCGCAGAGCAGCACGCGCCGCGGATCGGCGCAAACGGGCGCCATCATCGTCATCCAGGTGGACCCAGCCGCGGGTCCGCGGGTCATCGGCCGGGTGGACCTGGCCCAGGTGGGGTCCCTCAACCCTGGCATGCGCTTCAGCTCGGCGCGCATCGCCGGCGACCGGGTCTACCTCACCACCGCCCAGCCGTCGACCTTGGCCATTGTCGATCTGGCGGTGCCCGCGGCGCCCGTGGTCCGGTGCTGGCTGCCCCTGGCAGGGGCCTTGGCGGCGGTGGCCGTACGCGACGGCGTGGCCTACGTGGCCGCCGGGGACGCCGGCCTGCACGTGGTCCGCGTCACGGTGCCGGAGGAGGCGGCGGAGATCGGCACCGTGGGCGCCGGCAGGGCCGTCGATCTGATCGAGGCGGCGGGTCCGAAGTTCCCCGTGCTCTACGTGGCCGACGCCGGCGGCAAGCTCTGGCTGTTCGACATCAGCAATCCTACGCGACCGACGCTGTACACCTATGCCCTCGTCGATGGACAACCCCAGGGCCTCTCGGTCGACGTGGACGACCCGCGCGCCGAGGTATGGGTCGCCGCGGCCGGCGGCGGCCTCTTCCGGTTTGGCTGGATGCTGTCGGCGATTCCCTGAAAGGCGGTGAAGGGCATTCGGCGATCAGGGCGCAGCGCAACGAAGCGGTCCATGCTATCGCGAACGCGATGGCTGTCGCGGCGGCTACCAGCTGATGGGCAGCCTGACACGCCGCGAGCGCGCCAGGGGCGAGCGCGTCGTACCCAAGATGCCGCTGTCGGTCACCATCCAGCCCCGGAGCACGCCGCCGACGCCGACTGCGACGCTTGTCCCGACCGAGACAGCGATCCCGACAGCCACCGAAACGGCGGAATGCCTCGCGCAGGCGGCCGAGGTCGCATCGGTCGGGCGGCGGCAAAGCCGCAATCCACCCACCCGCAGTGTGACAGTCACACATTCGCGTAGCGCTTGTCAAAGCGTAGCCCGCGAGCTACATCGAGTGGATACGAGTCGAGAGAACGGACGCGTTTGACACCTGGTTGAAAGGGTTGAAAGACCTCACGGGTCGTGCCCGCGTGTTGATGCGTGTCGATAGGCTGATCCACGTGAATCCAGGAGCACACCGCAATCTGACCGAGGGTGTGTCTGAACTCAAGATCGATGTCGGACCCGGATACAGGGTCTACTACGCTCTGCGTGGCGACGTGCTGCTACTGCTCCTGATCGGCGGCGACAAGTCCTCACAGCAGAGAGATATTGCTCGGGCCCTCGAACTTAATCGGAGTTTCACGGAGCAGCGCGGATGAACCAAGCAACTGGAACGAAGGTCGCAGCGACCAAGACCCGGCCCTATAGCGTGGCCGACTACCTGGACACGCCCGAAGCAATGGCCGCATACCTTGACGCCTGGCTCGAAGATGCGCCCGACGACCCTGCCGGCATCGCCCGGGCCTTGGGTGACATCGCCCGGGCCAAGGGCATGTCGCAACTCGCCAAGGACGCCGGTCTCAGTCGGGAAAGCCTGTACCGCGCGCTCAGCGCCGAAGGCAACCCGAGCTTCGCCACCATCCTCAAGGTCACGAAGGCACTCGGCGTCCGACTGCATGCCCAAGCTGCCGACACCGGCGGCTGACATCCCCACCGCTCGGACCTGCATTTATACTTGTGTGTGGGAGAAGGACCATCTGGCATGCCATCATGACATCGATGCTGAAGGCGGCGGTAGCCACGGTCGGGCTCGTTGCGACGATCACCATGGTCTCCACGCATTTGCCGGTAAGCGACGCTGCGTCGTCGCCAATGGCGACAGCCACGCCGCGGACGACTGGCTGTAACGGCACGGTGACGTCGACGTTGTCGTCGGGCAACATCGCGATCTGCAAGACGCTGGCGGTGACGACGACGATCGAGCCTCACTGCCCCGTATGCCCGGACGGCATCAACGTGGCGTACATCCAGATCGACAAGAACCCGAGCCTGGTTCGAGAATGGCATTCCAATGCGCCAAGAGCGTCGCTCGGCGTGCTGGAACAGCTGCGGCGCCCGGACGTCAAGGTGGGGGTCGTCCGCTATGACAATGACAATGCCACGGTGCGCCTGGAGCTGACGAACAATGTCTCCGCGGCAGGCCCGAAGTTCGATTCGGCCCAGGGCCTCACCTTCAACACGCATGTCGCGCGCGCGGCACAGATGGCCGTGGCCATGCTGGAGGCTGGACGCGAGGACGATGCCGCCAAGATGCTGAGGCCCTGCGAGGTCATCGTCATCATGAGCTATGGAGCAATCACCAACGTCAGCGGATCCTGGGATCGGCAGCGCCAGGCTGTCACGGTGCTGAAGCGCTCCGGCGCCACCGTCATCTCCGCCTGCCCGTATGAGCGGGGGGGCAGTGACGATCCAGCCTGCACGGCTGTGGACGAGATGGCCTCGTCACGGCGATACTACGTCCGGCCCCCGGGAGATTCCGGCATCGCGAACGCGATGGATGCCGCGCTGGATGCCTTCGCTGTCTCGGATACGGACCGCTTGACGACCGTCTTGCTGGACGAACACCTCCCCGCCGGCCTCGACTACGTCGCCGGCTCGGCCAGCTCGCCGCCGAACGTCACGCGCTCAGTCACCGGAACCGTGTTGTCGTGGCCACTCGACCCCACCAAGGTCACCTGGCCCCATTCTGTCTCCTACCGCGTCCAACCGGTTCAAGCCGGCGGATACCAGCTAACAGGCAGCATGACGCTCCGCGATCGCGCCAAGGGCGAGCGCATCGTACCCATGATGCCGCTGTCGGTCACCATCCAGCCCTGGTGCACGCCGCCGACACCGACGCCGACGGCCACGCTTGTCCCGACTGAGACAGCGATCCCGACGGCCACTGAAACACCGACCGCCACCGAAACTCCGACCGCGCAGCCAACGGCTCGCTTCACCCCCACCGCCAGCCACACGCCTGCCTCAACGCCCACGGCCACCGAGCTACCGACGCGCGTGCCGCAGCCGATCTTCCTGCCGTTGACGCTGCGCGAGCGCTGCACGCCGACGCAGCGGCGCGTCGACGCCGTGCTCGTGATGGACGCCTCGTTGAGCATGTTGGAGCCGGCGGCCGGCGGCACGAAACTGGCAACCGCTCTGTCCGCGGCACGCGTGTTTCTGGATCAACTCAACCTGGGCGACGGCGACCAGGCGGCCGTCGTCTCGTTCAACGCCGACGCCCGGCTGCTGGCAGGGCTGACCGCCGACCGCCTCGCCCTCGACGCCGCCCTGGCCGCCATCGCCCCCGCCCCTCAGACCTGCATCGTCTGCGGCGTGGACGCGGCCGCCGCCGAGCTGGCCTCGGCACGCCACCGCGCCGACCACGCCGCTGTGCTCGTCCTGCTCACCGACGGCCGCTCCAACCCCCAGCCGGCCGCGGAGGCGGTGGCTCGGGCGGCAATGGCCAAGTCCGCGGGCATCCGCATCTACACCGTGGGCCTGGGCACCGACCTGGACGAGGCCGCTTTGCGAGAGATGGCCTCGGGGCCGGAGGCCTACCGCCATGCCCCCTCCGCCGCCGAGCTGGCGGGCATCTACCGCGGGATCGCGGTGGACATCCCGTGTCCGGGGGCTGCGTTCTGGGGCGGGCGGTGAAACGGAATTCCAGGGGGGGATTGACATACGCCTCCCCTCTGCCATATCATCGACCATAAGCGCTAGCGTGAGCGCCTGTCATGCGCAGAGGAACAGAGTCGTGGAACGTCCGGCCGCCCCGGATGAGGCGGGCAGTACATCAAGGGTGCGACGCGCTGTTGCACCGAAGGGAGGGTCATGACCGAATGCAGGTTCTGACGTTCACCCATTCCCGTCCGGGGCGCGCAGCCGCTCGATAGGGCCGCGCCCCAACAGCAAGGCGGGCCAGTCGCGTGAACGACCAGCCCGCTGAAAGCCGCCCTGGATCTTGGCAAGGCATCCCAGGGAAGCCCACAACGCAGTATTCTGATACCGGACGCCTTCGAGGTCAACCTCTGGCGCAACTGGATTGCCCGCGGCCTGCTTCAGGGCGAGTCATGTCCGCTTCTCAACAACCAGGAGAAAGCCCATGTCTCGCACGTTCTTCGTGTTTCCCATCGCCATCGCGTTGGGCCTCACCCTCGGTCTCTCCGGCCTGCTCGACACCGCGTCGGAGAGCAACAGGGTGCTGCCGGTGCTGGCTCAAGGCGGCTGTACCCACCTGGCCAATTGGACCTGCACCGGTCCACCGGATGGCAACAAGACTTCGGCCATGACGGTAGCCTATGTCGACAACAGCAGCGGCAGTTCGGTGATTCCTAACGGCGCAACTGACTGGGACATCACCGCCCATTGGTACCCGGTCGGCCCAGGGTCGAATTGCACTGACCTTCAAGTGGCAACGTGCACGGTTGCGTGGAATGGTTCGACATGGTCGTTATCCAATGTCAATCTGACCAACGACATTGTCGCAATCAGCCTCTGCAGCACGAACATGTGCGGTGGCGCGAGTCTTGCAGTAGGGTACACCTTGATCGTCAGCATCAACGATCCCAATGCCGGTGGGAACAATCTTGACAACATTGACTACGTCACAACTGCCGTCCCTAACGGAACGGAATGCGGCGCTTCCAGCACTACACCTCTGAGCCAGACAAACGCCGGCAATCAGTACATCAGTACGGGAAATACCAACATCTGCCCTTTCACTTGCAGTGTTAGCGGCTCCTCAATGACAGTCCTCTACAACTGAGGTCCCATTGACTGACAGCCACCACCTGATGGGACTTCGGTCTTCCATGCGGTGGTGGCTGTTGTCAATTCTCGTGATTATGGTGTCGATTCTGGGAGGGTTCATGCGATCACTATTGACTTGCTCGCCCATCGGGCTCGTTCTGTTCCTGCTTCTAGCTGCAAGTTCTACCGTGCAGGCCCCCCGGCACTGGACGACCAGGAGTTCAGCTGCGGTACCGCCGCTGGAAAACTGGGTGGTGTTTACCGATGATCTATCGAGGCCCAGCAGTTTCGGATGTGATCAAGTTTCCATTCGAGATGATCGCGACCTGACGCATGGAATCCTGACCGGTGCATTCGCCCAATCGCCCAATCAGCTCGGTGTTGCCCCTAATGGTCGCCTCATCATGGCCATGGATATCGGTCAGTCGCGCTGGGCACATGTGTTATTCGGCGATCCTAGCTCGGTCGAATCATGGCAAACGCGGTTCTACCGGGGGGATTTCGTCGTGGGTTCTGATGTTGAGGTTACATTGGACAGTCAGAATGCACTGTTTGGTTATGAGAACGGTCTGGCCAAGATCGATGTGCAGAAATTGATCGATCCCAATCCTCTGCACCAACAGGACAAGTATGGTGGTTTGTCATACTTCAACTCTCCTGCGGGCTTGCGTCCCCAGCCTCTGCCACCGATAGATGGATTCCTTCCTGATGTACAACCCGCGAGCATCGTTCTCGCCCCCGACGGTTCTACAGCCTATGTCGCTGCTTCGGACGCGCGTGTCTATCATGTTAGAATTGAAGATATGAAAGTTCTGGAAGAGCCCATAGTATACACACCATCGTCAAAGCCACCCATCAGACGATTCTATGAGACTTTTGCTACTCTAAGTCCGAGTGGTCGCTATCTGGTTATTGGTGCCGGATTGGCACAACAGGTTTCCGTGGTGGACCTTGTGGGTGGATCTTCGCGTGCCGTTACCATTCCAGGCTCGGGCACCGTAGGCGCAGTGAAGTTCAACTATTCCAGCAAGAATGGACGCTTCCTTGCGGTACATGGCGGAAGTCTGGTAAGTGTCATTCCATTCGATGATGATCGACCCTTTCAGCTCGCCGTGGCGGCAAAGGTATATGTTCCTGCAAAGTCAATTGGCCTCTGTGAGGACGAAGAGCCGGGATGTGCCGACCATTGGAGGGCGCCCGCGATAGCATGGACCCGAGACGGGTCACGGATCATTGCTGGCGTCGGCCCCATAGTTAACGATTGGGCCCTGATAGGCGTGGACGATGTCCCATCAGCATCGATGCGCATCCTCTCCTCTTTCAGATCCTGCGAGTTCACTAAGAATCGCCCTGTTGCCATCCCCAACGACGTCTTCACCTTCAACCTCATCCCCACTTACACCCCCATCCCCAGCGACACCCCACCCCCCACGATCACGCCGTCGGCCACCCCTACGCCATCGGCCACCACCACCGCCTCGCTCACGCCGATGCGGTCGCCAACGCCCACCGTCACCCCGTCCCCGACCGTGACCCCGCGCCCATCCGCCACCCCCACCCCGTCCCCCCTCTACCTCCCCCTCCTCCTCCGCGAACGTTGCCTGCCCGAGCAGCGCCGCGTGGATGTCGCCCTGGTGCTGGACGCCTCGCTTTCCATGCTCGAGCCCGCCGGCGACGGGTCCGCTCCCGGACCTCCCGGCCCCCGCAGCAAGCTGGA
>Ga0073904_10004369_pt1 | contig 10517 bp, 6 predicted proteins | sample KloWWTrecipitate_FD_66668 | JGI IMG/M metagenome (GOLD analysis project Ga0073904, IMG submission 66668) | Active sludge microbial communities from Klosterneuburg, Austria, studying microevolution and ecology of nitrifiers - Klosterneuburg... | ecosystem: Engineered > WWTP > Aerobic digester >... | reverse complement strand
CATATGTGTTCATGCGCGTTTATCGCACATTCAACCTGATATTCGCACAAAGGCGCGCACGGGATATGGCCGCGCGATGCCGATCGCCCTAAGCTCTGCCTTGATCCATTTGCACACGGCCTTGGCGGCCGCCAGCACCGGACGGATCGAAGGAGACAGACACCATGCGTACCCAGGTTGCCATCATCGGCGCCGGCCCCTCCGGCCTGCTGCTCGGACAGTTGCTGCACAAGGCCGGCATCGACGCGGTCATCCTCGAACGCCAGAGCGCCGATTACGTGCTCGGCCGTATCCGCGCGGGCGTGCTGGAACAGGTTTGCGTGGACCTGCTCGACGAAGCCGGCGTCGGCCAGCGCATGCACCGGGAAGGCCTGGTACACGGCGGCTTCGACATGCTGTTCCAGGGTGCACGCCACCGCATCGATATGCAGTCGCTCACCGGTGGCAAGACGGTGATGGTCTACGGCCAGACCGAGGTGACACGCGACCTGATGCAGGCCCGCGCCCAGGCCGGCCTGCCCACGGTGTACAGCGCACACAATGTCAGCGTGCATGATTTTGATGGCCAGCAACCGGTGGTGCGTTACGAAACCGCCGGCCCGGACGGCAGCCGGCAGCAGCACGAGCTGCACTGCGACTTCGTTGCCGGCTGCGATGGCTTTCACGGCGTATGCCGGGCCAGCGTGCCTGAGCAGTCCGTCACCGAATACGAAAAGGTCTATCCCTTCGGCTGGCTGGGCATCCTGGCCGATGTGCCGCCGGTGTCGCACGAGCTGATCTACGCCAACACCGAGCGCGGCTTCGCGTTGTGCTCGATGCGCAGCGAAACCCGCAGCCGCTACTACGTGCAGTGCGACCTGACCGACAAGGTCGAGCAGTGGTCGGACGAGGCCTTCTGGGCCGAACTGCGCAAGCGGCTGGACCCGCAGGCGCGCGAGCAACTCATCACCGGCCCGTCGATCGAAAAAAGCATCGCACCGCTGCGCAGTTTCGTCGCAGAACCGATGCGTTTCGGCCGCATGTTCCTGGCCGGTGACGCGGCGCATATCGTGCCGCCCACCGGCGCCAAGGGCCTGAACCTGGCAGCGTCTGACGTCAAGTACCTGTCGAGTGCGCTGATCGAACATTACCGCGAGAAGAGCGACGCCGGCATCGAATACTATTCCGACCGCTGCCTGCGCCGGGTCTGGAAAGCCGAACGTTTCTCGTGGTGGTTTACCTCGCTGATGCACCGCTTCCCGGACAGCGCCGGCTTCGGCCAGAAGGTCCAGGAGGCCGAACTCGACTACCTGGTCCACTCCGAGGCTGCATCACGCTCGCTGGCCGAAAACTACGTCGGCCTGCCACTGGATTTCGCCGAGCGCAAGGGCTTGGGGTAAATTGCAGGCCACCATGACCTTGCCTGTAAAACCCCCTGCCCCGTTCAAGCCGCTGCGCGGCGTGCGTATCCTGAGCCTGGCGCTCAACCTGCCGGGACCGGCCGCGCTGATGCGGCTGCAAGCCCTGGGCGCCTCGTGCAGCAAGGTTGAGCCGCCATCCGGCGACCCGATGGGCCTGTACAACCGAACGGCTTACGACACCCTGCACCAGGGCGTCAAGGTGTCCAGCGCAGACCTGCGCACCGAAGCGGGCCAGAAGGCCGTGCACAAGTTGCTGGCGCGGGCCGACATCCTGCTCACCTCGTTCCGCCCGTCGGCCCTGCGCAAGCTAGGCATGGACTGGGCCCACCTGCGCAAATCGTATCCGGCGCTGAGCCAGATCGACATCGTCGGCGCCGCTGGCGCGCGCGCCGAAGAACCCGGTCATGACCTGACCTACATGGCCGAACATGGCCTGGTGCAAGGGCTGGACCTGCCGCCCAGCCTGTTCGCCGACATGGGCGGCTCGCTGGCGGCGGTCGAGGCCGTGATGGCTGCGCTGCTGCAGCAACGCGCCAAAGGCAAAGGCGTGCATCGTGAAGTGGCCCTGGGGGACGCCGCAGCCTACCTGGGACTTCCGCACCAATGGGGCATGACCACGCTTGGTGGCGCCGTCGGCGGCGGCCATGCCGGTTACCGCGTCTATGCCTGCAAGGACGGCCGCGTGGCCGTGGCGGCGCTGGAGCCGCATTTCGCGCTCGCACTGTGCAAGGCGGCCGGTATCACCAGCGTGGATCGGCATACGATGCTGGCGCCGGCGACCCACGACACCATCACCCGCTTCCTCGCAGCGCAGACACGCAGACAGCTCGACGCACTGGCGCTGGCGCAGGATATTCCGTTGTTGACGTTGCCAGACTGACAAACGGCTGCGATGCGCGCGGCGGGAGAAAGTGGTGGGTCCTGACAGATTCGAACTGTCGACCTACGGATTAAGAGTCCGCTGCTCTACCAACTGAGCTAAGAACCCACTTCGAAAAAACATGCTGCGCGCCCACCTCTGACGCGCAAACTCAAGCGCGAGATTCTAACGGCAAAAATGCTGCACCCGGATGCGTGGCTGTGGCGCCGCTGAAAATCCGCACGTGTGTCGCTGCTCGCGGTGCAGCCAGGCATACGGGTTCAACCCTCAAACCTACCCGTGCGGTGCATAATCAAAATGGCGCTGCGGCAGCAAGTTGCAGGCTGCCAGACCCAATGCGCGCGCATTGCGTATACCTGCAACCATGATGGAACCCAACACGGGGAACACGATGGCAGTCAACCTCAGACCTCTTGATGCACTCGCGCGGGCCGTTCCGTGGTCGCTACTGGTTGCGGCATTGCTGTTGGCGAGCGTGCCATCGGGCGTGATTGCTGCAGCGGCCGACGAACTGCAAGCCGCCGCACGGGATCACCAGGGCGGGGGTTTTGAATCGGCGCTGGCGCATTGGGAGCAGGCGCGGCGGGATGCGCAGGCCAGCGGGGACGGCCAAACGCAGGCGCGCGCCGAGCTTGGCGCGGCGCGCACCTACCTTGCGCTGGGCCGCGCCCGCATGGCAACACAGCGCCTGCTGAGCGCCCACCAGCTGGCGACCGCACTCGATGACCGGAATCTGCTGGGACCGATCTCTGCCGCACTGGGCAATGCCTTGCTGCAGGCTGGCGAAACTGCGCAGGCCCGTCAGGCGCTGGAGCAGGCCATCGCATGGGGACGGGCAGGCAACGATCACGAGCTCGTTGCACAAAGTGCGAATGATCTGGCCCGACTGGAGGTGGACGCGGGCAATACAGCGCGCGCGGCCGACCTGTATCGGCAGAGCATGACCGGCGCGTTGACCAGTGGCAATCTTGCGCTGCAGGCCACGGCAGCCGCCAATCTGGCACGTCTGCCCTTGCCCGCCGATGAACATGCGCAGGCGTTGACCGTTGCAGAGCAACTGGTGCGGGCCCTGCCACCATCGCACATTCGTGCGATGACACTGATCAGTGTCGCGCGCCTGCGCGGCGACACTCCCGATCCGGCCAATGCACCGGGTACGTCCCGCAAACAGGCGGCGGCTGACTTCGACGATGCGGCAACTGCCGCACGACTCCTGGGCGATCAGCGCGTACTGAGTTATGCGCTTGGTTACAAGGGCGCCATGGAAGAAGCCGCCAACAACCCGACAACCGCGTTGGCGCTGACACGCCAGGCAGCACAGGCCGCGCAGCAGGCCGATGCGCCAGAAAGTCTTTACCGCTGGCAGTGGCAAGCAGGCCGACTGTTGCGTCTGCTGGGTGACGAAGATGCAGCCCTGGTGGCTTACCGTGTGGCCGCCAACACACTCGAGCGCATTCGCCCCGACCTGGCCGCCAGCGGCAATGGCAACTTTCGCACCAAGGCCAGCCCGGTGTACCTCGGGGTGGCCGATCTGCTGATCCGGCGCGCTGAACGCGCCGCCAAACCGGAAAATGCCCAGGCGGACCTGCTCGAGGCGCGCCGGACCATGGAAGCGCTCAAGAGCGCGGAGCTGGAAGACTACTTTCAGGACGATTGCGTCGCCTCGCTGAAGTCCAAGACCAGTGGCGTCGATACCCTGGCGCCCCATACCGCCGCGATCTACCCCATCGTGCTGCCGGACCGACTCGCGATTCTGGTGAGTTCTCCGCAAGGGCTGCGCGAATATTCGGTCCCCATCGGCAAGCTGCAACTCCAGGCAGAGACCCGCGCCATGCGCCAGACGCTGGAAAAGCGCATGACGCGCGAATACCTCAAGCATGCGCGCCAGCTGTACGACTGGGTCATCCGCCCGGCACAGGCCGACCTGGATCGCGCCGGCATCAAGACCCTGGTCTTCATTCCCGATGGCGCGCTTCGCACCGTCCCGCTGGCAGCCCTGAGCGATGGCAAACAGTTCCTGATCGAGCGCTACGCGGTGGCCACCTCACCGGGCCTCACATTGACCGACCCGCGGCCTATTTCCGCAGTTGCACCAAGGGCGCTGCTCGCCGGTCTGACGGAACCCGTGCAGGGTTTCGGGGCGCTGCCCGGTGTCAAGACAGAAATCAACAATCTCGCCACCATATTGCCCGGTACCGAACTGCTGGACCAGTCGTTCCTGAAGTCGAGCTTTCGCAGCAACCTTGTCGCCAATCCATACACCATCGTGCACGTGGCCTCGCATGGCGAATTCGGTTCGAGCGCCCAGGACACCTTCGTACTGACCCACGATGGCCGCATCAACCTCAATGAGCTCGAGGGTTTGCTGGGCGGCACGAACTACCGCGATCAACCGGTGCAGTTGCTGGTGCTCAGCGCCTGCGAGACTGCCGCCGGCGATGATCGCTCGGCATTGGGCCTGGCCGGCATCGCAGTCAAGGCAGGCGCACGCAGTGCTCTGGCCACCTTGTGGTCGGTCAGCGACGCGGCATCGATGCAGCTGATCGGGGACTTCTACCGCGAACTGGGACAGTCTGGCCAATCCAAGGCTGAGGCCCTGCGCCAGGCGCAGCTGGCGCTGCTGTCCGATCGGCGCTATCGCCATCCCTATTACTGGAGCCCGTTCCTGCTGATCGGCAACTGGTTGTGATGTGAAGTGAGGGCACGGCAGCAATGCCGCGCCTGGCCCGTTCAGAAGTCGGCGCGAACCATCAGGTGAAAGCCGCGATCCTGCAGTGACCGGCTGGGATTGACGACGTTGTGACCGGCAAAAGTGTGGGCATAGTACAACTCGGCATGCACCCCCCGCATCGGGTCGTAGCGCAGCCCCACACCGGCACTGCTCAGCCGTGTCGGCGCGTCGGTGGCGCGCCCCTTGTACCAGGCACCACCCATGTCGATGAACGGCGCCACCTGCAACAGCGCCGCGCCATCGGCCGTGCGCACCACCGGTACCCGCAGTTCGACCGAGGCGGCGTAACCCTGGTCACGCACCAGCTGATTGGTACGGAAACCCCGTACCGTGCGCATGCCCCCGACCGAGAACTGTTCCAGCGGCAGCAGCGGCTTGTTCGTCAACTGGGCGTCGAACCGAAGCACCAGCTGGCTGTCGGTCTTGCCCAGACGGCGCGCATGCTGCAACTGCCCCAGCCAGGAAACGAATTTGCCGTTCGGCAAACCCTTGCCCTCATCGGTGGCACCAAATGCGCCGACGCCCACGCTGAAGGTGGAACGGCCTGCAGTGACCTGCGTGTTATCGCGACCGACATAGTCCTGAACGAAGCGAAACACGCTGACCTTGCTCTTGCCATCGGGTTCCACACCTGGTGAGAAGGCGAAACCTGTGCCCAAAAGCTCCGACGCGCTCTGGCGAACGTCGAAACCAGCAGACAGCGTCAACTGCTCGCGCGCGGTGTGCAGCACCGGGTGGCTCACGCGCAGGCCTATGGTGTGGGCCCTGGACTGGATATCGAGCGCGTTGAGTGGCTTCTCCACCACCTCGGCCCTGGAGGCCTCGGCAAATATATCCAGCGTGGTGTCGTCGGCACGGATCGGAATGCCATAGTTGGCGCCGATCTTGCGGTAGCCCGATGCATAGGCCAGATCCCAGCCCAGGATGTCACCGCGTCCGGACGGGCTGAACCACTGGCCGCGCAGCGCCACGCGGGCTTCGCCCAGACTCGGTGAGATATCGTTGTCCACCGTCGCGGAAAAAACACTGCGCGGGCCTTCCATGACCTGTGCCCGAAGCCGCGCCTCGCCAGGACGGTCGCCCGGTGACAACGCTCCATTGATCCGCTCGATGAACGGCCCTTGCAACAGGATCTGCAGGCGATCCTGCAGCGTGTTGACGTTGAGCGGGGCCGCGCCCCCCAGCGCCAGCCGCTCGGCGACGTAGTCGCTGCGCAGGTACTCGTTTCCGGTCACCGTGATGTCGCTCAGACGGCCCTCGACGATACGGTACTCCACCACACCGTCCAGCACTGTCTGGTCCGGCAACAGCGCGCCGGAATTGATATAGCCTGCGTTGACGTATTTCAGCGTCAGTGCCTGGCGCAATGCAGCCAGGTCCTCGTCGGTGACGTCACGTCCCTGATACGGCGCGGTGATCCGGTCAAGCTCTTCCGAACTGATCACGGTATTGCCGATGACGCGGATCTCGCGCACGCGAAAGCGCGGCGTGCTGCCACCCTGCGACGGGCCTGCCGGTGCCTGCACCGTTGCCGGCGCCTGCAAAATTGCACCCGGCTTGGCAGGCGGCACCAGCGCGGGCGGCCGCTGATCGGTGCCCGGCAGAGCTGGCGGGCCGACATCCTGTGCATGCAGCACGACTGGAAGCGCCATCAGCATGGTTGCCAGATGCAGCGGCAGCCTGTTGAACGGCGGCTCGGCCATTACTGCGTGGCCAGCCGCTGGAGCGGACCGCCGTTGTCGCAATCGCAAAAAAAACTTCATGGGCTGCAGTCCGAAATATGCAAGGAGGCCAGCTGACCGAGCGCGTGCTGGCTCGGCACCGTGTTCACCCGGGACGCCACGACGGCCCCGCGTGCCAGTGCACCGAGGTCCATGCTGGGCAGGTAGTCACCCGGATCGGGCGGCAGACCGCCACGCCCCACCTGTACCAGGCTCGAAAGCCCGGCCCGCGCGGCACTGCAACCGGCCCGCATCAGGCTGGCAGCATCCAGGAACGAAGCCGGGAGCACTGCCAGGCTGGCGCTGACGTCGGTGTCGGGGGCATCGATGTTGACCGAACCGTCGATGCCCAGCGTGGACGAGGCCGAGATGATCGTGGCCGGATCGGAAATCAACTGCCCGGCGACGATACGGATATTGCCGCCCGGCCCGCCGAATGCGTTGGCGATGATCTGGCTGTTTTGCAGCAGCACGAACTGCGGGTCGATGAAGATATTGCCACCGCCACCGACACCGCTTTGCACCGACGTGGTGATCTGGCCGTCCCCCAGGCGGATCAGGCGCGGCGCGACGATGCTGATGTTGCCGCCGTCCGAAGTCAGCGCCCGTGTCGCGATGATGCCGCCTTGAATGTCCAGGCTGTCGGCGAGCTGGATCTCGATATTGCCGGCCAGGCCACTGCCCAGGCTGCTCGAGGAAATCGTCGCCCCGTCGTGCAGGTTCAGCACCCGGGCCTGAACCTGCACGTCGCCACCGGCACCACTCCCGCGGGTCTCTGCCAGCAGTCCGCTGGGTCGCCCCGGCGCGCTGCCCGAAATATCGACCAGGCCGCTGGCCACGACGCTTACGTTGCCGGCGTTGCCACTGCCGACCACCAGTGCGTCATTGTTGTCTTCATCAAAACCACCGCTGAAGCTGCGGATCTGGGCGCCACCGCGCAATTGCAGACTGCCCACGCTGACATCAATGGCGCCCGCGTTACCGTCGCCTACCGTGGTGGAGTCGATGACACCACCGTTCATGCTCAACAGTGGCGCGGACACCCGTAGACTGCCGGCATAACCATTGGCGCCTGGTGCCGTGGCGGTAAAGATGCCGCTGAGTCCGCCGTCGATGTCGACGCGCTCGCTGGCCGCGATGTCCAGGTCGCCGGCCTGGCCAGGCCCGCCCGTGGAACTGCTGATACGCGCGCCGTCGCGCAAATCCAGCGTGCGGGTGCGGATGGTCATGTTGCCGGCCGGACCTCCCAGGGTCTCGGTGGACAGGCTCAGCGTGACACCGCCGACGCCGGTATCCGGATGGGTCGCGCCGGTGGCCAGAATGCTGTCGGCGTCGATGGTCAACGCGCCGCCAGTGCCGGGGCCGAAATTGCGCGTGCCGAGGAAACCACCATTGAGCAAGGACAGGCTCCCTGTCACGATGGACAGCGATGGTCCGGCGGCCACGTCGTAGTTTTCAGCGCTTATGCCGGTGAAGGTTTCCGGCCCCTGCCCCTGAATTTCGATCCCGCCGGCGCGGATGCGGATGTTGCCCGCTGCGCCGGGGCCGTGACTCTCGCTGATCACAAAGGAACTGTCGCTGATGGCCAGTTTGCCACCGACGTCGAGGTTGATCGTCGCGCCTTTGCCGAAACCCCCGTAACTACCGACCAGGATCAATGAAATGTCGCCTGTTTGAGCATCGCCTTTGACCTGCATGTCACCGCGCAAGCCGATATCGACAACGCCGCCATCGGCATCGCCGAAGGATTGCGACAACAGGCCGGCCCCGGTCAGGCCAAGCTGGTTGCCACGGATGTAGATCGAACCGCCCGGGTCGCCGCCGACGTCGATATAGGTTCCGGATAGCTGAATGTTTCCCAGCGTCTCAAAGCCACTCACGTCGACCGCGCCGGTACCGAGAATGGCATCCCCGGCTGACGCCACGCTGGCCAGATTGACCGTCGCACTCGGAGCGACGATCAACGCGAGACCAAACTCACCCGCATGGATATCAATATGGCCTCCGACCAGCGCAAAAGTCTTGCCGGGTGGCACCGGTGAAAACAACTGGGCACCGTCGACACTGATTGGCGCCGGATTCGCAGACAGAAAGCCGAACGCAACCGGCTCGGCCGAGGTCAGGACGCTGGCCTTGGCGGCATCGGCATGAAACACGCCGCCGTCTGCCAGGCGCAAGCTGTTGGCGGTACTGAAATAGGCGGAACCATCGACGTTGATGGAAGCACCCGCCCCGAACATCACACCGTTGGGATTGATGAAAAAGAAGTTGGCACCAGGGATGGCCACGCTCAGCGGCCCGTCGATCAGGCTGGAACCGGTGCCGGTGACACGCGAGATGACATTGCGGATGTCGACCGGCCCGGTGAACACGGCGCTCTCGAGCCGCCCGATGTTGAATACGCTGAAGCTGTGGAATACATTTCCGCCACGCACCACACCCTGGGCCGCATCGATTGCCATGTCACCCGAAATCGATGCACCAGACCCGGTGAATGTCGCTTCGCCGTGGCTTGCGCCCGCGGCCATCAGCAGCGACAACGGAAATACCCAGTGGCGACAAGTTTTTCTTATTCTTGTTCGCGTCAATGCGGCCATAACGATTCCCCTGTTTGCCTCGCCCCAAGCATCTAGGGTAGCAAGAAACATGTTGAAACGGAGAATATTCGCGCAGGCCGCCTGAAATTGGAACGGCCCCCTGAGCTGTCACTCCGGGGGCCTGGCCGTTTCTGGAATTGACGGGTGGTTCAGTGGCTGCGCTGGCGGCGACGGATCAACGCCAGACCACCCAGAGCCAGACCGAGCAGCGCCAGGCTGCCAGGTTCGGGGACGCTGCTGGCACTGACGTTGACGCTGCCACACGCCCTGAGAGCATTTGTAACTGGATCGATACACGCCGGGTTGAGGCGGCCCATGTCAGCCAGGCTACCACTGTCGAAAGGTCCGATATGCATCAGTTCGTTCACGACCACATCGTAGACATTGCAGCTTCCAACCCCGTCCTGGCAGGTGACCGTCAGAAAGGGCCCTGCAGCCGCCGCATACAAGTTGAAAAAGTCACCGCCCAATGGCGTGTCTTCCGGATGGGCAACGGCAAAACCTGACGACAGGTAATCGCCCCCCCCGACATATGTCAACCTGCCCACGGACGTTAACGCATTGACCGCGGCCACCGTGATGACCCCGCCGTCGTCGGTGGCGGTCTCATTGGCCAAACTGTAAAGGCCGGTGTTGCTGAACACCAGTTGCCAGATACCTGCATCGCCGCTACCGAAACTGTCGGCATAACCCACGGGAGTGTAGGTTCCTCCCAATGTGACAGTGAAACTGAATACATTGGTGCCACCGGGGCCGGTGCCAATTGAATAGTCAAGCGCTCCCGTACCGTCAACCAGCGACAGATTGAGCTTCAGCGGGTTATAGACCCCGATGACGGTCGTGACAGCCCTGCGCGCCGCGATCGGATAGGCCTGCGCACTGTCGACCATCACAGAACACAAAACAACGGCGGCAATCGCCGCGAAAAATCCTCGAAAGTGCATGGGGTTCGCTCCAATAGAGACAGCGCAACAAAGCATCGCGTCAGTTGGTCCGCAGAAGCAATTTTTACGCCATTTCGGCAATACATCACAGATTCAAGGGCTTGCATGCGGCCAACCGTGTCTCAAGCCCTTGACTGTCAAGTTTCTCGTCAGTTGTTGGCCGCAAGGCGGCGCCATGCCCATGCTATTCTCTGCGCGCCATCGTCACCGGCCAGCGTGATCCAACCGCCGCGCGCGCCTCCCG
>Ga0073904_10004365_pt1 | contig 10520 bp, 6 predicted proteins | sample KloWWTrecipitate_FD_66668 | JGI IMG/M metagenome (GOLD analysis project Ga0073904, IMG submission 66668) | Active sludge microbial communities from Klosterneuburg, Austria, studying microevolution and ecology of nitrifiers - Klosterneuburg... | ecosystem: Engineered > WWTP > Aerobic digester >... | reverse complement strand
GCGCCAGCTTCACGCGCTGCGCCTCGCCGCCCGAGAGGGTCGTCGCCGCCTGCCCGAGGGTGAGGTAGCCGAGGCCGACCCGCGCGAGGGCCTCGAGGCGGACTCGCACGTTGGGGAGGGTGTCGAAGGTGGCGAGCGCGGCCTCGACGGTGAGGTCGAGGGCGTCGGCCACCGAGAGTCCTCGGTACTTTACTTCAAGAGTTTCGCGGTTGTAGCGCCGCCCTGAGCAAGCGTCGCAGGTCACGAAGAGGTCGGGCAAGAAGTGCATCTCGACGCGCAGGACGCCGTCGCCCTGGCAGGCCTCGCACCGCCCGCCCTTCACGTTGAACGAGAAGCGCCCGGGCTTGTAGCCGCGCGCCCGGGCCTCCGGGAGCGACGCGTAGAGCTCACGGAGCAGCGCGAAGACGCCGGTGTAGGTGGCCGGGTTCGAGCGCGGCGTGCGGCCGATGGGGGCCTGGTCGATGCTCACGACCTTGTCGACGAGGTCGAGGCCGAGCACCTTGTCGCAGTCGCCGACGGCGCCCTGCGCGCCGTACTTCACCGAGCGAACGGCCGGCAGCAGGGTGTCGACCACGAGGCTCGATTTGCCCGAGCCCGAGACCCCGGTGAAGCAGGTGAAGAGGCCGAGCGGGACGTCGACGTCCACGTTCTTCAGGTTGTGCGCGCGCGCCCCGACGATCGAGAGGTGACCGCTGCGCGCCTTCCGTCGCGCCGCCGGCAGGGAGAGCGCGCGGTCGCCGGAGAGCCACGGCCCGGTGACCGAAGCCGGGTTCGCCATGAGCTCTGCCGGCGTGCCCTCGGCGACGACGTGGCCGCCGTGCGCCCCGGCGCCGGGGCCGAGGTCGACCACGTGGTCGGCCGCGAGGATCGCCTCGCGGTCGTGCTCGACGACGAGCACGGTGTTGCCGAGATCGCGGAGGCGGAGCTGGGCCTCGATGAGGCGCGCGTTGTCGCGCGCGTGGAGCCCCACCGACGGCTCGTCGAGCACGTAGAGCACGCCTACCAGCGCGGCTCCGATCTGCGTCGCGAGGCGGATGCGCTGGCCTTCGCCGCTGGAGAGCGTCTGCGCGCTGCGGTCGAGCGAGAGGTACCCGAGGCCCACCTCCACGAGGAAGCCGATGCGGGCGCCGATCGCCTTGAGGAGCGGCTCGGCGATGGTCCGCTCGCGGGGCGTCAGCGCGGCCGCGTCGGACTCGAGGTCGCGCACGAGGGCCGCGAGGCGGTCGAGCGGCAGCGCGCCGAGGGTGGTGATGTCGCGGCCGGCGAGGCGCACCGCGAGCGCCTCGGGCCTCAGTCGAAGGCCGCCGCAGGCGGCGCACGTGCGCACCTCGGAGAACCGCCCGAGCTCGTCGTCGGCGATGGCGCCCTCGGTCTCGTCGGGCTCCGCGTCGTCGCCGCCGTCGCGTTCTCGCGTCGTGAGCGACTGCCCGGCGAGCCTGGCCTCGAGCCGCGGGACGATCCCCTCGTACGCGGTCGTCGCCGCCTGCTTCTTGCTCTTTGACTGTCGCGTGGTCGCGCTCGCGCTCGCGCTGTCTTTCTTGCTCGACGCGGGGTCCACACCGAACAGCAGCGCCTCGCGGTGCGCCTCCGAGAGCTGCTGCCACGGCACGTCGGCGTCGACCGAGAGGGCCGCGGTCGCGCGGGCGCACTCCATCGCGAGGGCGACGCTGCCGCGGCGGCCCCACGCGAGCACGACGCCCTCGCGCAGCGTGCGGTGAGGCTCGCCGATGACGCGCCGAGGCTCGATGGCCGTGCGAGCGCCGAGGCCGTCGCACGAGGGGCAGGCGCCGTGGGGGCCGTTGAACGAGAAGAGCCGAGGCTCGATGGGCGGCAGCGAGACGCCGCAGTCGACGCACGCGAAGCGCTCCGAGAGCCAGAGCGGCGCGCCTTCGGCGGGGAGCGCGGGGAGCACGAGGAGGCGGCCCTCGCCGAGCTTCAGCGCGAGCTCGACGCTGTCGGTGAGCCTGCCGAGGACGCCCTCCTTCAGCACGACGCGGTCGACCACCACGTCGAGGTCGTGGGGCCTCGAGCGGTCGAGCGCGAGGTCGTCGCCGAGGTCGACGAGCTGGCCGTCGATGCGCGCGCGCACGAAGCCCTCTCGCCGCAGGCGCTCGAGCTCGAGCTTGAGCTCGCCCTTGCGCGCGCGGCAGATGGGCGCGAGCAGCGACAGCCGCGAGCCCTCGCCGAGCCCCGCGATGCGGTCGGTGATCTGCTGGACGGTCTGGGCCTCGATGCGTTTTCCGCAGCTCGGGCAGTGGGGCACACCGACGCGCGCGAAGAGCAGCCGCAGGTAGTCGGCGATCTCGGTCACCGTGCCGACGGTGGAGCGCGGCGAGCGAGAGAGCGGCCGCTGCTCGATCGCGATGGCCGGCGAGAGGCCGTCGATCCGCTCGACGTCGGGCTTGCCGAGCTGCTCGAGGAACTGCCGCGCGTAGGCCGAGAGCGACTCGACGTAGCGGCGCTGCCCCTCGGCGTAGATGGTGTCGAACGCGAGCGACGACTTGCCCGAGCCGCTCGGGCCCGTGAAGACGACGAGCTTGCCGCGAGGGAGCGACAGCGAGACGTTCTTCAGGTTGTGCTCTCGCGCGCCCACGACCACGAGGCGGTCCATGGTCACTTCAGTTACCATGCTTCGCGGCGTGCCGCGAGCGCCCGTACGCGCAAGTCGTTGAAAAGGAACGGAGAGTCGTCGCGGCGCTGCCTAACCTTGCGGTGGTGGTGGGGTCGACCCGAGGAACGCCGCGCATCCGAGATGGCGAGCAACACCTCGCCCAGCATGCGGCCCCGATCGTCCCACGAGGCGTCCCCGATATCCTGCTACCGCTAATTCCAGTCTATGCTCTGAGGGGTCGAACATGAAGCTAGTCGGCAATCAATACTGGGTTCACGGGCCGTTGGTCTTTGCTCCTGCGACGCTCGCCGAGCGTGTGGCGCGGGAGTTTGCGAAGGCGAACCCGGTTTTCAAAGCGCTCCGGCAGCAAGAAGAGACCGAGCTGGTCGGCCCGCGGATCGCGTCCCTCTTCGGCACGAAGGCGCTGCTGCTGCCAGGGGGCACTCCGACCGGCTGGGTCCCGATGGACGGCGGTGGGGTGCTGCTGCGTCCGCACAGGAAGCTCCGCCCGCGGAAGCCCGAGTCTTTCGTCGTGAGCGAGAAGCTCGCCGACGCCCTCGAGGTCGGGAGCGACTGGGTCCTCTTCGACAGCGCGTCGGAGGCACAAGACGGCTCGGCGGAGGCGCAGGCCCGTACGAACGCTCTGCCGGTGCCCCTGGCGCCTGGGCGGTACGTCGTCGAGTACAGCACCCCGGCGCCGCTCTACATGCTCGAATACTCCGCGGTGCGCCTGCTCCTCGAGGGCGCTGCGGCTCCCGTCGCGGTCAAGCCGCGCACGAAGTCGGGGTTCGCCGTCGACGCCGCGATGAAGAAGCAGGCGAAAGCGCTCCGGTTCCTCGAAAGCGAGGGCGGCCCCTTCGTCGCGTTGCCGCTCGCGTCACTACCGCAGTGGCGCGGGATCGAGCCGAGCGAGCGCAAGGGCGGCGAGAGCGACTACGATCGCGTCTGCAACGCGCGCGGCAACGTGCTCGGGAAGTCGGAGGGGCTCATTCTCCCCGCGCCCGACTCGACCGCAGTGCTCGCGACCGAGTCCGGCGTGGTCTTCATTCACTGGGTCGGTGCCGACTCGGCGGTCGACCTGCTCGCGGCGCTCCAGCACGCCAAGCGGTGGAAGCGCAGCAAGACGCCTTTCGAAACAGAGGGGCCGCTGGCGCTCATCGACTCGGGCGACGCAGGTCGGCGGCTCGGCAAGCGCAAACAGCTCGAGGTGCCGCTCACCAAGGGCGTGTACGACATCGACACGATCGAGGTGCAGGGGAAGGTCGAGGGGGGCGGCGAGGTCATGGCCGGCTTCACGCGGCTCACGCGGCGCTGATCGCGCGTCCGCCGCGGCCCCTAGCTAGCTATAGCTAGGGCTCAGCGCCCTTCGCAGGAGGCCTCGTACTTTCGCTGACAGCGCTGCTGGAAGCAGAGCTCGCACTCGCCGCGGCCCTTGTCGGCGCAGCCCCTGCACGCGGTCTCGTAGCACTGCTCGACCGTCCCTACCGCGAGCGCGGAGGAGGCGGCCATGGCGGTCGTGCAGCGGCACTCGCACGCGGCGTCGCCCTTGCACCCGCGGTAGCATGCGAGGGTCGCCTCGCATCCCGCGGTGCCCCCGGGGCTCGCCGGCGCTCCGCAGGTCTTGCGGCTCGCCTCCTCGAACCCGCAGAAGGCGATGTTCTCGCAGGTGGGGCCGCGCATCATCAGGCAGCCGACGAGGGGGCCCGCGTCGCACCGCGTAGACCACGTTGGATCGCCCTCGAAGCCGCAGGCGACGCCGAGCTTCCCCGCCTCGATGCAGGCGGCCCGCTTCGCCGGAGGCGGCCGGCGATCGCCACACGCCCCGAGGATCGCCCGAGCGCCCACGTCGGAGGCGGCGTGCTGCCGCTCGAGCCGCTCGCGGACCTCGGCGGCCGTCTGCGCCTGCGACGCGGCGGCGACGGTCTCGGCCGTGAGCCGCTGGCCTTGCTCCTTCCCGAGCTTGCCCGCGTCTCGCGAAAGAACGGCGCGCACGCACGTCACGTAGTCGGCGACCGCCTCGCTCACGCACGCGCCGTCGAGCGTCGCGCGACCGGCCGGGCACCGCGCCTCCACGGGGCCCTTGGGAGCACACGCCGCGCTCGCGACGCAGGACAGGACGCAGCCGACACACCAGCGGGTGAAGAGCCCAGATCTCATCGCAGGAGTCTCGATCGAAGAGGGCCGCGCGAGAAGAGAAGAAGGGAGCCGCGAACGGCGCTACCTTCCTCGCGTGATCGATCCGGCCTTGCCCTACGATGTCACCCTCGCCCGGCGCCGCGAGGCGCTCTCGACCCTCGTCGTGCACGCCGGCGAGGCGGCCGATCCCCACACTGGCGCGCTCGACGTGCCCATCGTGCTCTCCTCGGCGTTCGGCTTCTCGAGCGCCGAAGAGGCCGCGAGCGCCTTCCAAGGGGAGAGCGACGCGTACATCTATGGCCGCTGGCGGAGCCCCACGCTCGATGCCCTCGAGGCCAAGCTCGCGGCCCTCGAGGGCGCCCCGGCGGCGTGCGCGACCTCGAGCGGGATGGCCGCGATCGCGGGGGCCGTGCTCTCGCTCGTGACCTCGGGCGAGCACGTCGTGGCGCCCCGCGCGATGTACGCGGAGTCGGCCCGGCTGCTCCGCGAGCGCCTCCCACGGCTCGGCGTCGAGACCACCTTCGTGGACTCGTCGGTCGAGGCCTACGAGCGCGCGATCACGCCCGCCACGCGCGTGCTCTACGCGGAGACCCCGCAGAACCCCACGCTGGGCTTGCTCGACCTGCGCGGGCTCGCGGAGCTCGCGGCCGCGCGTGGGCTCACCCTGGTCGTCGACGGCACGTTCGCGACGCCCTTCTGCCAGTCGCCGCTCGCGCTCGGCGCGCACCTCGTCGTCCACAGCATGACGAAGGCGCTCTCGGGGCACGGCGACGTGATCGCCGGGGCCATCGTAGGCGAACAGGCCGCGGTCGAGCGCGCGCGCGAGCTCGTGGTGAAGGGCTTCGGTGGGGTGCTGTCGCCGTTCTCCGCGTGGCTCGTGCTGCGGGGGCTCCGCACCTTCGCGCTGCGCCAGGAGCAGGCCTGCCGCACCGCGCATGCCCTCGCGCGGGCGCTCGCCGCCGAGCCGCGCGTGGCCAGGGTGAACCACCCCTCGCTGGCCCAGCACCCGGACCACGCGCTCGCGCTCGCGCAGATGCACGCCTTCGGCTCCCTGCTGTCGTTCGAGCTCGTCGGCGACGAGGCGACCGCGTGCGCCCGCGGCGCGCGCCTCCTCCAGGCCGTGAAGATCGCCACGCACGCCGTGAGCCTCGGGGACGCGCGCACGCTGGTGGTGCACCCGGCCTCGACCACCCACTCCACGATGCCCAGCGACGCGCGCCGGCTCGCGGGCATCTCGGGCGGGCTCGTGCGGGTGAGCGTGGGCCTCGAGGGCGAGGGTGATCTACTCGCCGATCTGCGCCAGGCGCTCGACGCCGCGTTCGCGGGGTGAGCCCGGGCTGATTTTTGGCCGTAGTCGAAGGCCGATCGCGTCGAAGTCGGTATGCCACAGAACGCGAAAAGCCGCGAGAAACGCGGCTTTCGAATGAGAGAACCTCGAAGTGAGCCCCGCAGGGGCGAACGGTGGCCGATGGCGGCCCCGAGCCGAAGGCGAGTTGGCGCCATGAACGAGAGGACCGTGCTACCTGTCACGCCCATCTCCGACTGCACGGACGCCGTGCGCTCTACATCTACCTCCTGTCGGCCGACAACGATCTGCTCCGGTTCGATCCCGCGTCGATCACGCTGAAGACCATCGGCAAGGTCGCTTGCCCGACCTTCTACTCCCCGAACTCGATGGCCATCCATCACCGCGGCGTCGCCTATGCCGGCTTCACCGACAGGACCGTCATCGGCGTCCAGCGGTGGGATGGCCAGATCTTCACGATCTCCACTTCGACCGCGGAATGCAGCGCCACCTCCTATGTCGCGCAGCGTGGCTTCGCGCTCTCGGTCGACCAGTGTTCGAAGGTGGAGCTCTTCCTCGCCTCGAACGACTGCAACAACGGCGTGGTGCCGGCGGGGCTCGACTACGCGGCGCAGGTGAAGAACCGAGGACAACCGCCGAGCGTGACGATCTTGCCGAACGTGGGGCACTCGATGCAGGCGAACCCCGCGGGCGCCGCGGCGATCGAAGCGGCGATGGTGGCGAGCTGCAAGTAGCGCGGGAACGCTGCGTCTCAGACCGTGCAGTCGACGGCGCGGGCGCCGGTCGCCCGGGCGCGGCCCCACTTCAGTCGCACGGGCAGGATCTCGGTCGAGAGCTGAACCTCGTCGCCGAGGCCGTAGTAGTAATACGCGGGCGTCGAGATCTGGCGGAGCAACGAGAAGAGACGGAGCCTCGTCCGTGCGAACGCTCCGGCGTCCTTGGCGGGCATCGCGTTCTCCTGAGAGGCGTGCACGATCCACTTGTGCGGATTCGCGGGGAGGTCGATCTCGTGGTGACCGGCGAGGTCTTCGAGCACACGCTCGACGTTCGGATCTTCCATGAACCCGAAGACCATCGTCACGCTGACGATGCACCCTCGATCGCTCGAGCGCTGGAACAGAGTCACGTGGTAGCGCGCGTCGCGCACGTACGGCACCTTGCGGTGGACCACCTCGACGAAGATGAGGTTCTTCGGGAGGATGCCCCCCCAGCGATCCCATAGGAGCTGCATCAGCGCGGGCGAGTTGTCGTCCACGGAGCGCAGCGGCTTGGGGACCATCACGATCGCGTTGCGGTCGAAGAGCGTGGCGCTCTCCTTCAGCGCGATGAGCTCCTTCATGGTCATCGTGCGCTTGCCCGAGTAGGCCGCGAACGTGGCCTTGCGGCCCCAGCGCCACGTGGTCATCACGCCGAAGAGCATCACGCCGAGGCCGAGCGGGATGAAGCCCCCCTCGAAGAATTTGAGCGAGTTGGCCGTGAGGAACGCCGCGTCGACGACGCCCAGCGGTACGAAGACCGCCAGGATCACCGGCCAGCTCCACTTCCAGTAGAGGTGAGCGACCGCGGTCATCGCGATCGAGGTCGACAGCATCACGCCGGACACCGAGAGGCCGTACGCGGCTGCGAGGTTCGTGCTCGATCCGAACTTGAGGACGAGCGAGACGCAGCCGACGTACAGCGCCCAGTTGATGAAGGGCACGTAGATCTGCCCGGCGTGGGCCTGGTGCGTGTGCACGACGTGGAGCCGTGGAAAGAGCCCGAGCGCCATCGCCTGCGTCGCTAGCGAGAAGGCGCCGGAGATGAGCGCCTGCGATGCGATGACCGTCGCGCAGGTCGCGAGGATCACCATCGGTACGAGCAGCACGTCCGGCACGAGACTGTAGAATACGTTCGAGTTGACGACAGGCGCGCCGCCGAGGAGGTAGGCGCCCTGGCCGAGGTAGCTCGCGATCAGCGATGGATACACGAGGGATAACCAGCTCAGCCGAATCGGCCTCCGACCGAAGTGCCCCATGTCAGCGTAGAGCGCCTCGCCGCCGGTGATCGCGAGGACCACGCCCCCGAGCAGTCGAAGAGAGCCGCCGGGGCCGAGGGAGCGCAGCACGGTGAGCCCTCGGAGCGGGTTGAGCGCGGCGAAGATCTCCGGGTGCTTCACGACCTGAAGCGCGCCGAAGAGCCCGATGGACGAGAACCAACAGAGAATGATCGGGCCGAAGACCCTTCCGACCTTCGCGGTGCCTTGCCGCTGCACGAGGAAGAGTCCCGAGAGGATGCCTATCGTGAGCGGGACGACCACGCGGTCGAAGGTCGGGGTGACGATCTTGAGCCCCTCCACCGCCGAGAGCACGCTGATGGCGGGAGTGATGATGCCTTCGCCGAAGAGGAGGCCCGCCGCGAGCATGAGGATCCACAGAAGAAACCCGAGGCCGCGCCGCTTGTGTTTGTGGACGAGCCCGTAGAGCGCGAAGGTGCCGCCTTCGCCGTCGTTGTCGGCGCGCAGCACGAAGAGCAGGTACTTGAAGAGGACAACGAGCGTGATGGTCCACAGGACGAGCGAGATGCAGCCGACGACGTTCTCCTTCGTCGACGGCACCGCGCCGTGCCCGAAGAAGACCTCGTTCACCGCGTAGAGCGGAGAGGTGCCGATGTCGCCGTACACCACGCCCATCGCGCCAATCGTGAGAGCGAGGACGCCTCCGTGGGGCGCGTGTTCTTTCTGGGCTTGGGTCATTCGCGGGCGCGTCCTGGACCGTGTTGGGTTGGCATCACGCGGGGGCGCCCCGCGGAGCACAGGCGAGGTTACTACAGCGTCCGCCCACCGGTCGTGGAGCCAGACCCTCCCCGGGGCGGCGCTCCTCGACCTGCGGCGTGACGCGACGGAGTTGACGCGACGGAGTCGACCTGACGACGCGGAGTCACCGAGCGCTCGCTCGACGCCGTGTTTGGGTCAGCCACACGGCGCCGCGAAGGACCTCGACCACCTCAGCCTCTTCGCGCGCTCCGCGAGCGGCGCGCCGTCGAGCCGTCGACGTCCCCGCCCCTCGAAACCTCGCCGCCCGAGCGGCCGCGCGAGCCGGCGTACGCACGTCGGTCAGCGCCCTCGCCGCGCGCGCGCGCGCTCCACGAGGGGAAGGTGGCGCGGCTCACGCTCCACTGCGAGGCCCCGTGCTCCGCGATGCTCGACGCTGCGGCCCGCGCCCTCGATACCCCGATGTACGTCACCGGGCGGCACGTCGTGAGCTGGCGGCTCCGTGATGGCTCGGCGGCCACGAGCGAGCTTGACGTCTCCCCTGGCACCGCGAGCAGCCAGCACGGCGCGTTCGTCGACGGAGGCTGCCTCGTGAACCTCTCCGGCGACGACTCGGCGGCGCGCCTCTCCGACCGGTACGAGCTCTTGTTCAAGCTCGCGAGCGGCGGCATGGGCTCGGTCTTCGTCGGTCGCGCGCGCGGTGCGCTCGGCTTTCGTCAGCTCGTGGCCATCAAGCTCCCCCATCCCCACGTGCTGGAGGACCCCAACGTGCGCACGGTGCTCGTGAACGAGGCGCGCGTCGCCTCGTCGATTCGCCACGCGAACGTGGCCTCGGTGCGCGACGTGGAGGTCGCCGGCGAACAGGTGCTGCTCGTGATGGACTACGTCGAAGGCGGCGCCCTCTCGGAGCTCATGGCGAGCACCAAAGGGGCTATCGATACGAGGCTCTCGCTGCGCATCGTGCTCGACGCCTGCGCCGGGCTCCAGGCCGCGCACGAGGCCACCGACGACCGCGGCCGCGCGCTCGACGTGGTGCATCGCGACGTGTCGCCCCAGAACATCCTCGTGGGCCTCGATGGCCTCGCGCGGGTGACCGACTTCGGTGTGGCGAAGTGCGCCAGCGCGTCGATCGAGCCGCCCGCGACGGCGCCGCCGACCGCGCCCGCGCCGAGCACGGCGCATGCCCCCGAGCGGAGCACCAGCTCACCTGCCGTGAGCGCTCCCAAGGCAAAGCCCCACTCCGCCGTGGCACCGAAGGGGGCCCCGCCGCCCGCGAGCGCGCCCGCCGTCGCCCCCTCCACACCCGCGCCAACGCCGCCCGCGGCGCCCTCCGCGTCGTCCCGGCGGAACCCGTACCTCACGCCCTGAGTCACCGCGCGCGTCGCGTCCCGCGCCGCGGTCAGGGCGCAGAGAGCGCCGCCGACAGCTTGGGGTCGCGCATCAGCGCCTGGGTCACCCTGCCAGCGTCGAAATTCTTGATGGCAAAAAGATCTGACTTGAGCGCAGGGCCCGCGTTCTTCGGCATCGCGTACACCATGCCTGTCACGAGCGCCTTCGAGTCCGGGTTGTTCGCGTTGCAGTTGGTGAAGATCTGCACGCCGAGCGCGACCGACGCGCTGTTCGGGTCCTCGATCACCGCCACGCCCAGCGCCTCCATCGCCTTCTTCGCCCGCTCGATCTGCCCGGCGACCATCTTCTTGACCTCGTCCTCGGTCGGG
>Ga0073904_10004362_pt1 | contig 10530 bp, 11 predicted proteins | sample KloWWTrecipitate_FD_66668 | JGI IMG/M metagenome (GOLD analysis project Ga0073904, IMG submission 66668) | Active sludge microbial communities from Klosterneuburg, Austria, studying microevolution and ecology of nitrifiers - Klosterneuburg... | ecosystem: Engineered > WWTP > Aerobic digester >... | reverse complement strand
TAAAAAATTTGTATAACGGTTGTGCACAAAAAGATAAAATTAAAACACCCACCAGCGCAATCCATAAAACAAACCGCTTTGAAAACCAAGCGAAATAAGCAGTTTTTTGTTTGAGTTTCTTTAATCGTTTCAGCATAAGGCACCTATACCTATATCGGGATATCTAAGCACAATCATCGACTTTCTGTCCACGATCGTGTTATTGTTTTTAAAAACCTAACTTTAGCACCTATTGGAACCCTTTGCTATGAGTGACCTACAGAAAATTATAGAAGCGGCTTACGATTCACGCAGCACATTAAGCCCTGCCTCTGCTGATCCCCTCTTGCGAGAAGCGATTGATCATGTATTAGCAGATCTCGAACTCGGAAAATGTCGTGTTGCACATCCTCTCCAACCCTCCTTGGAAAAAAGGACATGGCAAGTCAATGAATGGATCAAAAAGGCGGTACTTCTTTATTTTTGCTTAAACAAAAGTACATCCATTACGGGGCAATTCACCCAATTTTACGATAAAGTGCCATTACGGTTTACAGATACCACCTCTGCAGAATTTGAGGCTCTCGGCGTTCGCATTGTACCCCCCGCAACGGTCCGTCGTGGTGCCTATATCGCTCCCAATACCATCTTAATGCCAAGCTTCGTTAACATTGGTGCATATATAGGCAAAGGTACCATGGTTGATACTTGGGTAACGGTAGGTTCTTGTGCACAAATCGGTAATCATGTGCATCTTTCGGGTGGTGTTGGTATCGGTGGCGTATTAGAGCCCTTGCAAGCAAGCCCTACCATTATTGAAGATAATTGTTTTATTGGCGCACGTTCCGAAATTGTGGAAGGTGTGATCGTTGAACATGGCTCCGTCATTTCGATGGGTGTTTATATTGGCCAAAGCACCCGTATTTACGATCGCGAAACCGGCGAAATCCATTATGGGCGCGTGCCTGCAAACAGCGTGGTTGTGCCTGGCAATTTGCCAAGCAGTGATGGTAAATATAGTCTCTATTGCGCGGTTATCGTAAAGCGTGTAGATGATAAAACACGTGCAAAAACGAGCATTAATGAATTGTTACGGGTGTGAATTTTTAAAAAATTTTATCTCTTAGATATATCGGCAATGCAAGCGCTGCTGAGACAGCATTACCTACCTGATACTCATAGGCAGCAATCCGAGCAATATCTTCTGCATGTGGATACCCCGTTATCTTTTGCCACGAACCTGTCGGCAAGTGGATCTGATCTGTCAAACTCAGGTGTTCATCCGATACGGGTTGCATAATACCCTCTGCCCCCATTTCAAATAACCCCCAATACAGTGACTCTAATCGGGCATCCAGGCTCGCAAAAACCTGCGTTGCACCAGAGGTACGCGCTACCCCTTGTGCTAAGGCACGCAAGGTAGAAACAGGTACGACAAGCTTATTTATACTAAAGCTGAGCGCTTGAATAACACTACAGGCAATACGAATACCCGTGAAGCTGCCTGGACCTCGCCCAAAGGCAAAAACATCGATCTCATTTAGGGATATATCGGCTTCTTTTAATAAATCGTCTATCAACGGTAACAATAAGCGGGTATGCTCGCGCGGTCTAATGCAGAATCGCTCCAGCATTTTACCGTGGCAGTACAGCGCAACAGAACAGGCATCTGTGGCAGTATCTATTGCTAAGAGATTGATTTTATGAGACAAAATACTGAAGTGTTATCATAGAATGCTTTAATGACCACTAAGCACCGCGCTTAAAAAATAACGCGACGCTTAATGGTTTCAGTGTAACTTACGCAGCCACTGCTACATGAGCCACTGCCTTTTTACGTGTGCGACGCTTGCGGGTGCCCGTTGCAGCTACTTTATGTACTGCACCTTTTGCACCTGCCGATTTACGCTTGGCAGTCTTTCTTTTCTTTGGCGCTTTTTTAGCAACGGCCTTTTTAGCAACGGCTTTTTTAGCAACTGCCTTTTTAGCAACTGCCTTTTTAGCTACGCGCTTCTTAGCACCTGCTTTTTTAACAACGGCTTTCTTAACACCAGCCTTCTTAACTACGCGCTTTTTAGCAACTGCTTTCTTAGCTACACGCTTTTTGGCAACCGCTTTCTTAGCATCTGATTTTTTAACAACGCGCTTTTTGGCAACTGTTTTCTTAGCATCTGCTTTTTTAACAACACGCTTTTTGGCAACTGTTTTCTTAACAGCCACTTTCTTAGCGGTTCGTTTTTTGGGCTTTGCTGCTACTTTAACAGTCTTTGCCTTTACTACTTTACGTTTCTTGGCCATTCTCGATCTCCTATGGCTTAAACTCAATTAATTGGACAATACAAAGATAGCACAGATACTGCACGAGTACATACTACATTGTCAAATTTTTTTATATTTAAGCATTTCTAAAATTTTGTCTTGAATAGATTCAACGGTGCCTACACCTTCAATTTCATGAAATTGATTAGCTTTTAATACATTTTTATACCACTCAATAACAGGCTTCGTCTCTTGATGATAGATCTTCAAACGGGTACGAACAGCCACTTCGGTATCATCTTCTCGCTGTACTAATGACTCTCCAGTTATATCATCTTTATCTGCACTTTTGGGGGGATTAAATAAAAAATGGTAAGTCCTACCTGACGCAAGATGTGTATATCTACCACTTAAGCGCTTAATAATGTCTTCATCCGGCACATCAATATAAACAACATGATCTATCGCAATATTAGCTTTTATCAACGCCTCTGCTTGTAATACGTTTCTTGGAAATCCATCGAGTAAAAACCCTTCAGCACAATCGGGTTTGGCAACACGAGTTCTCAATAAATCGATAATCAGTTCATCTGACACCAACTGTCCATTTGCCATAAGTTGTTTTACTTTGTGGCCTAATGGCGTGCCTGCCGAAATTTCGGCCCTTAACATGTCGCCGGTAGATATTTTGGGCAAGTTTAATTTTTCACAAATCAACATTGCCTGAGTACCTTTGCCTGCGCCCGGTGCACCTAACAATATAATCCGTAAGTGATGCATCTATTTTCCTCAACGCCAAAAAGATGACATTATATCAAGGGTTCAATCCCATCACCAGAGAAAAAGATATGCTATATTGTTAAAATGGAAACTCCAAAAGAAAAACTGCGTCCCAAACCACCATTAGTCAACGATGCGATCCTTTCTCGCGAATCTTGGAAAATCTTTCAAATCATAGCGGAATTTGTAGAGGGCTATGAAAGGCTCGTCCATATAAAACCTTCTGTAAGCGTATTTGGTTCTGCAAGAACAAAACGAGATGATACAAATTACCTCTTAGCAGAATCTATGGGTCGAAAATTATCCGATGCGGGTTACTCGGTTGTGACGGGTGGCGGACCTGGTTCAATGGAGGCAGCTAATAAAGGCGCTTATCAGGGTCGTTCATCTAGTGTCGGCCTCAATATAGATCTCCCCACCCAAGAATCCTCTAACATCTACCAAGATATTTCATTGCGATTTCGACATTTTTTTACCCGAAAAGTCATGTTTGTTAAATATGCTACAGCCTATGTCGTACTGCCAGGTGGATATGGCACATTAAGTGAATTCGCAGAAATACTCGCATTAGTGCAAACAGGTAAAACACGCCAGATACCCATCATTTTGGTAAATGAACCCTTCTGGCGCCCCCTACTTCAATGGTTTAAAAACACGCTGCTGCCCGACAATATGATCGATGAAAGCGATCTCACTCGATGGACATTTGCTGACTCTCCAGAAGAAGTGATTCAAAAAATTCAGGCATTTTATAACGATAAAGAAATACCAACCGAAACCTTAATAGAGGACAAAACAGATATTTAGCCTCAATATATTGCGTCCTCTCTTTAAACCCGGCACAATAGCACTATGCAGTTTGGGATTAAATATCGGGTGTTATTACTGTCGTTAGTGCCAACTATCACCATCTCTGTGTTATTGGTAACTTATTTTGTCAACACCCGGTTACAAGATTTAGAAGATGCCTTTCGTGCACACGGCGAAAGGATAGCCTTGAAACTAGAAAAAGAGTTAAATGACACACATTCTGACCTAGGCCAAATAGAAAATCTCAGTGGATGGTTAAAGCTTGAGTTAGAAACCAAATCTATAAAATTACGCGAATATCAAATCCTAGCGAAAGCAATCCTCATTTTTTTATTCGGACTTAGCATCAGTGCCTTACTTGCCTACCGAATGGGTCGAAATCTTTCTCACCCCATACTCGAAATGGGAAAAGTTGTTAATAAAATTCGGGAAGGTGCACTGAATACACGCACACAAGTTTCATCGTACCCAGAATTAAAAATGCTCGGATCCGGCATTAACGCCATGGCAGAAACATTAGAAAACGCGCATAACGAACTTCAACATAAAATTAATCAAGCAACCTTAAGTCTAAGACGTACACTCGAAACGATTGAAGTTCAAAATATTGAATTAGAAATGTCTAGACGAGCCGCCGAACATGCCAATAAGATTAAATCAGAATTTTTAGCCGATATGAGTCATGAAATTCGTACCCCACTGAACGGCGTGGTTGGATTTGTTAATTTATTACAAAAAACTGAACTCAACCCAAAGCAACAAGAATATATTCGCACCATACAAAAATCTGCTAATAACTTACTGGCAATCCTAAACGATATTCTTGATTTCTCAAAAATGGAAGCCGGGAAATTACGCATAGAACGATCTATTATGGACGTCCGAGAATGCATAGATGAAATATTAAATCTGCTGCTCCCACACGCACAAGAAAAGAACATTGCTCTGATCCCCCTTATTTACTCCGATGTGCCCGCACAGGTTTTGGGTGATCCGCTCAGAATCAAACAAATTGTGACAAATTTGGTCAGCAATGCTATTAAATTTACCGAGCGCGGCAGCGTCATTGTTCGCGTCATGTTAGAAAACGAATCCTTTCCACATACAACCCTTCGTGTAAATGTGACCGATACGGGTATTGGTTTATCACCCGAAGAACAAAAAGTATTATTCCATGCTTTTAATCAAACAAAAAGCGCTCATAAATCAGGTGGAACGGGTCTTGGATTAGTGATTTCTAAAAAATTAGTCGAACAAATGGGTGGTACCATTGGTGTTGAGAGCGAACCACAGCAAGGCTCTACATTTTGGTTTACCTTTCAGGTTGAATCCACACCCCAAGTTGAATTCACCGCGCAAGTTGAACCTACGCTAGAAACACAACCAGCCTTAACATCATCAACATTGTCTTCATTTGTTCCTTCTCTCGATGTTTTAGAACCTCCTGTTAACGTTTTGGCTGTGGATGATAATCCAGAAAACTTAAAACTGATCCGCATTTTATTAGAAGACATGGGCATTGAGGTAACTACAACCGATAATGGAAAAGCGGCCATCGTAGCAGTGCGCCAGAAAACCTTCGATTTAATATTATTGGATATCCGAATGCCAAACATGACGGGCCTTGAAGCTGCGCACATTATTCGAAACGTAGAAGCAGAATACCATCGAAAGCCCACACCCATTATTGCATTAACCGCCAACGCACTGGCCGCTGAGAAAGAATCCTTATTCAAAAATGACATTAATGATTACCTAGCAAAACCCATTGGAGAAATAGAACTTAAAAATATCCTCAAAAAATGGATACAATCCGAAACCAATGTCTGCACAATTGATTGGGCACTGGGCAAACAATTAGCGGGCGGCAGGGTAGAGCTCGCACAAGAGTTTTTTGAAAAATTGCGAGAAATTTTGCCTCTGGAGAAACAACGAATTAATGACGATTACCAAAAAAGAAATTGGCAAGCCTTCAGTGATCGTATTCATAAACTACACGGTGCTTGTTGTTATTGTGGTGTGCCTGAATTAAAAAGTTGCGTGCAAACATTAGAAGCAGCTGCAGTCTCATGTTTTCCGGATATTATTAAACCACATTTGGAAGCCTTTAACCTCGCTGTAGACGCGGTATTAACGGCCACAGAAAATACGACAATACACGATACTTGACAAACAAAATTTGGCCTATTATTATAGATGTATTGTTTTCCACATTATTAATCATGATTTTTTTAGCTCTAATAACCTCTATTAGGGCTTTTTTTTATGCCCACATTAAGAGCCAGAATAATAATCAAAATACTATTTTTACCCGCATTGGGTTCCTAAAAAAGAGCCCGTGTTATTGACTCACTAATACCACAAAAGCCACAGCAAATTCTTTTTCGTCTGACAAAGTTAAATGGCTTTCGACAACCCTACACCTCACCATTTCACGTTCTGCTTCACCCGAAAATTCTAAATAAGGTCGTCCTAAAGCATTATTATTAACGCTGATCTCTCTTAATAATATCCCTTCTGGCCTAAAACCTGTGCCTAACGCCTTTGCAACCGCTTCTTTTGCTGCATAACGCTTCGCAAGAAAAGAAACTGGGTCTCGAGACAACTCTAAACGCATTAACTCGGATGTCGCTAAAATTCGTTTTGCAAAAGCAGAACCAAACCGATCCCAAATCGCTTTAATTCGACTTGTCGAAACAATATCTGTACCAATACCCACAATTTTCATAATAATTTTCTGCTTTCCAGTGGCTTAGAGCCTAAATGGGGCGCCAATGCCAATCGCATTAATCGTTTCAGATCGCCCAAAACAACAATGTCATTCAGCACACCTGCCGCCAAGGCTAATAAGCTTTTTCCTTTAAACACATCTTGCGATTTTACACCGATAGCAAGATCACCCGTTTCCACCAAAACAGGCCCGCTTGCGGGATCAAACCGATAATCTCCTTCAGGATTAAGCGGCTTCCCCGTTCTCAGTTCTTTTACTAATTGGAGTTCATATCCCAACATTTTTAATAACGATTTTTCAAACAATCGCAACACAATTTGTACTTCCGTCGTTTTTTCTAATTCGCTTAACGCAGCTTGGTAACAAAAAAACAAATCAGGATTCGGATCCTCGTGATGTATTAAGCGAAACAACAATTCATTCAAATAAAATGCGCTTACCGCACAACGACCGGTTAACACAGGTGCAACACCGACCGCATCGAAGTCTGTTAACGTTAATAACGATCCTCGACCAACACACGAAATCATCAGCGGAATAAACGGTTGCAATAAAGCACGACCTCGAGATTTTGGCCTCCGTACTCCCTTTGCAACCACACTGATTCGACCATAATCCGCTGTAAAAAATTCACATAAAAAACTGGTTTCACGATACGGTCTCGTATGCAAGACATAAGCCAATTGACACTCAAAACGACGCATCTTTATTCCAAATCAATATATCCTAAGCTCTTTAAGGCTCGCTCGTCATCCGACCATCCACCACGTACTTTCACCCAAAGCTTTAGATGGACTTGGCGTCCCACAATTTTTTCAATATCTTTGCGTGATCGAATACCAATTTCTTTGAGTCTTTCACCGTTTTTACCTATCACAATGGGTTTTTGCCCCTCGCGCTCTACCCAAATAATAGCACTGATGACAGATACTTTTGTAGATTGCTCACTTTTGTACATCTCTATTTCAACCGTAGTAGAATAAGGCAACTCTTCCCCTAAAGATCTTACTAATTTTTCCCGAATAATCTCCGCCATTCTAAATCGAGGTGTTCTGTCTGTTATTTGTTCTTCTGGAAAATAATGTGGACTTTTCGGCAAATAACGTGCAACAGCTCGCTCCAAGGCATCAATATTCGTTGTACGTATAGCCGAAATAGGAATAATTTCAGCAAACTTAAATTTTAAAGCTAATGCCTCACAGTACGGCAAAAGCGCTGTTTTTTCTAAAAGCGTATCCACTTTATTGACCGCTAAAATAATGGGGCATTTGCTCCTCGTAACCAGATCAAACACCAACTGATCTTCCGCGTTCCATTTTAAGCTGTCTATCACAAAAATAATCACATCGACATCGACTAATGCACGACGAGCCTCTTTGTTCATAAACTTATTCAGGAGATGTGCTTCTTCAATATGCATCCCAGGTGTATCCACATAGATAATTTGCGCATTTTCAAGCGTCTTAACACCCAACAATCGATGCCGAGTGGTTTGTGGTTTTCTGGAAGTGATACTTAATTTTTCTCCCAAAATATGATTTAACAATGTGGATTTTCCAACATTGGGGCGACCTACAATAGCGGCATAACCACAAACAGTATCAATATTATCGCGCATTTTTTTTAAGTGCCTCTAGTGCTAAATCTGCCGCATTTTGTTCTGCTTTTCGGCGCGTGTTCGCAACCCCGATAAAGGGTCCTTTTAACAAAGTAAAAATACATTGCACTTCAAAGATCGGACTATGCGCATCCCCTCCCATCTGAACAACCTGATATTCTGGTAAAGGAACACGTCGTGCCTGCATATATTCTTGCAATTGCGTTTTAGCATCCTTTTGTGAAACACCGGATACTAAAGCATTAAAACGAGACTCATACCAACGCAAAATACACAGGCGACAAACTTCCAAGCTCGAATCTAAATAGATTGCGCCGATAATCGCCTCTAGAGCATCTGCCAAAATAGACGTCCGCTGATGACCACCACTCTTACGCTCACCTATTCCTAAACTTAAGTATTCCCCAATGCCAAATTCTCTTGCAACTTCCGCCACCGTTTCTCCTCTGACTAATAATGCGCGTAATCGCGTTAAATCACCTTCGCGCGCTTTTGGAAATCGCGCATATAATTCTGCAGCAACAACAAAATTTAAAATAGAATCTCCTAAAAATTCCAATCGTTCGTTGTTGGTTTCGCTGCTCGAACGATGCGTTATCGCCGCATGCAAAAGCTTAATATCTGAAAAAGCATGATTCAGTTTTTTTGCTAAATGTTCTGCTTTTTCTATCCACAGTTCTGCCATTTTATTTCCTTATGGAATATAGCCAATGCGATCCCATCGAATACGATTCCAGATAATGCGATACCACGGAGCATCGTACTTAGTGCTATCCCAGCTCATCCAAACAGCTATGGCGCGACCCTGAATATCAATATCTTTGACAAAACCCCAAAATCGACTATCTCCACTGTTATCTCGATTATCACCCATAACAAAATACTGATCTTCTGGTACGGTAATATCATCGTAAGCATAGCGAGGTGCATATAAGCCGTGGGGTTGTGTAAAAATTGAGTGTTTATGAGTCCCCAGCTCTTCCTTGAATGCTCGAACTGTGACCGAAGAACCTGAGGGATCAACATCCTGCTTTTCGTCTTGAAAAGCTTGCTTAACAGGCTCTCCATTAATATAAATCATTTTATCTTTATATTGAACATGATCATTCGGTAATCCCACAACGCGTTTTATCATATCTATTGATTCGCCATCGCTTTTAATATGCTTAAAAACGATAACGTCACCCCGTTTGGGCGAACCTATCTTAATGATTTGATTGCCCAATATTGGCCATCTTAACCCATAATCATATTTATTGACGACAATCAAATCGCCCTCCAGTAAAGTGGGGCGCATCGAACCCGACGGGATTCTAAAAGGCTCAGCTAAAAACGAACGTAAAACAAAAACAATTAAGAGAACAGGAAAAAAAGATTTTGCGTACTCGACCCACCAAGGATCTTTTACACCCGAATTGATAGGACCAGAAAGCGCATCAACTCCTCGTCCTGCACTAAAAAACAAAGCATCCACAGCCCAAATAACACCTGTCGTCGCTGTTAAAGTCAACAAAATTTCAGAAAACCGCATTTTTTATCCTTTTTTATCCTTGTCTACTTTTAAAATCGCCAAAAAGGCATCCTGTGGAATCTCCACCTTGCCCACCTGCTTCATTCGCTTCTTACCCTTTTTTTGCTTATCCAAGAGCTTTCGTTTACGAGACACATCACCACCATAACATTTAGCAGTAACGTTTTTGCGCAAAGCCTTTACCGTTGAACGTGCAATAATATGCGCACCAATGGCCGCTTGTATCGCAATATCAAACATTTGCCTTGGAATAATTTCTTGTAATGCGTCGGTTAATTCTCGACCACGCGTAAAGGCTTTATCACGATGCACAATCCACGCTAAAGCATCAACTTTTTCTGCATTAATTAAAATATCGAGCTTAACCAAATCCGCTGACTGAAAACGGACAAAATGATAATCCAGCGAAGCAAAGCCTCGACTGACCGATTTCAATTTATCAAAAAAATCCAAAACCACTTCATTCATCGGTAATTCATACACCAAAGAAACTTGATTTCCAAGATACATCAGTTTGGTCTGCACGCCTCTTTTTTCAGTACAGAGCATAATCACATTGCCCAAATAAGCCTGTGGCACCAACATGCTCGCTTCTACAATAGGTTCTCGCATTTCTTCAATGATCGCAGGATCCGGTAATTTTGAGGGATTATCAACGATAATTGTTTCCCCTTTTCGCGTAACCACTTCATAAATAACCGTTGGCGCTGTGGTAATTAAGTTTAAATTATATTCTCGCTCCAAACGCTCTTGCACAATTTCCATGTGCAATAGCCCGAGGAACCCACATCGAAACCCGAAGCCCAAAGCATGAGAGACTTC
>Ga0073904_10004359_pt1 | contig 10533 bp, 9 predicted proteins | sample KloWWTrecipitate_FD_66668 | JGI IMG/M metagenome (GOLD analysis project Ga0073904, IMG submission 66668) | Active sludge microbial communities from Klosterneuburg, Austria, studying microevolution and ecology of nitrifiers - Klosterneuburg... | ecosystem: Engineered > WWTP > Aerobic digester >... | reverse complement strand
TCGCGGGAGAGGGTTTCATTGAAATAACCATGACCCCAGCCATTGAACTCATCGGTATCGACAAACGCTTTGGCGCTGTTCACGCCAACAAGGACATAACCTTGGAAATCGCCCAGGGGTCCATTCATGGCATTATCGGCGAAAATGGCGCCGGCAAGTCCACCCTGATGTCGATCCTCTTCGGATTCTACAGCGCCGACAAGGGCGAGATCAAAATCAAGGGCCGGCCCGTTAAGATAAAATCTTCGTCTGATGCCATAAGCTTCGGCATCGGCATGGTCCACCAGCACTTCATGCTGGTTGATCCCTTCACTGTTCTTGAAAATGTCGTGCTTGGCGCCGAAGGCGGAAGGCTCATTGGCCCCGCCCTTGCCAAAGCCCGCGAGGAACTCACCCGGCTGGCACGCGATTACGAGCTGGAAGTAGATCCCGATGCCATCGTCGGTGAATTGCCCGTGGGCCTCCAGCAGCGCGTCGAGATTCTGAAAGCGCTCTTCAAGGGCGCTGAAACCTTGATCCTTGATGAACCCACCGGCGTGCTCACCCCCGATGAGGCCGACCATCTGTTCCGCATTCTGGGCCAGCTCCGCGACCAGGGCAAAACCGTGATCCTCATCACCCACAAGCTGCGCGAGATCATGGCCATCACCGACCATGTCTCGGTCATGCGCCGTGGCGAAATGGTGGCGACCAAGGAAACAAAAAAAACCTCGGTGGAAGAACTGGCCGAACTCATGGTGGGCCGCCGCGTGCTGCTGCGCGTGAAGAAGGGCAAGGCCAAGCCCGGCCAGGTGGTGCTCGATGTGAAGAACCTCACCTGGAAAGACCGCAAGGGTGTGGCCCGCGTTGACAATGTATCCTTCACCGTGCGCAGCGGTGAAATCGTCGGCATCGCCGGTGTTTCCGGCAATGGCCAGTCGGAACTCCTCGAACTGATCAGCGGCATTTCAAAACCCTCGTCAGGCCAGATCATTTTTGAAGGCAAGGATATCGGCATTCTCGGCGATCCGCGCCATGTCCGCGAGGAGGGCCTCGCCCATGTCCCGGAAGACCGCCAGCACCGCGGCCTCATCGCCTCTTTTGACGCATCTGAATCCGGCATTCTGGGTTGGCAGTATGATGAGTCCCTGGGCCGCGGCTTTCGCCTGGACCGCCAGGCGGTTGTTGCGCGCAGCAAAAAGGACATGCTGGAATTTGACGTGCGCCCCGCCGATCCGCTGCTCAGGAGCGGAAAATTTTCCGGCGGCAACCAGCAGAAAATCATTCTCGCCCGCGAGATCGGCCGCGATCCCGATTTGCTGATCGTCGGCCAGCCCACCCGCGGCGTTGATATCGGCGCCATTGAATTCATCCACAGGCGTATCATTGCCCTGCGCGACGAAGGCAAGGCCATCCTGCTGGTCTCGGTGGAGCTTGATGAAATCCGCTCGCTCTCCGACCGCATTCTGGTGATGTTTGCCGGACGCATCATGGGCGAGCGCGGCCCCGAAGCCAATGAGCGCGAGCTTGGCCTGCTCATGGCCGGCGTCTCGAAGGATGCAGCCTGATGGCGGCGCGCGGTGAACTTCCGGTCTGGGTTGACCTGGCGCTGATTCCTCTCCTGAACCTCTTGTTCGCTTTGGTGATTTCCGGACTTGTGGTGCTCATCATCGGTGAAAATCCTCTGGAAGCCATGTGGATCATGCTGAAAGGCGCCGTGGGCTCGCTCAAGGGCTGGGGCTATCTCCTCTACTACGCTACAAACTTCGTCTTCACCGGCCTTGCGGTGGCCGTTGCCTTTCACGCCGGACTCTTCAACATCGGCGGCGAAGGCCAGGCCTACATGGCGGGCGCCGGTGCTGCCGCCGTTGGCTTAAGCCTCGAATTTTTGCCCTGGCCCATCGTGATCCCGCTTTCCATCCTCGCCTCCATGGCGGTCGGCGCCTTCTGGGCCTGGGTCCCCGGCGTCCTGCAGGTGAAGCGCGGCAGCCACATTGTCATCACCACCATCATGTTCAACTATATTGCGCTCAGCCTGATGGCCTATCTCATCAACTACGGCTTCCGCCCCGTGGGCAAGATGGCGGTCGAAAGCCGCGAGATCACCGGCGCCTACATCATGAGCTTCCGCGAAGTGGCCCGCGAGTTCTTTGACCTGCGTCTGCCCTCGACGCCCCTGAATTTTTCCGTGTTCCTCGCCATCGCGGCGGCGTTCGCCGTCTGGTACCTGCTTTGGCGCACCAAGCTTGGCTATGAAATCCGCGCCGTCGGTGCCAGCCCCGAGGCCGCCGTCTATGCCGGCATCAGGCCGGATCGCATCATCGTCATCACCATGGCGATCTCCGGGGCACTTGCGGGGCTGATGGCCGTAAACGAGATCCTGGGCGCCCAGCACCGGCTCGTTCTCGGCTTCGTCCAGGGCGCGGGCTTTGTCGGCATCGCGGTGGCCCTCATGGGCCGTTCCCATCCCCTGGGGATAATGCTTTCCGCCATGCTCTTTGGCCTCCTCTATCAGGGCGGCACTGAACTCTCCTTCGCCAAGCCCGACATCAACCGCGACATGATCGTGGTGATTCAGGGCCTCGTCATCCTTTTCATGGGCGCGCTTGAATATGCCTTCCGCCCCTGGCTCACCGCCCTCTTCTTCAGGCCGGAGGACTGACCTTCATGGAGCTCTATGTCGAAATCCTCGCCTCCACCATCCGTTACACTGTGCCGCTCATCCTCGCCTGCATCGCCGGCCTCTGGTCGGAGCGTTCCGGCATTGTCGACATCGGCCTGGAAGGCAAGATGCTGATCGCCGCCTTCGTCGCCGCATCGGGTGCTGCGGTTTACGGCTCCGCCTGGATCGGGCTGGGGCTTGCCATACTCACCTCGGTGGGCTTTGCCCTGATTCATGGCTATGCCGCCATCAACCAGCGCGGCAACCAGGTGGTCTCAGGCGTTGCCATCAATATGCTGGCGGCGGGCCTCGCTGTGGTGCTCGGCAATGAATGGTTCAGGGAAGGCGGCCGCACCCCGGCACTGCCGCCGGAAGGCCGTTTCCTGCCGTTGGAAATTCCGGGGATCAGCGCCCTTGCTGATGTGCCCGGCCTGGGCGCTGTTGTAAAAATATTTTTCTCGCATTCCATCCTCACCTATGTCGCCTTCATCCTCGTGCCCGTCACCGCCTGGGCCCTGTCGCGCACCCGCTTCGGCCTAAGGCTTCGCGCCGTGGGCGAAAACCCCCATGCCGTCGACACGGCCGGCATTTCCGTAGCCAGGCTCCGCTACATGGCGGTCATCATAGCCGGTGTGCTTTGCGGCATTGCCGGCACGTTCATTTCCATATCCTTGTCATCGAGTTTCGTGCGCGACATCACTGCCGGCACGGGCTTCATGGCGCTTGCCGCCCTCATTTTCGCCAACTGGCGCGCCTGGCCGGCTCTTGGTGCCTGTCTCCTTTTCGGCTTCCTGCAGGCAAGCGGAACATTCCTGCAGGGCAAGCATCTGCTGGGCGTGGAAATTCCGGTGCAGTTCATCAACATGCTGCCCTATCTCATGACCGTGGTCCTGCTTGCAGGCTTCATCGGAAAATCCATTCCGCCCCGGGCCAGCGGCCTTCCCTATATCAAGGACCGATAAGATGAATGACCTCATCGCCGCGGCCAAAGCAGCCCGCCTCAAGGCCTATGCCCCCTATTCGAAATTCCTCGTGGGCGCCGCCCTGCGCGACGAAAACGGAAAAATTCATGGCGGCTGCAACATCGAAAACGCCGCTTACCCCCAGGGCTGGTGCGCCGAAACCTCTGCCATCGCCGCCATGATCATGGCGGGCGGCCACAGCATTGCTGAAATGGCGGTGATCGGCACCGGTGACCTGCTCTGCACCCCCTGCGGCGGTTGCCGCCAGAAAATCCGCGAATTCGCCCGGGGCAGCGTGAAAATCCACATGTGCGGCGAGGACGGAACCCTGAAACAGACCATGACCCTCGACGAACTGCTCCCCGCCTCTTTCGGCCCGGAGAATCTTGCATGAGCGAACTCCTTTCACGCCTTGCAGGCCGCGCGCCGAAAACCGCCATCATTCTGGGATCAAGCCTCGGCTCTTTTGCCGATGCGGTGAATGATCCGCTGCGCATTTCTTATGGCGATCTCAAGGGCTTTCCAGTTCCGAAAATTTCCGGCCATGCCGGTGAACTCGTGGTCGGCAAAGTCGGCGGCAAGGAAATCGCCGTGCTGGCGGGCAGGGCCCACGCCTATGAAAGCGGCAATCCCGCCGTCATGCGGCCAGTGCTTGACCAGATCAAGGCGGCGGGCATCGAGCGGCTGATCCTCACCAACGCGGCAGGCTCCCTCAAAACCTCGATCAAGCCCGGCTCGATCATGCTCATCACCGATCACATCAATTACGCCGGCATGAACCCGCTGATTGGCGAGCATGGCGACGAGAATTTTGTGCCGATGACTGACGCCTACGACCCAGTCCTGCGCAAGGCCCTGCTCAAGGCCGCAAAAGCCGAGGGAATTCCGCTCAAGCAGGGCGTTTACGTCTGGTTTTCCGGGCCGTCATTCGAAACCCCGGCGGAAATCCGCATGGCGCAGATTATCGGCGGCCACGCAGTCGGCATGTCGACCGCGCCCGAAACCATCATGGCGCGCCGGCTTGGCCTCAAGGTGGCCGCCCTTTCGGTCATCACCAATCTTGGCGCCGGCATCAAGGGTGCCTCGCCGTCCCACGAGGAAACCAAGCGTGAAGGCGCCAAGGCGGCCGAGCGCATGAAAACCCTGCTCACCCGCTTTCTCAAAGATCTGAAATGATGCTGCCCCAGGAACTCATCCGCAAGAAGCGCGACGGCCAGTCGCTCACCCGAGATGAGGTGAAGGATTTCATTGCGGGGCTTACGACCGGCGAAATTTCCGAAGGCCAGGTGGCGGCCTTCGCCATGGCCGTGTTTTTCAACGGCATGGAACCGCAGGAAGCCGTGGGGCTCACCCTCGCCATGCGCGATTCCGGCACCGTGCTGAAGTGGGATATGCCGGGCCCCGTGGTCGACAAGCATTCAACCGGCGGCATCGGCGACAATGTCTCCCTCATGCTCGCCCCCATGCTGGCGGCCTGTGGTTGTTACGTGCCGATGATTTCCGGCCGTGGCCTCGGCCACACCGGCGGCACATTGGACAAACTTGATTCCATTCCGGGCTACAACACCACGCCGGATATTGGGCTTTTCAAAAAGGTCACGCGTGAAGCCGGCTGCGCCATCATCGGCCAGACGGCGGACCTCGCCCCGGCAGACAAGCGCCTCTACGGCATTCGTGATGTGACCGCGACAGTTGAAAGTGTGCCGCTGATCACAGCCTCCATTCTTTCGAAGAAGCTGGCGGCCGGATTGCAATGTCTTGTAATGGATGTGAAGTGCGGCTCCGGCGCTTTCATGGCGAAGAAAAAGGATGCGGAGACGCTTGCCAACAGCCTCGTGAAAGTCGCCAATGGAGCAGGGCTCAAGACTTCGGCGCTCATCACCGATATGGACGAGCCCTTGGCCTCCACCGCGGGCAATGCCGTGGAAATCAGGAACGCCGTGGATTACCTGACCGGAATCCATCGGGATCCCCGCCTGCATGACGTCACGCTGGCGCTTGGCGCTGAACTTCTCGTGCTGGCAAAGATCGCCACCGCCAGGTCAGCCCGCGCCCAACTGGAAAAAACCCTGAGCACAGGCGAAGCCGCCGAACGCTTCCAGCGCATGGTCTCAAGCCTCGGCGGCCCTTCTGACTTTGTGGAAAATGCCGAAAAGCATCTGCCGAAGGCTCCCATCATCCGCGCCGTCCATGCGGCAAAGTCTGGCAAGGTTGCATCGATCGATACCCGCGCCCTCGGCCTTGCCGTCATCGAATTGGGCGGCGGCAGGCGCGTGGCCTCGGATAAGATCGATCATGCCGTGGGCCTCACAGCACTTGCCGGCAAGGCAGCAAGCGTGGACAAGTCAAAGCCGCTTGCCGTCATCCACGCCCGCGACGAAGCCGGCTTCGAGCGCGCCCAGAAAATTATTCGCGCCGCTTACAAATTGGGAAGACCCAAACGTGCAACACCCTGCGTCATCGGGCGCATCGCCAAATGAACCGGGTCTTCCTTTTCATCCTCGACAGCTTCGGCATCGGCGGCGCGCCGGACGCCGGGAAATATGGAGATGAAGGTGCCAACACCTTTGTGCACATCGCGGAAAGAATGAAGCTGAACATTCCCAATCTCACCTCGCTTGGGCTTGGCCTTGCCTCGCAGGCGTGCACGGGAAATAATCCTCTTGGCGATGTGGAGATCAAAGGCAGGTGGGGCCATGCCGAAGAAATCTCGCGCGGCAAGGACACCATCACCGGTCATTGGGAAATCGCCGGCGTGCCGGTTCCCTTCGACTGGGGCTATTTCCCCAACATCATTCCAGCCTTCCCCAAGTCATTGACCGATGAATTGATCAAGCGGGCGAGGCTTCCCGGCATTCTCGGAAACAAGCACGCCTCCGGCACCGAGATCATCGAGGAACTCGGCGCGGAACACGTGAGCAGCGGCAAGCCGATTGTCTATACAAGTGCTGACAGTGTCATCCAGATTGCAGCGCACGAAGAAAGCTTCGGCCTCCAGCATCTCTATGACGTCTGCAGGATTGCCCGCGAACTGACCTATGAACTGAACATCGGCCGCGTCATTGCCCGCCCCTTCATCGGCACTGCTCCCGGCAATTTCACCCGCACCGCCCACCGCAAGGATTATGCCGTGATGCCGCCGTCGCCCACGCTTCTCGATTGCCTCACGAAGGCGGGCCGCGCCGTCGTCTCGGTCGGCAAGATCGGCGACATTTTCGCCCACTCCGGAACGGGGCGTGAAATCAAGGTGGCGGGCCATGAAGCGCTGATGCGCACCTCGCTGGAGGTCATAGAGAACCTGCCTGCTGGAGGCTTCATCATGACCAACTTCGTCGATTTCGACACAAATTTCGGCCACCGGCGCGATCCCCTGGGCTATGGCAAATTGCTGGAGGAATATGACGCAATGCTGCCCCGCGCCTTCGAAGCTTTGAAGGAGGGCGACCTTCTGCTGCTCACCGCCGACCATGGCAATGATCCCACCTGGAAAGGCACCGATCACACCCGTGAGTGCGTGCCTATTCTCACCTATGCCAGGGGAATGAAGCCCGGCTCCATCGGCCGCCGCGAAACCTTCGCCGACATCGGCCAAACCATCGCCAGCCACCTCGGTATTCCAAAGCTCGGCGCAGGAACAAGCTGGCTGTAACAGAAACAGTATTTCCTTCTGTCATCCCGGCTTTCGCCGGGATGACAAATTATGTGGTAGCTAACCTACTCCGACCGCCTCAACACCGCCTGCAGCACGTCGCGCACCCCGATCGCCCCGGCGAAGGTGTTGTCGTCGTTGAACAGCGCAACCGGCGCCGTATCGGCCCGGTGCATGGCCAGCATCACGGTTTTGAGCGAGGTGCCGGGCGTCGCCCAGAACACCGGATGGTCCTTCTTGCCCAAAGCCTTTTCAGCCTCGGCGCAGGACACCCACGACGCCACCGCGCCATTTCTCTCGACCGCCGCCACCTTGTTGTCCTTGGTGAGCTTGAAGCGCGTGGTCTTGCGCCGGTCAAGCCAGATCCAGCCGCCCTTGTCCGCTTCCAGTTCGCTTTTGCTGCGCATCACGTTCCAGGCGGTGAGCACGCTCAAGGGGTTCACATTCGAGATGAACTCGCTGACATAGGCATTGGCCGGGCGCAGCACGATGTCCTCGGGCCGCCCCGTCTGCACAATGCGCCCGCCTTCCATGATGGTGATGTGGTTGCCGATCTTGAGCGCTTCCTCGAGGTCGTGGCTCACGAAGATGATGGTTTTCTTCAGGCTCTTTTGCAGTTGCAGAAGCTCGTCCTGCAGCTTGGTGCGGATCAGCGGATCCAGCGCCGAGAACGGTTCGTCCATCAGCAGGATGGGCGCCTCCGTGGCAAAGGCCCGCGCCAGGCCCACGCGCTGCTGCATGCCGCCGGAAAGTTCATGGGCGAATTTTCCCGCCCATTGGTCAAGCCCCACCAGCTTCAGCTGCTTGTCCACCTTGGCCTTGCGCTCGGCGTCCGGAACGCCCGCAAGCTCGAGGCCGAAGCCCACATTCTCCGCCACCGTGCGCCATGGCAGCAGGCCGAACTGCTGGAACACCATGGCCACCTGGCCCTGCCGCACATGGCGCAGCGTCGCCTCGTCGCAGGTGACGACATCGACCATCTTGTTGCCGTCGCGCACCAGAACGTTTCCGCGCGACACCTTGTTGAGGCCGTTGACGGCCCGCAGCAGGGTTGACTTGCCAGAGCCAGAGAGCCCCATGAGCACGCTGATCTCGCCCTCTTTCACCGTCAGGCTGGCCCCGGCGCAGCCCAAAACCGCGCCGGTCTTTTCCAGGATTTCCGAGCGCGACTTGCCCGCGTCGAGCATGGCGATGGCCTCGCGCGTGTCGCGCCCGAAAATGATGTCGACGTTCTTGAAATCAACGGCAATGCTCATGATTTTGCTCCCGTTGAAACCCGGCACATGCGGTCGAGGATGATGGCCAGGATGACGATCGCCAGCCCCGCCTCGATGCCCAGCGGAATGTTGAGCGAGTTCAGCCCGCGCACCACCGGCTTGCCCAGCCCCGAGGCGCCAATCAGCGCCGCGATGACCACCATGGACAGCGACAGCATGATGCATTGCGTAAGGCCCGCCATGATCGTGGGCAGCGCCGATGGCAGCTCAACCTTCCACAGCAGTTGCCGCTTGGTGGCGCCGAAGGCTTCGCCCGCCTCGAGCAGGGCCTTGGGCACCGAGGTGATGCCGAGATGCGTCAGCCTGATGGGGGCAGGGGCCGCGAAGATCACCGTCACGATGAGCCCCGGCGCCACGCCGAGGCCGAACAGGATCAGCACCGGGATGAGGTAGACGAAGGTCGGCATGGTCTGCATCAGGTCAAGCACTGGATGCAGGTACTTGTAAATGCGCTCGTTATGCGCCGCCCAGATGCCGATGGGAACGCCGATGGCCATCGATGCGGAAGTTGCCGCCACCACCAGCACGATGGTCTCGACCGTTTCCTTCCACAGGCCCTGGTTGATGATGAACAGCAGCCCGAGAGCGGTGACCGCCGCCAGCCGCCAGGATTTTTGCAGGTACCAGGCCAGCGCCGCAATCGCCGCCACCAGCACCAGCGGCGGAAACCACAGCAACAGCACCACGATGCTTTCAAGGATGAAAGTCAGCCCGCGCGCGATTGAATCAAAGAACCACGCGAAATTCGTGGTCAGGAAGGTGAAGAACTGTTTGCCCCACGCCCCGATCGGAATTTTGTTGCCCGTCAGAAAATTGACAATTTGCTCCATGATTAAAAGACCCCTCCCCAGCTTGAGTCTTAAAAAGGAAAGGCGGACTGGCGTATTTTTATCTTCCAGTCCGCCGTATGTGTCACATCATAGTCGTCAGATATTAAAGGCCAAGCCCTTTTTTGACGGCGCTGAGCGCGTCGCCCGAACCGTCGAAGGTGGTGACACCGTCAAGCCAGGCGGTGAGCGCATCCGGGTTGGCCTTGATCCAGGCAATGCCCGCCGCCTTTGGGTCAGCGCCCTTGTCCAGGATTTCGCCCATGATCTGGTTTTCCATGTCCATGCTGAACTTGAGGTTGGAAACAAACTTTCCGACATTTGGGCATTCCGTCAGATAGCCCTGGCGCACGTTGGTATAGACTGTGGCGCCACCAAAATCCGGACCGAAATAGTCATCGCCGCCGGTGAGGTAGGAGATTTTGAAGTTGGAGTTCATCGGATGCGGCGCCCAGCCCAGGAACACCACGTCTTCGCCAGCCGCTGAGGACTTGGCCACCTGCGCCAGCATGCCCGCTTCCGAGCTTTCCACCAGTTCAAAGCCGTCGAGGCCGAATTTCGGATCCTTGATCACCTCGAGAACCAGGCGGTTGCCGTCGTTGCCGGGTTCAATGCCGTAAATTTTGCCGCCAAGCTTGTCCTTGAATTTCCCAATGTCGGCGAAATCCTTGAGGCCCGCGTCATAGGCGCCCTGGGTCACGGCAAGGGTGTACTTCGCCCCCTCGAGATTGGCGCCCAGCGTTTCAACCGAGCCGTCCTCGCGGTAGGCCTTGATGTCGTTCTCCATCGACGGCATCCAGTTGCCGAGGAATACGTCGATGTCCTTGTTCTTCATCGAGGCATAGGTCACAGGCACCGCCAGCTGCGAAATGTCGCCCTGGTAGCCCATCTGCTCGAGAATGGCCGAGGTCAGCGCCGTGGTGGCGGTGATATCGGTCCAGCCCACATCCGAGAGGCGCACTTTCTGGCACGACGCCGCGTCGGCGGCCATGCCCGCTGTCGCCATGGCGAAAAGGCCAGCGCCAAAGGTGGCGGCGCCCAGAAATTTGGTTACGATTGAAGTCATTTGGTTTCTCCCTGTTATATCCGCTGAAGCTGTTGAATTTAGCGGAAGATAACAGGACACTAGCGCGAAACACCCATTGCTCGTCAAGCCAAGTATTTCGCCGCTTCGGGC
>Ga0073904_10004356_pt1 | contig 10538 bp, 8 predicted proteins | sample KloWWTrecipitate_FD_66668 | JGI IMG/M metagenome (GOLD analysis project Ga0073904, IMG submission 66668) | Active sludge microbial communities from Klosterneuburg, Austria, studying microevolution and ecology of nitrifiers - Klosterneuburg... | ecosystem: Engineered > WWTP > Aerobic digester >... | reverse complement strand
TGCACGTGCAGGCCGGTTTCCTCGCTGATCAGGCGGTCGAGGTCGCGCAGCAGGGCACCGCCACCGGTCAGCACGATGCCGCGCTCGGCGACGTCGGCGCACAGCTCGGGCGGAGTCTGCTCCAGCGCCAGCTTGATCGCGGAGATGATGCCGGCCAGCGGCTCGCGCAGCGATTCCAGCACCTCGTTGGAATTGATGGTGATGATCTTCGGCACGCCCTCGGCCAGATGGCGACCGGAGATCTCCATCTCGCGCACATGCGCCTGCTGGTAGGCATTGCCGAGTTCCAGCTTGATCCGCTCGGCGGTGGCGTCGCCGATCAGCATGCCGTGGTGGCGGCGCACGTAGGCGATGATCGATTCATCGAAACGGTCGCCGCCGATGCGCACCGACTGCGAATAGACGATGCCGTTGAGCGCGATCACCGCGACCTCGGTGGTGCCGCCGCCGATGTCCACGACCATCGAACCGCGCGCCTCGGTGACCGGCATGCCGGCACCGATCGCCGCCGCCATCGGCTCCTCGATCAGATAGACCTCGCGCGCGCCGGCCTCTTCCGCCGATTCCTTGATCGCGCGACGCTCGACCTGGGTACTGCCGGCCGGCACGCACACCAGCACCCGCGGGCTGGGGCGCAGCACCCGCGACTTGTGCACCTTGCGGATGAAGTGCTTGAGCATTTCCTCGGTATAGGTGAAGTCGGCGATCACGCCGTCCTTCATCGGCCGCACGGTGTGCATGTGGCCAGGGGTGCGGCCGAGCATCTGCTTGGCCTCGCTGCCGACCGCCGCCACCGCGCGCGGACCGCCGCCGCGATCCTGGCGCACCGCGACCACCGAGGGTTCGTTGAGGACGATGCCCTGGCCGCGGACGTAGATCAGGGTGTTGGCGGTGCCGAGGTCGATGGAGAGGTCGCTGGAGAAATAGCGCCCGAGGAACTTGAACATGCGGGAAGGCTGCCGGAAAGTGAATGGGCGCGCGGGGGAACGCGAGACAGACCGCGGCTTTCGCCGGGTTCGCTAGCCTAGCAAAAATCCGGCCCGACGCAGCGTGAATGGCGGGAAAAACTGGCCGTCCGGCGGCGCTGCGGCTACCCTGTGCGGCCCTGCGCCCGCCCACCCGACGAGACCCGACCGATGGCAGCCCTGATCTGCGGTTCCCTGGCCTTCGACACCATCATGGTGTTCCCCGACCAGTTCAAGAACCACATCCTGCCGGACAAGGTGCACATCCTGAACGTGTCGTTCCTGGTGCCGCGGATGCGTCGCGAGTTCGGCGGCTGCGCCGGCAACATCGCCTACAACCTCAAGCTGCTGGGCGGGGAACCGATCCCGATGGCCACCGTGGGCGGCGATTTCGCCCCGTACCGCGAGTACTTCCAGGAGCTGGGCATCGACCTGTCGCGGGTGAAGGAAATCCCGGAGTTGTTCACCCCGCAGGCCTTCATCACCACCGACCACGACAACAACCAGATCACCGCCTTCCACCCCGGCGCGATGATGCGCAGCTACGAGAACCACGTGCGCGACGTGCCCGGCGTGAGCATCGGCATCGTCAGCCCGGACGGCTACGAGGGCATGCTGCAGAACGCCAGGGAATTCGCCGAGGCCGGCATCCCCTTCATCTTCGATCCCGGCCAGGCGATGCCGCTGTTCAACGGCACGGAACTGCGCGCCTTCATCGAGCAGGCGCAGTACGTCACCGTCAACGACTACGAATCCAACCTGCTGCAGGAACGCACCGGCTGGAGCGAAGCCGAAATCGCCGGCAAGGTGCAGGCCTACATCGTCACCCGCGGCCCCAAGGGCGCGGAGATCCATGAAGGCGGCACCACCCACCGCATCCCGCCCGCGCACGAGCGCCGCGTCACCGATCCGACCGGCTGCGGCGATGCGTTCCGCGCCGGGCTGATCTTCGGCATCGAGAAGGGCTACGACTGGCTGACCATCGGCCGCATGGGCAACCTGATGGGCGCGCTCAAGGTCGAGCACCCCGGCACCCAGAACCAGCGCTTCGACTACGACGAGTTCAACGAACAGTTCAAGCAGCAGTTCGGCTACACGCTGGGGTAAGCCGCATCACCCGCGCCAGGCGTCCGCTTCGCGCTGCAGCCACGCAGCCAGTGCCTTGCGCTTGATGCCATCGCGACTTGCCTGCCGCAGGCGCTGCAGCAGGTAACTGCGCTTGGCCGGATCGTCGCCGGCGAATGACAGCGCCAGATCGCGATCCATCCAGCGCCGGAACAGCACGAACAACGCGACGTGCAAGGCGATCGCCAGCGCGCTGACCAGCACGACGATGGCGAGATCGGCTGCGTTCACCGCGTGCGGCTCAATTCCACTTCGGCAACTTCAGCGCATCCAGCCCGCCGACTTCGAACTCGGCGGTGCGCTTGCCCACCGCCTTGGTCGGGAATTCGATCGAAACCTGCCGCGATTTTTTCGCCAGTTTCCACAGCGCCTTGTGGTCGTCGATGAACATGGCGATCGCCTCGTCGGTCTTCGGCCGCGAACCCGGAAGGGTCACGGCCTTGCCGTCGGCGATCACCTTCAGCCTGCAGCCCTGGTAGCAGTCGAAATCGCCCTTCTCCAGCACCAGGTAGGCGCTGCGCCCCCAGCTCGGGTGATCGCGGAAGATCAGCCGCACCGGGTTGGCGCCGCTGCCGTCGGTGTCGACCGGTTCCTGCGAGTAGATCGCGGCGGAGAGCTGGTGGCCGTTCTTGCCGACCGGCTCGTCGCCGTAGCTCCACAATGCGGCAAGCCGGCGCTGCTGCGCTTGCGCCTCGGCCTTGGCCTTGATGTCGCCCAGCAAGGGCTGGATGCGTGCGGCGGCGGCGCTGCTGGGATGCTCGATCTGCAGGACCTCGCCGTAACCCTTGGCCAGGTGCCAGTTCTGCGCGGCCATCGCCTCGTCGAACTGCTTCGCCATCGCCTCGGCCTTTTGCTCCTCCGCGGCAGCCTGGGCGGCAGCGGCCTGCGCGGCGGCCTGCGGATCCTCGCCCTTGCAGGCGGCGAGCAGCAACACGGTGGCGATGGCGAGCGCCGCAGTCTTCATCGTTCGATCCTTGTCGCGTTCATTCGGTTTCGAGCAATTTCAGCACGGCATCGGCGACCTGTCGCGGGCGTTCCACCAGCGACATGTGGCCGCAACCGTCGAGCAGCACCTTGCGCGCCTGCGGGATCCGCTGCGCGTACAGCTCGAGTGCGCTGGGGTCGATCACCGCGTCCTGCCGGCACCACAGCAGCAGCGCGGGCTGGCGGATGCGCGCGGCTTCGCTGCCGGGCAGCAGGTTGTGGGGGCCGCGGCCGATGCGGTCCAGCACGCCCTGCTCGAACGCGGCGTCCTTGCGACGCTTGTCGATCAGGCCGGCCGAGGCGGGCCAGGGAATCCACGGCTTGGCGTCGGCATCGAAGAACACGGTATCGATGTAGCGCCGCAGCGAGGCGGCATCGCTCACCGCGAACGGATTGTGGCCGGCCAGTACGTCCAGGCCGAAGCGGTTGTCCTTGAAGCGCACGCCGGCGGCATCCAGCAGGCCGACTTTCGCGATGTGCTGCGGATAACGCGCGGCCGCGAGCGCGGCGATCCCGCCTCCCATCGAATGCCCGAGCAACACCACCGGCTGGCCCGGCGACACCGCGCGGATGAAGGCATCGACATTCGCCGCCTGCTCGGGGAAGCCGTAGGCCGCGCCGGGTTTGCGTTCGCTCTCGCCCCAGCCCGGCAGATCCGGGATCAGCAGGCGGTAGCGACCACCGAGTTCACGTGCCAGCGGGTACCAGTTCTCCTTGCTGCCGGTGAAGCCGTGCAGCATCACGATGGTCGGCGCGTCCGCATCGTCGGCCTCGCGCATCGCATATACCCAGCGATGCCCCGCGGCCTCGACCTGCGCACGCGACAACCCGGCGGCGATGCGCTGGCGCGCGAATTCGCCGCGGATCGGCAGGAACGGATCGCGCCACGTTGCGACCGCGACGATCGCCGCGATCGCAAGCAATGCCAGCGCGGCGATGCGCAATCGCATCGCCCGCGCTTACTTGGTCGCCGGCGGCGGCTCGGCCGGCCTGGTCGGATCGACCGGATGCTGGTCGGCGGGCGTCAGGGTCACGTCGCCGAGTTTCGCGGCCCCGCTCGCAGCGGGCCTTTCCACGGGCTTTGCGCCGGCGATGGCTTCGTCCACCGAGCCGGTGGTGATCGGGTGGTAGCCGGGCTTCGCCTGCGCGAATACCTGCTTCGCGAACGCCAGGCCATCGGAGGTGGCGACCAGTGCCTTGTAGATCGGCATGATCAGCTTGCGGCGGCCGACACGCTCCAGGAACTTGCCCATCTCGGCGCGCGCGTCGGCATAGCCACTGCGCTCGGCCAGCGGATACCAGCGCATCGCGATCTCGCCATTGGCGGTGCCGGTGAACTTGTAGGCCTCGTCGAGCTGCTTGAGCTGCTCCGGCTTCAGCGTCTCCGGCATGCCTTCGAGGAAATGCACCCATTCCTGGGTGGTCCACGCATCGGTCACGATCGGGTTGGGCAGGTTGGCGCTGCCCAGCCAGGCGATGCGCGCGGCATTGACGGTGCTGAACTTGCCCGACTCCACCAGCGGTGCGCCATTCGGGATGCCGGGCTCGTACAGCCAGGCATCGACTTCCTGCATGGTCACCGTGTTCGGATGCTTGTCGATCAGGTTGGCCTTGAGGTAGTCGCGGAACTGGGTGGTGGTGATGCTCTGGAACGCGAAGTGGTCGAAGTAGCCCTTCAGCCACGGATCGAATGCGGCGCGACCGAAACGCTGTTCGAGGAACTGCAGGAACCACGCGCCCTTGGTGTACACGGTGGCGCTGGAAGCGTTGTCCGGATCGGCCAGGTCGCCCGGCTTCAGCGACAGCCGCTGCAGCTTGGGATCGAGTTCCTTGAACTCGTCCTTGAGCTCGTTGCGGTCGATCACCTCTTCCATCGCCGCCATGTCGCGGCCGTACAGCGACTCGGTGATGCGCGACTGCACATAGGTGGTGGTGCCTTCGTTGAGCCATGCATCCTTGTCGGTGGCGAAGGTCACCAGGTTGCCGGACCAACTGTGCGCCAGCTCGTGCGCGATCAGCGACACCAGCGACTTGTCGCCGACGATCACGGTCGGCGTGGCGAAGGTCAGGCGCGGGTTCTCCATGCCGCCGTACGGGAACGACGGCGGCAGCACCAGCAGGTCGTAGCGGCCCCAGCGGTACGGGCCGTACAGTTTTTCGGCAGTGTCGATCATCTTCTCGGTGTCGGCGAATTCCGCCACCGCCTTGTCGACCATCGTCGGCTCCGCCCACACGCCGCTGCGTTCGCCGATCTTCTTGAACACCAGGTCGCCGGCGGCGATGGCGAGCAGGTAGGACGGGATCTTCTGCGGCATCTTGAAGCTGTAATCGCCATCGCGCGCGGCAGCCGGGTCGTTGTCCGCGCTCATCAACACCATCGCATCCGCCGGCGCGGTCACGTGCGCGCTGTAGGTGAAGCGGATCTGCGGCGTGTCCTGCAACGGCACCCACGAGCGCGCGTGGATCTGCTGCGACTGGCTGAACATGAAGGGGCCCTGCTTGCCCTCGGTCATCGACGGTTCCAGCCACTGCAGGCCCGATGCCTGCGGCGAGGTCGCATAGGTCACGCGCACTTTTGCCGGACGGGTCGGGGTCTCGATGGTCAGCTTGCTGCCGAGGATCTTGTCGGCATCCGCCAGCGCGAACTTCAACTCGCTCCACTTGCCATCGGCACCCAGGCCTTCGGCCTTGCGGATGGCGATGTCGCGGGTATCCAGCAGCAACTGCGTCGCCGCCTTGTCGGTCCAGTCCAGCGCGTAGGTCGCGGTGCCGCTGATGGTCTTGCCGGCGAAGTCGATCGCCAGGTCCAGCGCCAGGTCGGTGGTGCGGACCTTTGCCGGTTCGGCATAGGAATGCTCATCGACCACCTTGTCCGCTGCCGCGGCCGATTGTGCGACGGGCGCAGCCGATGCCGCATCCGGGCCCGGGCTGCGCTCGCAACCGGTGGTGACAAGGCCGAGGGCGGCGGCAATGGAGGCAGACAGCAGCAACTGGCGCATGGGGTTCGACCTGCTTGCGGAAAACGTCGAGTTTAGCGCCGCCCGCGGATCGCCGCCGCATTCACCTCCATGCCATTCGGCAACCCCACTTGCGGCACTGCTGTCGCCATGCACGCACAGGACATCGTTAACGCATCGCGGCCTGCAGGCGTCGTTGACCCTGCCATTGGTCATGCCAACCCGAATGCCCGCAGCTGCATCTTCCGTTCATGTCACCAACGCCTCACGGAGAGAGACGCTTGAACCTGATCGCCCTTACCCCGACTACCGTCAAGCCGCACACCTTGAAGCAATGCGCGCTGGTCACCGCCTTGTTGCTGTGCGCGCCGTTTGCCCAGGCACAGCAGGCCGCAGCGACGGCCGACACCGCCACCGGCATTCCCGCAAGCCGCATCCCGCAACTGCAGGGCGAGATCGTCATCGACGGCAAGCTCGACGAGGCCGCCTGGCAGGGCGCGCTGGAGCAGGAGATCGGCTACGAGATCCAGCCCGGCGACAACACCCCGGCGCAGGCCAGGACCATCGCCCGCATCGGTTACACCGCCGATGCGCTGTACGTGTCCTTTCGCGCCCTGGACCCGGACCCCTCGCAGATCCGCGCCCACCTGCGCGACCGCGACGCGATGTTCAACGACGACTGGATCGGCGTATTCCTGGACACCTTCAACGACAACCGTCGCGGCTACGAGCTCGTGGCCAACCCGCTCGGCGTGCAGGGCGACCTGATCCGCGACGAGACCAATGCCAACAACCAGGAAGACGCCAGCTGGGACGGCCTGTGGGAGAGCGCCGGCCAGCTCACTGCGGACGGCTATGTCGTCGAAATGCGCATCCCGTTCTCCACCCTGCGCTTCCCCAACGGCGGCGGCGACCAGCGCTGGGGCATCTCGCTGTTGCGCACCTGGCCGCGCGACAAGCGCTACCAGATGACCAGCCACAAGGTCCCGCGCGATTCCAACTGCTTCCAGTGCGAGTGGATCGAATACGAGGGCATGGCCGGTGCCCGCCAGGGCCGCAATCTGGAGGTCGTGCCCACGCTGACCATGGGCAAGCCGCAGCACCGCGATGCCGCCGGCCAGTCCTGGCGCAGCGGCGACAGCTCGATCGAACCCGGGGTTGACGTGAGTTGGGCACCGTCGCCGGCGATGACACTGAATGCCACGCTGAACCCGGATTTCTCGCAGGTGGAAACCGACCAGCTGCAGCTGGACATCAACAACAGCTTCGCCCTGTTCTACCAGGAGAAGCGGCCGTTCTTCCTGGAAGGCGCGGACTACTTCAATACCCAGTTCGACGTGCTCTACACCCGCCAGATCGCCGATCCCGACTACGGCCTGCGCGTCACCGGACGCACCGGCAGCGGTGCCTACGGCGCGATCGTGGCGCGCGACGCCTCCACCCTGGTGCTGGTGCCTGGCGTGCTGCGCTCCGGCTTCGAATCGCTGGATCAGAAGGCCGACATCGCGGTCGGCCGCTATCGTCACGACTTCGACAAGCACACCAGCCTGGGCGTGATCGGCACCTTCCGCCAGGGCGACGGCTATTCCAACAACGTGGTCGGTGCCGATGGCCGCTGGCAGAAGGACGCGCATACCGTCACCGCGCAATTCCTGCACAGCCAGTCCGAATACCCGGATCAGATCGTCGATGCCTACAAGGGTGAACTTGGCGACGATGCCACGCCATCCGGAAACGCCTGGCGCGCGGGTTACAGCTTCAGCAACCGCAACTGGAATTTCAGCCTGCAGCACACCGACATCGACCCCGGCTTCCGCGCCGACCTCGGCTTCATGGGCCAGGTCGGCTACGACAAGTCGGTGGCCGGCGGCGGCTATACCTGGTACCGCGACGGCAAGTCGCTCAACCGCATCAACCTGTACGGCGACTGGGACATCACCCACCGCTACGACGGCCAGCTGCTGGAACGCGAGGCCGAGTTCAGCCTGAGCTTCAGCGGTCCGAAGCAGAGCAACTTCAGCTTCGCGCCGATGACCCGCGTGCGTTACTGGCGCGGTGCCATGCACCAGGAACACAACCTGCATTTCGACGGCAATTTCCGCCCGAACGGCAACTGGCAGCTGGGCACCTACATGAACTTCGGTCGGCAACTGGACCTGACCGCCGCACGCACCGGTGCACGCGCCTGGATCGGCGTGTTCGGCAATACCAGCATCGGCCGCGGCCTGACCCTGGACTGGGATGTCAGCCGCCAGCGCCTGCGTCGCGATGGTGGCACCGCGTTCGAAGCCAGCCTGGTCAATGGCGGCGGCAGCTGGCAGTTCGATCCGCACCAGCGCCTGCGCCTGACCCTGCAGGGCAGCGAAATCCTCCGCGACCCGGCGCTGTACCCGGCACCCGCCCCCGGCAAGCGCCCGATCAACGAAACCGCGCGCGACTGGGCCGCGCAGCTGGTGTATTCGTACAAGATCAACCCGCGCACCGCGCTGTACGCCGGTGCCTCCTACGGCGCGTTCATGGACGACGACAACCAGGACCTGTTCGGCAGCACCCGCAGCGTGTTCCTGAAGCTGAGTTACGGCTGGCAGCCCTGACGCGCCAACAAACCACGTAGCCCGGATAAGGCCGCAGGCCGCATCCGGGACTCTGACGTGACAACGAACCGCGTAGAGCGCACCCCGGATGCGCTGCGCTTATCCGGGCTACGAACCGCGTCGACCGGATAAGGCCGCATCCGAGATACGAACCGTGTAGCCCGGATAAGGCCGCAGGCCGCATCCGGGACTCCGGGCAAGGCCGGGAGTCCGGTGTAGATGCACCTGCGAGAGCGCACCCCGGATGTGCTGCGCTTATCCGGGCTACGACATGCACCCCGGATGCGCTGCGCTTATCCGGGCTACGGCTTGCGGCGGCTCAAATCACGCCGCGCTTCTTCTCGAACAGCAGGTAGGCGACGCCAAGCACGGCACCGATCGCCAACGACGGCAGCCAATCCAGCGGGCTCAGCCATTTCACCAGCCCACTGATGATCAGCCCGAGGATCACGAACTGCGAATAGCGCCAGCGGCTTTCGCGGAAGCTCTTCATCTGCGGTTCGACCATGGCCTCAGACCTTGTAGCCGGTGTGGATGGCGACGATGCCGGCACTGAGGTTCCTGTAATCGCAACGCGCGAAGCCGGCGGCCTCCATCATCGCCTTCAACTCCGCCTGCGGCGGATGCTTGCGGATGCTTTCCGCGAGGTATTGGTAACTGTCGGCATCGCCGGCGAACAGGCGGCCAAGCTTCGGCAACACCTTGAACGAATGGAAATCGTAGATCGGCTTGAACCAGTCGGCGGTGACTTCCGAGAACTCCAGCACCCGCGCCTGCCCGCCCGGTTTCAGAACGCGCTGCATCTCGCGCAGGGCCATGTCCTTGTCGGTAACGTTGCGCAGGCCGAACGCGATGGTGACCAGGTCGAAGCTCGCATCCGGGAACGGCAGATACTGCGCATTGCACTGCACGTACTCGAAACCGCGCACGTTGCCGCGGTCGGTCATGCGGTCGCGGCCGACGCGCAGCATCTGGCCGTTGATGTCGCCCAGCACCAGTTCGCCGCCATCGCCCACGCGCTCCTTCAGCAACGCCGCGATGTCGCCGGTGCCGCCGGCCAGGTCGAGCACACGATCGCCCTTGCGCACCTGCGCGGTGGCGACGAAATAGCGCTTCCACACCCGATGGATGCCGAGACTCATCGCATCGTTCATCAGGTCGTACTTGCCGGCCACCGAGGAGAACACCTCGCCCACCAGCTTCTGCTTGTCCGCCACCGGCACGTCGCGGAACCCGAAATGAGTGGTGCCGCTGCTCTTGCCGGGGCTGTTGTTGGTTGCGTCGCTCATGCCGGGATTATCGCACCGGGCGCTGCGGACGGCATGCGACACTGGCCGCATGCACGCATCCGCCACGACCGTCCGCGACCAGCCCTGCATCCGCATCGAAGCCGATGGCGCGTCTGCCTTGATCGCCCTGCACGGCGCACACGTCCTGTCGTGGATCCCCGCCGATGGCCGCGAACACCTGTTCCTGTCCGAACGCGCGGTGTTCGACGGCTACACCGCGATCCGCGGCGGCATTCCGGTGATCTTCCCGCAGTTTTCCGAACGTGGCCTGCTGCCGAAGCATGGCTTTGCCCGCATCCGCCCGTGGACCTTCGCAGGCATCGACCAGGATGACGCCGTGTTCGCGCTGGATGGCGACGGCAGCGATCCCGCCTGGCCGCATCCGTTCCGTGCCCGCCTGCGCATCGCCATGACCGCGACCACGTTCGCGGCCACGCTGGACATCGCCAACACCGGCGACGCGCCCTTCGCCTTCACCGCCGCCCTGCACACCTACCTGCGCGTCGACGACATCGCGCAGGTGGTGATCGAAGGCCTGCAGGGCTGCGATTACGAGGACACGGCGAACGGCGGCACCCTGCACCGCCAGCATGACCACGACGTCCGCTTCGCCGGCGAGACCGA
>Ga0073904_10004355_pt1 | contig 10539 bp, 8 predicted proteins | sample KloWWTrecipitate_FD_66668 | JGI IMG/M metagenome (GOLD analysis project Ga0073904, IMG submission 66668) | Active sludge microbial communities from Klosterneuburg, Austria, studying microevolution and ecology of nitrifiers - Klosterneuburg... | ecosystem: Engineered > WWTP > Aerobic digester >... | reverse complement strand
CGGGCGCTTCTACAAGGTGCTCGACGCCCAGCAGCTGCCCCGTGTCTTCACGCGTGAGACCGAGATGGTGTCGCGCTCGGCGGCCGTGGAAGAGTACTTCCAGCCCAAGGTCGTCACCTCGGCGGGCTTCATGCGCGGCGTAGACCTCGCGTCCGCGCCCTTTCTCCACGGCTACGTCGCCACCAAGATGAAGCCGCCGCCCGCTCAGGAGCTCCTGCAGTCGGAGGTGGGCGAGCCCATCCTCGCGCGGTGGCACGTGGGCCTCGGGTGGTCGCTCGCTTGGACGAGCGACGTGAAGAACCTCTGGGCGGTCGAGTGGCTGAAGTGGCCTGGCTATGGGCAGTTTTGGGGCCAGCTCGTCCGCGAGCACATGCGCCAGAAGCGTCGACAGCAGCTCGACATGCAGGCCGCCATCGACCCGGCGACCGGGCACGTGAAGGCCCACATCGACGCCATCGGCGGAGACGATCGCTTCCAGAATGGGCTCGAGGCGAAGTTCACGGTCGTCGGGCCGCAGCCCTCGGGGGAGAAGAAGACGGTCCCGATGAAGCAGACCGCGCCCGGTCGCTACGAAGCGGATTTTCCGCTGGAGCGCTTCGGCTCGTTCCTCCTGCACGCGTCTCTCGAGCGCGAGGTGACCGACGCGAAGGGGACCACGCGCTCGGCGCAAGTCGCGGAGAGCTTCGGTCACGTGCAGAACCCGTACCCGCGCGAGTACCTCGCGCTCGCTCCGGACGTCGGCACCCTCCGACGCGCGGCGGAGCTCACGGGGGGCACGTTCTCGCCGGCGCCCGCCGCCGTGTTCGACCCCGCAGGGGAGACTATCCGCTATCACCAAGACCTGTGGCCTCGGTTCATCCTCGCGGCGCTCGTCGTGTACCTCCTCGACCTGCTCGTGCGGCGCGTTCGCTTCTTCGATCGCAAGGTCACCGCGCGCGCGACCGTGCCCGCGCCCTCCACGCGTCGGTGAAGGCCGCCTCTCGATCTCGAGAACGGCTCTGGGCCCAGGCGGCTCCGCGGCCGCGTCCGCGCGTCACACGAAGGCACCTCGGGGACCGAGGGGCGGGTGCAGCGCCGGGTCGATGAAGGTGCAGCGTGCTTTCGTCGCTTCCTTTGGGTAAGTAGCGCACGGCGGCCGCGTCCTTCGCGGTCCCCTGGAGCTCCCCTTGGCCGACCCGTCCGACGACCGCCCCCTGGTTTCCTACGAGCAGCTGCTCGAGCCGTTCGTGTCCGCGATCAAGCCGCCCTCCGCGTTTCTGTGCGGGGCGGAAGCGGAGAAGTTCGGCGTGTTCTCCGACTTCGCGCACCTCCCTTACGAGGGCGGCGGGCGCGGCGGCGTGGCCGACGTACTCCACGACCTCGCCGCTCGCGGGTGGGCGGAGTCACGCGAGTCGGAAGGCGGCCCCGTCCTCGCGCTCCTGCGCGCCGGCGCGTCGATCACCCTCGAGCCAGGCAGCCAGCTCGAGCTCTCCGGCGCGCCGCTCGCCGACGCGCACCTCATCGCCCACGAGCTGCGGGAGCACCTCTCGGAGCTGCGCGCCGTGTCGGAGCGCCTGGGCGTCACGTGGCTTGGCCTCGGATTTCACCCGTTCTCGAAGCGTGCAGATTACACGTTCGTGCCCAAGCTCCGGTACGGCGTGATGAAGACCTACCTCCCCACGCGCGGGGGGCACGCGCTCGACATGATGCTCCGCACCTCCACGGTGCAGGCGAACTACGACTTCTCTTCGGAGGAAGACGCGATGCGAAAGCTCCGCCTCGGCCTCGCCCTCGCGCCGGTCACCACCGCGATGTTCGCGAACAGCCCGTTTTACGAGGGGCGCGTGTTCGGTGGGAAGAGCTACCGCGCGAAGGTGTGGCTCGACGTGGATCCCGACCGCAGCGGCCTCCTCCCTGAGATGTGGAGCGAGAGGGCGAGCTTCCGCGACTACGTCGAGTGGGCGCTCGACGTCCCGATGTTCATGATCAAGCGAGGTGGCGCGCGCGTGGAGAACGCGGGGCAGACCTTCCGCGCCTTCATGCGCGACGGCTTCGCCGGCCATCGGGCCGTGGTGTCGGATTTCACGACCCACATCAACACAGTGTTCCCGGAGGTGCGACTCAAGAAGACCCTCGAGGTGCGGGGCGCCGACGCCCAGAGCGAGGCCATGACGCCGGCCCTCGCAGCGCTCTACACCGGGCTCTACTACGACGAGCGCGCGCTCGGGGAGGCGTGCGATCTCGTCCGCGACTTCACGCACGACGAGGTGGCGGAGTCCCGGCGGCTCGTGTGGCAGCTCGGCCTCGACGCGCCGTTCCGCGGCGCAACTCTGCGTCCGCTCGCGGAGCGGGTCATCGCGATCGCCGAGGGGGGCCTCGAGCGCCGGGCCCGACGGGACGCGTCCGACCCGACGGTCGCCGACGAGCGCGCGCGGCTCCGGCCGCTCGCTGCGCTGGTGGCGCGCGGCGAGTGCCCCGCCGACGCGCTCCTCCGTGACCTGCCCTCCGAGGACGACGCCGGGTTCAAGTCCGAGATCGTTCGCCGCGCGAGCTTCTCGCTCTGACGCGCGCGGCCCCGTCCTCACGCGTCGAAGCCGACCTCATGGGGGAGGGCCGACCAGGCCCAGGTGCTCGCGCACCGCGTCGACGACCTGGGCGGACTGGATGGGCTTGACGATGTAGGCGGTCGCGCCGAGCTCGAGGGCGCGCCGCCGATCTTCGGAGGCCCCCTCCGTCGTGACGATGAGAATCGGCACGTGCTTGTGGTGTGGATCGGTGCGGATGCGGCGGACGAGCTTGAGGCCGTCCATGATGGGCATGTTCACGTCGGTCACGACGATGTCGAACCGCTCGGCGGCCAGCTTGCGGAGCGCGTCGAGGCCGTCCGTCGCCTCGGTGACGACCACGTTGGGCACGCGGCCGATCGCCAGGACCAGCATCTGCCGCATGAGCGCGGAGTCTTCGACGACGAGGCATCGCTTCGTGGACATGGGCGCGCCATGTTGGCCAAGTTGGAGCGAAGATTCAACGAGGAATCATGGGGTCTCGGCCGCGGCGAGCCAGGCGCCGAGCTCGCCGCGGAGCACGCGCGGCGCACGTTGGAGCGCGCTGAGGTCGCGGCTTCCGGTGAGCAGCATCACCGCGCGGAGCTCTCGTTCGATGCGAGCGAGCGCGCGAGAAGCCCCTTCGCGTCCGCCCGCACGGTGGGCCCTCAGTACCGGCCGGGCGACGCCCGCGGCCGTCGCCCCGAGCGCGATCGCCTTCGCGACCTCGAGGCCCGTGCCGACCCCGCCGGTCGCGATCACCGTGTCGAACCCGAGCGGCGCGACGTGGCCCACGCTCGCGGCCGTGGGGATGCCCCAGTCCCAGAGCGCCTCGCCGAGGGCCCGCGCGTCGTCGTCCCCGGCCGCGTCTGCGCGGCGGGTCTCCACCGCCACCCACGACGTGCCGCCGGCGCCCGACACGTCGACGTGCCGCACGCCGACCTCGCGCAGCCGCCGCCCCACACCTCGTGAGAGCCCGCAGCCGGTCTCCTTCGCGACGATCGGGAGGCCGAGCTCGCGGACGAGTCGCCCTAGCGTCGCGACCCCGTCCCGGAAGTCGCGGTCGCCGTCGTCCTGCACGAGCTCCATCGCCGGGTTCAGGTGGACGCAGAGCGCGTCGACGCCGACGTCGCGGGCGAGCTCGCGCAGCGCCTCGGGCCCCGACTCGCGCGCCTGCACGACGCCGATGTTGCCGAGGAGCAGCGCCGTGGGGGCCGCCTCGCGCACGGAGTACGAGCCGCGCGCCTCGGGGCGCCTCAGCATCGCGCGCTGGCTGCCGAGCCCGAAGCCGTAGCCGCGCTCCTCGGCGATGGACGCGAGGTCGCGGTTGATGCGCCCCGCCTCCTCGGTGCCCCCCGTCATCGCCGCGATGAAGAGCGGCGCGCGGAGGCGCTTGCCGAGCACCTCCACGGACGTGTCGAGCTCGTCGAAGGCGAGGTCGGGGCAGGCGTCATGCACGAAGCGCACGCACTCGAAGAGGGTCGACTCGCGGCGGAAGCCCACGTCTTCGGTCGCGCAGAGCTCGATGTGGTCGGTCTTCCTCTGGCCAATGTCGGACATGGTTCTCCGTAGCGGCGCGCGTCGTATAGGGCGAGCCTCGTGGCGCGTCCACTGGCCTAGGGGAGCCGGCCGCCCCGAATCGTGAGCGCACGCTTGCGCAGCGTGCCGACTACCACTAAACCGCGCCAAAGCCCGCCGTTCGCCGCTCTAAATCTTTCAGAGAAACGTGAAGATGTCTGAAATCCTTGCACTATAGCGGGGGAGCCCGCGTTGACATCGCGACCGCTCGGCCCTAGCTTTCGCCCGCACCCAAGGCCGAATCGACCGGCGAAGGGGTTCGGGCTGGTTCGGGTCGGGCAACCGTGACTGGATGGACGGGTCACGCTGTCATTGACCGCGGAGCCTCGTCGGCGCCGCTGAAGGAGATTTTTCCCCCATGGTTTCGCCCGCGCGCCCCGATCCTGGCTCCGACCTCGAGCGCTACGCGCTCGACGTGCGGACGCGGGTTGACCGCGGCCTCGCCGACGCGCTCACGAGGGAGCGGGGGCTCGCGACGTCGCTCTCGGCGTCGGAGGAGCTGGCGCAGGTCCACGAGGCGCTCGCCTCGCTCGCCATGCGTGGCGGCAAGCGCCTCCGCTCGGTCCTGATCAGCCTCGCCTACGACGGCTTGCGCGCGGCGGACGAGCCCGACTCCCGGGTGCTGGTCGACGCGTGCGTGGCCATCGAGCTCCTGCAGGTCTACCTGCTCGTCCACGACGACTGGATGGACGGCGACGACACGCGCCGAGGTGGGCCGACGGTGCACCGCGCGCTCGGCGACGCGATCGGGCCCAGCCCGATCGTGGGGCACCTGACCGTCCTCGCGGGCGACCTCGCCTCGGGGATGGCGCAGGCGGCGTTCGCGCGGATCCCGCTGCCGAGCGCCCGGGTCCTCTCGGCCTTCGGGCGCTTCGCCGACATGCAGCGCGCGGTCGTCGCGGGGCAAGTCGAAGACGTGTGCTCGCCTCGCCGCCCGCTGGAGTCACTCGACGCGGCCTCGGTCGAGCGTCTCCACGCGAACAAGACCGGCGCGTATTCGGTCTCCGGGCCCCTGGCGCTGGGCGCGCTCCTTGCCGGGGCGAGCGCGGAACAGGTCGCCGCCCTCGACGCGTTCGCCGAGCCCCTCGGCGTGGCGTTTCAGCTCCGCGACGACCTGCTCGGGGTCTTCGGCGAGTCCGCGCAGACCGGCAAAGCGCGCTTCGGCGACCTGCGTGAAGGCAAGCGGACCGCGCTGGTCGCGGCGCTCGTGGGCTCGCCGGAGGGGCTCGCGCTCGCGCGCGACCTGCTCGGCCGGCGCGACGCCACCGACGCCGAGTGCGAGCGCGTCGCCCACGCGATGGTCGAGCGCGGGTGCAGGGCGCAGGTGGAGGCGCGAGTGAGCGAGCTCGCGGCCCTGGCCACCGAGCGAGCCGCCGCCGTGGGCCTCCGCTCGGAGCTCCAGGTGCTCCTCGTCGAAGCCGGGCGTGCCCTGACGGAGCGGAGCCGATGAGCGCGGTCGACGAGCTGCGGCCGCTCGGGCTCGCCTGCGGCAAGGTCATCCTCCTCGGTGAGCACGCCGTGGTCTACGGGGTGCCCGCCATCGCCGTGGGCATCGATCGCGGCGCTCACGCCCGCGCGGTGGGGCTCGCGTCCGGGCCCTCGGAGCTCCGCGTGAGAGGGTGGGACGTGCACGTCCGCGAGCACGAGGAGGGGCCGGCGTTGGCGCGCGCCTTCACCGAGCTGCTCCGGGCGACGCGCGACTCGCTCGCCGAGCGGGGCGCCGTGCTGCACCCGAGCCGCGTCGAGGCCGCGGCCGATCTACCTCCGGGCGGCGGGCTCGGCTGCTCCGCGGCGACCGGCGTGGCCGTCGCGCGCGCGCTCGATCCGCTCGCCTCATCTTCCGAGATCGCGTCCCGCGTCATGGCGTGGGAGCGTGTGTTTCATGGCAACCCCTCCGGGGTCGACGCGGCCGTCTCGGCCCGTGGCGGGTGCGTGTACTTCGAGCGCGGCGAGCCGCTCGTGCCGCTGCGCCTCCGCGGTGGCGCGGACCTCGTGCTGGCCGTCGGGAGCACCGGCGTCGGCTCGAGCACCAAGTTCATGGTGGAGGCGGTCGCCGCGCGCCTCGCCGCCGAGCCCCTCGCCACGAGGGCGCGCTTCGAGCAGATCCGCCGCCTCGTCCGGAGCGCGCGGTCGGCCATCGAAGCGGGCGACCTCGTCGCCCTCGGGGCGGCCCTCTCCCAGAACCAGGTGGTGCTCGCGGAGCTCGCGCTGTCGACCCCCGAGATCGAGCGCATGTGCGCCGTCGCGGCGGCCGCCGGCGCGCTCGGCGCGAAGCTCACAGGGGCGGGCGGGGGCGGCAGCGTGGTAGCGCTCGTCGACTCTCCCGAGCGCGGCGCCGCGGTCGTGGCGGCGTGGGGCGAGGCCGGCTTCGGGGGCTTCGTGTCTCGGGTCCGCGGTCAGCCCGAGAGCGCCAGCGCGCGCTCGATCGAGGTGGCGCCGTGAGCGCGGGCGGGCGGGCGACGGCGGTCGCGCACCCCAACATCGCGCTCTCTAAGTACTGGGGGAAGCTCCCGCGCGAGGGGAATTTTCCAGCAGTTCCAAGCATTTCGGTGACTCTCGAGGGGATGGCGACCCGCACCACAGTGGCCTTCGAGACAGACGAGGGCGACGACGTGCTCTCGCTCGGCGGCGCCCCCATGGTGCACGGTCGCGACAAGGCCGTGAGGCTCCTCGCGCGCGTCCGGCGCGCCGCTGGTCTGCGAGGTCGCGCCGTCGTCGAGAGCGCCAACGACTTCCCCACCGGCTCCGGCCTGGCCTCGAGCGCCTCCGGGTTCGCCGCGCTCGCGCTCGCGGCCTCGTCCGCCGCGGGCCTGTCGTTGACGGCGGGGGAGGTGAGCTCCCTGGCGCGGGAGGCCTCCGCCAGCGCGGCGCGCAGCGTCTTCGGGGGCTTCGTAGAGCTCCCGCTCGGCGTGGAAGCCGCCGCCCCGTTCGCCCCGCGCGAGGCGCTGCCGCTCGTGGTGCTCGTGTGCGTTGCCACCGAAGAGCGCAAGGCTGTCGCCTCGACCGACGGCATGCTCAAGACCGCCGCCGAGAGCCCCTACTACGCGGCGTGGCTGTCCCATGCGCCCGCGCTCCACGCGCGCCTCGGCGCCGCGCTCCTTCGCGGAGATTTTTCGGAGGTGGGCGCGCTCGCAGAGCAGAGCGCGCTCGCGATGCACGCCTCGGCCCTCGCGGCGGGCGTCGTGTACTTCCGCGGGGTCACGCTCGACGTGCTCGGCGAGATCCGCGCGATGCGCCGCGCGGGCCTCGAGGCCTACGCGACGATCGACGCGGGCCCGCACGTGAAGGTGCTCACGCGGGTCTCGGACCGCGAGGCCGTGCGCGCCCGTGTGGCCGCCGTGCCCGGCGTGCTCCGGCTCATCGAGGCGATCCCGGGTGAGGCGGCGCGGCTCGTGGAGGGCTCGTCGTGACCCGGGAGGTGTTCGCGCCAGGCAAGATGGTCCTGACGGGTGCCTACGCGGTGCTCCGCGGCGCGCCCGCGCTCGTCGTGGCCGTCTCCCGCGGCGCGATCGCCACCGACGCACGTGAGGCGCCGGCGACGCCTGAGGTGGCCGCCGCGCTCGGCGTGGCCACGGCGCCTGCGCTCGACCTGCGCGCACTCTTCGAAGGCGACCGCAAGCTCGGGCTCGGCGCGAGCGCGGCCGGCCTCGTCGCGACGCTCGGCCTCTGCGCGGCCCTCCGCGGCGAGCGCCTCGACGACGCGAGCGCCCGCGACGCCCTCTTTCGCGCGGCGCTCGCGGCCCATCGCGCCGCGCAGGGTGGGGGGAGCGGGGTCGACGTCGCGGCCTCGGTCTACGGCGGCGTCCTCGAGTACACGCTGGAAGGGTCCTCGGCGAGCCCCGAGGTCACACCCACGGCGCTGCCACCCGGGGTCACCCTCGCGGCGTACGCGGCCGGAGCGAGCGCGCGCACGTCGGACCTGCGTCGCCTCGTCGACGGGCTCTGCCAGCGGTCGCCCGAGCGCGCCGGTCAGCTCTTCGACGCGCTCGGTCGGGCGTCGTTCGAGGCGCGAGACGCCTGTCGGGCCCGGGCCGCGGACGCTTTCCTCGCGAGTGCCCGCGCGTTCGCGTCCGCGCTCGCCGCGCTCGGCGCTGCCGCGGAGGCCCCGATCGTGTCGGCGGCCGATCGCGCGCTCGCCGCGCTCGCCGCCGGCGCGGGCGGCGCGTTCTTCCCGTCCGGCGCGGGCGGCGGAGACGTGGCCGTGCTCCTCGCCTCGAGGCCCGAGGCGGCCGACGCGTTCGACGCGCAGGCCCTCGGCCATGGCTACACGCGCCTCTCTCTCTCCCTCGACGCACGAGGCCTACGGACTCTCGCCGGCGCAGGGCACCTGACGGCGCCTTTCACTGAAGAAACGAGCACCCCACCATGAGCAAGACGTCCCAGCTCCCCGGTTTTTACAAGGTCCAAGTGTCCGAGCGCCGCGCGCTCGTGTGCGAAGCCACCGGGGTCGAGCCGATCGAGATCGAGCGGGCGCTCGACGGGGGTGGGCTCGACGCGGACACGGCCGACAAGTTCGTCGAGAACGTGCTCGGTACCTACGGCCTGCCCTACGGCGTCGCCCTCAACGTGCGCGTCAACTCGCGCGATCACGTCGTGCCGATGGTGGTGGAAGAGCCGAGCGTGGTCGCCGCCGCGTCGAACGCGTCGAAGATGATCCGCTCGGGGGGAGGCTTCATCGCCGAGGTCGACGAGCCGCTGATGATCGGTCAGATCCAGCTCATCGATGTGGCCAATCGCGAGGCCGCGCGGGCGAGCATTCTCGCCGAGCGCGACGATCTGCTCGCGCGTGCGGATCGAGCCGTGCCCGGCCTGGTCGCGCGAGGCGGAGGCGCCCGTGACCTCGAGGTGCGCCTCATCGGGGCCGCGGAGGACCGCATGATCGTCGTGCACATCCTCGTCGACTGCCGGGACGCGATGGGGGCGAATCTCCTCAACAGCATGGCCGAGGGCGTGGCCGATCGACTCGCAGAGCTCGCGCGCGCCAGGGTGGGTCTGCGCATCCTCTCCAACCTGTGCGACCGTCGCTGCGTGCGCGTCCGGTGCCGCGTCCCCGCGCACGTGCTCGCCACCGAGTCCATGCCGGGTGAAGCGGTGATCGACGGCGTGGTCAACGCGTCTCGCTTCGCGGAGCTCGACCCCTACCGCGCGGCGACCCACAACAAGGGGATCATGAACGGCATCGACGCGGTCGTCATCGCGTCGGGCAACGACTGGCGCGCCGTCGAGGCAGGCGCCCACGCCTACGCTGCGCGCAGCGGCCAATACAGCCCGCTCGCGATTTGGCGGCGAGACGGCGCCGCGCTCGCCGGCACCATCGAGCTCCCGCTCGCCCTCGGGACCGTCGGCGGCACGCTCCGCGTGCACCCCGGGGCGCGCCTCTCGCTGCGAATGGCCGGCGTCGGGTCGTCGCAAGAGCTCGCGATGGTGGCCGCGGCCGTCGGCCTCGCGTCGAACCTCGCGGCGCTCCGCGCGCTCGCGACCGACGGCATCCAGCGGGGGCACATGGCGCTGCACGCGCGCGCGGTCGCGGTCGCCGCCGGCGCCACCGGCCCCGCCGTGGAGAGGGTCGCCCAGATGATCGTCGAGGCGCGCGACATCACCGTGGAGGCGGCCCGCCGCGCGCTGTCCATCGTGCAGAACGAGGCGGACAGCGCCGCCTCGCTCGACGGGGCTTGAGCGCGCTCCCGCGCTCCCCGCGCGAAAGCTCCCCGCGCCGCGCTTGTCGAGTGCCTCACCGGGCGAAGTCGGCTACCGTCCTCCCGTGAGCGATCGCGACCGGAGCGGCCAGCCGCCAGAGCCCGACGCGGCGACCATCTCGCGTGTCCGAGGGGCGCTCCACGACGTGTCGAACGCGCTCACGGTGCTCCTCGGTTGGGTCGAGGAGGCGCAGAGCCCGGCCGCGAGCCGTGACGAAGTGAGGGCCGCCCTGCGAGTCGTCGAGGCGCACGCACGCCGCGCCCGCGACCTCGCTCGCTGGGCGGTCAAAGGGGCCGTCGGCGGGGCCGCGGACGTGGCCTCGGAGCCGTCCCCCGCGGACTGCGACGCGGTGGTCAGCGAGGCGCTCGCGGGGCTCGCGATGGCGGCGCGCGACGCAGGGGTCACCCTCGCGGTCGAGGGGCACGCCGCGGGCGCCACCGTGTGCGCGCCGGAGGCCCTCCACCACGCCCTCGTGAACCTCGCGCTGAACGCGGTGGCGTTCTCCCCGCGCGGGGGAGTGGTGACGGTGGCCGTCGAGGCGCGTCCGGGGTGCGTCGTGCTCGCGGTCTCCGACGAAGGTCGGGGCGTCGCGGCGCCGGCCGAGGTGTTCTCGGGCCGGTCGGGCCGCGAGGGCGGCAGCGGCGTGGGGCTCGCGCACTCGCGCGGCATCGCGCGCGGGCTCGGCGGCGATCTCGAGCTCGATCCGGGCGGCTCGGGCGCCACGTTTCGGCTCACGTGGCCG
>Ga0073904_10004354_pt1 | contig 10539 bp, 6 predicted proteins | sample KloWWTrecipitate_FD_66668 | JGI IMG/M metagenome (GOLD analysis project Ga0073904, IMG submission 66668) | Active sludge microbial communities from Klosterneuburg, Austria, studying microevolution and ecology of nitrifiers - Klosterneuburg... | ecosystem: Engineered > WWTP > Aerobic digester >... | reverse complement strand
GTGTAGAGCACGTGAGGCGACCGTCCAACCAGCGGCGCCGCCACGACCTTTGTGTGCGTCTCGTGCTGGTTGATGACGATGCTGAAGCCCAGCCAGCCAAGCGCCTCGGTGTAGTTGATCGAGTTTGGTGTGCGGTGTGCTTCCAAATCGCCGTCGATCACAACATCGATGTCGATGTCATCCAACGGCCCTTCTGTGCGAAAATAGCCAAGCTCAGGCAACTTCTGCATCGAACGAACCCGAATAATGTCGTGGATGTTGTAATAGTAGGTCTTGGTGGCATCACCGGATTTTGTGCGCCAAATGACATGATCGGCTACAGCGTAACGAACAAGCGTCATAATGGCGATAGTCAGGATGTTGCCGGCAACGTAGTAGATGCCCAATCCGCCGACAAAGAGCGCAAGCATCGGCCCGCGGAAAGCCAGCATGATGTTGTTGATCACAAAGAAGCCCAGTAATCGGATGCCAACGCCCCTGTTCTGGCGCCGGTCGCGAAAGACCCAGCTTTCGGTCCAGGCAAAGTTCCACAGCGTCGAACCCTGGGTGGCCAGAAGGGCTGACCACAAATAATGGAGCCCAAGACGCTCGGTGAATAGAACCAGCAGCAAGGTGTTGACGAGTAACCCGGTAAGGCCCACGACCATAAACATGAGCAGTTGGCGCTGCGAGAGATAGGCAAGTTTCAAGGTCTGGCGGAAGAGGCGCACCATCTCCTGCCCATTCGCCTTGCTGGCGCCTCCGTGACGTTCACCAAACACAAATGGCGCCTCGCTGATCTGCAAGTGTGGAGTGCGGACCAGAATTTCGAGTAAAATCTTGAACCCTTCCGGGTTCAGAAGGTCCGGGTTCAGGGCGCTGCGCTGCACCAGGAAAAAGCCTGTCAGCGGATCGGTCACCTGGCGCAGACGTTGTGAAAACAACACGCGCGTCGTTGCTGCCAGCGTGTACGAAATGAGCCTGCGCGCCGGCGACAGCCCCGCGGTGCTGCCCCCTGCGGCCATCCGGCTGGCAACCACCAGGGTTGAATTGGCGCTTCTGGCTTTGGCCACAAGCTGAGGGATTGCCTCGGGCGGGTGCTGCAGGTCGCTATCCATCACACAGATCCATTCCGCAGTTGCGGCGCGGATGCCCTCCACCACTGCGCGGCCAAGACCATTGCGGCGCTCTGGTGGACGCGCCACCAGGCGAACTGCAAATGGGAACGCATCAGCGAGTTCGCGAATGACAGCCGGCGTGTCGTCGGTGCTGTCATCGACGAAAATCACTTCAGAAATACAAGATGCGGCCGCGGCCTCAATCCGCTGCAGCAACACCTTGATATTGGCGGACTCGTTCTTGGTCGGCACGATGACCGACAGGAACGGCTGTGACGCATCCTCACAAATTGGGCTTGAGAGCGCCGCGGTTCCTTCACGCGGTGCAGTGGGTGACGCTTCCCTCTGTTCGCGGGCGCGGCCCGGAAGCGGAGGGTACAGAGTATTGGGCAGAACAGCCATGACCTTCTCTCCTTCTGGTGTAGAGACGGCCAGCCGCGTTGACTATTTGCCAATGAGCCTTAGTCGTTGCCCACTCTTCCTCTGTGCACAGCCTGCTTGCACATGGGATGGACGGAGCATACGATTTGTCTGCGCAATTCCGCCGGAAAACCTAAGGAGGAATCGATAACGGCGCGACTGTGCTATACTGGCAAATAAGCGCACGCAACTGGACCTTTCGCCTGGGACATACTACGTGCTGCTTAAAGCCTCAGCGGGCTGCAATCCCGCTGAGGCTTTCCATTGGGTGACGAGTTCTATTTATACAGATGCTTGTTTGGGAAGCCTGTTGTTTTTTAGCTGTCGTTCACCGGGAGTTGCTGACCGAATTCCATCGATTGCGCAACGCAGATTCTCCACCAATCGGTCGGATCTGTCATCTTTGTTGATCAGAATGTCCGCTCCCGCGGTTTCCGCGGGTTGCTGGCGTGCATCCAGGCGACTCATGAGGATGACGACCGCAGCGGCAGGGCAGACTTCTCGCAATGGCGACATCGTCGATGTCTGCACATCCACCATCACATTCCAATCGATGACGATCAGATCTGGCTTCACTTTTGGAGAGAGCGTCAGTAACATGTCCCAATCAGCGGCTTCGCCTACAACTCTTGTATTCAGCTCCGCTATCAAGGCATGAAGCGCGGCTCGCTCCACTGCATTTCGACTGGCGATGAATACTCGCGGCATGGGGATAGAATAGCAAGATTTAATTGCAATTACATCGGAGAAGCGGCGGATATTAGGGCGGAAGTGCTATCCCCCTAACGGCGTACTCCTTTTGGGGGCGTAGACCGGTTATGGGTGAGAATCGTGGCGCGTGGTGAGTGCGACCGCCTCGGCGCGTGTGGAAACTTCCAGCTTGGCAAGGATGTTGCTGACATGGGATTTGACAGTGGCCGGGCTGACCTGTAAGCGCTCCGCAATGGTATGATTGCTGAAGCCATCTCTCATGAGGTGCAGCACTTCGCGTTCACGGGCCGTCAATCTATACCCGACCTCGTGCTCGGCGTGAGATGTATCCAAAAGAGACTTGGCGGCGAGCGGCGATAAGGTCAACTGGCCGGCAAAGACAGAGCGGATCGTCTGTAAGAGTCTGTCGGGTGAGATGTCCTTGAAAACATAACCGGTGGCGCCTGCCCGCAAGGCTTGGTGAACCATGGCTTCCTGCGCATAGGCCGTCAACATAATTATTTTGATGTCTGGATGGCGTTGATGAATAATGCGCGTGGCTGCAATGCCATCCAGGACGGGCATCTGCATATCCATCAGCATCAAATCGGGCGAGATCTGCTCGCACAGTTCAATGGCTATCTGTCCGTTTGACGCTTGACCAACGAACTCCAACTCATCAAATTCCTTCATAAGGGTCATTAAACCTGTGCGGACGATAGCGAAATCATCTGCGATAATGATGCGGATTTTTGGGGATTCCATATTGCACCTTCCGCGATCTCGTTGACGTATCCTGCCTGGCGGTGGCGAAGGCTTGTTTAGAGTGAATGCAGCATCACAACTCAGGGCTCGATAGCAGCGCTGGATTATTACATGCTGCTGACCCTATCCTTTTGCTTTTCTCAAGTGAGCAGCGTCAGTACTTCACAAATCTCACGCGGAGCCGCGGAGAACGCGAAGGAAACCATCTTCAACTTCGCAGCTCCGCGCCTTCGCGTGAGGCGAAATCGTGAACTACTGAGTGTAGCAGCGAGAACTCAGCCAGGTTCTGGTGCGTAAACGCGCACTTCGGCGCCGTGGCCGATCTTGCTGGCAATGCTCAACGTTGCCCCGATCGTGGCTGCCTGCTGTTGCATCATTGTCAACCCGAAGTGACCTGCTACAGTTGGACGCATATCAAAGCCATGGCCATTATCCCTGATGACAAGTTCCACACCGTCGTGGCTATGCACCAACTCCACCCATACCTGTGTTGCCTCCGCATGTTTCGCTATGTTCGTAAACGCCTCCCGGCACAGTCGATATAATCCTTCCTGTACGTCGGCGTCAAAATTTGTTTCCCGATCAATATTGAGCGCAACACTGGCGCCTGTACGCTCCGCATATTTATCGGCTAGCCGGCAAAGGAGCTCGTCAAAGCGGGCGTTATCGAGCCGTTGCGGTTGCATCTCGGCAAGCACTTCGCGCAGATCGGCCACAGCTTCGCGCAGCAACTTCCGCAGATCTTGCACGGATTGGCTCGCCTGGACGGGGTCGCGCTCGATCAGCCGTGGTAAGACTTCCGCGATCAACCCTGCCGAGAACAAGGATTGATTGATCGCATCGTGCAGACTGTTCGCCAACCGGCTTCGCTCTTGTAGCGCGGCCAACTCCTGACCTGCTCTATACAAACGAGCGTTTTCAAAGGTAATGGCGGCCGACGCTGCGATCAATTCAAGGATATCCAGGTCGGTCTGCTGGAAACGTTTCGGCGCTTCGTCCACCAGCAGTAGCACACCAAGCACAGCATCCTTGAACTGGATAGGCACCCCCATCAGCGACCTTACCTGGAAAAATTCGCCTGAGTCGTTTGATGTGGGCGCTTCTTCACGGTTCATCTCGTTAGATGAAAGCAGCGTCTGACGATGCTTGAACACCCTTTCCGTGAACAGCACCCATGGCGCAAGCGCAGCATCAGGAAATGGTCTCCCCGTGCGGTCAAGGCTCTGCGTGCAGACCAGGCCGTCACCTGCCTTACTTGCCATCCAGAGGCTGGCCCCTGTGACGTCAAGCACCTGGACGACTTCCTCCAGCACCCTTTTTTGTATCTGCTGTACGTTTGAAGAAGAGGTAAGCACGCGATTGATGCGATTTAGCAGGATCAATTCTGTGTTGCGCCTTAGCAGATTCTGGGTGGTCTGTCTGATCTCCGTCATATCACGGCAGACGCACCCAACCCGCAAGCCTTCGGCGGTTGGAATGCTAAAACAAAATTGCTGAACAATGCGTCGCTCACCGCCAAATCGTTGTATCTCGATTTCCGCAGACGTGGACAGATCAGCGCCATTGTTAGGTTGTAACGCGTTGAGAAAGAGACGCCGCATTCTATCGTAGTTGGCTTCAGTCTGGCGGTGAAGAGGGGTGAGCGCATGGTGGACGTCCCAGACCAACTTGCCAAGAACTTTAGTGGCCGGCAACCCCGTAATGCGCTCTTGAGCCGCACTCCACATCATAATGCGACCATCGGCGTCGATCAGGATGAAACCGTCGACAGAGTGTTCGACAAAAATACGCAGCTTGCTCTCGCTTGCATGGAGCGCTTCTTGTAAATAGCTTAGCGCCATTGAATCAGCGACGAGCGGTTTGAGAAGGTCGTAAGTCATTCAGGTGCTTCCTCACGTGCAAATAAAACCGTACCCAAATGCACCGTATGCTACCAATGATCGCCGTACCAGGTAACGTCGAGACGATAGGAATGCTCGACCAACTTAACGCGAATTCTACGCACAACCTGCATGAATCGGGTAGTCGCACACCGGAAACGCCGCGAGAGATTTATGCGGGAGACATAACAAGAGCGAATTGGCTCGCTGCTTGCGCTTACAAGTGTACAATAAACTCTGATCAAAAACAACGAACGGAGTCTTCAGGTTGTTATCGAAGAAATCTGCCAACATTATCCACTTACTCGAAAAGTAACCGTCATCTCTCCAGGCAACACTCCCCTTGTTGCAAGATGTTAGGCAGAAATAGCTGCACGCCCATTCCTGCACAGGGAAGCGGATCGGCGACGGGCGGCTGTAAGGCGCCAGCGACGACGGTGACGCCAAACGCCCCCGGTCGGTTGACTGCCGCCGCCAGACAGTTGTTGGCTGCATCCGGCTGGGTGACGAGGGCCGCCCAGCTTTGAACGGCTGGATTATAGACGCGCAACGCCAGCCTCTGTTCGTCAATGCCGGATACATTGGCATCCGCATAGCGAACCGTAACCGTGTACGGTTGCATGAATCTCGTCTGTGTGACGCCACCCGCCGTGACCGCCTCCACCGTAAACTGTAGATCGGTCAGGCCGCCTTCCTGCAGCGCCGGCGCACTCTGCTTGATGCGAGCCGCGGTCGTGGTTGCGGGCGCCGTGACCGTCAGGGTGACTGTCGTCGCCTCGGTCACCGCACCGGAGGGGAAGATCATCGTAATGTTCACCGGGGCGCTGCTGCTCGTTGAAGTCGTCGCGGTGAGGGTCGTTGCCATCGACGGTGTGAGTTGCGCCCCTGTTGAAACGAGATTGCCTTGTGCGGGCGGAGGCGCACTGACCCCAGCGCACGCAGGGTTGGTCTCAGCGGCGGTGGCAATGACGAACTCGTCGCGATAGTTCCCAAGGGCCGCCTCCGTTTCTGCATAAATGGCGCACGCCGAGATCGCGTAACGCACGAAGCCATAGGAAGGCTGTTCGTTGGCGCCCATCCAGGCGGCAAAGTAAGGTCGCTCCGGGTCGTTCAGCGCGACATCGCGTAATTTGGCGCCCATCGTGCCTGCCACGACGAGGATACTGCCGGCGCCGCGCGTAAAGCGCTTGCTGACGCCGGCATCGGCCACGCAATCCGCAGCGTAGGCGTTGACCGGCAGGGTGGGGCAATTGGCGTTGAGTACCAGTTGTTTGCTGCGTTCATAGAGATGCTCGTGACCCTGCAGAATCAGATCGACCTTTTTACTGACCAACAGATCCAAAAGTTCCTGTCCGATCTCACACGATTTCTCCCCCATCGTGATGCAGTTTTTGTGCATAGCGACGACGACCCACCGCCCCCGGGTCTGGGCTTCATCAATCCGCGCCTTCAACCAGTCGCAATTTTCTGTCTCGCCATTTTTGCAGAACTCGAAGCGCGCGCCGCTGCGATCGAGCGCCGGGTCGATCAGGATGAAGCGCGCCAGCGGCGCGTTGCTCGGATAATCAAAGAAGTAACGGTGCGCATACAGCCCCTGCACGCCAAGACGGTCGGGCAGACATTGGGCGAATTCGTCGATAAAGCCATTTTCCCCCGGTTGGTCCTCGTGGTTGCCGGCCAGCACCTCAAAAGGAAACTCCGTTCCCACCTGTTGTTGGACGTATGTACACCAGGCTGACTCCGGCATGATATCACTGTAACTCATATCGCCCAGCGCCAGATAGAAGTCGACGCCCGACTTGCCTACCCTGCCCAGGGTGGCCGTCGTGCGGTCATTGCCGCCATGATCGCCGCCGGCCGCAAAGCTGAACCCGGGCGGGGGGAGCGTGCCGCCAGGCAGCGGGGTTGGCGGCGGCGCGCCCTTTTCGCCCGTGCCACTCTCCAGCGGCGGCAGCAGTTCCGCCAGCACGCTGATATACTCGTTCTGAAACGGCGCCCCGCTTGCGTCATATTCTTCACGACCGGTCGCAGGATTGAACACCACCGGATCGCCAGGCTCGACGGCCGTCCCTTCGCCCCATTCGTTCCACGTTGTGATCAGTTTCCACGTCGCGGTAGCGGCAACCATCGCTTCCACGGCCGCGCGGAATTCAGCTTGATCGCGCAGCAGCCTGGGCGCTGTGTTGGCTGTGTCCAGCCAGAAGCCGGGGCTGACGCCAAAAGAATAGGGGCTTTGGTCGCTGGTGCGCACAGCCGGGGCATACTGATGCCAACTGTCAGGTTGCGGCGTGACGTTTCTGTAGTTGGCGAAAACCTTCAGGACAACATAAAAGGGCCTTCCCGCCAGTTGATTGGCCTCATGCCAGCGTTGGGTGAGCGCCGCGTCATCCGTGTTATCGGCATAGACAAAGATAACCGGCTTGCCGTCGATCTGCAGATACGCCGGTTCGTCCGCATAGTGCGTTGCAATATAGTTCAGATCATCAGCAATGGCTTGCGGCGTCGGATCGCCTGTGCTCTCCGCTTCGTAATAGAGCGCCCAGCGCAGATTGGGGTACGGATTGTCGGGGCGCTGCATCACATCGCCGATCATAAAGGCAAATGCCTGGTCGGTTTGGACGCCGGCGCCCCACCATGAGCTGATGGCAACCTCGATGCGCGCTTCGGCCATCTTGCGCAACTGCCAGTACAGGACAGCCGGGTCGTGGGCGCTATACAATTCTTGCGATGGATCGAACTGTGTTGCATCGAGATCTGGCAGATAGTGGGAGAACCAGGTGGCCGGCGGGTGATTTCCATGACCTTCCCAGCCTCCCCACCGGCCATCGATGGCGGGAGCTTGATACCAGGGATAATAAAACGTAGCGTAAAATGGTGCGGATGGCTGAAAGACCGGCTCAGCAGAAAGGGTGCTTGACATCACCCTGCTGACAAAAAAGGGAAAGGCAATGACCATTCCCAGGGAAGCGCAACAAGCCAACAGAAGTCTACGCAGCGTGCTCTCTTTCGTTTGCATTTTCATGGTAAATCACCTCCAAACACATTGTAGCCAATTTTCGTAAGCACACAATACCTAAAATTCAGCGGGTCAAGCGGATCTCGTGTGGTTACGTGCCGGGGACGGGCTTGCGGTGCTTCGGTCGCGCAGACAACGTTCAGCCCGTCCCCGGCACGTAAGCCCCGACCACATGAATTCCGGTTGAGCCAATTCAATCTTTCATGAAACTCACACAAAGTCACAAAGAACACAAAGAGCGCTATCTTGAACTTTGCGTCTTCGTGTGAGGCAAAATTGTGAAGTACTGTCCTTGCGCCGCGCCGAGCTTGCCAAAGCGCAGGGCGACCGCCCGGCCGCGCAACGGTGGGCCGCGGAGGCGCTGCACCGCCAGCCCGCTTGGGACGAAGCGCAGGCCATCGCGGAGTGGGCGGCCGGTGCGGCGCCCATCTGATCAGCGGGTTGCAGGCAATTTGTAGAGGGACTTTCCGTCGATACGCGCGAGTGCAGCTTTTTCATCTGTGAAATCTGCGCCATCTGTGGATGATTTACGCTTTGCGTCCTCTCGCCAGACCCCCGCAGCCCGCACACACTCGCCGTCGGCGGAGAAAGCGAAGTCGCGCGCGGCCAACGCCGCAGCTTGCTCGGCTGCAATGATTTGTCCGTCACAGAAAAAGCAAGTATTCTCCCTTGTCTGACCGTGAGCAGTTGTCTGCGAGACCATTTTTGTGGGAACACGCTCTGCGCCTCCGCGTCAGAAGGCTTTTTCATAGACAGGAGCATAACCTTGATCGACGTCGAACGGATCCAGGCGCAACTGCGCGCCGCGGTGCGTCTCAGCCATGAAGCGGTGGCCGCACCGCCCTTCACCTGTTTTTTTAACCCGGACAGCGACGCCACTTATGCCAATGCCGTCATCCCGGATGAACCGGTTGCGGCAGGGGTCGATCGCGCGCTGGAGGAGGTGGCGCACCATTTCCGCGCCCGCCAACGCCGGCCGCGCTTTGAATATCTGGAGGCCTTTGCGCCCGATCTAGCGGCTGTGCTGGAGATGCACGGCTACCACTGCGAGATGCGCTCGCTCTTGATGGTTTGCACGCTGGCCTCGCTGACCCGGCCGCCGTGGCCGCAGGGAATGACAGTCGAGAAGGTGGATGGACAGACGCCGATCGAGGTGGTGCAGGACCTGATGACGCTTCAGTCGCGCGCGTTCGGGAATGTGGACGCGCCGCGCGCCTCAGCGACCGAGGCGCGCCAGTTTCGCCAACGCTTTGCCGCGCTGCAGCTCTTCCTGGCGCGGCTGGGCGATGTGGCGGTCAGCGCGTCCAGCCTGACCGCGCCCTATGCAGGGATCGCCGAACTGGCCGGGGTTGCCACCGCCGCGGCCTTTCGCCGTCGCGGTCTGGCCGCGGCGCTGACCTATGCCGCAACCGCGGACGCCTTTGCACAGGGCGTTGAGCAGGTTTTTCTCACCGCGGCCAATGCGGACGCGGGCCGCGTCTACGCCCGTGCGGGCTTCACTGCCGCGGGCAGCGGGCTGGCCTATCTGCTCTGACCTGCTCTGGCATCATTGGGCGGCAAACAGTGCGGCGAGATCTAACTGGATCTCGCCGCAAGCAATCAGCTACTTTGCGCGCCCGCCTTTGAGACTGGACTGCAAAAGTTTCAGTGCGTTCATGTCACCCTTAGCAGCCAGCGTCGCCTGGCTGGGCCAGCTTGCCGGGTCGGCGACGGCGAAGCGCCGGCCCGCCCCCAGCAAAATTTCGCGCAGACGCTCCGCTGGTGTGTTGGCAAGGACGGCGAAGGTGGCAATGCCATGCTGCGCCAGCACCTCGGCGATCTTGGGGCCGATGCCCTCGATCAGCTCGAGGTTGTCAGACGGCATATCCGTTGCCACAACCGCCGCCTGTCTAGTCTCTACCGGCGGCGAGGCCGGTTCCGCGGGCGCTTCGACCGCCGCGGGGGATGGCTTGGCTTTCCGGGCCGGCTTGGCCGGCGTGGCGACGGCCGGCGCGACAGCCTCATCCTGGCGTGGGGATGCGGCCGGCCTGGCAGGCGCTTCAACCGCGGCGGGGGATGGCTTGGTTTTCCGGGCAGGTTTGGCCGGCGCGGCGACAGCCGGCTCCGCCGCGTCTGCATCGGCTGCGACCACAGCGGCCTTCTTCGCCCGTTTGGCTGGCTTGGCAGGCGCTTCGACCGCGGCAACCGATTCGGCGGTCCTTTGCGCTTGAGCACCTTGCGCCACAGCGTCCGGTCGTCCACGCGTCAGAATGCCGATCGCGTCGATGTACCAATCCGCGCTGCCAAAAAAGCCGACGACTTCGCTATCTTCGGGCGCCAGGAACGAAAATGCGTGCTCGCCGCTGCCGCCGCCATAGGTGGGGGACACGCGCAGATTGGTGTGAAAAACGATGCTGTCCACATAGCGGCCGCTGCGCCCGCTGATGCCTACGAGATATTCGCCGGCTTCGAGCGCGAATTGGTGCGCATGAGAACCATGGCCGCCAACTCCAGGCAGCATGTGGCTTTCCCCGGCGGCGTCGGTGTAGCCAATCTGGATCGAGTCGACGAACCAACCGCATGTTACGCGCACTTCGCTGATGCGAGCGCCCGCGGGGATGACGACCCCTTGAAGTGGGAGACCGCCGTTACCGCCGCTTGGCCCAAGTTTTCCATCTTCCATCTGGCTTTG
>Ga0073904_10004351_pt1 | contig 10541 bp, 13 predicted proteins | sample KloWWTrecipitate_FD_66668 | JGI IMG/M metagenome (GOLD analysis project Ga0073904, IMG submission 66668) | Active sludge microbial communities from Klosterneuburg, Austria, studying microevolution and ecology of nitrifiers - Klosterneuburg... | ecosystem: Engineered > WWTP > Aerobic digester >... | reverse complement strand
GCCTCGACCAGCGCCACCGGCGGTTCGGCCAGGACCGATACCGAAGGGACGACGATGTCGAATTGGTCGTCGCCAAGCTCGTTCAGGGCAAGGTAGGCCTCGTTTTCCCAGGCGAGAAGCACGTCACCGATGCCACGCTGGGCAAATGTGGTGGTCGCGTCTCGGGCACCCTTGTCCAGAACCGGGACATGTTCGAACAGCGCCTTCACGAAGGCCTGCGGGTCCTGGCCGTTCTTTTCCGCCCAGGCCCAGGCGGCCAAGTAGTTCCAGCGCGCCCCGCCCGAGGTCTTCGGGTTCGGCGTGATCACTTCCACTCCCTCGGCGGTCAGGTCGCCCCAGTCCTTGATGCCCTTGGGGTTCCCCTCGCGCACCAGGAAGACGATGGTCGAGGTATAGGGCGAGGAGTTGTGCGGCAGTTTCGACTGCCAGTCCTCCGGCAGCTTGCCTTCCTTGGCGATCTTGTCGATGTCGGCAGCCAGCGCCAGCGTCACCACTTGCGCGTCCAGCCCCTCGATCACCGCGCGGGCCTGCGCGCCAGAGCCGCCGTGGGATTGTTCGATGGTCGGGGGCTCGTTCCCTTGTGCGACCCACCAGGCGATGAAGGCCTGGTTCAGATCCCGGTAAAGCTCGCGCGTCGGGTCATAGCTGACGTTCAGCAGGGTCTCGGCTGCGACCGGAGTGGGGGCGATGCCGAGGCCCAGCGTGGCGATGGCAGCGGTGGCAACAAAGCCCTTGAGACGCGACACCGGCCAGCCGGTCAGGCGGCGGAGGCCGTCAGAAAGTGTGAGGCGACCGTCAGGGTGGCGATGGATCACGGGGCCTTGTGCGGTCACGGTGCCCGCAAGGGTGATGGTGGCAAGCATGGTCTTCTCCTTGGACGGAAGGGGGCGATAGGGCATCAGGCCCAGAACGGTGTGTGTCGGGTGCAGATGGGTCATGACGGCACACCGATCGGTTCGACGCGCGCTTCCCAGACACGGGCATCGCGGCCTTCCAGCAAGTCGGCGACGGCCTCGGCGGGGTTGCGGGTGAAGATCACCAGCGGGCTGCCGTTGACCCGGTGGGACAGGCCGGTGCGGCGGTCGATCAGCCGGACGGCACAGGTGGGAGAAGCAGTCCGGGGCATGGCGGTCAGCGCCAGCCCGGCTTGTCCGTAGATGGTGCGGGGGGATATGGCGGCAGTCATCGTCCTTCTCCTTCGCTTCAGGGTGGGCCTTGGCCCGGTTGCCCCTTAATAACGACAGGATAAGTCGAGTATTGCAAAGGCAAATACTCGCTGAAGTTGGTCGTGATTAGAGAATGAGATTCTCCATACCCACACCGCACCGCAGGCGAGTCGAGCCAGGCATCTCTTTTATTCTCAGTTGGTTGCGGAAACTATTCCGCGCCAATCACCTGTTCGGTCACAGCGCCGGACCGCAGCATGTCCTCCAGCGTCAGTGAGTCGATGATCAGGAGATAGGACCAGAACACCTCGGCGAAGACCTTGCGGATGCGGCAGGTCGCCTCATCCGTGCAATCCTCACACCGCTGGTAGGCGCGGCGCGAAAGACAGGGGAGCGGCGCGATGGGGCCGTCGATGGTGCGCAGGAGTTCCGAGATCGAGATGTCAGAAGGCTTCTTGATCAGACTGTAGCCGCCCGAGCGACCGCGGATCGAGGCGATCACGCCAGCATTGCGCACCTCAAGCAGGATGTGTTCCAGAAAGCGCTTCGGCGTGCCGGATCGCTTGGCGATCACTTCGATCGTCAGGGGTTCCGGCTGGCCCTGAGCGGCTTCGTCTGCCAGGACCAGAAGCGCCTTCAGGGCATATTTCATCTTCTGGGTGATCATGACGAAAGGCTACGCCCCGAAATGTCGAGAATCAATGTCGGGATTCCCGGATGACGGCGTTCTCGCATCGGAATACCTGTCGAACCCGTCAAAACCGTTGGAAATGTGAGGTTTCATATACACGATAAAAGATATAGACATTTGGTGTTTTTGCACCATGCTGAAAGGAACGACGCTGCCAGAGGCCCGAAGCATGACCGATCTCGACCTGATCGACCGCAAGATCGTTGCCCAACTGATGCAGGACGCGACGCTGCCCATCGCGCAGATCGCCGACAAGGCGGGGCTGTCGCAAACCCCGGCCTGGAAGCGGATTCAGAAGCTGGAAGCGACGGGCGTCCTGACCCGACGGGTGGCGCTGGCCGATCCGGAGAAGCTGGGCTTCGGGCTGACGGTCTTCGTCGGCATCGAGGCGCCGGATCATTCCCCGGACTGGCGCGCGGCGTTCTCGCGCGCGGTGGAAGCCATCCCCGAGATCATGGAAGTCTACCGGATGGCCGGAGAGCTGGACTACCTTTTGCGCGTCGCGGTGCAGGACATGGCGGCCTTCGACGGGCTTTACAAGCGGCTGACGGATGCGGTGCCGATCAAGAACGTCACCAGCCATTTCGCGATGGAGCGGATGAAGTTCACCACGGCTTACCCGGTCGATACCCGGAACAGGTAGAATGACGTTCTCTTTCAGGCGCGGTCTTTGGAACCCGCAATCACGACATGGTTGCTAGATTAATCGGAACGCAGATTCGTGAAGAGACGATGGAGATGACCAGGACCCTGATCGTTCCCGGCCTTGACGGCGCGCCCGCGCCGCATTGGCAGCACTGGTGGGCCGTGACCGACCCGCGCGCGCTGCGGGTGGATCTGAACGATCCGGCGGTGTGCGACCGCGCCCCAAGCCATGAGGCCCGCGCATGAACCGCCTGTTCCGTCACTCGAAGCCCGGTGTCACCAGCTATGTCGCGCTGGTGATCTTCGCTGCGGCCTACCTCTCTGCGCTGGCACTGGTGCTGGCGGCGGGGTGATCTGGCGCCGGACGGGCGGCCAGCAGATCGGCTGCCGGATCACCTTGCCCCAGTGATCACGCAGCAAGGTTCAAAGGCCACCGACAGCTGAGGAAAGCCGGAAACTGATCGCCTCGGCGATATGGGGTTTGCGGACCGTCGTGCTTTCGTCGAGGTCGGCGATGGTGCGGGCCACCCGCAAGACGCGGTGGTAGCCACGGGCCGAAAGGCCCATGCGTTCGGCGACACGCCCGATCAGCTCCTTGCCCTCGGCATCGGGCGAGGCATGTTCCTCAAGCGCCGAGCCTTCCAGGTCGGCATTGACCCGCAGGTCGGGGGCCGCCGTGAAGCGTGCGGTCTGCCGGTCGCGAGCGGCGGCGACGCGGGTGGCAATGGCGGCGGAACTTTCCCCGGAAGCGGGCAGGTCGAGATCGGCAAAGGCCACCGGCGGAACCTCGACCCGCAGGTCGAAGCGGTCCATCAGCGGGCCGGAAATGCGGCCCAGGTAGTCCTCGCCACAGATCGGAGCGCGGCCGCAGGCGCGGTTCGGGTCGGAAAGATAGCCGCATTTGCAGGGGTTGGCGGCGGCGATGAGGAGGAACCGGCAGGGGTAGCGGATATGGGCGTTGGCGCGGGCAACCATCACCGTGCCGGCCTCGATCGGCTGGCGGAGCGTGTCGAGCACGGTGCGGGGAAATTCGGGGAATTCATCAAGAAAGAGGACGCCGTTGTGGGCAAGGCTGATCTCGCCCGGCTTCGCGCCGCGCCCGCCGCCGACGATGGCGGCCATCGAGGCGGTGTGATGGGGCTCGCGAAACGGGCGGTCCCGCGAGATGCCGCCTTCGGTGAGAAGCCCCGCGAGGGAATGGATCATCGAGGTTTCCAGCGCCTCGGCGGCAGAGAGCGGCGGCAGGATGCCGGGAAGGCGCGCGGCGAGCATGGACTTGCCCGAGCCGGGGGTGCCGACCATGAACAGGTGATGCCGTCCCGCAGCGGCGATTTCCAGCGCCCGCTTGGCGCGTTCCTGGCCCTTCACCTCGCGGAAGTCGCGGGGGGAGGCCTGGCGCAGGACCTCTCCCGCTTCGGCGGGGGCAAGGGGTGTGCGGCCGGTGTAGTGGTGCAGCACCTCGTCCAGCGAGGCGGCGGCGAGGACTTGCGTGGCGCCGACCCAGGCGGCCTCGGCCCCGCAGGCCTTGGGGCAGAGAAGGGCCCGGTCTTCGACGGCGGCGGCCATCGCGGCGGGAAGCGCGCCCGCAACGGGGACAAGACGGCCGTCGAGAGAAAGTTCGCCAAGCGCCACGGTGGCTTCGACATCCTCGTGCGGGATGATGTCCAGCGCGGCGAGGAGGGCGACGGCGATGGGCAGGTCGAAATGCGAGCCTTCCTTCGGAAGATCGGCGGGGGAGAGGTTGACGGTGATCCGCTTTGCCGGAAGCGCGATGGAAAGCGCCTGCAGGGCGGCGCGGACCCGTTCCTTCGCCTCGGTCACGGCCTTGTCAGGCAGGCCGACGAGGGTGAACGAGGGTGAGCCGGGTGAGACGGCGCATTGCACCTCGACAAGGCGGGCCTCGACGCCCTCGAAGGCGACGGTGTAGGCGCGGGCAGTCATGCGCTGTGCCCGTGGGTTGGGTCGGCTGGTGAAATGAGCGCGTTCCGCGCAAGCCTTTTGTCTCGCCTCTGCGCGCGAAGGGCGCGCAGAGGCTCGGGTTTGCCTCCGGCGGGGATATTTGTCGCCAGGTGAAAGGTGCGGGTCTGCGCCAATCGCCTGTCGTTTGCTCCGCGACGTCGTCCCATCTGCCCCACCCGATTCACCTTGGTTAACGGGTAGGGCGAAATGGTTTACGAGTGGTAAAGGCCCATGAACTTCGGCCAGGCTTCGGCATCGGCCAGGGTCTTGTCGCGGCAGAAGGCGTTGCAGAAACCGAAGCGGCGTCCGTAAAGCTCAAGCGCGTGGGTGACGGGCTTGCCGGAATAGGGGCAGGCTGCGTTTGCAGTATCTTCGCAGGCGGCGGCTCTGGCGGGCAGCGCCACGGGGCCGGGCCAGTCGCGGCGCGGGTAATCGCGGCGGTAGAACTCCTGATCTGCTCCGTCCACAAGGCCCATTGCCCGCCAGCGGCGGAAGCTGGGATGGGCGAGATGGGCGTTGACGTAGAGCATCGCCTGCGGGCCGATCGGCAGGTTGTAGGTGGCGATGCGGCTGGCGACGGGGGCGAAGAAGGCATCCGCGGCGGAATAGGCGCCGCAGAGCCAGGGGGTCGTGGATTTCGTGGTGTCGCGCGCCCAGGCCCAGAGGGTTTCCAGGCGCTTCAGGTCCTTCAGGACGTCTTCGGGCGGCTGGCAGTCGGTATAGCTGACGCGGAGGTTCATCGGGCAGTGGTTGCGCAGGGCGATGAAGCCCGCGTGCATTTCGGCGGCAAGGACGCGGGCGGTGGCACGGGCATGGGGGTCTTGCGGCCAGATCCCGGCTTCGGGGTGGCGCGTCGCCAGTTCCTCGGCGATGGCGATGGTTTCGGGGACGACCGAGCCTTCGGGCGTGCGCATCGTGGGCGCGGTGCGGGCGGGGACGTAATCTTGCAGCAGCGTGGCGAGTTCGTCGGTGTAGAGCCGCGCCGAATGGGTGCGGACGGGCAGGCCGAAGGCGTCGAAGAGAAGCCAGCCGCGCAAGCTCCAGCTGGAATAGCCGCGGTCGCCGATCACGAGGTCATAGGTCATGTCTGTTGTCCTTTCCCGGTCAGTGAAGCGGGTTGGGGCCGCGAAGGGAAACGATGAATTGTGCGGGGCGTCATCACGGGCGGTGATTGATCGAGAAGACCTTCGGCGGGGCGAGGCTGAGACTGGTGACAGAAAGGTTGTCGATCCGGTGAGCGAAGGCGGCTTCGGGGGACAGACCCTCGGCCCGCTGGAGCGCCGCGACGATGGGGCCGAAATGGGCGACGACGATGATGTCGGGGGCCAGGCCCTGCAGGCGGTCGAGCGCGGCCCAGGTGCGGATGGACAGGGCATTCCAGCTTTCCCCTCCGGGGGGGGCGATGTCGCCGGGCCTGTCCCAGAACGCGCGGATATGGTCGGGACTTTCGGCCTCGATCTCGGCGAAGGGGCGGGTTTCCCACTGGCCGAAGTTGATCTCGCGCAAGGCCGGATCGTGCGGCAGGCGGGGGCGGGGTCCCAGCGCATCGGCGGTTGCCATGGCGCGGGTGAGGTCGGAGGAGATGACCGGGGCATGTTTCGGCAGATGGGCCGAAAGGCGCCTGAGGGCGGCGCTGTCGGAAAGGTCGGCGGGAAGGTCGGTCCAGCCGATCATCGTCCTGGCATGGGTCGGCCCGTGGCGGACAAGCCAGAAGCGCGTCACGGCAACTGGCCCTTCAGCAGCATCGGCAGCCCCGCGATCACCGTCACGACCAGCGCAGATTCTGCCGCAAGGCGCTGGTTCAGCCGACCCTGTTCATCCCGAAAACGCCGGGCGAGGGCGTTTTCGGGAACGATTCCCCAGCCGGTTTCGTTGCTGACGATGACGACGGGGGCGGGGCAGGCGATCAGGGCGGCCAGCAAACCTGTGGTTTCGGCGGCAAGGTCGTGCTCGGCAAGGAGGTGGTTGGTCAGCCAGAGCGTAGCGCAATCGACAAGGACCGCCTCTTCGGGCCGCGCGTCGGCCAGGGCTGCGGCAAGATCGAGGGGGGCCTCGACCGTGATCCAGCCGGTGCCCCGGTCCTGGCGATGGCGGGTGATGCGGTCGCGCATCTCCTCATCCCAGGCCCCGGCGGTGGCGATGTAGCGGCGGGGGCGACCGGAGCCGGTGATCAGCTGCTCGGCGAAAGCGGATTTTCCCGACCGGGCACCGCCGATGACGAGGGTAAGGGGCGGAAGTGATCCGGTCACGGGGAAGCCTCGTAGAAGGGACAAAGCCGGGCGAAAGCCCTGCGGCAGGAATATCTGGAGGTGGTCATGGCGCTGGACGGATATATCGACCTTAACGTCTCGCGCCAAGCGATGAAGGCAGAGCTGCTGGATGCCGAGACCGAACGCCAGCTGGCCTATGCCTGGCGTGACTGCCGCGACGAACGCGCGCTGCACCGTCTGATCACCGCCTACATGCGGCTGGCGATTTCGATGGCCGCCAAGTTCCGTCGCTATGGCGCACCGATGAACGACCTGATCCAGGAGGCGAGCCTGGGCCTGATGAAGGCGGCGGACAAGTTCGATCCTGACCGGGGCGTGCGGTTTTCGACCTATGCGGTCTGGTGGATCAAGGCGGGGATCCAGGACTATGTGATGCGCAACTGGTCGATGGTGCGCACAGGCTCGACCTCCAGCCAGAAGGCGCTGTTCTTCAACCTGCGCCGGGTGCAGGCGAAGCTGGAGCGCGAGGCCTCCCAGCGCGGCGAGGTGCTGGACCAGCATCAGTTGCGGCAGATGGTGGCGGCCGATATCGGCGTGCCGGTGCATGATGTCGAGATGATGGAGGGCCGTCTTTCCGGGTCGGACTATTCGCTGAATGCCACCCAGTCCTCGGACGAGGATGGCCGGGAATGGATCGACGCGCTGGAAGATGACGGGATGCAGGCGGCCGAAGTGGTCGAGGACGCGCATGACGGCGCGCGCCTGCGCGGCTGGCTGGTCCACGCGATGCAGGAGTTGAACCCGCGGGAACGCTACATCGTGATCGAGCGCAAGCTGAAGGACGAGGGCCGGACGCTGGAGAGTCTGGGCGAGGAGCTGGGCCTGTCGAAAGAGCGGGTCCGCCAGCTGGAGGCCGTGGCTTTCGCCAAGATGCGCCGGTCGCTGGAAACCCAGTCGCCCGAACTGCGCCACTTTCTCGCCTGACCTTGCGCTTGACGCAGGGCGCCCGCCGGTGGGACCATTGCGCCCTTTCATGAGGGCCAGATGCAATACCGGACTGCCCCCAGCCTGACCGCCGCGCATGTTGTCCGGGTTCACCGGGCGATCAAGGACGCCGGGCCTGCGAAAGGGGTCGAACAGCAGACGGATGCCGATTACGCCGGATGGGTGAGCCGCATCCTTGCGGCAAACCCCTCCCCCGATCGACCGATCCAGCTTTTCGCCTATGGCTCGCTGATCTGGAAGCCCGAGATCGAGCATCGCGCGGAACAGCCTGCGGTTGCGGCGGGCTGGCACCGCTCCTTCTGCCTGCGGATGCATCGGTTCCGGGGCACTCTGGACCAGCCGGGGCTGATGATGGCGCTGGATCGCGGCGGGCAATGCCGGGGGGTGATCTACGAATTGCCGCCGGAAGATCCGGCCACGCAACTCGACCGGCTTTTCCGTCGCGAGTTTACCGTCAAGCCGATCAACAGCATGCCGCGCTGGCTGACGGTCCGGACCGAGAGCGGCCCGAGGCCCGCGCTTGGCTTCGTGATGAACCGCAGCTCGCCCTATTACGCCGGACAGCTTCCCGAGGGCGAGGTCGCCCGGACCCTCGCCCAGGCTTGCGGGCATTGGGGGACGGGGGCCGAATATCTGCTGAACACCGTCACCCAGCTGGACGCGCGGGGGATGCGCGATGCCGGTCTCTGGCGGTTGCAGGCGCTGGTGGCCGAAGAGATCGACCGGATGTCCGTGCCGCCGGGGAGTTGAGTTTGCCCGGCTTGGCCCCTACACCTTGAGGCAGGCCTTCAAGGGGGACCTGCCGATGCTGGCTGGCAAGCGCATACTTCTGATCATCGGCGGCGGGATCGCGGCCTACAAGGCGCTGGAGCTGATCCGGCTGATCCAGAAGGCCGGGGGGGCAGTGACGCCGGTCCTGACGCGGGCAGGGGCAGAGTTCGTGACACCCCTGTCGGTGGGGGCATTGGCGAAGTCGAAGGTGCATGAGGCGCTGTTCGACCTGACTTCGGAAGCCGAAATGGGGCATATCGAGCTGTCGCGCTCGGCGGACCTGCTGGTCGTGGCCCCTGCAACGGCGGATTTGCTGGCGAAGATGGCCGGGGGCCGGGCGGATGATCTGGCCTCGACCCTGCTGCTCGCGACGGACAAGCGGGTGCTGGTGGCTCCGGCGATGAATGTGCGGATGTGGCAGCACGCCGCCACGCAGCGGAACCTTGCGGTCCTGCGGTCGGACGGGGTGCTGATGGTCGGCCCGGACGAGGGCGAGATGGCTTGCGGCGAATACGGGCCGGGACGGATGGCGGAGCCTGCGGTGATCACTCAGGCGATTGGCGCGGCGCTGGGCGGGGGGCCTTTGGCGGGGAAACATGTGATCGTGACCTCGGGCCCGACGCAGGAACCGATTGATCCGGTGCGCTATATCGCCAATCGCTCCTCGGGCGCGCAGGGCACGGCGCTGGCGGCAGCCTTGCGCGATCTCGGCGCGCGGGTGACGTTCGTGACCGGGCCTGCGCTGGTGCCTCCGCCTGTGGGGGTGGAGGTCGTCCGGGTCGAAACCGCGCGCGAGATGGCGGCGGCGGTCGAAGCGGCCTTGCCTGCCGATGCGGCGGTGATGGCGGCGGCGGTGGCGGACTGGCGGGTGGTCAATGCCTCGGGGCAGAAGCTGAAGAAGGACGGATCGGGCAAGGCCCCGACGCTGGAGTTTGCCGAGAATCCTGACATTCTGGCGACGGTCTCCAGGGGAGCGCAGCGGCCCCGGCTGGTGGTGGGCTTCGCCGCCGAGACGACCGATGTGGTGGCCCATGCCACCGCCAAGCGGGTCCGCAAGGGCTGCGACTGGATCGTGGCCAATGATGTCTCGCCAGAGACAGGGATCATGGGCGGCTCGGAGAATGCGGTGGTGTTGATTTCGCAGGCCGGGGCCGAGGCCTGGCCCCGGATGGGCAAGGACGAGGTCGCGCGGAAACTGGCGGCGCGGATCGCCGAGGCGTTTCGCTGAGAGAAGTGCCTCCGGCGGGGATATTTTGACCAGTATGAAAGGGCGGGCGATGGGGCCGGTTGTGCAGGTGCTGTGGGAAGATTGGGCGGACCGGAGCCTGCCGATGCCCGCCTATCAGACCGCAGGGGCGGCGGGGGCGGATTTGTGCGCGAACTTCCCTGCGGAGATGCGGGAGGCCGGATTGACCTTGCCGTCGATGGCGCGTGCGATCTGTCCGACGGGCATCCGGGTGGCGGTGCCGGAGGGCTATGAGATGCAGGTGCGGCCGCGGTCCGGGCTGGCCACGAAACACGGGATCACGCTGCCGAACACGCCGGGGACCATCGACAGCGACTACCGGGGTCCGCTTGGCGTGTCGCTGATCAACCTCGGGCCGGAGCCCTACACGGTGCGGCACGGTGACCGGGTGGCGCAGGTGGTGGTGGCGCCGGTCGTGCAGGCGGGCTTCGCGGTGGTGGATATGCTGGACGAGACGGCGCGGGGGACGGGAGGGTTCGGGTCGACCGGGTTCGGGGCGGCGCGGGGCTGACGATGGATTTGCTGCAGCTTCTGGGCCGGTTCGGAATTCTCGGCTTCCCGATCATTGCTTTGGTCGCCTGGAACCGGGGCTGGCAACGCCGGAAAACCTATATGGCGCTGGCTGGTTTCTGGGTGCTGGTCTTCCTTTCCTCGGTATATCGTCACGCCGGAGGTGATCCTGTCGGCTGGCGCAACTTCTGGATCGCCTTCGCGCTGATCGGTGGTGTCGGCATCCTCTATGGCGAGGGTGTCCGGGTTTTGCGGCAACGGAGGGCTCCGGACCCTGCGGCGGCACCCGCCGGAACATTCCGCGCGGCGGAGCTGGACCGCTATGCCCGCCACATCAT
>Ga0073904_10004347_pt1 | contig 10547 bp, 7 predicted proteins | sample KloWWTrecipitate_FD_66668 | JGI IMG/M metagenome (GOLD analysis project Ga0073904, IMG submission 66668) | Active sludge microbial communities from Klosterneuburg, Austria, studying microevolution and ecology of nitrifiers - Klosterneuburg... | ecosystem: Engineered > WWTP > Aerobic digester >... | reverse complement strand
ATCAGCTTCAGGATCTGCTTTTGCACCGTGACATCCAGCGCGGTGGTGGGTTCATCGGCCACAATCAGCTTGGGTTCGGCCGCAAAGGCCGAAGCGATCAGGATGCGCTGGCGCATGCCGCCGGACAGTTCATGCGGATAGCTGCGCATCACCCGCTCCGGGTCGGGGATGTGGACTTCGGCCAGCAATTCGCGGGCGCGCTTTTCGGCGTCGGCACGGGTCCAGCGCAGAATGTCGACCAGACGGTTGGTGATCTGCGGGCCAATGCGGCGCGACGGGTTCAGCGCGGTCAGCGGGTCTTGCGGGATCAGCGCGCAGAACTGGCCGACGCGGGTGCGACGCTGCGCGGGCGGCAGTTTCAGCAGGTCGGTGCCGTCAAGAAGGATCTCGCCGCCGGTGATCTCGATGGAGGTGGGCAGGGTGCCCAGCACCGCCTTGCCGATCATGGATTTCCCGGCGCCGGATTCACCGACCAGCCCGCGCACCTCGCCCGCCGCGACTTGCAGCGAGACATTGCGCAGGATGCGGTCGGGGCGGCCTTTCAGGTTGGCCGACAGATTTCGGATGGTCAGATAGCTCATCGCAGCACCGGATCGAAGCGGTCTTTAAGCCCTTCGCCCAATTGCGAAAAACTGAGAACGGTCAGGAACAGCGTGATCAGCGGGAACACAAGCACCCACCACGCCTGGTGGATCGAGGTGCGACCTTCCGCGATCATGCCGCCCCAGGTGGGGTCGTCGGTGGAAATTGACAGGTTGACGAAAGACAGGATCGCCTCGACGATGATGGCGATTCCCATTTCCAGCGTCAGCAGCACGGTGATGGTGGGCAGCACATTGGGCAGAATCTCAGTGACCATGGTGGAAAGCCGGGTGCGACCGGCAACCTGCGCGGAGGCGACGTAATCCATCGCGCCCTGCGTCATCGCCTCGGCGCGGATGACGCGGGCAAAGCGGGTCCAGTCGATCACCACGATGGCGATGATGATTGATATCAGGCCGGGCCCAAGCACCGCGATCAACAGGATCGAAAACAGCACCGGCGGGAAGGCCATCCAGATATCAATGGCGCGGCTGATCACGATGTCGACCCAGCCACGCAAGAACCCGGCCAGCAGGCCAAGCGTGGCGCCGATGATGCAGGTGATCAACCCGGCGATCAGGGCTACGGTCAGCGCCAGCCGGCTGCCGTAAAGGATGCGCGACAGCACATCGCGGCCCAGGGAGTCAGTGCCCAGAAGATAGCCCGGCTCGTGCCCTTGCACCCAGGCGGGGGGCAGTTGGCCAAGGAAAAGATCCTGCGCCAGAGGGTCTTTCGGCGCGATCCATGGCGCCAGAAGTGCTGCTGCGGTGAGCAGGATCAGCCAGCCCGCCGACAGGATCAGCCGGGGTGGCAGTTTGCGTTTGATCTGGGATCGGCCGTCAAGCATGGCGAAGCCTCGGGTTCAGGGCGGCATAGCAGAGGTCGACCAGCAGGTTGACACCAGTAAAGATCACCGCAAAGAGGATGACGATGCCCTGGATCAGTGGCAGATCACGGTTGATCACCGCGTCAATCGCCATGTTGCCAAGGCCTTCGAAGGAAAACAGCCGCTCGATGATCACGGTGCCGCCGATCAGGAAGGTGAACTGCACGCCGACAAGGGTCAGCGTCGGCAGGATGGCATTGGGCAAAGCCTCACGCAGGATGACGTGGTTCTCGCCGTAGCCCTTGGTGCGGGCGAGGGTGACGTAATCGAGATGCATGGTTTCTTTAAGCGATTGTTTAAGAAGTTGGCCGATGATGGCAGCCAGCGGAATCGCAAGGGCAAGGGCAGGCATGAACATGTGGGAGACGATATCGGCCCAAAGATCAAAACGCAGACGAAAGACGGATTCGAACAGGTAGAAATTGGTGGTGAAAGGCAGGTCAAGCGATGGGCTGATGCGGCCAGAAATGTGAAAGATCGGGATCAGCACGCCGAAAGCCAGAATCAGAATCAGGCCCCACAGAAAATCGGGGACGGAAAGCGCCATGCCGTTGGAAATGTCGATGGCGGCTTCGGCCTTGCCGCCGCGCAGACGGGTGCCGGTCAGCGCCATGAAGCCGCCGATGGCGGTGGCGATGACCAGCGCCATGATTGACAGCTCCAGCGTTGCGGGCAGCCGCGACAGCACCAGCGACAGCACCGGCTGCCGCGTGGTGATCGAGATGCCGAAATCGCCATGCAGCGTACCCGAGAGCCAGATCAGGAATTGCTGCGGAATGGATTTATCCAAGCCATACAGCGCGGTCAGGCGCGCCACGTCGTCTTCGGTTGCCCCCGGTGGCAACATCATGGCGATGGGGTTGCCGGGCACCACCCGGATCACAAAGAACACGATCACCGCCACGCCGATCAGGGTGATCAGCGTGGTGAATAATCGGATCAGAACCGAATGAAGCAACTGCATCGGCGGGTAGACTCCCTCATCGTCAGGATCGAAGGCGCGCTTCGGTCCTTGCATTCATCTTGGCAAAAATACTCCGCGGGGGGGCACATTGGCCGCAAGCCAATGTGCCTTGGGGGGCGCGAAGCCCCCCTGCCTTGCGGCGATCAGGCCCGCTTCATCAGTTGCGGCAGCAGCGCGCCCGAGGCGTGCGGCGTCACCACAACCCCCGGAGCCGACAGGATCGGCTGCACGTATTGCAGCAGCGGGATCACCAAAGCGTTTTCTGCGATGTAGGCACTGACCTTCTTCCAGCCGTCGATGCGCTTGGCCTCGTCCGGCTCGCCCCACAGCGGGTTGATCATGTCGATCACGTCCTGGCCATCCCAGACCGAATGCGGCGAGGGACCATACATCGCAAAGCCGGTCGAGGTGGTCGGATCGCCCACCGAGTTGCCCCAGTTGTAGAAGGCGGCGGGGGCCAACTGATCGGCGGCGCGCAGTTCGTAGTGCTTGGCGATCTCATAGACCTCGATTTCCGCCTCGATGCCGACCTTGCGCCACAGCCCGACGATGGCCTGCACCATCTCATAATCCTTGGGCTTGAAGCCCTTGGTGGTCTGGATCTTGAATTTTACAGGCTTATCAACGCTATAGCCAGAAGCGGCCAGCAGTTCGATGGCCTTTTCGGGGTTATAGCCCACCTTGATGCTGGCATCATAGGCTTCGTATTGCGGCGTCTCCAGGGTGTCGATCGGCACACCATAGCCCGACAGCAGCCGATCGATGATGGTCTGCTTGTCAATCGCAAAGGCGGCAGCCTTGCGCACGTTCGGGTCGGTCATCACCTCGATATCATTGAGGAAAATCATGCCGATATCGGAAACCGGCGCTGCGATGCCGGTCAGCGTGGCTTTCAGGCGATCGTATTCTTCATAGGGAACTTCCAGCGTGACATGGGCGTTGCCGGATTCGATTTCGGCAACCCGCGCTGCGGCGTCGGTGACAAATTTGATCGTCACGGTGTCAAAGTCAGGCTTGCCGCCCCAGTAGTTGGCATTGGCCTTCAGCCGCACGAAGGCGTTTCTTTCAAACTTTTCAACCATGTAGGGGCCGGTGCCGATAGGCGCTGCCTCAAAACCTTCTGCCCCGACCTTTTCGAAATAGGCCTTCGGCAGCACATAGCCGGTCAGGAAATACATCCATTTGAAGATCGTGGGGTCGAATTGCTTGACGTCGGCAATCACCTTGTTGCCCTCAACCCGGTGATTTTGCAGCGTGCCCCAGACAAACTGAATCGGGCTGCCGGTGGCAGGATCGGCGACGCGGGCCAAGTTCCAGGCCACGTCTTCGGCGGTGAACGGGCTGCCGTCATGCCAGGTGACGCCCTCGCGCACGGTCATCCAGACCTGGGTGCGGTCGTCGTTCCAGCCCCATTCGGTCAGCAGGCCGGGGGCGGGCTTCAGATCGGGCTGTTGCAGGATGTATTGGTCGAACACCGCCTGATAAAGCCCCTGAATGGTGGGGTTGACCGCCGAAGGGCCGGTGGTCGGATCCCACGCGGGCAGGTTGACGTTGTAGGCGATGACCAGTTCGTCAATCGCTTGCGCGCGGGCGGGCAGGCCGAAAGCGGCCAGCGACACACTGGCGGCGGAAAGTTGCAAAAGCGCACGTCTGTTAAGTTTCATAGCGTTTCCCTGTGGTTATGGGTGAAGCCGGGTTACTTTCCGGTCAGTTTTTGGGCGAGAAGAAAGCCTGATCCTGCGCCAAGCCCAGCACCGGGCCAAACGGCGGCCCCGGTCAGGTGCAGGTTCTGGATCGCAGTAGATCCGTCCGCATGGCCACGCGCCGGGCGGAACAGGAAGTTCTGGCTCAGGTGATGCGAGCCGCAGACCTGATCGCCGCCCACCAGATTGGGGTTGTCTTGCTCCAATTCAGTGGGCGGCACGATGCGTTTGCCAAGGATTTTGGCTTGGGTGCCGGGGGCGTAGCGTTCCAGAATATCCAGAGCGCGTTGTGCGAAAGGCTCGGTCGCCTGCGTCCAATCGGTGGCAGAAATTTCGCCCTTGGCATCGCCCCGGATCGTGCCGGGAGCCATGCGGACTTGCAGCCAGATCGTGTGCCGACCGTCAGGCGCACGGGTGGGGTCCACTGTGGTGGGTTGGCCGACGACAAGGATCGGCTCATCCGGCAGCAGACCGGCAAGCGCTTGCTGATAGGTGCGCGCCATCTGGTCCAGACTGGGGGCGAGATGAACATAAGCAAAGGATTTCAGATCGTTACCCGCCGCCCAGTCTGGCAGGCCAGACAGTGCCAGATGGATCATCATCGTGCCGGGGGCATGGGTGAAGGCCGCCATTTTGGCATCAAAATCGCTCTGCGTGGCGGTGAGCTTTGGCAGCGCGCGCGGGGCAACGCCAGCGATGACAGCGCGGGTCGCGGTGATCACGCGACCATCAGACAGCTCGATCCCGCTGGCTTTGCCGTTCTGATGCAAAATGCGGGTGACAGTCTGGCCACATTCGATCTTGCCACCGCGCGCTTCGATGGCGCGGGTCAGGGCGCGGATGATGGTATCGGCACCGCCCTTGCCCAGCACCATGCCAAAGGCCTGCCCGGCCATCCCCTCCAGATAGGGAAACAGCGCGCCGCCTGCGGTATCGGGGGCGAAATCGAGGTGCATGCCCCAGGCCGCCAGCATCGCCTGCACTTTGGGCGAGGTGAAGGTCTGCGTCAGCCATTGCCGCGGCGATTGCAGCAGGAAACGCGTCATGTCCAGCGTGCCGGAAAGCCCCTTGGCGCGCACTGTCTTGAGCAAGAAATATGCAACCGCATGCAATTTCATCCGGGCTCCGAGCAGGCCGAACAGATGCGGCGCCTCGGCATTGAAACCTGCGGTCAGCTTGGCCCAGGTCGCGGCATCGGCCTTCGAAAGCTGCGCGATCCGGGCGGCTGTGGCGGTGGCATCGGTGCTGACACCGCACCAGGTGCCATCGGGGAAGGCGGAGGCGAAGGGATGCGAGACTGGCGCAAATTCTAGCCCATGTTTGGCTAATTCCGCGCCGTGCGTCTTCATGAAGGCCGATCCGGCGAACAAAGACAGGTTCATCGCCGCCCAGTCATGCCGAAACCCCGGCAGGGTGTAGGCACCGGATTTCACCGCACCGCCCGCAACGGCGGCCTGTTCGAACAAGCCAACCTTCCAGCCGCGCGCCGCAAGATGCAGGGCGCAGGCAAGGGTGTTGTGGCCAGCGCCGATAAAGACGGCGTCGTAGGTTTCGGACATTTCTTGACTCCGAGTGACGTCGGGATATTTGCAAATGCATTTAATTCTGTCTAGTCTGATTCAGTAAGGCGGGGCAGCCGCCGCAAACAGGGAGATCAAGATGAGTTCCGCAACTGTGCTGGCCAGTCTGGCCGGAATGCTCGCCTCGGGCGGGGTTGAAGTGGTCGATTGCAGCGGCGTTCTGGGGCCGAATACGCCCCTGCTGAAATTGCCGCCGGATTTCGCCAAGGACACGCCGAAGATCGAAATTCACCGGATTTCCGAATATGATGTCAACGGCCCGTTCTGGGCGTGGAACTGGCTGAAGGTCGGTGAACATTCCGGCACGCATTTCGATGCGCCGCACCACTGGATTACCGGCAAGGATTATGCCGACGGCTATACTGACACGCTGTCGGTGCAGCGTCTTGTCGCCCCGGTCAACGTTCTGGACTTCGCGGCAGAGTGCACGGCGAACCCGGATTTCCTGCTGACCATTGATCACGTCAAGGCGTGGGAGGCCAAGCATGGCAGCATCAACGCCGGCGAATGGGTGGTTCTGCGGTCTGACTGGGACAAGCGCAGCCATGATGAAAACCTTTTTCTGAACGCAGATCAAACCGGGCCGCATACGCCTGGGCCGACTGCCGAAGTCATCGAGTATCTGATTTCCAAGGGCATTGTCGGCTGGGGCAGCCAGTGCATCGGCACCGATGCTGGTTTGGCCGGGGGCATGACCCCGCCTTATCCGGCGCATAACTTGCTGCACAAGAACAACTGCTTTGGCTTGGCCAGCCTCGCCAATCTGGATCGCTTGCCAGCCAAGGGGGCGATCCTGATCGCAGCCCCGCTGAAGATCGAACGCGGCACCGGCTCGCCCATCCGGGCGCTGGCGCTGGTGGCGCGTTAACCAATGGCCGCCAGTCCTGACACTTTTGAGCACATCATCATCGGCTCGGGGATCAACGGGCTGGTGGCAGCCAGCCTGTTGGCGCTGAAAGGCGACAAGGTGCTGGTTCTGGAACGTGAGGACCGCATCGGCGGCTGCTTGCGGAGCGAAGAAATCACCTTGCCGGGGTTTCAGCATGATGTGATGGCGGCAACTTTCGTGTTGTTCATGACCTCACCCGCGGGTGCGGCCCTAGGGCCGCATCTGGCGCGGCATGGCTTTGAATATTGCCATACCGCCCATCCGACCGCCGTGCTGCGGCCGGATGGAACTTCGCTGGTTCTGACGACGGATCAGGCAAAGAATATCAGCACCTTCAATGCGTTGGCAGCAGGGGATGGTGATCGGCACGCCGCCGATGTCGGGCAGATCGCGGCGGATGCGCCGTTTCTGTTTGCGCTTCTGGGGGGCAACCTGTGGTCATGGGCCACGGCGAAACTGCTATTCGGGCAGGTCCGCAAACGCGGTTTGCGCGGCCTTGCGGCATGGATGGGCAGTTCTTTGATGCCGGCGCGGGGATGGCTGGACAGCAATTATCAAAGCCCGCTGGTGCAGGCGCTGTGGGCCCCCTGGGGGCTGCATTGCGGTCTGACACCCGAGTCGGCTTACTCGGCGCAGATGGGCAAGGTGATTGCTTTCGCACTGGAAGCGGCAGGCGCGCCGATTTCCAGGGGCGGCGCGGGGAAGGCTGCGCAAGCATTCCGCGGGCTGATTGAGGAAAAAGGCGGCGTGATTCGCACCGGCGCGGATGTTGACCGGATCATGGTCAAGGATGGTCGGGTGACCGGTGTGCGGCTGATTGGGGGCGAGGAAATTGTTTGCCGGTCGGTGCTGGCAAGCGTGGCTCCGGGCCAGCTGTATGGCCGGTTGCTGGAGGTAAATCTGCCGGAGGACCGTGCAGCGGAACGGCAGTTCCGGCATGGTCGTGGCGATTTTCAATTGCATTATGCCTTGGATCGCCACCCTGAATGGTTAACGGCTGGCCTCGATGATGTGGCGTTGATCCACCTTGCCGACGGCATCGACTCGGTGTCGAAATCCGCCAACGAAGCCGAGCGCGGCATGCTGCCTGCGGCACCGACGATCTGCGTCGGTCAACCGCATCGGCTGGATCCAAGCCGCTGCCCGGATGGCAAGGCAATTCTGTGGCTGCAAATCCCGGATGCGCCGCGCGTGATCAAGGGCGATGCGGCGGGCGAGATTGCGGCGCGCGACTGGGACGGTGCGCGCGAGGCGTTTGCCGACCGGCTGGAGGCGATTTTGGCGCGCCATATCAAGGATTTCGACAAGATCAAACTGGCACGCAAGGCCTATTCTCCGGCCGATCTGGAGCGGATGAACGTCAACCTGGTCGGGGGCGATCCCTATGGCGGGGAATGCAGTCTTGATCAGTTTTTCATCTGGCGGCCGTTCGCGCATTCGACCAACGGCGTGGGCCCCGTGCGCGGCCTGATCCACATCGGGGCTTCGACGCACCCTGGGCCGGGGCTAGGCGGCGGGTCGGGCTTCAACGCGGCAAAGAGGCTGGGGGCATGAAGGATCAGCCACCCCCTGCGCACTTGGGCGAGATCGGGTTAACCAATTTCGCGCCCTATCTGATGAACCGCATCATCGGGCGCTACAACGCGTCCTTGCGCGAGGAACTGGCCGAACTGGGCCTGACCACGCCGAAAATGCGGGCGCTGGCGGTGCTGTCGGTGATCGAGGGGCCGCTGATTCGCGAATTGGCGGTCTATACGGTGGTGGAACAATCGACACTGAGCCGCGCACTGGACCAGTTGAACGCAGACGGGCTGGTGCGGCGCGAGCCGGACAGCACCGACAGCCGCGCTGTGCGGATGTTCATCACTGAGGCAGGGCGCGGCGCGTTTGCAACGTTGTGGCCGCACATGGCGCAGGCGCATGCGCGAATGTTCCGGGGCATACCGGACGCCGAACGCGCGGCTTTTGTCGCTACCCTACAGAAAATGCTGGCAAATATCAGAAAGCACGAGATTTAGATGGCAGAGCGATCCTTCAAGGCCGAAGTCGAAGACCTGCGTTTGGGCGCGGGCGAAACCTTTACCGGCGAAGGTATTCTGGCGCTGACCAAGGCGCTGTTGGAAAACGGAGTCGGCTATGTCGGCGGCTATCAGGGGGCACCGATTTCGCATCTGATGGACGTGCTGGCCGATGCACAAGACCTGCTGGGCGAGTTGGGCGTGCGGTTTGAAGCCAACGCCAACGAGGCGGCCGCGGCGGCAATGCTGGCAGCGAGCGTGCATTATCCGATCCGGGGCGCGGTGACGTTCAAAGGCTCGGTCGGGGTGAACGTGGCCTCGGATGCGCTGGCGAACCTTGCGTCGTCGGGGGTAACCGGTGGCGCGCTGGTGATCGTCGGCGAGGATTACGGCGAGGGTTCCAGCATCATGCAGGAGCGCACCCACGCCTTTGCGATGAAGTCGCAGTTCTGGCTGCTCGACCCGCGGCCGAACCTGCCTTCGATCGTGCAGTCGGTTTCGGATGGGTTTGAATTGTCGGAAGCCAGCAATACCCCGGTGATGCTGATGGTGCGAATCCGGTCGTGCCATGTCACCGGCAGTTTCCAGACTCGCGACAATCAGCGACCGAAACTCACCGTGAAAGACGCGCTTTCCAACCCGCGCAGCGATTTCGCGCGGGTGGTCTTGCCGCCGATGTCCTTCGCTCATGAACAGGACAAGGTGAACAACCGCTGGCCTGCCGCCGAGAAATTCATCCGCGAGCGCAAGCTGAACGAAGTGTTCGGGCCGAAGTCGGATTTCGGCATCGTGGTGCAGGGCGGCATGTATAATGGCCTGATCCGGGCGCTGCAACGCTTGGGTCTGGCGGATATTTATGGTGCCAGCGAGGTGCCGATCTATGTGTTGAACGTGACTTACCCGTTGCTGTCGGGCGAGTTCCTGGAATTCTGCGACGGCAAGGATCATGTGCTGGTGATCGAGGAAGGCCAGCCGGAGTTTATTGAAACTCAACTGGGATCGTTTCTGTATCGCGCACAATCTGCGGTGAAATTACATGGCAAAGGGCTGTTCCCGCAGGCGGGCGAATATACCGGGCAGGTGATGCTGGATGCGGTGACGGGGTTCCTGAAAACCGCAGCCCCCGCGATGCTGGCGGCGGTGGTGCGGGCGCCGAACATGGACCGGCCCGCGATTCCGGACCTTTCGAAAACCGTGCCGATCCGCCCGCCGGGGTTCTGCACCGGCTGCCCCGAGCGGCCGATTTTCGCGGCAATGAAGCTGGTGGAAAAGGAACTGGGCAAGCACCAGATCGCAGCGGATATCGGCTGCCACCTGTTCGCCAGCCTGCCGCCGTTTGAAATCGGCGGCGCAACCATGGGCTATGGGCTTGGCCCTGCGGCGAACGCGGCGTTTGATGGTGGTGGTGAACGGCGTCCGGTGGCGATCATCGGTGACGGCGGGTTCTGGCACAATGGTTTGAGCTCTTCGTTTACCAACATGGCGTTCAACAAGTCGGACGGCGTGGCGATCATCGTCGACAACTATTACTCGGCGGCGACGGGTGGACAGGACGTGATGTCGAGCCGTGCCGACAACGCGACAAAGGCGACGAAGAACCCGATTTCCAAGGCGCTGAACGGCATTGGCATTGATTGGGTGCGCCAGATCGACCGCACCTATGACGTTAGGAAGATGCGCGATACCATCCGCGAGGCGCTGACAACAGATGCACCGGGGCCGCATGTGATCGTGGCCTCGTCGGAATGCATGCTGAACAAGCAGCGGCGGGAAAAGCCGTTGCGCGCCGCGGCCATCAAGGAAGGTCGTCGGGTGGAAGCGCCGCGCTTTGGCATTGATGAGCAAGTCTGCACCGGCGATCACGCCTGCATCCGGTTGTCGGGTTGCCCGTCTTTGTCGTTGAAAAGGCTGGACGATCCGCTGCG
>Ga0073904_10004345_pt1 | contig 10549 bp, 8 predicted proteins | sample KloWWTrecipitate_FD_66668 | JGI IMG/M metagenome (GOLD analysis project Ga0073904, IMG submission 66668) | Active sludge microbial communities from Klosterneuburg, Austria, studying microevolution and ecology of nitrifiers - Klosterneuburg... | ecosystem: Engineered > WWTP > Aerobic digester >... | reverse complement strand
GGGCGCCACGTAGAGCAGCTTCAGCGTGCCACTTCTCAGGTCGTCGGCGACGGCGCGGGCCTCGCTCGCGGAGAGCGACGAGTCGAGCCGTCCAGCGTGGATCCCCAGACCGCGAAGGAAATCGATCTGGTCTTTCATCAGCGCGATGAGCGGCGAGACCACGAGGGTGACGCCGTCGAGCAGCAGCGCCGGGAGCTGGTAACAGAGCGACTTGCCGGCGCCGGTCGGGAACACCGCGAGCGCTGCGCCGTGCCCCAGCACCGCGTCGACCACCGCGGCCTGCCCGGGGCGCAGCTCGGAGAACCCGAAGCGCGCCTGGAGGACCTCGAGCGGCGACGACGGACCTATGGAGGGTGGGGGCACGCGGGCGAGTCACCACAGCGAGCCCTGAGATGCAAGGAGTGCATGGCGGGCGCGACTCCACGGCCCCGTGCCCTCCTCAACTGTGAGGATTACGTACCTCGGCGAACCCGCGTAAAGCTGGCGCAAAATGACCAAGCTCAAGCACATCGCGCTCGCCGCAGCCCTCTTTGTAGCGCCCTTCCTCGCGTGTTCGAGCGCGACCACCCCGGCCGCATCGGACGCGGGCGGCGGCGGGGGTGAGGCCAAATTCAGGTTTTGCCTAGGCGGCACCTGCAGTCAGGCCCAATCGGACACCCACTCCGCGTGTATGGTCGCCAAGTGCGATGCGCAATACGCCCAGTGCTACGGCCCAGGCTACAAGACTGGCACTTTCGCGGGCGCCCCCTGCTCCGACGTCCAAGCCTGCGACCAGAAGTGCGCCTGCAACGACACGAAATGCCGAGAGAAGTGCGCGGTGAGCGGAGAGTGCGTGAAGTGTGCTTTCGAAGTGCTCGCGCCGTGCCTGACCGCGGCTAACTGCACGGCCCCTGCATGCTCCGACGACGATGGCGGCAGTGACAGCGGCGGTGGCGGCAACGACAGCGGCGGCGGCGGCAACGACAGCGGCGGCGGTGGGAGTGTGAACTGCGGGGTGCTCGACTTCTGCTGCAAGAGGCTGCCCGACCCGGCCAAGTCGACGTGCGGCGAGATCGTGGACGGCCGCGACGACGTGCATTGCGGGAACAGCAAGAGCCGGTTTTGCGACCTCGACCCGGCCGCGTGCACCAAGCTCGGAGACTGCTGCAACACGCTGAACGGGACCGAGAAGACGACCTGCGAGCTGCAGCTGTCGACCTACGGCACCGACGTCGAGCTGTGCGCCACTGCGCTGAAGTCGTACCCGACCTGCCCCTGACCCACTACGTGGGGCACCGCGTCTCTGCCGGGAACGGTGGATCGATCTCACGCCCGCGCGCGATGACCCATTTCTGAGCTACGCGGGGCGGGGTGCGCTCGGTGGGAGGCTCCCCCCACATGAGCGCGCTCGCGCTCCGCTGACCCGCTGCAACCCGTCACCTCACTCGACTGTGACGGTCTTCGCGAGGTTTCGCGGCTGATCGACGTCGGTCCCCTTGAGGTCGGCCATGTAGTAGGCGAGCAGCTGCATCGGGAGCACCGTGAGCAGCGGCAGGACCTCGCCCTCCGCCTCGGGCACCTCGATGACGTCGGCCTCGCGCGCGGCCCCTCCGCCCCGCAGGCTCTGCGGCGCGCCGTCGAGGCAGAGCTTCGCCACGTCGGCGTCGCCCTTCGTGCAGATCGCGATGACCTGGCCCTCGCGCGCCCGCACCTCCTGGAGGTTCGAGATGGTCTTCTCGTAGTGCACGTCGCGCGGGCACACCACGACGACCGGCATCTCCTCGTCGATGAGGGCGATGGGGCCGTGCTTCATCTCGCCTGCGGCGTAGCCCTCCGCGTGGATGTAGGAAATCTCTTTGAGCTTCAGCGCGCCCTCGAGCGCCATGGGGAAGCCCGTGCCGCGCCCCAGGAAGAGCATGTCGCGCGCGCGCAGGTGGTGCTTCGCGATCGCCTTGATGCGGTCGGCCTCCGTGAGCGCCTCGCGCATCTTCGCGGGCACGTGCCAGAGCGCGTTCAAGACCCGCCTCGCCTCGCCCTCGGGCAGGGTGCCGCGCCGGCGCCCGAGGTAGACGGCGAGCATGAGCAGCGCCGCGAGCTGGGTCGTGAAGCACTTGGTGGACGCGACGCCGATCTCGGGGCCCGCGTGGGTGTACAGCGAGCCGTCCGAGGCGCGCGGGATCGCGCTGTCGACGACGTTGGCGACCGCGAGCACGTGCGCGCCCTGCGCCTTCGCGGCCTTCACCGCCGCCATGGTGTCCAGGGTCTCGCCGCTCTGGCTGACCGCCACGACGAGGTCGGTCGGCAAGAAGACCGGCTCGCGGTACCGGACCTCGCTGCCGATCTCCACCGTGGCCGGCACACGGGCGAGCTGCTCGATCCAGTAGCGCCCCGCCATGGCGGCGTGTGCGCTCGTGCCGCACGCGACGAAATAGACCCGACCTATTTTCTTGGCGAGCTCCTCGGTGACGCCGATCTCGGCGGCGATGACGTCGGCCGCCTGGAGATCGATGCGGCCGCGGAGCGTGTCTTCGATCGCGCGGGGCTGCTCGTGGATCTCCTTGAGCATGAAGTGCTTGTAGCCACCCTTCTCCGCCTGGGTGGGCGACCAGTCGATGCGCTTCGACTTGCGGGTGACGGGCGCGCCGTCGGCGATGACGGTGATTTCGATCCCGGTGCTCGTGAGGCGAGCCATCTCGCCGTCGTCGAGCAGGATGACGTCGCGCGTGTAAGCGAGCAGCGCGGGGATGTCGCTCGCCGCGAAGTTCTCGTCTTGGCCGATGCCGAGGACGAGCGGTGAGTCTTGCTTGGCCACCACGATCTCGCCCGGGCAGTCGCCCGCGACCACGGCGATCGCGTAGGCGCCTCGCACCCGCTTGAGCGCGCCGCGCACCGCGGCGGTCAGGCTCTCGGCGCCCGCCGCGCGCCCCTCGTTCACGAGGTGGGCGACGATCTCGGTGTCGGTGTCGCTGGCGAACCGCACCCCGCGCCCCTCGAGCTCGCGCCGCAGCTCGACGTGGTTCTCGATGATGCCGTTGTGAACCACCGCGATCTTGCCCGACACGTGCGGGTGCGCGTTCGCCTCGTTGGGCCGCCCGTGGGTCGCCCAGCGCGTGTGGCCCACGCCCGTCGTGCCGACGAGCGGCGTGTTACGGAGCGCCGTATCGAGGTTCGCGAGCTTGCCGACCGCGCGCCGAATCTCGACCCCCTTCGGGGTCTGCACGGCGAGCCCGGCCGAGTCGTAGCCTCGGTACTCGAGCCGACGAAGTCCCTCCACGAGGATGGGCGCGCTGTCCTTCGAACCCGTGTACGCGACGATTCCGCACATGACTCTTCTCCTCGGGGAAGCCCGCCGACGCGGGCGCTGCGAACGGGGGGGAGCGTAGCCCTCATTCTCGCCACAGGAGCGAGGAAAATTGCGGCGCGCGACCCGTCGTCGCCGCTGTGCCGGCGCGCGGGGACACCGTATGGTGGCCTGCGTGAGAGCCTCGAAGACCACCGCCGTCCGCGCGCTCGCGTTTCTGTTCTCGATCGCGCTCCTGCTCGGGCGCGTGCCGGTGGCCGCCGCGGGCGTCGAGCCTCCGACCGACTGCCCGCCCGGCTCGACGGGCAAGGCCTCGAGCAGCTTCGCGTGGTGCGAGCCCTCGGTGTGCCTCCACGACGCCAACTGCACCCCGGGCGAGGTGTGCCGCCCCGTCCCGCTCTGCGTCGAGGTGGGGACCCTGGCCGACGCAGGCGCAGCAGGCGAGCAGCGCCTCGCCGCCACCCAGCGCTGCGGTCCGGGCGGCGCGTGCCCGTCCACACAGACCTGCTCGATCAAGGACCGCTGCCTCCCCAAGCTCGCGGCGCAGAAGCTCGGGCTGCTCGAGGCGCCGAAGCCGGCGAGCGCGCCGAGCGCGCCGAGCGCCGAGCCGCCCAAGAAGTCCGCGTGCGGCTGTGACGTGGTCGGCCGCGGCGCGGACGCGGGCTCCGTCTTCGGCCTGGCGGCGCTCGGTCTCGCGGCGGTCGCGGCGCGCCGAGGGCGACGCAAGCCCATGTAAACACTGCATTATTTTCTCACACGCCCCGACCGTCGCGACCGCGCGACCTGCGCGCCGCGAGCGCGTCGCGAGCTCGCGCGAGGCCTTCGCGCCGTGTAGCCAACGGTTTCTTGTGAGATACTCTACAGGTGCCGGAGAAGACGAAGGCCAGAGAGCAGGGGCTCGTGCTCGAGCCCGAGTACGACGACGAGGCCTCCATCAAGGTGGAGATCCCCGCGGGCCTGCTCGCCGAGCGCCTGCCCGAGCCGCTCGCGCTGCAGCTCTCGCAAGAGCGCATGAGCGACACGCTCACGGGCGCGCTGCCGCCGTCGATGACCGAGCTCAAGATCCCGACCGGCGGCGAGTTCAAGGTCGAAGGCTCGCTCTTCAAGCGCACCTCCCGGGCAGACGGCACCTTCCTCGGACAGCTCCTCCTCGCGTCCGGCGCCGTCACCGAGGCCGACATCGAGCGCGCGCTGACCGAGCAAGAGGAGCGCGGAGGCCAGCTCGGGCGCATCCTCGTCGGGCTCGGCGCGTGCACCGAAGACCACATCGCCGACGCCGTCACCGAGCAGATCCGGGTCCGCGCGAAAGAGGGGTACACCGACCTCTCCAGCGCCGCGCGCGCCAACCCGGCGGTGGCCGGCCTCGGTGTGCTGTCACGGCCGGCGCTGACCTCGTTCGTGCTGCTCGCGGTCGACGCCACCACCCTCATTTTCACGGCGCTGATCGGCACGCTCGTCGACTGGTACCTCGCCGACGGCTTCGTGCTGGTGAGCGAGGCGTACGTGGTAGGCCCCACGCTGCTGCTCTGCATCCTCGTGTACGCGTTCCTCGACCTCTACTCGCCGCTCGCCAAGTCCGCGCCCGACGAGCTCCGGGAGGTCGTGCTCAGCACCTCGATCGTGCACGCCGCCATGTTCATCCTGTCGGTGAGCGGCAACCTCAGCGCGCGCTGGCACCTCACGTCGAAGCTCGTGTGGTGGACCTCGACCATCGCCCTCGTGCCGCTCGTGCGCGCGGTGGCGCGGGGCAAGTTCTCGCGCCGCCCGTGGTGGGGGATCCCGGTCATCGTGCTGGGTGCAGCCAAAACCGGGCGCCTCGTGGTGCGCACCCTCCAGGCCCAGCCCCGCAGCGGCCTGAAGCCCGTCGTGCTGCTCGACGACGACCGCGCAAAGCACGGCACGCTGCTCGCCAGCCAGGTCAACGGCATGGACGTCGACATCCACTCGATCAACGTCCGGGCAGCGACCTTCCTGTCGGAGTCCACCCGGGCCGCCCTCGCGGACGACTTCTTCGGCGACGAGCCCAAGTCGAACAGCGAGATCGAGGCGGCGCGCGAGGACGAGGGCCTGAGCTCTCACCCGCCCAACGCGCCCATCGACATCACCACGCCGAGCTCGGCCTTCCCCGTGCGCAGCTCGAACTTCCCGCGCGGTAAGTTCGCCGAGGTCGAGGGAGTACCGCTCGTGGGCGATCTCTCGCTCGCGCCGCTGCTCGCGAAGAAGCTCAAGATCCCCTACGCGATCGTCGCGATGCCCGGGCAGCCCTCGTCCACGCTGCTGTCGATCGTCGAGCGGGTCGGCGGGCAGTTCTCGCACCTGCTCCTGATCCCCGATCTGTTCGGGTTCGCGACGCTCGGCGTGCCGGCCAAGAGCGTCGGCAGCGTCCTCGGGGTCGAGGTGCGGCAGCAGCTCCTCCTGCCCGCGCCGCGGCTCGCGAAGAGGGTGCTCGACGTGTCGTTCACGCTCGTCGGCAGCGTGTTCATCTTCCCCTTCCTCTTGCTGATCGCGCTGCTCATCAAGCTCGACTCGAAGGGGCCTGTATTCTACATGCAGAAGCGGCTCGGCCGCGACAACCGCCACTTCATGGCGGCGAAGTTCCGCACGATGCACGGCGACGGCGAGGCCCGCCTCAAGCAGGTGCTCGAGGCCGATCCGGAGCTTCGCAAGGAGTACGAGGTCTTCCACAAGCTGCGCAAAGATCCGCGGGTGACCCGCATCGGCCGCGTCCTGCGCAAGTTCAGCCTCGACGAGTTCCCGCAGCTCTGGAACGTGATCCGCGGCGACATGAGCCTCGTCGGCCCGCGCCCGTACATCGAGCGCGAGCTGCCTGAAATGGGCGGCAACGAGAAGCTCATCCTGCGGGCCACGCCGGGCATGACCGGCATGTGGCAGGTGAGCGATCGGAACGCCTCCTCGTTCGCCTGGCGCGTGCAGGTCGACGTGCACTACGTCCGCAACTGGTCGCCGTGGCTCGACATCTACATTTTGGCCAAGACCGTGGGCGTGGTGGTGCGAGGCTCGGGGGTTTGAAAATGACGGGACCTGCGACACCCAAGCCCGAGGGCGGGCTCTTCTCTCGGCTCCTCACCGACGCCGTGGAGCTCACGCGCGCGAACGGCGGCGAGGCCTCGCCGGGGCCGAAGGCGATCCTCAGCGTCGCCGCCAGCCAGGACAGCTACCGGGTGCTGCTGCTCAACCGCGTGCGCGAGGCGGCGCGCGGGCGGGTGCCCGGGGTGAACCACGCGCTCCGCATGGTGCAGACCGCGCTGTTCGGCATCGAGATTGGCAAGGACGTGACCCTCGGCCGGGGCGTCAATTTCACCCACACGCTCGGCATCGTCATCGGCGGCGACGCCCGCATCGGCGACCGCGTGAAGTTCATGGGCAACAACACGGTGGGCACCGCGAAAGACAACGGCTATCCGATCATCGAGGACGACGTCATCGTCGGGTGCGGCGCGCGAATCCTCGGCCCCGTGCGCGTGGGCGCGCGCGCGGTGATCGGCGCGAACGCCGTGGTGCTGAGCGACGTCGAGCCCGACACGGTGGTGAGCGGCATCCCCGCGCGCCCGCACAAGAAGCGCGCCGAACGCGCAGACTGAGCTGAGCGCGCCGCGCCCGCCGGTGACGAGCGCGGAAAGGCCTGCTAATTCTAAGGGGATGAAGCTCCGCGCCTATTTGCCCCTCTTGTCTTGCCTGGCGACGGCCGCGTACGCGTGCTCCAGCACGCCCGACCCAGGCGGGCCAGGCGCGACGCTGCCCACGGAGGGGGACGCGGCGACCGTTCTGCCCGACGGCGCGGTGGCCCCGGTCGACGACAGCGGCGCCCCGAAGGACGGCGCGACGCCCCCCGTGGGCGACGGCGCCCCCCTGCCGGACGGCGCGGTGGACCCCAACCCGCTCGCGGGTGTCACGCCGCGCGAGCACCTCTCGGTCGCCGACGGCCAGGCGATGGGCCTCGGCTACATGGACGGCCTGCTGTGGGCCGACGGCGCGCTCATGTTCACCGATCCGTTCGCCGAGGGCAGCTCCGGCCACGTGTGGCGGCTGCCGCGGGTGGGGCTCGCGCCCGCCTTCATCCGGCCGTCGGGGTCGGCCATCGGCCTGTGCTTCGACCCCGAAAACGGGGGCTCGCTCGTGCTCACCGAGACCAAGCCCTCCGCGGTCGCGCGCCGCAAGGTGGACGGCACCTCGCGCGCGGAGCTCGCGACCACGGCCAACGGCGTGGCGCTCAACTCGCCAAACGACTGCGTCGTCGCCGCGGGGAAAGGTGTATACTTCACCGATCCGAGCTACCAGGGCGGGGCCCAGGCGATGGAGGGGGTGTACCGGGTCGCGGGCACTCCGCCGACGGTGACGCTGCTCGCCGAGTACGCGAAGGGCAAGTTCCCGAACGGCATCGCGCTCTCGGCCGACGGCGCGTCTCTCTTCGTTTCGCTCACGGGCGAGGCGCAGCTCGTTCGCTTCGCGCTCGCGGCCGACGGCACCGCCGCGGGACCGCCCGCGCTCTTCGCGGCGACGGGCCCGGCGCCCGACGGCGTCGCGACCGACACGGCCGGAAACGTGTATGTCGCAACCTCTGCGGGGGTGGAGGCGTTCTCGTCGGCGGGCAAGAAGTGGGGCGTGCTCCCCCTGCCCGCCAACCAGCAGCCCACGTCGCTCGCGTTCGGCGATCCCCAGGGCAAGACGCTCTTCGTCGGGTCCACCCTGGGCCGCGGCGTCTCCAGCCCGGCGATCTACGCGCTCGCCATGCGCACGCCCGGCGTGCTCTGAGAGCTTGTTGAGAAACGGACCGAGGCCGCGTGACCGCGCAGCGCCTCAGAGCTTCGCGAAGAACGCCCAGGTCGCGGCGTCGCTCTCGGACCAGATCTGGTGGCCCATGCCCGGGATGAGGCACCAGACCACCGGCTTGCTCGCGGCGCAGCCGGAGACGCTCTTGCACGGCGACGGGGCCGTGTCGGTCTGCTTGTTTTTGTCCGGGCACTCGTTCGCCCAGGCCCAGTGGTCGAGGGACTTTTGTCCCTCCGAGGGGCTGTCGTTCGTGCCGTGGAAGATGATCGTGGGCACTCCGCGCTGCGGGCAGACGAGGTGCCCCGTGGCGTCGTACTGCTTGCCGAAGGGCCCGCCGGACCCGCTCGACGCGATCGCGCGGAGCGCGGCGCCGCGCCAACAGCCGAGCTGGTTGGCGAAGTAGCCGCCGCGGCTGTAACCGGTCGCGAACACGCGCTTCGTGTCGACGCAATACGACGCCTCGAGCTCGGCGACGAGGCCGTCGAAGAGCGCGACGTCGGGGTTCTGCTCGGGCGCCGTGTCGAGGTTCCAGGTCTTGCCGACGCCGTCGGGATAGACCACGAGCGCACCACCCGCCGAGACAGCGTCGAGCTTCATGGAGCGCTGTAGCGCGGCGCCCGTGCCCCCGTCGCCGTGGAACGCGAAGACGAGGGAGTACGCCTTCGTGGGCGCGTAGTCGTCCGGCACGAACAGCGAGTAGCTCCTGGAGCCGCCGCCGACCGTGAGCGTGCGTCCCTGGCCTCCCGGCGCGGCGGACGGCTTGGCGCAGCCCGCCGAGCCGGCCACGGGTCCGGGCGGCACCGAGCCGGTGGGGCCTGGCACGGGTGTGGATCCGTCGGGAGAGGTGCCCGCCTCGCCCGGAACCGACGGAGACGGCGAGCTGGCCGCGCACGCGGCGATCGCCACCGCGACCGCGGCGAGGAGGCCAGACGACGCCGCGTTGGGTGCTCGGCTCATTCGACGACGATGAGGTCGCCAGGCATGAGCGTGATGTTGGTGGTCACGCCAGAGCGGAGATCGGAGAAGCGAAAGCGGACGCGGTCGGTGAGCGTCTTGCGCACGAGAAAGATTTTGTCGCCGTCCGCGTAGTCGTTGAGTCCGCCCGCCGACGCGATGGCGTGGAGGACGTTCGCGCCCGGCTCGAGCTGGAAGGTGCCGCTCTGCCGGACCTCGCCCGTGACCGAGACGGGGATCTGAACGGGCTGCTCGAGCACGAGCGACACGCTCGGCTCCTTCAGCATGGTCTTGAGGCGGCCCTCGATCTCCTTCGCGACCTCGTCGGGCTTGCGCCCGCGCACCATCACCTCACCGACGACGGGCACCGAGATCTTCCCGTCGGGCCGAACGTGCTCCCGGGTGGAGAAGGTGTCTTCGCGGAACACGCGGACGTTCACGATGTCGGCCGACGTGATGACCGTGTCGCGGGCCGCGGGCTGCGGAGGCAAGCTGGTGGCCCAGACGAACGGGCCGGTGGACCCACACGCCGCGAGCGCGACCGCGGCAGAGAACCCAAGCGCAATCCTCAGGGTGGACATCGCGAACAGCATACACGGGTTCTTCAAAAACGGATGCGCCGGAAACGCGACCCGAGGTCGGGCGCGCGCGGGGCCACGGGAGATCAGGCGGCGACAGGGCGCGTCAGGCGGGGGCGCGACCGCGGCGCGCGCTGACCGCCGGGCGGGGCGCCTCGACCAGGGAGCGCGCGGGGACCGACTCGCCGAGCACGCAGCCCGCCATGATCTTGCTGCTCTCCCCCACGGTGATGGGCCCGTAGAGCGTCGCGCCCACGCCGACGTGCACGTTCTCTTGAAGGGTCGGCGCGCCGGCGCGCCCCTCGGTGTCGTTGCCGAAGCCGAGCGTGACCCCCTGGAAGAGGATGCAGCCGCGCGCGACCTTGGCCGAGTGGCTGATGGCCAGGCCGAAGCCGTGGACGATCATCACCCCCGGCGCGAGCTCCGCGTCCCAGTGGATGTCGGAGGCGTACAGGTGCCGCATCAGGCGGCTCGTGAACTGCGCGGCGAGCCTGTCGCCGCGCGCGCGAAAGAGTCGCATGAGGCGGTAGGCCACGAGGATCTGGAAGCCGATCTTCTTCACGCCGTCGGAGGGCAGGCTGCCGCCCCCCTCCCCTTGGCTGTACTTGCCTTGGTACGCGAGCATCACGGCGTGGTCCTCGCGCACCGCGGCCGTGAAGTCGGCGAGCGCGCCGCCGCGGTCGGTCGAAGGGTCGCTGCCGGGGCCGAGGTCGCGGAGCGCCGAGCGGAACGCGCGATACTCGCTCCACAGGCCCGGGAGGCTGCCCGCCTCGTGCCTCACGCCGCGATAGAACTGGATGCCATAGACCAGGGTGGCGCCGGCCACGCCGAGCCGCTCCAGCCCGAGCTTGTCGGCCGAGATCGCGACCTGCACGGCGAGCTTCGCGAGGGGCTCCGCGGCCGCCGGCAGGCCAAGGCCAAGACCTAGAAACGGCAAAGATATCGG
>Ga0073904_10004341_pt1 | contig 10556 bp, 9 predicted proteins | sample KloWWTrecipitate_FD_66668 | JGI IMG/M metagenome (GOLD analysis project Ga0073904, IMG submission 66668) | Active sludge microbial communities from Klosterneuburg, Austria, studying microevolution and ecology of nitrifiers - Klosterneuburg... | ecosystem: Engineered > WWTP > Aerobic digester >... | reverse complement strand
ACCCGCGCGCGCCATGCTTCGAGCTCCTGGGGCTCGAGGCTCACGCGCTCGCCGGCGCGCTTCTGCTCCACGAGCTCGGCGGCCTCCTCGAGGCCGTACACAGGGAGCAGCCGTGGGAGGCTCGCCTCGAGCGCGCCAGTCTCGAGGAGGTGCACGCCCGTGAGCGCGGTCCGGAGCACGTAGAGGAGCTTCTTCACCGAGGCGCCGTGCGCGAGCGCGCGGAGCTGGTTCTGCGCGAACCCACGGTAGTGCCGGTGAGCGCGGCGGCTGAGCGAGCGCTCGGCGAGGGGGCGGAGCTCGGCGAGCAGCGGTGACGCGTAGCAGACCGTGCGCCCGAGCACTCGCTCGAGGAAGTTCCCGTTGCCTTGCAGGATCCCCGCGAGCACATGCCCGAGCTCGTTCGACGTGTAGTCGATCTCCACGCCGTCGAGGACCTCGGCGCGATCGACCGTGGTGGCCGGCAGCTCGAAGCCGAGGAGCTCGGCCGTGTCGCAGACGTGGATGGCCTTGAGATCGAGATCGCTGTCCGGCGAGGGGAACCCGTAGGCGTGCGCGCCGCTCAGGTACACGACGACGTGCTCGCGCTTCTGGCTCTCCTCGGCGAGCACGCGCGCCATCACGCCGCGCTCGCCCTCCGACAAGAGCCCCGCGAGCGGCTCCTCGGCTTCGCTCGTGACGGGCGCGGCGTCGGCGCGTGGTTCGCTCACTCGCTCCACGAGACCTCCGGCGGGGCCTTCGCGTCGCGCCCGAGCGGGCCGGGCGAGGCGTGAACGAAGCGGCGCGCGAGCTCCTCGCCGACCTTGCGGAGCAGCGCGTCGGCGCGCACCAGATCAGGACGCTTCGGGAGCGGCGAGGCGTCGCGCGCGGCCTCGAGCTCGGGCGCCATGGCCTCGGCCTCGGCGAGCACCTCGTCGAGCGGCACCTCGCCGCGCTTGATGGCGAGCAAGCGCTCGCGGTGCGCGCCGGTGGCCTCGAACGTAGGCTCACCCTCGCGCAGCCAGCGCGTCGCGGTCGCGAGCAGCCGGAGCAGGTTGTACGCGTTCTTCGGGCGGAGCTCGCGCGGCAGGTCGAACCCGGCCGGTGACGATCTCGCGAAGCGCGCGAGCGCGGCGAATTCGTTGGCCTCGAGGAGCCCTTGATCGGCGAGCGAGCGGTAGAGCTGCTTGACGTACTGCTTGGCCTGGTGGTGCGCGTCGGCCTCGGTGGGCGCGAGGCGCGTGGACACCGCGGCGACCTTCGTGGCCACGGCGTCGAGCGACAGCGAGGGGTCGTCGCGCAGCCAGCCGAGGACGGCGTCGCGGTGCTCGGCGAGCCGCAGGCCCTGCTCGAGGCGACGGAGCTGGCCCAGCGCATAGCGCCCAAATGTGCCGTAAATTTCGATAGATACGAAGGCGTCACGCTCGGCGAGCAGCCACTCGCCCACCGGGTCTTGCGCGCGCGCGCTCGGGACGAAGAGCATCTCCAGGGTGTTCGGATCCGCCCGGAGCGCCTGCCGGATGGCCTTGCCGACAGCCCAATACGTGGCGCTCCCGTCGGCGCTGACGAGGTCCTCCGGAGGAGCGACGAGGCCCTGCGTCCACGAGAACGGGAGGGCGAAGGCGCCGCGAAGATCGGTGTCGGAGCCCTCGTCCGCGAGGCCCCACGCGCGAGAGCCGACCGTGGCCTCGAGGACCACGCAGGGCGACAGCGCCTCCCACGCGTCGGCGCGGCGGTGCGCGAAGAGCACTTGCCCCGTGCGCCTCGGCGACAGCTCGGAGCGCGCGTAGCGGACGACGCCGTGGCCGACGAGGGTGATCTCCAGGGTGTCGCCGTCGAGCTTCGTCACGCGGCCGAGCGATCCCTGCGGGACGCGGCGCTCGCCCACCACGCGATCGACGCGCGTGACGACCTCGGTGCCGTGGGGGAGGGGCACGGCGCGCGTGTCGAGCTGCGTGAGGTTGCGGAGGCGGAGATCCACGCGATCATTGTGCCACGATCCGCGCGGCGCGGGCGAGCGGGCGGCCGTGGAGCGCGTGTCGCGAACCTACTCGCCGGTGTGCGGCGCGCCCGGGGGCTCCGGGGCGCGCGGCGCGACCACCGCGGCCACCCACGCCACCATGAACAGCACGACGAAGACGATGATGGCGATCGTGTTCGCGCCCACCTTGGTCTTTCGGGTCGCGCGGGCGTCGGCGAGCGCGCGGCGCTCGGCCTCCCTCGTGGGATCGCGGGGCGTCGGGCGATAGGTCGACTGCGCGGGGCGCGCCTCCTCCGCGGAGACCTCGGCCACGCGCGCGGCGAGCCGCCCCGCGGTCTCGGCGAGCTTCGCGAGGCGCTCGCCCCAGAGCCAGCCCTTCGCCCCGAGGTCGAGCGTGTCGTCGGTCCGCGTGACGTCGATCGACCCGAGCTCCACGAGCGCGCTCCGCAGCGCCGCGTCGGCGAACACCGCGCGCACCGCCGCCGCGGGCGCCCCCTCGACGATGAAGGCGCGATCGAAGGCCGGGTCGCCCAGCTGCACGTCGATCGCCATGCCGCGGTGAAGATCGATCGTCTCGGTGAGGCTCTGCGGGCGGAGCTCGAAGTCGAGCACCGGGCCCTCCATGGTCACGGTCACCTCGGTCCACGGGCTCGCGCCGCTGCCCTTGCCACGGCTCGTGAGCGCGCAGCGCACGGGGCGCCCGCCGACCCGGCCCGTGAGCACCCCGCGCTCCTCATCGAGGACGGGGTCGGTGAGCACGAGGGCCGCGCGCCGCAGCGCGGAGCGCTTCCGGAATCGCCGCCAGACCCACCCGAGCCCGGCGGAGCCGAACGTGAGCACGAACGGCACAGCGAGCAGGGCCAGGCTCTTCGCGTCCACCCGAGGAGCGTACGTGCCGGCGAGGAGGCGCCGCAAGCGCCCACAGCGCGATCGGCCGAAGAGGAACGCGCGACTACGGGGCGAGCACCACGATGCGCTGCTGCGGGAGAGACTCGTCGACCTGGGTTATCCGGTAGCCCACGGCGGCGGCCTCGCGTCGTATTTGCGCGAGCGACATCTTGTGATCGGGCTTGATGCTGACGTTCGGATCTTCGGCGCGGTACTCGACCCACACCACGCGCCCTCCCGGCGCGAGGGCGGCGCGGAGCTGGGCCATCGTGAGGTCGGGGCGCTCGAGCTCGTGGTAGACGTCGACCATCAGCACGAGGTCGACCGAGGCCGCGGGCAAGCTCGGCTCCGACGCCTTCGCGAGCACGGGCGTCACGTTCGAGAGCCCCTCACGCGTGAGCTTCTGGCGGAGGAGCGTCAGCATCTCGGGCTGCAGATCGACGGCAAACACGCGGCCTGTGGGGCCCACACGCCGCGCGAGGTGCACGGTAAAATAACCGCTCCCCGCGCCGAAATCGCACACCCGCGCGCCCGCTCGCACGCCCGCCACGTCGAGCACGTGCGAGGGCCGCTGCACGGCGTCGCGGCCCGCCCGATCGAGCCACGCCGCGCCCAGGTGGCTCATGGGCCTCGCGAGCTTCCGGCCGAGATAGACGCCGTGGGTCGGGGGCGGCGGCGTGGGCGTGGCGCCGGCCTCGACGCTCGCGTCCGCGGCGATGCTGCTCGGCTCCGGTGAGCCGGCCTCTGCGCTCGCTGTGTCGGCGGACGCGGGCGCGGCGTCGGGCGCGACGAGGGCGACGGGCCGCGGCGCGGCGTCGGCCTGGGGAGCCGACGGCACCGCGCTACGGGAGCACCCGGCGCACGCAGCGCTCGCGACGAGCGCGAGCGCGAGCGAGGCCCCCGCGCGCTTCAAGGCGGCGCGTTCTTCGCGCGCGCCACGGCGGCCCGCACGGCCTCGAAGCAGGCGTCCGCGGCGCCCGGCCCGAGGCCCACGAAGTAGGTGCCGGGTCGACCTTCGGTGCCGGGGAAGCCCGAGATCGTGAGGCCGTCGTCGGCCGGCACGTCGAGCCCTGCGGCGAGCGGGTGGCCCGCCAAGACCCCACCGCGCGTCACCGTGGCCTGAAGGAGCGGCAGCGACATCACGGCGGTGCCGCGGCTCGCGCCGTGAGTCCCCACGAGGAGGTGAGTGGCGTGCAGCGCGAGCACCATGTCGTGCTCGGCGTCCGGATCGGCGGGGTTCTGGCGGCGGCCGAGCAGGCTCCCGAAGAACCCCGACGCGACGGGGTTCTCGCGATGCGTGAGCCATGCACGCATCGCCTCGACGCTCAGCGACGCGCGCTCGGCGTGGAGGCGCAGCGCAGCCCCGAGCGGCTCGGGCACCTCGGCGAGCGCGAGCTCACGCGAGTGGCTCGCGTAGAGCGCGGCGGCCACCTACTTGGTCCACTCGGTGTGGAACGAGCCGGGCTTGTCGAGGCGCTCGTAGGTGTGTGCGCCGAAGTAGTCGCGCTGCGCCTGCGTGAGGTTCGCGGGCAGCCGCTCGCGTCGGATGGAGTCGTAATAGCCGAGCGAGCCGCTCATGGTCATGAGCGGGATCCCAGCGCCGATGGCCTGCACGACGGCGCTCCGCCAGCCGGCCTGGCGCTCGCCAAGCTCACGCTGAAAGCCAGGATCGAGGAGCAAATTCGAGAGGTTGGCGTCGAGGTCGTACGCCTCTTTGATGCGCCCGAGGAACTGCGCGCGGATGATGCAGCCGCCCTTCCAGATGCGCGCCAGCTCGCCGAGATCGAGGCCCCACTCGCGGGCGTTCGAGGCCTTGCGCAGCAGGTCCATGCCCTGCGCGTAGCTGCACGCCTTCGCGCAGTAGAGCGCGGCGCGCACGTCGGCGACGAGGCGCTTCTTCGCGGCCGCGTCGAGCGTCGCCCCGCCGGGCTTCGGGCCAGAGAGCACCTTCGCCGCGGCGAGGCGCCCCTCGCGGTTCGCCGACAGCAAGCGCGCCTCGACCGAAGACGCGACAGTGGGAATGGCGGCGCCCACCTCCGCCGCGTCCTGGACGGTCCACCGGCCGGTGCCCTTGGAGGCGGCCGCGTCGACGATGAGGTCGACGAGCGCGCCGCCGGTCTCGGGATCCTTCTTGCGGAAGATGTTCGCGGTGATCTCGATGAGGAACGACTGGAGCTCCCCCGAGTTCCACTCGGCGAACGTGTCGGCGAGCTCCTCGTTGGTGAGCCCGCCGAGGTTCTTCAGCACGTCGTAGGCCTCGGCGATGAGCTGCATGTCGCCGTATTCGATGCCGTTGTGCACCATCTTCACGTAGTGCCCCGCGCCGCCTGGCCCACAGTAGGTCACGCACGGGCCGTCGGCCTGGGCCGCGATCTTCGTGAGGATAGGGGCCATGTCGTCGTAGCCGGCGCGATCGCCACCGGGCATCATGGAGGGGCCGTGGCGCGCGCCCTCTTCGCCGCCCGACACGCCCATACCGAAGAAGCGTATTCCCTTGGGGAGGAGCTCCTTCGCCCTTCGCTCGGTGTTGCGGAAGTACTCATTGCCCGAGTCGACGATCATGTCGTCTTTCTCGAGATACGGCAGGAGCGCCGCGATGGTCTTGTCGACCACCTCTCCCGCCTTCACCAGCAGGATGATGCGGCGGGGCCGGCGCAGCGACGCGACGAGCTCCTTTACGTCTTTGAAGCCAAGCACGTTCGTGGCGCCCTCGCGCGCGGCCTTCGCGACGAACTTGTCGACGGGCTCGGGCCACGCGTCGTAACCGCCGCAAGAGAAGCCCTTCTCCGCGATGTTGAGCGCGAGGTTCTGCCCCATCACGCCCAGACCGACCATGCCTACTTCGAGCTCGCCCACGTGCGCCTCCCGATCTCACGGCGCCGCGCCGCGGGGCCGATGATACCCACCGGGGGGCGCTGGCGGCGCGATTTCGAGCGCGCGCTGCGCGGCCACGATCGCGTTGCGTGCGAATCGAGGGCCGCCGGCGGCACCTGCGCCATCGCGGGACGTGTTGTCCCCGCGCGCCGCCATCCGAGGGGCGCGGGTGCCTACTTGCAGTAGCCGAGGTCGCGGCTGTTCGTCGCGAAGGCCACGCACTTCTTCGGGAAGGCGCAGTCGGCGTCGCGGCTGCACACCGTGAGCTCGCCGGCGCTGCACGCCGAGCGGCAGACGGTGCCGCCGATGTAGAAGCCGCGTTGGAACTCTACCGGGCAGAGGCGCCCATTCACCTTCTCGGTGTCCACGGCGGGCGGCCCGGCGTCGGTCCCGCCCATGCAGCAGGTGGGGGCGGCGCCAGGGCAGTTCGCGGGCGCGGCGCACTCCCAGCGGCTGCGCGGGCCCCGCGAGCCCGCCGCGCAGGCGACCTTGCCCGACACACACATCGTCGTATCGAACCCGGTGGCGCCCGACCCGGTGCCGCTGCAGCAGGTCTGGTCGCCCGTGCAGTAGGGCGTACCGCTAACCTCGAATGGGCAATAGAAGACGGTGCCCGCGGCGCCCGCGTCGGGCGAGCGGAGCTTCGGCGGCGCGCCACAGTCCGGAGGGCCGCCGTCACCTGGGAGGCCGCCGTCACCTGGGAGGCCGCCGTCACCTGGGAGGCCGCCGTCACCTGGGAGGCCGCCGTCACCAGGAGACGCGTCGACGGTCGCCCCGTCGCGCGCGGCGTCGACGGTCGCTCCGTCGCCGGGCGTCGCGTCGAGGGACGGCGACGCGTCGGCGCGCGGGGGCGCACCTGCGTCTTTCGGCGGGACGGGCACCGGCGGCCCGCTGGGCTGAGGCTCGGGGGTGCCGGAGTCGATGGGGTCGGCGGTGGTGGAGCAAGCGACCGCGAGGAGCGCCGCGCCACCGACCAGCGCGCTGAGGGACCAGGCGACCGCGCGGAGGTGTGTATTCACCGTGCAAGACTACCGCGCCCAGGGGGCCCACGCACAAGCGCAAACACCAACGATTTCGAAATAGTACGCCACAGGCGCGGCACGCTGCGCGCTCCCCGAGCCGGTCCCGGAGCACGGCACGCGGGGCGTGGCAGGGCGCGGCTCAAGGGTCCGCGGGGCGACGCGCGGGCACGAGGAGCCCCTCGGGATCGAGCGTCACGGATTGATCGCGCAGGAGCCGGCCGACCGCTCGCTTGAACGCCTTCTTGCTCAGCCCGAAGTGCCGGCGAATGACCTCCGGGCTCGAGCCGTCGCCCACGCGGAGCGCAGCGACGCGCAGCCGCTCGAGGACGTGCGCCGCGTCGCGATCGAGCTCTTCGTGCGCGAGGCCTCGCAGCGACAGCTCGATCTTGCCGTCGGCGTGGACGTGGCTCACGCGAAACCGCGCCGCCTCGCCGCGCGCGAGCCCGTGCGGCTCGCTCGCGGGCACGAGGCCCACCTGCCGCTTCTCGACGATGACGAAGAGCCCGAGCCCAGGCTCGTTGCGCCACGCCTCGCCCGCGACCCACTCGCCCACCGCGTAGGTGCGGCGATCGCGGAGCAGCTCGGCGACGCGCATCGTGCCCGCGAGCCGGCCGGTGTCGTCGAGCACGAGGCCCACGGCGTACCGGTTCCCCACGCGCAGCTCCGCGGTCTGGAGGGCGTGCGGCACGAGCAGCTCCTTCGGGAGCCCCCAGTCGACGAACGCGCCAATGCGCGTGGCGTCGGTGACCTCGAGGAACGCGACCTGCCCGAGCGCGAGGCGCGGGCGGGCGAGCGTGGCGAGCGGGCGGTCCTCCGAGTCGAGCGTGACGAACACGTCGAGCTCGTCGCCGACCTGGGTGCCCTCTGGCACCTCCGCGCCAGGCAGCAAGATGACCGGCGCGCGCTGCGGATCGGGAGCGTCACGGCGCAAGCCGAGGAACGCCCCGGGGGGGCCGAAGCGCACCACGGGGAGGGAGGCGACGCGGCCGAGGAGCTCGAGGTGCGGCATGGTGCGCTCTCCCTTACCGCGTCTGGAATGCCGCGTCTCGCCGGGCTCAGGTCTCGTACTTGCGAGGCGCCTCGCCCTGCCAGGCGCGCAGCTCGGCGCGAGGTGCGTCCGCGTTGGCGGGATCAAGCTCGATGACGAGGTGCGTGCGGGCGGCTCGGTACGCTTCCCGGCCGTGCTTGGGGTCCAGCTCTTCTTCCTCGGCCCACGAGCCGAGGTTGATGTAGGTCGCCGCGCCGTCGTGCACCGGCTGCTGTACGGGAATGTGCGTGTGTCCCATCACGACGAAGGCCGCGGGGAGCAGCCGTGCGAGCGTACCGGCGCGGGCGGCCATCTCTTCGGCGGGGTCGAGCTGTCGCTGCATCGACAGATAGCGGTGCGCGATGACCCAGGCGGCGAGCACCCCGAGGGCGCCGTAGAGGACGCGCCCATGAAACACCCCAATCACGGCCACGACCGCGAGCGCGATGCTGGCGAGGAGCCCGAGCGCCAGGCGGTCGAGGAGCACGCTGCCGAGGATGCCGGGGATGGAGCGCGTGACCGGCTGCGCCTGCAGCGCGGCGAGCGCGCGGAGGCGGTCTTTGCCGAGGCGGCTCGCCTCCGCGAGCAGCGCGACGCGGCGCTCGTGCTCGCTCTTCAGCGTCGTCATGGCCTCGTGGAAATGCGCGCGGCGAAGCGCGAAGAGCTCGGCCACGGCGGCGGCGAAGCGCGACACGAGCCCGCCGACCCCGCGGACGCCGAGGCGCAGGCCGAACGCGACGTAGTCGAACACCCCGAGGTGCTCGTGGCCATGCTCCTTCATGCCGTGGGTCTGTCGGACCACGTACCGGAGCAGGGTGCTCGAGAAGCCGTGCATCACACGGCGGGGGTCGAGCGGCGAGAGCGGCGCCATCACGTGCTCGCTCGCGCAGTAGGGGTCGTACTGGTGGCCGTGCTCGATGTAGGCCACGTTCTTCCAGTAGTAGAACCAGGGCTCGAACTCGATGCGGGCGAGGAAATCCGCCGCGTCGATCGCCTCTCCGTGCTGCGCGTCGGCCTGAGCGCGGGCGAGCAGCTCCTGACGGAAGTCGGCCTTCAGCTCGTCCCAGTGGAACTCCACGTCGTGGTTTCCGTGGACCAAGGTGAGCGCGTGGCCGCGGGCGACCAGAGCCGAGAGCGCGTCGAACACCTCGCCGTGGCGCTGCACGACGCGCCGAAGCTTCGCGCGGGCATGATCGGCGGCGCTGCCCAGCCCGTGCCGGTGCTCCTCGTCGGTGAGGGCCGTCGAGAGCGCGTGCCCCGCTTCTTCCTTCACGGTCATGCCGATGAAGTCGATGAAATCGCCCGCGATGACCACGCGCCACCGCTCGCCTACGGGCGGCGTCGCGGCGTAGTGGCGGAGCAGCTTGGTGAGGTCGGAGTCGATGCCGTGCGAGCGGCGCGGCGAGGTGCCGTGATCGTTGAGATCGCTGCCGAGGTGCACGTCGGAGAAGACGAGCAGGCTCTCCCGCGGTGCGCCGGCGGGCGGCGCGACGCTCCTCGCGCTCGTGGCCGAGGTGGCTCGTGCAGCTCGCGGGGCTTGCGGGAACAGCGACACGTTGTTGATGGTGACGCGCGCAACGGGCGCGCGCCGTCATGTCGCGGTCACGTCGCGAAGGTGCGAGCGCCACGCCCACGGTCGCGCTCGAGCTCCCGTTGACGCCGCGGCAAGTCGCTCTCATGATGCGCGCCATGATCCCGGCCAGGCTGGCGCGCGTGGCGAAGCGAGCCCCTCGGTGAGTCCCGCCCCGGCGGTCGGGAAGCCCGCGCCGGCCGCGCGCGCCGGGCTCGCCGGGTTCGCGGCGCTGTCGATCGCGACGTCGCTCCTCGTCTTGACCCTCAAGGTCGCGGCGTGGCGGCTCACCGGCGCCGTGGGGCTCCTCGCCGACGCGCTCGAGTCGATCGTGAACGTGGTCGCCGCGATCGCCACGCTCTACGCGCTCCGGGTGGCGGAGCGGCCCGCCGACGAAGATCACGAGTTCGGCCACGGCAAGGCCGAGTACTTCGCGAGCGGCTTCGAAGGCGCGCTCATCGGCGTCGCGGCGCTGGCCATCGTCGCTGCCGCCATCCCGCGGCTCATCCACCCGGCGCCGCCGGAGGCGAACCCCGTGGGCCTCGCGGTCTCGATCGTGGCGAGCGCGCTCAACTTCGTCGTCGCGCGGGTGCTGCTCTCGGCGGGCAGGCGCCACCGCTCGCCGGCGCTCGAGGCCGACGGTACCCACCTCATGACCGACGTCTGGACGTCGGTGGGCGTGCTCCTGGGGCTCGGGATCGTGTTCGCGTCGGGAGTCGCCCGAATCGATCCTATCATCGCGATTTTACTAGCGATTCACATCCTCCACGAGGGCGTCAAGATCGTGCGGCGGGCCGGCATGGGGCTGCTCGACGGCGCGATGGCGCGCGAGGGGCGCGAGGCGCTCGTGAAGATCCTCGACAGCTACGAGCCGCAGGGCGTGCGGTGGCACGCGCTGAAGACCCGCGACGCGGGGGTGCACACGTTCGTCTCGGTGCACGTCCTCGTGCCCGGCGCGTGGCCGCTGGCGCGCGCCCACGACGTGGCGCAGCGCATCGAGGACGCCATGCGAGCGTCGCACGAGCGGCTCCACGTCATCACCCACCTCGAGCCCCTCGAGGATCCACGCGCCCACGACGACGACTGGCCGTGACGGACGCCACGATCGCCGCCTGCTCGCTACGGCTCGCCTCGACTCACCCGCAGCACGACCACGCGGCCGGTGCGGGTGGGAGTCGTGTGCTCGTGGGCGCACCCGGCGAGCTTCATGGCGCGCTT
>Ga0073904_10004338_pt1 | contig 10559 bp, 12 predicted proteins | sample KloWWTrecipitate_FD_66668 | JGI IMG/M metagenome (GOLD analysis project Ga0073904, IMG submission 66668) | Active sludge microbial communities from Klosterneuburg, Austria, studying microevolution and ecology of nitrifiers - Klosterneuburg... | ecosystem: Engineered > WWTP > Aerobic digester >... | reverse complement strand
GATGCCGCCCTCGGCCACGCGCTTGTACTTGGCGCGCGAAATGGCGTCGAGCTGGTCGGCGAACACGCCCTTGCTGTCATACAGCAGGCGGCCGATCAGCGTCGACTTGCCGTCGTCGACCGAGCCGCAGGTGATGAAGCGCAGCATGGTCTTGTGCTGGTGCTTTACCAGATAGGCGTCGATATCCTCGGCAATCAGCCGGTCGGCCTCATAGGCGTGGTCCTGCAGATCGCCCGTCTTCAGATCCGTGACCATCAGAAATACCCCTCCTGCTTCTTCTTCTCCATGCTCGCGGCCTGATCGTGGTCGATGGCACGGCCCTGGCGTTCGGAGGTGGTGGTCAGCAGCATTTCCTGAATGACCTCGGGCAGGGTGGTCGCATGGCTTTCGACGGCACCCGTCAGCGGATAGCAGCCAAGGGTGCGGAAGCGTACCGATTTCATCTGCGGCACCTCGCCGGGAGCAAGGCGGAAACGGTCATCATCGACCATGATGATCAGACCGTTGCGTTCGACCACCGGACGCGGCGCGCTGAAATACAGCGGCACGATCTCAATCCCCTCAAGGTGGATGTACTGCCAGATGTCCAGCTCGGTCCAGTTCGAGATCGGGAAGGCGCGGATCGATTCACCGGCGGCCTTGCGGGTATTGTACAGCTTCCACAGTTCGGGGCGCTGGTTCTTGGGATCCCAGCGGTGGTTGGCTGACCGGAAGGAAAAGATCCGCTCCTTGGCCCGGCTCTTCTCCTCGTCACGGCGCGCGCCGCCGAAGGCCAGGTCGAAGCCGTATTTCGTCAGCGCCTGCTTCAGACCTTCGGTCTTCCACATGTCGGTGTGCAGCGAGCCGTGGTCGAAGGGGTTGATGCCCTGCTCCATCGCCTCGGGGTTGTGGTGGATGATCAGTTCCATCCCGGCGCCTTTCGCCGCACGGTCGCGCAGCTCGTACATGGCGCGGAATTTCCATGTCGTGTCCACATGCAGCAGCGGAAAGGGCGGCGGGGCGGGCCAGAAGGCCTTTTTCGCCAGATGCAACATCACGGCGGAATCTTTGCCGACCGAATAAAGCATCACCGGTTTTTCGGCACTGGCCACCACCTCGCGCATGATATGGATGCTTTCGGCCTCAAGCCGCTGGAGATGGGTCAGGGTCGCCTTTTCGGTCATGTTTCCGCCAATCCTGCGCCCGCGATTCGGGGCCCTGCCTGAATGCTTCTGATCGCGTCCCATAGCCCAAGCCGGACAGGGATGCCAATCCTCCCGCGTTTTTACCCCTTCTGCGGCGTGATCAGGGCGGCAAACCGGTAGAAAAGGGGTTCGGATGGCTGACCGGCGCCTCGGATGGAGTTGTCGAGCCGCATGAAAGCTCAAGGGCAGTCCGGAGAGGGGAGAGATGCAGATCCATTTTCGTTTGCGCCCGGCTGCGGGCGGGCTCACTTGAGCCCGGGCGACAGGAAGGCGCAACCCGAAGGACAAGCCATGGCGATGGTCACGACAGACAATGTTCTGAAGACAGCAGGGACGGGGCGGTTCCAGCGCCGGCTTCTGGGGATCTTCGGCCTCGCCTGGACTGCCGATGCCATGCAGGTGCTGGCGGTGGGCTTTACCGTGGCGGCGATCGCCGCGACATTCGATCTGACCCTACCCGAGGCCCTGCGTACCGGCACATTGTTCTTTCTTGGCATGCTGATCGGGGCGGGGGTCTTCGGCAGGCTGGCCGACAGATTCGGGCGACGGCGGATCCTCTTGATCACTGTTGCCATGGATGCGGTCTTTGGCCTTGCCTCGGCCTTTGCTCCGGATTTCACCACGCTTCTGGTCCTGCGCTTTCTGACCGGGATCGCGGTCGGCGGCACATTGCCGGTCGATTATGCGATGATGGTAGGGCACTGCTTCCAGCATGTACTGAAGGAACTCCCAGGCCGTCTTCCTGTCGGCTTTGTCGACGAGTTGGGTCACGGCGAACTTGCCCGTCCGGTCGATGCCGACGAACAGGTAGGGCAGCCTTCCATTCCAAAGAAAGGATCGCACCAGCAAACCGTGGGATCAAACACCTAGCGCTGCAAGTAACCCTTGCAAGCGTCGCCATGTCTTCTGACCCCACTTTCCTCCCGGCATTTTCCATTGCGCAGAACACAGGACGCAGGGGGCGTGATGCAGGGTGCAGAGCGCATATCGCAGACCCCAGAAGACGTGCTGCAGACCGCAGAGGGCGGGGCGCATTTTCCAGAAGACGGGATGCAGAGCGCATAGGACTTGATGCATTGCGCAGACGACGTGAATCCGCCCCTAGGGGGCGGATTTTCATAATGAGTACAGGCCCGTAGGTCCGACTCCGCTTGTGCTGGGAGTCGGCGGGCCTGTACGATTCTGGCTGGCAAGAAATAGGAGCGTTTTCTTTACAATGGCCAAGGCCCGTCGACTGACCGAAGTGGAGCGTCTGCACATCGCCAAAGAGCGGTCGGAAGGCGTGTCCGCGAGGGAGTTGGCATCGCGCTATGGCGTCAGCACCGTGTCGGTCTACAATGCGGTGCACCATGCCAGCGGTCGCCGTATCTCGAACGGAAGTCGGACCCGTGTGCTGAATCTGCGGGTCAGCGAAGCCGAGCTGAGGGCTTTCGACGCCAGCCTGTCACGACGCGGGATCACTCACCGCACCGATGCGCTGAGACGTTTCGTGATGGCTGCAGACGGATTCCTGGCCCCGGACGAGCACATGACGGACGAACTGCGCAGCCTATGCGCGGCGCTGAACCGGGTCGGCAACAACATCAACCAGATCGCCCGCCGCCTGAATGAAGGCGGTGTCAAGGGTGAGATGCCGGCGCTCTCCGTGTCGGAGCGGTCCGAGATCCGTGCCCTCGCAGGTCTGGTTTTCGACATGTCCGACCAGATTCAGGAACTGGTCCGCAACCGGCGTCGGGCGCTGGAGCTGGAGGTCAGCCGGGCGCTTGCCCCCTTGGTGGCGAAGGTGCGCGATGGCCCGCGCTGACGCTGTCCGGGCGGTGAACCCTGCGCTCTTTGACCGCGGCTGGAGCAAGGTCTCGGGCTCCGCCTCAGGCGGGTTTGGCAAGCGGGCACAGATGGTGCGGGCCGCGCGCGGCCATTCGCCGGCGATTTTCAAGCCGATCCGGCAAGGCGGCTGCCACACCGGGGCGCAGCTGCGCGCCCAGCTTACTTACCTCACCACCAAATCGAGTTTCATCCTCGATTCCCGTGGCACCCATGATGGCAAGAAGGTGCTCTCGCCCGGTGATATCGAACGGGTGGTACGGCGCTTCGAGAACCAGTGGAACGAGCGCCATGCACCGAAGCTGCAGGCAATGCCGCGCTGGAACAGCAATGGCTGGCACAGGATTTGCGGGCTATTGCCGGAAAGGAGGGGTTGGATCTGCGCGACGAGGTGCAACGCAATCAGGCGATGGACCGGCTCGAGGCGATTCACGGCAAGCTCGGGGATGTCCTGAGCGAGGCGCGGGTGCTGCGGGCCGTGGAGGATGTGGAGAGAGAAGAGCCGGAAGGGGAGGATGGGGCGCGGGTTCATGTAAATGACCCTGTCATGGATCGGCTTGTCGAAGAGCGCCATGGCGATGACCTGAAACATTCTCAGACCGACGGTGAGAAAGGGATCACCCATGGATAAGGGGCAGATGCTGCTTGGTGTCTCAGGATGATCAGCGATAAACTGCCCGCGACCCCAAACCCAACGGCCCAACAAATTACATAACATTCCTTATGCGACATCGTGTTGTAGCAGCAAAGTAGAAGTGTCGCACCTGAGCAAAGTTAGAATGTCGCCCTGTCCTTCTGGTATGAGGAGTCGGCGGCATGGGATGGGTGCTGATGAGCGAGCGCGAGGTTTACCGTGTCGAGGTTCTGTCGTGCGTGGTTTCCGGCGGATGTCGACTTCTGAAGCGGCCGCGGTTCTCTGTCTCAGTGAGCGTCAGGTTCAGCGCCTGCTGAAGACGTTCCGCGATGATGGCGCTGTTTCCCTGCGACACAAGGCGCGTGGCCGACCGTCGAACAACCGCAGCCTCGAAGGTCTGCGCGATTTGACCTTGAACCGCGCCGGGTTTGCCGGAGGCCCCAACTCCTGAGCATCATGAGCCAGACACCGAACAAATTTTCTTCGGAAGTGCGTGAACGCGCGGTGCGGCTGGTCCTGGACAACGAGGGTCAGCATGGATCGCGGTGGCAGGCGGTCATGTCGATTTCGGCGAAGATCGGCTGTGCGCCGCAGACCCTGAACGATTGGGTCAAGAAGGCCGAGGTTGATAGCGGCAAACGTCCGGGCGTCTCCAGCGAGATGTCCGAGAAGATGAAGGCGCTGGAACGCGAGAACCGCGAGCTGCGCCAGGCGAACGAGATCCTTCGCAAGGCGTCAGCGTATTTTGCGATGATCGAAGGCAATGCGGCACTGCTTCGAGCATTGCCGGAGATGCTCGACCGCCGGTCGAAGTGATGGTGGGTTTCATCGACGCGCATCGGAATGCGCACGGGGTCGAGCCGATCTGCAACGTGCTGCCGATCGCCCCCTCCACCTACTATGATCATCTGGCGAAGCGGGCTGATCCAGTTCGCCTGTCGGACCGCGCCCGCCTCGATGAAGCTCTGCGCCCCGAGATCCGCCGTGTTTTCGAAGAGAGCTGGCGCGTCTACGGCGTGCGCAAGATCTGGCACCAGCTGCGCCGCGAGGGCTTCGATGTCGCCCGCTGCACGGTCGCGCGGCTGATGAAGAGCATGGGTATTCAAGGCATTATCAGGGGCAAGCCGCATCGGACGACGATCCCCGACAGGAAGGCGCCGTGTCCGCTGGACAAGGTGAACCGCCAGTTCCGCGTTCCGGCACCGAACATGCTGTGGGTGTCGGATTTCACCTATGTCACCACTTGGAAGGGTTTCGTCTATGTCGCCCCTCGCCATGGTCTCTCGGACCAGTGGCGTTCCCATGGCTCGATCATCGATGCCTATGCTCGCAAGATCGTTGGCTGGCGCGTCAGCAACTCGGCGCATGCGCCCCCTGTCCATATCCGTGCGGCCGCCCTTGCCGGCAGCCGGCTGCGCGGCGATGCGGACAAGCCCGGCAGCGGGGACGATCCGATCAACGGCATCTATCGCTTGTCGGACGGGCGCATCTCACCGGTGCTGGACGGGCTGGTGGAAACGGTGGCGGCCTTTCGCAGTGCCCAAAGTGCCGACCCGCCACGCCGGGCCTATATCCTTTTCATTCACGGCGAAGCCGACCGCGTGACCCCGGCCGCTGCCTATCTGGCCGATCTGGCCGCCGCCACGGCCGAGATCACCACCCGTCTGGCAGCCCTCGGGGTCGAGACACGCTGGCTGGTCACCCAGCCCGCCGGGGCAACCGTTTCGGGCAACGACTGGATCTCGCGGCAGATCACGCTTGATATCCTGGCCGGACACATTCCCGGGCTGACCTTTCTGGGCCCGCTGCATCCCTATTCGCTGGCCGATGCCATCCACCATGATGCCCGGGCCAAGATCCTGATCGGGGAACTGGCGGCGCAGGCGATCTGGACATGGAGCAGGACCTGCCCTGGACCATCCCTCACCCAGCAGGCTGGCAGATCGAAAACGGGCGTGACATTGTTATCAGCATCGAAAGCGATACACCCTTGGCCCTTGCCCCCACAGCAGAGGACCTGCCGCATCTGGGCTTCACCCTGCCCCGCCATGGCAAGACAGATCCGAACCGGATCGAGGCGGCCGTGCTGGAGCCCGGGAACCGGATCCGGGTGACCATGGCCGCCCCGATAACCCGGCTGCTCTGCTGCGGCAGCGCCCGGACATGCCGCCGGCAAGCGGCCAGGTCGCGGGCCGTGGCCGCATCCGCACGCAATGGAGCGCGCGCTCGGCCCTTGTGCCGGAAGAAAGCCTTTATAAATGGCTGCCGGGCTTCCGGCTTGAGGTCGCGTGAATGTGCAGTCCCGGTCCATCCTCAGACCCTTGAAGACCCGCGCCTGAACCATGCAGTGGTCGGCGGGCCCAGAATGGGGCCAGAGCGTCCTTCATTTGAGGATTCTCTTGTTGCCGGAGTTCTGATTCAAGACCGGAAACGGAAGCGATCTTGAGCAGGCCAACGTTGGCTGACGGACACCGGGAACGGATCGGGCATCTTCTTCCCTGAAATCCGGGTGCCGGCACCCCTGACGGTGAAAGTGCAAGGCGCCGCCAGGGGGGGTGAACTGCAGGACGGGTGCAATCCTGTCCACAACAGGAACAAAGGGCACGGCAACCTGCCGGTCCGACCGCCGGCCTGTCCAGAGATGCGGATGAAGTCCCCTGTTGACCATGGACACGACAGCGCAGCATATCATCGCTGGTCCGGATCAGCAGAAGACGCCTATATGCCAGATATTTCTCACTCGGCCAATCCCGTACGCGTGGCGGAAGACGTACTGCGCACAGAAGGCGACGCCATCCTGACCCTTGCGCGAGCCCTGCCCGATGACTTTGCCGCGGCGGTGACACTTCTGCTGCAGACCAAAGGGCGCGTGATCATCTCGGGCATGGGGAAATCCGGCCATATCGGACACAAAATCGCCGCGACCATGGCCTCGACAGGCACTCCATCCTTCTTCGTCCACCCTGCCGAGGCCAGTCATGGCGATCTGGGGATGGTGACACCCGACGACGCTGTCATCATGATCTCGAATTCCGGAGAGACGGCCGAACTTGGCGATCTGATCGCGCATTGTGCCCGTTTCAGCATTCCGATTGTCGGGATATCGAAACGACCCGAAAGCACGCTGATGCGCGCCGCCCGGCTCAGACTAACCCTGCCCGACCTGCCGGAAGCCTGCCGGATCGGCATGGCACCCACAACATCAACGACCCTGACCCTGGCTCTGGGGGATGCCCTTGCTGTCGCGCTGATGGAGGCGCGTGCTTTCAAGCCTGAACATTTCCGTACGTTCCATCCTGGCGGCAGGCTCGGGGCGCGTCTGTCGACCGTAGCGCAACTGATGCATGAGGGCGATGAAATGCCACTGGTTCCGGCAGAGCTCGGCATGGCAGAGGTGCTTCTGGAGATGACGTCGCGCGGCTTCGGCGTCGCGGGCGTCATCGACAGCAGGAACCGGCTGACCGGTGTGATTTCCGACGGCGACCTCCGTCGCAACATGGACAGGCTTCTTGAGCGCACTGCGGGTGAGATTGCGACCCGCCACCCGGTCACCGTGTACCCCGAGACACTGGCCGCAGCAGCCCTTTCGGTGATGAACGCCCGCAAGATAGGAGCGCTTTTCGTGCTGGATGAAGACAGCCATCCCGTTGGCATACTGCATATCCACGACTGCCTGCGCGCAGGTGTCGCATGAGCCCGGAGAAAACGATTCCGGCACAGAAAACCGTCACCGTGGGCGATGTCACCTTTGGGGGCCAAAACCCGATTTCACTCATCCTCGGCCCGTGCCAGCTGGAAAGTCTGGACCACGCCCGCATGATGGCCGAACGGATTGCCGAAGCCTGCGCCCTCACGGGAACGCGTTTCATCTTCAAGGCCAGTTACGACAAGGCCAACCGCTCGTCGCTTGCAGGCAAGCGCGGCATCGGCATGGAAAAGGGTCTCGAAATTCTTGGAACGATCAGACGGGAATTCAGCGTGCCGGTACTGACCGACGTGCACGAGCCAGGCCATTGCGCGCCCGCGGCCGAGGTCTGCGACGTTCTGCAAATTCCGGCCTTTCTCTGCCGGCAGACCGATCTTCTGCTGGCCGCCGGCCGGACCGGCAAGGCCGTCAACATCAAGAAAGGCCAGTTCCTCGCGCCATGGGACATGGACAATGTCGCAACCAAGGTGGAATCGACCGGCAACCACGCGATCATGCTCTGCGAACGCGGCACCTCTTTCGGCTACAACACCCTTGTCACCGACTTCCGCGGTCTGCCGCGCATGGCCGAGACCGGCTGGCCGGTGATCTTTGACGCGACCCATTCGGTGCAGCAGCCGGGGGGATTGGGCGGTTCGACCGGCGGACAGCGGGAATATGTCCCGATCCTGGCGCGGGCCGCCTGTGCGGTCGGCGTGGCAGGCCTTTTCATCGAGACCCACGAAGACCCCGACAACGCGCCTTCTGACGGGCCCAACATGGTGAAGATCGACAGTCTTGCGGCGCTGATCGCCAATCTGCGCGCCTTCGATGCGCTGGCAAAAGGGCTGTGACCATGGCGGGCACCGTCATCATCATCCCTGCCCGCTATGCCTCGACCCGCTACCCGGGGAAACCGCTCGCTGTGCTGAAGGGCGCGAGCGGTATCGAACGCAGCCTGCTGGAACGCTCGGTGATGGCCGGACGCAAGGCTGTCGCGGAAATCGGCGGCGATATCGGCCTTTATGTAGCCACCGACGATTCCCGCATCGCAGATGAGGTGCGGCATATCGGGGCCAATGTGATCATGACCTCGGAATCCTGTCGCAACGGCACCGAGCGGGTGGCCGAGGCGGTGGCCAATGCCGGGCTGACTCCGGAAATCGTGGTAAACCTGCAAGGCGACGCACCGCTGACCCCGCCGCATTTTGTCAGCGCACTGCTCCGGGCGATGCACGGGGATCACGCGCTGCAGGTGACAACCCCGGTGCTGCGCTGCGACGAGGAATCGGTCCGGAATTTCATCGCCGACCGCGCCGCCGGTCGGGTGGGGGCAACGACGGTGGTGTCGAACCGGTCCGGCCAGGCGCTCTATTTCTCGAAAGAGGTGATCCCTTTCACCAATGGGCGCGGCGTGGTCGATGGCATTGTGCCGGTGTTCCACCATGTCGGTCTTTACGCCTACCGCCCTGCCGCACTGGCGGCCTATACCGGCTGGGAGCCGGGACCGTTGGAAAAGCTCGAGGGCCTGGAACAACTGCGCTTCCTTGAAAACGGTTATCCCGTGCAGGCCGTGGAGGTCTCGGCGCCGGGCGCGGTGTTCTGGGAGCTGAACAACCCCTCGGACGTGCCGCTGATCGAAGGCTATCTGACACGGATGGGCTGGGAATAACGCGGCACACAAGGCCGTGCGCCTGCGGTCGGCATACGGGGGACATGTTTCAGTCTGGATGAAACGCCGTCAGGACATTCCACGGCTTCACGCCGCACGACAACATGTGTGAAATCCGGACCTCGGAGCCGGACAGTCATATTGCCAATCCGGTGCGCCGGATACCGGGACTGCCGCTAGAGACCCTTCAGGTAACGCCCGTAATCGCTTTTGCCAAAGAAGGCTGCCCGGCGGTGCAGGGCATCACGGTCGATCCAGCCCTGCTCGAAGGCGATCTCGTCGGGGCTGCCGACCAGCATCCCCTGACGCAATTGCAGGGTGCGTACAAAGTTCCCGGCATCCAGCATCGAGATATGTGTACCGGTATCGAACCAGGCATAGCCGCGACCCATCTTCTCGACCGACAGGCACCCGTCATGCAGATAGGTTTCGAGCAGCGTGGTGATCTCGAGCTCACCCCGGGCAGAGGGCCTGATCGTCCGGGCCCGTTCCGGCGCGGTGCTGTCAAGGAAATACAATCCCGTCACCGCATAATGCGAGGCGGGCTGTGCGGGCTTTTCGATGATGCTGGTCACCTGCCCGCGGTCATCGAATCCGACCACGCCATACCGTTCGGGATCGGCGACCTTGTAGCCGAAAACCGTGCCGCCTTCTGTCCGGGCGTTCGCGGCACGAAGCTGGTCGGGCAGGCCGTGACCGTAGTAGATGTTGTCGCCCAGAACCATGGCCGACGGGGCGCCGGCCAGGAAATCCCGTGCCAGTAGATAAGCCTGCGCCAACCCGTCAGGCGAAGGCTGGACGATCCATTCCAGCCGGATCCCCCACTGGCTGCCATCACCAAGTGCGCGCCGGAACTGCTCCTGGTCCTGCGGCGTGGTGATCATCGCGATGTCGCGGATGCCGGCCAGCATCAGCACCGACAGCGGATAATAGATCATCGGCTTGTCATAGACCGGCAAAAGCTGTTTCGAGACCGAGACCGTGATCGGATAGAGCCGCGTGCCCGATCCGCCGGCAAGAATGATGCCCTTGCGGGCGCTGGCCGTGGGCTGGGTCATGAAAGCGCTCCGGTTTCCTGCAAGGCATCGTGGACACCGGCACGCCAGTCGGGGCGGGTCAGCCCGAAGAGGGACAGGCTGCCGCAATCAAGCCGGGAATTGGCGGGGCGGCGGGCCGGGGTCGGATAATCGGCTGTGGCAATATCGTTGATGGTGCAGGCCAGCCCGGCCTGCACCATGATCTCACGTGCAAACCCGGCCCAGCTCACGTCGGGGGTCCCCGAAAAGTGATAGGTTCCTGATTTGCCCGGTTCGGTGCGCAACCGGTCTGCGATGGTCAGGCAGGCGATGGCGATGGCGCGGGCCGGGGTCGGCCCGCCAATCTGGTCGGCCACGACATTCAGTGCGGCCCGTTCACGCCCCAGCCGCAGCATAGTTCTCAGAAAGTTGGTGCCATGGGCCGAGAACACCCAGCTTGTCCGCAGGATCACATGAATGCCCCCGGCGGAGCGCACGCCTTCCTCGCCCTTCAGCTTGGAGCGTCCATAGGCTCCGAGCGGCG
>Ga0073904_10004337_pt1 | contig 10560 bp, 5 predicted proteins | sample KloWWTrecipitate_FD_66668 | JGI IMG/M metagenome (GOLD analysis project Ga0073904, IMG submission 66668) | Active sludge microbial communities from Klosterneuburg, Austria, studying microevolution and ecology of nitrifiers - Klosterneuburg... | ecosystem: Engineered > WWTP > Aerobic digester >... | reverse complement strand
TTACTCTTGGGTATAATAGTACTTGAGATAACATCTTTTTAGATGCGAGATTTAAATTTAAAATTCCTGAGACTTGCTCCTTATTATAAATAAGTGCTTGGCTAAAGTTATAGTCTAATAATGGGTGTTTGCTATCACAATTATTATTTTCATATAAGTGGCACTCTAAAGCATATTCTACACTAGAAAGAGTTGAGGTTGATTGCCCAGTACTAAAAACACTCTCTACATCAAAACTGTATTGGGTATCGTAGTAGTAGCAGAATTTATCGCATCTTTCGTTATGTTTCCATAATGTGCATTTGTCTTTAGTCTTTACAGTAATAAAGTGATTTTCTGTTTGTATGTTTGCATTACCGTGCCAATCATGGAAAGAAACCCAACATTGCATTTTTGCAGAATAAGATACAGTCCAAGAGCAATCCTCAAAATAGTTTAAGTCTTTAAAAGATATTGGGAGTTTGCTACCATTCCCTCTTTTTAAGTAGAATGTGTCTTTATCTTTATCATAAAATACAGAGCCTTTTAATTCTTTTTTTATAGTGTAATCTACTTTAGTTAAGTAGTAAGTTTCACTAGCATTATCAAATGCTGTTAAATAGCCTATACCTATTACTGTGTTATCTACATGTTGGTAATCTGGGAAATCTTTTAATAGCTTATGAGCCATGTTATTTTGAAACCAGAAATGCAATCCCTCTCTAGAGATTTCTTTAGGAGAAGTTCCTTGTAGTAAAAATACTCTACCATTAGACACAGAAGGATATAAAACTCCGTACTGAGAATTAGTGAAAGCATACTTTGATTGTGACGATCCGTATTTTACATCAGTACTTATAATTGGTTGTGGCTGTCTTGCAAAAAGTCCCCCATCCCCAATTTGTATTTTTAACCCCGCATCTGTCTGTAGTTGATCTATTGCTTGGTGTAAATAAGGTGCAGACTCGTCAAAAAAGAAAGCTATATTAGTTCTATCAAGAACTTGCATTCCTGTTAAGTTACCCGCTTCTTCTGGGAAATCATAATAGTTATTTGCTAAATATGCTCTCCAATTATCCTGTACTAGTTCTTTGTTATTTGGTAAAGAATAGTACACCCTGTTTTTACGGTGTGAGTAGTGCGTTGCTGTTGGATTAAAGTTTGTATCTTGTGTAAACCCTATGCCGCCCTCTGCATTTTTAGAGTATGATCTATCGTATATGTACCTATTATCGTATTCTAAATTATCAGAACGTAATAAAGTATTTATATCAGAATAGTTTTCTTGGTCGTAATGTCTGTAGAAAGGTTGTTCCTCCCAGTCTCTATTATTTAGGTTAACTTCACTCTCAGTATAAAATTCTACAACTCCATTATTTGATAAGTAGAAGTGTTGGTCTTTAGTAACAAAAGCCGACTTCAATTTATCTTTTAGTTTCTTTGTAGATTTTTTACAATCTAAATGTGATTTATCATTTGGCAATTGTGGGTCAAAAGAAACTAATTCACTTAGCTCATAAGAAGATGAATCCATCCAATATCTAGCATAAGGTAAGTTTTGATATTTTCTATAGTCAAATTCAAAGTCTTCATTTTCATTAAATGCAGATTGGTTAAAATAATGCATCTTTCTTTTTAAAGAAAACTTCCCTATAAAAGTGTCGCCACCTAGTATAATGCCTGTGTTGTAGGAGTTTTTAGGATTTCTATAATCTTCTATGTAATTGCAGTACCCTGTATTTATCCATCTTATATTTTGAACTTGCCCATACTGAGAAGGTCTATCTTGTTTAATAGCAGCGTAATAAGAACTAGCAACTCCTGTATAAGATTTACTATCACAAGCATTTGCCTCTGACATAGTTCTTCTAGAGGTGTCTTTAGTTTTAACAAAATCTAAAGGTTTGGCTAATTTTATTATTACTGAACTCTCTCTTCTAAAGTTATTCACAGTTATGTTTCCAAACTGTTGCATTGTAGGATATAGATATGATACATCCTCTATGTATCTTCTTTTAGTGCCAGCTTTAGTTGGTGTAAAATTTTCGTAGTTGCACACAGAGTTTACCTGATAAGCATATTGTTCACTTTTTGATAATGACCTAATAAGATTAAAAGCTGTCTCCATCCCTTTTTGGAAATAGAAACTAAAAAGAAAAATGCCGTTTAATGCTTTAAACACTGTTGGTAGGCTCCCATAAACAGAATCTACTTCTTCTGTTGTTACTGTTATTTCTCCTGCCCCAAGGCCAGTAGCTACACTCGCTGTTGTTAATAAAGCTTGTGTTGCTGCCTTTACAGCAGCCTTTTCTGCTGCTCCTGTTGGGTCTAACTTACCTGATAATTTAGCTGTATCTACCGACGTTTCAAAGGCTAATATAGCTGCGGCTAATCCACTCGCTGGCCCAGCAACAGTAGAACCTACTGCCATTGGGGACAATGTTTTTATAACTGTGGTTATGATTGTTTTATTCTTTGTAGCAAAATAAGCTTCTGCTAATCCTAGCATAGCTGCCACTACAAATGCAGCATCTGTTAAAAGTCTGTTTTTAGGATGGCCATGCACAGGCACATAATTACTTAGCACATTGCCATACTCATTTCCTTCTATTTTTAACTCTGTCCCAAAGGAAGGTTTATTAAAAGAAAAAGAAGGTGAGTGAAAAGTGTGTAAGGTTTTTGAAAAAGTTCCCAGTGCGGTATAACCTTTTTCTTTATTGTTACTTCCTTCAGTTTGTGTTTTTGATAAGAAGCCATCAACCTTTAAATCATTGTAAGGATAATTTGGGTAAGCCCCAAGTATTTTGTTTTTGTTAGTTGTGGGGATTTCATATTCTCCCATATTAAACAATAAGCCTTTACCTAAAATAGTTTTTTCTGTCGTTCTATCAGCTCTGTAAATTTCGTATCCTTGTACATCTGTTACCTTATCTCCATTATGGTCTACAGGATGCTCTACGTTGTACGCTAAGACACCCAAATGAATTGTATGAGTTACTACACCATTTGCGTCTTTTAATGTCCTAGGAACGATGCTATCGTCTGGGAATCTAAAGTGTCTTATAGGTGTGCAAGCTAAATGTTCGTAAACAAGTTTATTGTCTGGGTAGTTTTCTGTAGATTCATGGTATCCAAACTCTCCAGTACCTATTAATTTATATTCACATTTATCTACAGGATTGTTTGAGACTGCCCCAGTTGCTGTGTTGTACACTTGCCATCTTTTTAAGTCTGTCTTTTTATTACAGTCTTTTAAGAATAGTTCATAGGCATCTTCAGTATTTACTTTTTCTATGTCTTTAGCAGTTGGGGTTCTACCTATGATTGGGTATTTATCTGTCTTTGTGCCATCTAGATATTTCCATCCTACAGAAAAAGCATAGACCTCGTCTCTCATATAAGATTGTAGATCAGAATTTTTATCTTCTACAGGGACTGCGTAAGCAGCCCATTTAAGTTCTATCCTGTTTGCTGAGGGTTGGTAATTTAATTCTCTTCTTGTAGTTGGTGAAGACCATATTAGTTGGTTGTTTATAGCAACCACATTCTCCGCTTTCTTATTAGCAATTTTTGTTAAGTACAAAGATTGTAACGGCACAGTAGTATCTGTTGGTCTAACTACAGAAATATTTACTTTGTTTTGTGTAGTTTTATAAGTCCCAACTAAGTACATAGTTGTCTGTTGGGCTATAGTAACTAGTAAATGCAAATTGTATTCTGGGAAATCTGTATCTAAATTCTCTATAGTTACATCAAAAGATGTACCTAAATTCTCGTGAGAGAAGTGAGATTTTATGTTAGCCCCAGGATATATGTCTGTAATTGATTGACCTTCAACTGAATAGGACACAGCAACTTGGTAAGACCCATTTCTTAAATCCCCACCCGTAGTTGATTTCTCTAAAGATGCACAGGGTATTTTAATATGTTGATCTAACTCTATCTCTGCACAATCAAGCTTATCTGTGTAGTTCTTTGTTTTACAAACATCATCTTCTAATGTGTATTTGTAAGGGACTTTATCTAAATTTAAAGTCCTATTGTTATTGTAATTGTCACAAAAATATACAGACTCCGTGTTATCTTTATTTTCTTTTGATACTCCTCTTATTAGATAAGCGGTATTAAAGTTAAGGCAAGAATCGTTTACTATTTTTTTGTAAGTGCAATCTGTAGAGGAAAACACCCCTATTTCAGATTTTGTGTTGTCTGTACTAAATACAGCAAATCTATTATTTTTTAATGGGATACTCCCAATGTATGTGTATGGCAAATCTAAACATAGCTTATTGCCAGGTTCATTTTGTATAACAGGGGAATCCCCTACATCAGAATTTAACCGAGCGTTTATAGCATGAGTATACACACCCTCTTTTAAGTATTGTGGGTCTATATCCTTGTTTATACCTTTGTTTAAGGTATTTGTATTTACGCTACGGGTATCTTGAAATGCCATTATTCTTGTATTATTTTATCGTACCTAAGTTTAAATCTCTTTCTATTATCAAAGTAAACTTGTTTTAATTCTGAGAAATCCACCATACTAACAAAAGATGTAGCGGAAACGCTGGCTCTTCTTAGTTCATTTGTAATGTATTGTAATTTTTGTAGGTATTCCTCTCGGCCATTTAGGTAAGCATCTTCATAAATTCTTTTCTTAACAGAGTATTCATAAAACTCTTGTACTAATGGGTGGTCTAATAATAATAAATTACCAGCATCATCCATCATCTCAGAAGTGTATGAAATATATATTTCTCCATCTACATTAGATTTAATATAAACATCTTCTCCTTCACGATATACTTCTACTTTTAGTTGACTGTAGCTATTTCTTGAGCAAGAGTTGCTGCAAAAAGTATCCGAATTACTAATGTACAATGGCACAATTCTATTAACTCTCCACCAAGAATTTGTGTCTCTTTTCAAAACTACAAAGCTCATAGCTCCTTTGCTGTCCTCTACTTGAGTAAGTGTACTACAACTGTTGTATATCTCTTGTAATTTATACTTTGAAGGTGGGGCAATGTACTCTTTTGTGATTGTGTCTACATTAGAGTATTGTAGTTTTACATCTACGCACATGTAGGCCATCTCTAGCACTTTAAAATCTTTAGGTAATTTGCCCACCCCATTAATAATTGTAATTAAATCTTCCTTTATAGGATTTATTTTAATTGACAATCTGCCGTTACAAGTTTGTACAACTTTAATATATTTATCTGGTTGTATGTAGTTCTCAGCAGACAAGGCTTGTAAATCTTCCTCCACATCTGCCATGAGAGAATCAAATGTTTTGTACTGTGTAGTGTATTTTTGTTTCCCCATTACCCTCTGTTATTATTATTTTTATCAATTTTCACATCCTCTGGAATCTGTAAATACCCTCTTAATTTTTCTTCGATTATTCTAGACATTGGCTCTAGCATAAACCCAGGTATTCTAAATATATGGTCTTGGTAATTAGCGCAAGCAGCGTCCGTATCATCACAAGGATTTACGTAGTCTTCTTCTAAAAAAGCCTCAATGGATACCATATCCCAATCTACGTTTGGAAAATATAAATAGCCATCTCTAGCCCAGAAATAAAAACTCTTATCGTACTTAGATGTAGTCTTTTTCTTCTTATTCAAATATCCTGATAGGGTAGTATAAACTAATCTTGTACTATTATCTAAGGGGGTTACAATTTTTATAATCGGCCCGTATATGTTTTCTAGTATCTTTGGTAGCCTTTCTTTTGTTCTTTTGATAGTACACCCCGTATCTATGCCACAAGCTTCTACTACATCTACATCAGTTAGTTCTAGATTTGGTATAACTTGAAATACTTCATTTCCTTGGTTTAACCATTGTCTAGATTGTTTTATTAGCAATTCTCTTGCGTTAAACATCCATAAATAAAAATGTCTGTCTGTAAGTCGGCTATCAGAGTTGTTTAATCGAAAGGCTGCTTTTAGCGAGGATATGTGCTCTCCTATGGTTTTTTGGCTCATTGCATGATAGAATGAAAAATTTCTTTGTATGGTTTGCCTTTCTCCCAAAAGAGAAAAGTGTTAAAACGTTTTTTAAAATTTACAGAGACCTTTTTCTTTAAGGTTCTGCAAGCCGTAAAGCTCCAAGATTTTTTGTACTTAAACTTGTACTTAGGTAAGTCCATAGAAAAAAAGATTTTACATACCTTACCATCTGTATCTAAGTTAGAGTATATAACTGCTGTTTTATGCTCACTAGATAGTTTATGGTTTATGCAAACTTTTTTCTCCATTAACTTATCTTCATACGGTTTATAACTTACAGTTAACAGATAGGCTATATTCATAAGGTCTAGTCCATTTCTTTCTGTTGCTATAACATCCCCAAAGGTTTCGTGTACCGCTTTTAAGACAGCTCTCATTTTAACGTAATTATCTATACTACTTTTTGGGTGCTTCTTTCTGTACAGCTTAAAGAACTTGTGGCTTACAAGTTTTGTTTGTAAGCCATACTCTCTTCTAAACCTTGGTTTATGTAAATCTTTCATATAAATATAACACTTTTTTTTGAGAAAAACTAGATTAAAACCAAATGGGTATTGCTTGAACAGACTTGCTGTCTGCTGTGTATATCTCTAATAATGCTCCAGCTTCACTATCTCCAAAGTTATGTTCTACCCAATTGCTCCCTGTGGCTATTGATGCTACGTTTACATAGCGCCCTGATTTGCCCATGTTTAAATTGTATTTATGTATATCTCCTTTTATAGTAGAAACATAAGACCCATTTAATATGTGTTGTTTGTAGTACTCCATAAGCCAAAGATCTGTCTTGTAATCAAGATTTAATGGCATTGGACTTTTCATGTATTGTTCGTCTTTACCGTGCGTGAGACCTATAACATGATTACCAAATTTTACTATGTCAATAAACTTCTCTTGTTGGGATACTTTAACTAGTGGGTATTTAGCCTCTAACCAAAATTCTAAGGCTTTATTAGCCATGTGGGAAAATCCTAAACCTGTGTGGTTTGAATTTGATAATGAAATTATCTTGTAGTCATTAGCTACACCACTTTGGAATAAAGTGTCATAAAAAGATTTGTTTGCTGTAGTGTATATATCAAATTGTTCTTTGTTAGATAAAGAACCTAAGCTGTGGTCGTATCTAGTGGTCTTGGCATTATAGCCATCCATCTCGTCCCCAAGTCTTATAACATATAACTCTGAGAAATTTTGATTTATGTTTTTAACTTCTTCTACTATTTTAGCAAGTCTCCCTGCATAGGTGTCGCCTGAGTATTCTCTATTATAGAGGGAGTTCTTTAATACTAGCCCTGCGTGATCGTCAGCAATGTATATAAAAAGGGCTTTTTTGCTTTTTTCATTTTCTTTTGAATACGGCAGTTTAAATGGGGTTTCGTTTGCAAATATCTCTTTTAGTTTTTGTTCTAGCTCGTCGTAAGAGTAGAAATCTTTTATCTTGCAAACTGTTAGGACTGAGTAAGTCCATGTATTATCTCTGTGGGATTTAAGCCAACTTCTATCAACAAATGTTGAGATGTTATCAACTCCTACCATTTCTTCTATCTCTTTTGGGGATAGGGGACAGCTAGAGTTTACTGTAAATTTTTTGTTCCCTGTTTGGTGGTCTGTCTCACTCTCTGTAATACCGAGGGCTTTTTCGTGAGTGAATACTTGTGCTCTGTAGTAGTTAGGGTCTGGTTGAACAGTGCCCTTACTTAATTGCTCTCTGGCAATTCTTTTAGCATTGAAAATATCTTCTTTGGATACTCCCCATCTGTCGGCTAATTTTTTACACCCAGCATTCATTGAATTAGGGTTTTTAAGAAACCTGTCGATAATTTTTTTTAATCTGTATTCCATTATTGTTTATATATTTATTACAAAATTAAGGTTTTTTTATGAAAAAGCAAGCCTTCCGAAGAAGGCTCACCAAAATATCCCGCAAACAAAACCAACAAAACAGGATAAGTATCTTTAAAATAAATTAGGTTGTATAGTAAAAGGTTGGTAACATTTCCATAGTTATAACATCCCCAGGGCTACAAGGATCTCCTGATCTAACACAATCGTCTATGTCTACATAGAAGTTGCTTGAAGAGTTTTCCACTCGTACACGGGCGTTAACAACACAGTCGGTTGGGTCAGCACAAGTTGAAATTAAGTATGCGTAAGGTCTCCAGACTGCTTTACCGTCAGAAGTGTAAGGAATAGTGAAAGCTATCTCACTTAAACTTGCTACGTATGAAGGGCTTTGTGATTTGTTTAAATACCCAGGTCTTATTTCTACCGTCTTATTTAATGGGTTGTATCTGTATTTTATATTACCTGTCCAAGTGTTTTGGTAAGTAACGTCTAACCATTCTGTAGGCTCATCTATTTCGATGTGCATGTAACTACTTACTGATGCAGATTGTTGAGAGCCTGTAACAGTAGAGTTTAAAAGGGTTGTGCTTAAAGCTGTATTTTTCCATACTGCTATTGGGTAGAAGTCAGTCAAATCACCATCTAGTATAGTGGTAATTGTTATACCTCCTACAATGGCAGTTACTGTAAATACTCCCAATCCTAATCCGTTTAACCAAGATTGTAGGCCAGATGTGTTAGAAAGTAGGAAAGTCTGCTCGTGGTACATACCTGTGGGGAATACAATCCCTACAAAGGTATTACCAGCTCCACCGTTACCAAGAGTCATAGTAAAGTTATAAGGAACTCTGTCAGATTTTGTAACGTGGAATTTAGTTGAGAAAGCTATTTGTTCTTCTATACTTCCTTTTTCAGAAGTTTCTGTAGAGAACATTTTAGCTAACCCTATATTCCTTAGCTGTGTAGTTAAAGCAGGTTTATCTTCAATCTCGTCTAAGATCTTTGGAGTTACTATCTCTATATCTAACTCAACATCTTTTGTACAATTAGCATTAGTAGTTATAGCAAATTCGTCACTAAAAGTAAGGTTTTGACATCTTAGGTTGTCTACAATAGCTTCTAGTATATCTTGTATTGGTGTGTCTGTAGTAGGAGATGGAGCAACTAAGTCTTCCCAGTCTAAGGTATGGATTGGGCCCACACACATAGCCTCTACTAATAAAGTAACAGCTTCTGTTAAGTCACTATTAGCATCCCCACCAGTCATACAACTTGTGTTTATAGTTGGGTATGTGTAATCGGAGTTACATATTTTTGTAATTACATTACTCATAGCTTGATAGATAGTTCTATCTGCTTGCCCACCTAAACAAGTGGTGTCAAACACGTTTAAGTTATCAGCACATGCATGGTCTATTAAAGCTTGTATTGTTGCAGACTGTGTTGCAACAGAGATGCCACCCATACATTGAATGTCAAACGTAGCTCCTACAGTAGAACACAATTTTGTGTTTATAGCTGCTAGTATTTGTTCTAAGGTTTGGGTTGCTTCCGCAGGTATGCAGGTTAAATCTACGCCTTTATATAAGACACACTTAGCGTCTACTATATCTGGACAACAGTTTGTACAACTAGGGCATACATAACTGTAATTTGTGCAATTTGGTACGTAATCTGGGCAACTTGTATTTCTACACATTTTTATTTTATATTAAATTGTTTTATTTTTTAAGTGGCATTGTACACATAGCAGCAGTCACAAGAGCCTCCTTGTGGTATCTCTACACCTTTTATGTAAACCTCTGGTTTATCATTTAGGGTAGTCCCAGAAGTATTGCTATCTGAAGCTATCATTTTAAGGAATATGTTTTTACCTGATATACCTTTTACTAAAATATTGTGGTGTGACATGTCTGTACCATTCATAGTTGTACAAACTTTTACTATATCAAACACATAATTATTTGAAGGTATGTTTTTAAGTTTTACTATACTATCAAAATATGTTGGGTAAAGAGAGTCTGATAATACTTCATAAGCACAACCAGTTTCTGACTCAACAGTTACGTTTGTATATCCTGTAGCAGCGGCAGGGTTAAATGCCCTTTCCCCATGTAAATCTGAAGGGATGCTACTAGAGTATGTAAACAAATCTACACCATCTACCATGAAACCAACTATGTCATAATAATGCACTGCTGTGTTAAGTGAGTAGAATGCATCATCAATGTTAAATGCGTAGCAAGCTAAAGCACTTACATCTGGTATTGTTAAGTTAGGACAGTTAGAACTTGTTACAGTTACTGAACTGTTGTTAGCGTTTACTATAGAAATGATAGTGCTATTCGCTGGAAGTATGTACTCCATGTTCGCACCTTCTGTTGTAAGTAATAGACTGTTTACTGTAGAAGACCCAGCGACTGAGTAATTTATTTTTACTTCTGGCTCATCACCTATGATAGTAACTAATAAAGTACAGAATGAACAAGCAATATTTGTTTTAAAATATGTGTGTAAGCATTTTGTGCAGTTAAAGTTTCTTACGTTTGTAGGGTCTGTTTCATCCTCTACAGAGTATTGTAAGTCTATATCTACTTGGATTTCTCCAGCTAAATCTAGCCCAGTAATATCCATTTCGGTGTAAGTCGCACTATCTGTAATATCTATTACGATTGGGGCTAATGAGAATCCTGTGTGGTCTGTAAAAGTAACAGTA